>JAAUYG010160885.1_pt1 | contig 14189 bp, 15 predicted proteins | sample 7278091 | NCBI WGS metagenome assembly JAAUYG01 (sample SAMN14350201, study PRJNA611818) | marine sediment metagenome | isolation source: surface marine sediment (0.6m) | place: French Polynesia: Moorea | collected 2018-08
CGGCTCAGTTCAGCTCGACCGTGACGCCGGTCGCCGCGCCGACGCTCTCGTTCCAGCGCTTGGCCCAGTCCGGCCCCGCACGCTCGGCCCAGTCGGGCAGCACCGTCTCGCGCAGGACCTTGTTCGCGACCTCGAGGTCCTGGGGCGAGGGCTCGACCAGGGTCATGGCCGCCGGCTTGCCGGAGGCGCAGTCGCCCTTGCCGGTCAGGCAGGCGATGTCGTTGTCGAGCGCGCCGGCCAGCGCGTCCCAGGCCGGGGTCTCGAAGCCGGCCTTGACCTGCTCCAGCAGGAAGGCCTGCGTCTCGGCGGAGAGGCTCTGCCACTTGTCGAGGTTCATCGCGCTCGCCACGGAATCCCAGCCGCCGAGCGGCAAGGTCATCAGGTGGGTCGAGGACTCCCACCAGCCGGCGGAGTAGCCCGAGCCCGAGCCGGTGATGGCGCAGTCGATGACGCCGCGCTCCAGGGCGCCCGGCACCTCGGAGAAGCCGAGGTTGACGCCCTCGGCACCCAGGGCTTCGAGGAACTTGGTGGTCATCCGGCCGGAGCCGCGGATCTTCTTGTCCTTGAGGTCCTCGAGGCCGGCGATCTCGGCGTTGCAGAAGACCACCTGCGGCGGATAGGGCGCGATCGCCAGGAGCTTGGCGCCGAAACGGTCGCGCAGGATGTCCTCGACCAGCGGCCGCGCCGCCTCGACCATCTTGCGGGCCGCGGCCGGGTCGGTCGCGATCAGGGGCACGTCGAGGCCCTCCAGCTCCGGCGCGTCGCCCACCGTGTAGTCGGCGACGGTCATGCCGACGTCGAAGACCCCGTCGTTGAGCAGGCGGAAGACGTCGCCGCCCTTGACCCCCATCTGGTCGAAGGTGGTCATCTCGACGGTGATCTTGCCGCCCGAGGCCTCGGGCAGGGTCTGGGTCCAGAAGGGCGACTCGTGCTGCTTGTGCAGCGGCAGGCCGCTCCAGCTGCCGACGACGGACAGGGTCGTCTCCTCCAGCGCCGCCGCCGGCGCCGCCACGACGGCGAGGGCCGCCGTCGCCAGAAAGGTCTTGGTCAGGTTGCGCATCGATCGTCCTCCCGTTCGCTGTTCTTGTTCTGCGTTGCGGCCTGCGGCCGTCACGTCGGCCGCTCCGCGATGAGGTCGGTGACCAGCATGTGGCCGGGGTCGTGGGTGATCGCGATCGCCGGCGCCGCCCGGCGGATCGCAAGCTGCGGCGTCACGCCGCAGGCCCAGAACACCGGCATGTCGCCCGGCACGATGACCGGCGGATCGCCGAAATCGGGCCGGCCGAGATCGGTGATGCCGATCTGCGCCGGGTCACCGATGTGCACCGGCGCGCCGTGGGCGATGGGATAGCGCTCCGAAAGCGTGATCGCCCGGATCGCGTCGGCCGGCCGGAAGGCGCGCAGGGTCACCACCAGGGGCCCGCCGAAGGGCGCGGCCGGCTCGGTCTCCAGCGCGGTGACGAACATGGGCACGTTGCCGCCCGCCTCGATGTGGCGCACGGGGATGCCGGCGCGGACCAGGGCGTGCTCGAAGGAGAAGGAGCAGCCCAGGACGAAGGCGACGAAGTCGTCGCGCCAGAGCGCGGCGATGTCGGTCAGCCGCTCGCCCGGCACACCGTCGCGAAACACGCGGTAGCCCGGCAGGTCGCTGCGCACGTCGAGTCCGGCGCCGAGGGCCGGCAGGACCGGATCGCCCGGCTCGCCGACGCCGATGATCGGACAGGGCTTGGGGTTGCGCAGGCAGAAGCGGAGGAAGGCCTCCGCGTCCGCGGCCGGCAGGATCACCAGGTTGCCTTGCAGATAGCCCGGGCACTGGCCACTGGTCTGACCGAGGAAGCCGCCGCCCCGTGCGGCGCGGCGCAATGCCGCCGGCTCCGTAAAGACCTGGTCCGCCATGTCCGTGGCGTTTCGCATGACCTCAGGATCGCCCCGTCGGTGAGTCCCCGCCCGGCGGCCTTGGAGACCGCTGCGTTATTTGACCAACGGTGACACGATACAAATGTTCGCGTCAATAGATCGAAATAAGATCATAAAGATCTATTAAATAGATCAAACGAAGCCTTCCGGACGGGCCGCCTCGACCATGAGTTGGATGACGGCGGTGTCCTGGCGCGGCAGATGGCAGAGCGAGAAGTCGAGCGGCGAGAGCCGCGCCGAGGCTGCCACTGCAAGCTGGACGAGCCGGCCCGCGGCGAGGTCCTCCTCAGCCATGGCGAGCGGCAAGGTGCCGATGCCGAAGCCTTCGCGCACCAGGTGCAGCATGGTGGAAAGGGACGCGCTGCCGTGCAGCAGGGGCGCCGAGATCTCGGGGGCCGAGAAGATCCGCTCGACCTCCTTGTGCGGCAGCGTGCCCTTGGAGAAGGCGACGACCGGCTGCCTGGCCAGCTCGGCCGGGCCCAGCGGCGCCTCGGCCACGGCCAGCCCGGGCGCCGCGAACCAGCCCATCTCGAAGGTCGCGAGCGGATAGGAGGCCGCGTCGGCCGGGACCAGCTGGTTCATCATCACGGCGACGTCGATCTCGTCGTCGCGCAGTTTCTGGGCCAGGATCGGCGAGGTCTCCACCGATAGCTCGAAGCGGACCTGAGGCACGGCATCGTGCAGCCGGGTCAGCATGGTCGGCAGCAGCGAATGGACGACGGTCTCGGCGACCCCGATGCGGATCAGGCCAGCGAGGCCGCTGTCGGGCGAGAGTTCGGCGACGATCCGGTCGCGCAGCGCGATCAGCCGTTCCGCCTGCTCGACGAAGCGCCGGCCCGCGGGGGTCAGCCGGACCCGGCGCTTCTCCCGGTCGAAGATCAGGATGCCGAGGCGCTGCTCCAGCAGGGTGATCCGCGAGGAGACCGCCGACTGTGCGATGCCGAGGCTCTGCGCGGCGGCCCGGAACCCGCCCCTGCGCACCACCTCCCGAACGATCTCCGCGTCACGGATCCCGAACATGCGCTCCCCGCTTCGCCGCCGCCCGCTTGAGCCGGGGCGTCGACCCGCCCGTCCCGCCGAGGGCCGAGCGATCGGAGACATCGCACGTACGCGCGGCCAGGATCAAGGCAGGCGGTGTCGCGGCGCGCGGAAAGGGGGTGGAAACGGAGCGATGCCCTCGGCGTCAGTGAGGGCATAGCGCATTCGGACTGCTCCTTCTTGGAGCTTGAATCACGCTAACAGACCCTCGCTCAAGGTCTGTTTCCCCGTCAGAAGCGGACCTTGCGCTCAGAAGACCGAGCGACTGCCTCGAGCCCAGACTGACGGTTCGGCCGGGACCAGCCAATGCCTGCATTCACAGGTACATACCCCGAGTTAGCGTTGTTCGAGCAGGTGGAGTAGCCGCCGCAGGAGGCTCGAAAGACTGGCAATGTCGTCCTCCCCGAGTTCATCAATGAGCGAATCCTCATGGTGGAGAAGTCTCTCGACGGTGGAATCGACAAGGTCTTTTCCTTGAGGTGTCAGCTCGATCCAGACGGCTCTCTGATCTCTTGCTGCTGCGAACGCCGTGCCTTTCATGTTGTCGGCCGAGACAGAGCGCGTGCTCCGTACAAGGCCGGCGGCTTCAGCGCGCGCCACACGTTGGGTGATGGCACTTTTGCTCACCCGACAACGGGCGGCCAGTTCACTCACCCTGAGACGGTACGGATCTCCGGATCGCCGGAGGTTCGCCAGGAGATCGCGGATCGCCGGCTCAACGCCCAGTTGATTCATCGTGCGGCGTCGGTCGTCGGAAAGAAGTTTGGCAATCCGCCAGATACGAGTGATCACACCTATCGACCTCAGGGGCAAATCCGGTCGTATGTGAGCCCACTCCTTCTGAATTTGGTCAATAGCGTCGGGCGCATCTCGCCCGGTCGTTCCTTTCTGCGTTCTGCCGCTTTGGTCCGCTCTTGACATGGAGGATGTTTAGGCCTTAACGATGCTCCCATCAACACATGATGTTTGGAGGCACTATGCCGCGTACAGTCGTGGTTACCGGCGGTGGAACTGGTATCGGTCGCGCCTGCGCCGCGCATTTTGCCGCTCAAGGCGACAGAGTCTTCATCACTGGCAGGCGCGCCACGCTACTGGATGATGTCGCCGAGTCGATAGGGGCGAAATCGGTGCCGTTCGATGCCTCTGACCCGCATGCCGTGGCCAGCGCCCTCGACGAACTGCCGGATCGCATTGATGTATTGGTAAACAACGCGGGCGGCAATGCCGACCTCGTCGGCCCCGGTTCTCAGGACATTGTTGAGGAAACGCAAACATCAGCCCGGCTGGCCCGGGTGGCGTCGCAGTGGCACGCGAATTTCGAGGCAAACGTGTTGACGGCTGTGTTGGTCACAAGCGCGCTCGTGGCTCACTTTGCTGACGACGCCCGTATCATCACCATCGGGTCAATTGCCGGTCGCACGGGCGGGGGTGGTTCCTACGGTGCGGCCAAAGCGGCAATTGAAGCGTGGACCGCAGATTTGGCACGTACTTATGGCCCTCGCGGGATCACCGCAAATGTTGTGTCACCGGGGCTAATTGAAGGCACAGAGTTCTTTCACGGGAAGCTTTCCGACGACCGCCGGGCAAAGCTTACCGACGCAACTTTTACCAAACGGGCGGGACAACCGGACGATGTCGTCGCTGCGGTGGCATTTCTCGCGTCCCCGAAAGCGGGACACGTGACGGGGCAAGTGATCCCGGTCAATGGAGGCGCCCACCTCGCGCGATGATTTGGTGACGCGGCAACTGGGGCTGTTTACGAAGAAGAGCCGACGTTCCCGCCTGCGCTACAAATGGCCGGAAAGTCCGCAACTGAGACATCGCCCGCCGCGTCGTGGATGGCCGGTGAGCGACTGAAAGCAGACTTCGCCGTTTATGAGTACACGGCCTAGGTTGGGGACTCATTCAGGTCCATCCGCAGATGACGGCGGCGAGAGCGAGGCCTGAGAGGTAGTTCTGTGCATGGCGATCGTATCGGGTTGCGATGCGGCGCCAGTTTTTCAGTCTGCAGAACAGGCGTTCAATGACATTGCGGCGTCGGTAGGCCTTCCGGTCGAGCGGGTATGGGGTCCGTCGCGACGCGGTTGATGGGATGATAGCCTTGATCTTTCGGCGCTTGAGCCAGTTGCGCAAGCTGTCGGCATCATAGGCCTTATCCGCAAGTAGTCGTTTGGGCGCGGTGACCGCGCCCAGAAGCGGAACCGCCATGGTGATATCGGCGACATTTCCAGGCGTTAGGACGAAGGCGACCGGTCGGCCGCGATCATCGGCCAGAGCATGGATTTTGCTCGTTCTTCCGCCGCGCGAGCGCCCAATCGCTTCCGCTTGCTCCCCCTTTTTGCGCCGGCCGCCGAGCGGTGCGCTTTGACGTGGCTGCTATCGATGGAAAGCTCTTCAGGAACCGGCCCCGCAGCGGCCATCTTTTCGAAGAGGCGCTGCCAGATACGACGCTTCGACCACCTGTTGTAGCGGTTGTAGATCGTCGTTGGCGGACCATAGGCAGGCGGCACGTCGCGCCAGCGGCAGCCGGTCTTCAGGACATGAAGAATGCCGCTGATCACGCGGCGATCGTCTACGCGCGGCTTGCCCGCTGTGCCATGAGGAAGATGCGGCTCGATCGCCGCCCAGGCATCCTCGGATAGCCAGAACAGATGCGTCATCACGTCCTCCAGGATCCACCGGACTCAAAGAAGGCCGCGATTCGCTCAAAAAATCAATGAAGTGTATGAGTTCTCAACCTAGAGCAGCCCGCGTTCACTTGAACGCGGATAAGCTGCTCTAACTATATGAAATAGATCAAATTATCTGAGCTCAATTGATTCCAATTGAGCGCAGTTTGATCTAGGGATCCCGTTCGTAGTTCCACAGCCGCTCACGATAGCCCTTGACCTGGCGATCCTCCGCGACGGGCGGCTTTCGAGGCTTGGTTTCGGCGCTCTCTCCGCCGCGACCGGCAAGAGCCTGCTGGGTGTCGAAGTCCTTGATCGGGATCGGCGTCCAGGTCGCGCGCAGCGCATCGTCGGTGCCGCTGCCGGGCGCCAGGGTCCAGGTCCGTCCGGTGGCGGTGTCGATCAGGATTGTCTGCGCGCGCGGCTTGCCGGACCGATCCGGCACCTGGGCGTCGGGGATCACCTGATAGCGGCCGACCCCGCGGACATCATCATCCGACCAGGCCGGTGCCGCGGCCAGCAAGAAAGTCAAAATCGAAACAACAAGATACCGAGACATCTGCGATAACTGTCTGAAGACCGGACCGATTGTGCCGGCGCCGGATGGCGCTGGCTCGAGCCGAAGAGTATTGGCGGCAGGGATTGCCAAAACGTGAAGTTCTTCACAGGCAAGCGAGGCCGCGACACCGGTCTCCCGGCACGGCAGGCGCCCCAGGACGAACCGGCGCCAGGAACCCCGATCGCGGCCCCTGGGGCATCAGGCCGGCCGGGCCCGCCCGCGGTAGAGATAGGTTGCGAATCTGGGGCCCTTGACCAGGTGGCCGGTCTCCAGGTCCTCGATCCGGAAGCCGGCCTCGCGGATCATGGCCGCGATCGGCCGGTTGAGGTTGCAGCCCCCGGCCAGCCGCCCCCAGAGCCCGTTCAGCCGGTCCTGCCAGGCGACCACGCCGGGCGCCTCGGCCCGGCCGTGCTCGACGAAGATCAGTTCGCCCTCCGGTTTCAGGACCCGGCGCAGCTCGGCCAGGGCACGCGGGGCATCCGGAACCGAGCAGAGCGTCCAGGTGGTCACCGCGCTGTCGAAGCGCCTGGCTTCGAAGGGCAGCGCCTCCGCCGAGCGGGCCTGGAGGTCGACGGCGAAGGGCGCGTCCTTCAGGCGGCCGCGCGCCAGGGCCAGCAGCTCCTCGGAGGGGTCCACCCCGACCACGCTCTCCACCTCGCTGCCGTAGAAGGGCAGGTTGAGGCCCGAGCCAATGCCGATCTCCAGCACCCGGCCGCGGGCCGCCGGAAGCAGACCCTGCCGGTGGCGGGTCGCCTCCTGATTCCTCATGGCCAGGTCGATGAGGCGCGGCAGCACCCAGCGCTCGTAGAGAGTCATCGCGTCCCCCGTGGCGATCGCCTTTCATCTGGGGAGGCGGCAATCCCATTGCCAGCGCGATCCCCGGACCGCCGGCTCAGCGCGCCGGCAAGGTCCAGGCCGTATCGATGACGGACAGAAGGCTGTCGACCTGGAAGCTCTCGCTCCGCGGGGTCGGGTCGAGCTGGCAGCGGCCCTCGACCAGAACGGCCTGCCGCAGGGTAATGTTGGCGCTCTGGACGTTGCCGCCCTGGCCGAGCCTGGGGCCCTGCCAGTCGCCGCCCAGGGCCTGGCCGGCCCGCTCGCGGATCTGATCCGGCGTCCAGGGTTCCAGGACGACGGTCTTCTCGAAGCGACGCCGCACCAGGCCGTTGTCCGCGTCATAGATCACCTGTGCCCGGCCGTCGGGAAAGGTCACGCGCAGTTCCTCGACGATATCCCCCTGGGGACAGTCGAAGCTGACCCTGGCGGCGAGGTTCAGGGCCGCCTGGTCCTCGGCGATATCGTAGGTCCAGCAATCGCTGCCGCAGGAGCTGTGCTCGAGGTAGACCGTGGAGGCAAAGCTGGTCTTCTGAGCCAGCCGCGGCTTCATCCCCGTCCGGTCCGTGAGCCCGGCGTCCTGGTAGCCCTCCGGGCGCAGCTCGCCCGGCTTCAGGTCCCGGTTGCCCAGCCTGACCAGCCCCTCCGGGCCCTGCAGGAGGAACCAGGCCGCGCCGCCCGCGGCCAGACATAGGAACAGGGTCAACGCTGCTTTGAAGAGCCTGGACTGCATCCTGCGAATTCTCTCACTTCCTGTGGACGTCCTCGGTCCAACCTCCCTCCGCGAGTAAATAACCAGAAGTCTTGGCCGCTGCACAGAGGCTTCATTACCGTATCCGGAATGTTTTCCTGGTCGTGTGGCCAGAGTCACAAGCCCCCGGCCCGGCGACTCCGCCTGCGTCGGGGCCGGATCCCTGCTGTCGAAGGCTCAGCGGGCGTTGCGGGCCAGATAGGCGCGGAACGCGGCCAGGCCTTCCTGGAAATCGGCGCGGCCATAGCCGATACGGAAACGGTCCCTCGGCACGGCCCCCAGCTCCGAACGGTAGTTGCTGGCCGGCAGCAGCAGGACCCCGGTCTCGGCGACCAGCTCCGCGGCGAAGGCCTCCACGCCCTCCGGTCCCTTGTAGCGGGGAAAGGCGATGCAGCCGCCGTCCGGCGCGGACCACTCGAAGAGCCCGGGCCACTCGGCGAAGAAGCCATCCAGGGCCGCCAGGTTGGCCGCGATGAGCTCCCGGTTGCGCGCCAGGATCCGGTCCCGCGCCCCGAGCGCGATCAAGGCGAGCAGCTCGCTGGGCGCCGGGTTGCAGATCGAGACGTAGTGCTTGATCCGCTCCATGCGGCCGAGCAGCGCGCGGTCGCGGCAGGCGATCCAGCCGATGCGCAGGCCCGGAAGGCCGTAGGCCTTGGACATCACGCCCAGCGACAGCGCCTTGTCGTAGACCTCGGCCGCCTGCGGCAGGCGCTTGCGCTCGTCGTGCTCCAGCAGACGGTAGACCTCGTCGCTGAACAGGGCGATGCCGCGCGCCCGGGCCAGTTCGACCACGGCGTCGAAGCTTTCCCGCGGGATCACCTTGCCCGTGGGATTGTGCGGGAAGTTGATCGAGATGACCCGGGTGTTGGGGCGCAGGGCCGCCTCGAGGGCGGAGAGGTCCAGAGCCCAGCCGTCGTCCGGATCCAGCGCCACGCCGGTCACCGCGCAGATGGACAGCGGCAGGGTCTCCGCAGACTGGTAGTTCGGGGTCACCACCACGGCGTGGTCCTCGGCCGAGAGCAGCGCGTGCATGGCGGCGAAGATCCCCTCCTCCGCCCCGCAGAAGCAGAGGACATCCTCCGGCGCCAGGCCGTCGTAGGTCGCCGCGATGGCGGCCCGCAAGGCCGGCAGGCCGAAGGTCTCGGTGTAGCCGAGATGCAGCCTGTCCCAGGCCGCACGCTCCTCCGGCCCGGCCATGGCCAGCAGCTCGGTCAGGGAGAGGCTCTCGGCATCCGAGGCGCAGAGGTTGTAGCGCGCCGTGAACTCCCACTTGGAAAAGTAGGTCTCCAGCTTGAAATCGGGCAGGTAGGTCATGACTCGCTGCGCTCCGGCCGCGCTCCGGCGGCGTTGAGGTAGTTGTAGACCGAGGCGCGCGAGACCTTGAGCACGCCGGCGACGTAGTCCGCCGCCTTCGGCCCCTCGAAGGCACCGCTGCGCGCCAGGGCCTGGACCAGCTCGATACGTTCGCCGCGGCCCAGGGCGGAGAGGTCCCGCCCCTGGCCCTTCAGGTGATCGCGCACGAAGAGGTTGATGCGCTCGCGCCAGTCCAGACGGAACAGGCTCTCGGGCCGTTCGATCTCGCCGGGCGGTGCGATGAAGGCCTGGACCTGCTGCAGCAGGTTTTCCAGGGGCGATACGTCGAGGTTGATGCAGAGCAGACCGATCGCGGCCTGCCGCGCGTCGTGCAGCACGGCCGTGACCGACTTCAGCCGCCGGCCGTCCGGCGCCGCCTTCTCGTAGGGTCCGAGGACCCGGTCCTCGGGTCCGAACTCGCCCTCCTGGTCGACCAGGGCGTCGTCGCCGACCCGACGGCGCGAGAAGGCGTTGACGATGTGAAAGATCCGGCCGTTCGCCAGGTCGTGGATCACCACCTCGGCATGGGGCTGCAGCAGGGCCGCGACGGCCTCCGCCGTCGGGATGTGGCGAGCCAGGGGATGCTCGGGCGGGGGCGAGGCCTTGACCACATAGACAGAATGATCTAAATTAGACTTTCTGTCAATACTACCCGAACGACAGGCACGACGAGGCCTGCCTGTCGCGGCAACTCCCGGAAAACCGGGTTCTGGCCGGATTCGGCGCCCCGCGAAAAGAGACGGCGCCGCGGAACGCGACGCCGAAGTTGCAGGGAGGCTTAAGGGGTTCGCGCCGGTAGCGGCCGGCTCAGCGCAGCGGCAGGGTCCAGGCCGTGTCGATCACCGCCAGAAGGCTGTCGAGCTGGAAACTGCGGGTCTGCAGGGTCGAGTCGTGGCGGCAGCGGCCCTCGAGCCGGACCTCCTGCCGTAGGGCGATGCGGGCGCTCTGGGCATTGCCGCCTTGGCCAAGCTCGGCGCCCTGCCAGGGCCCGCCGAGGGCCAGGCCTGCCTGTTCGCGGATCTGCTCCGGCGTCCAGGGCTGAAAGACGACCGTCTTGGCGAAGCGGCGCAGCTTCCGGCCGCCCGCCGCGCTGTAGATCTCCCGGCTGCGGCCGTCGGGGAAGACCAGCCGAAGCTCTTCGACGGCATCGTCGGCCGCGCAGGCGAAGCTGACCCTGGCGGCAAGCCTCAGGGCCGTCTGGTCCTCGGCCATGTCGTAGGTCCAGCAGTCGGCGCCGCAGCGGACGTGGGCGAGATAGGCCGTGGCGACGAAGCCGTCCTTCTGAGCCAGCCGCAACGCCGTCCCGGTCTCTGACGTGAGGCCGGCGTCCATCAGTCCTTCCGGGCGCTCCGCGCTCGGGACGAGGTTCCCGCCGCCGAGGCTGGTCAGCGATCCGGCGTTCTGGAGGCTCCCGCCCTCCTGCGCCGAGGCCGTGGCGGCGACGCCGAGCACGCCTAGGAAAAGGAACACTATTGTCTGGTAAAGCCTGGTCCGCATCCTGCGATTTCCCCCGTTTCTTCGCGCCTCCGGTCAGTCCGCCCTTGGCAGCCGCCCTTGACCTGCACCTGGCCATGGGTCGCGGCGGCGGCCCCGAAGGTTCACCCTCTCTTTCTGCAGGGGATTCGCCGAGGCCGGTGTGGCCAGAGTCACAAAAGACGGCCCGGCGGCGCGGGACGAGCCCCCGGCCGGTGCTTTTGACTCTGGACGGACCGCTCCGCCTTGGGTGAAGTTGCCACAAGGTATTCGAATCCCCCCGACTTGACCGTAGCGTGGAGAGACTGTCCCGGCATGCCCGAAACGTATGACGTCGTTATCGCCGGTGGGGCGGCCACGGGCAGCTCCACCGCCTACCACCTGGCCGCCGATCCGGCCTTTCAGGGGCGGATTCTCGTGGTCGAGCGGGACTTTTCCTTCTCCCGCTGCGCGACGACGCTTTCGGCGGGTTCCATCCGGCAGCAGTTCTCGACCCGCATCAACATCGAGATCTCGCTTTTCGGCATCGCGTTCATCCGCGGCCTCCCCGAGACCTTGGCGGTCGACGGCGAGCCGGCCGAGCTGCCCTTCCACGAGGGCGGCTACCTGTTCCTGGCGAGCCCGGCCGGCGCGGCGCAGCTGCAGAGGAACCATGCCCTGCAGAGCGAGCTCGGCGCCGATACCCTCTTCCTCGAGCCCGCGGCGCTGCGGGATCGCTTTCCCTGGCTCGACTGCGGTGGCATCGCCGCCGGCTGCTGGGGCCGCAGCGGCGAAGGCTGGTTCGACGGCTACACCTTGCTTCAGGCCTACCGGCACAAGGCCCGCAGCCTGGGCGTCAGCTATCGGGAGGCCAGCGTCAGCGGCCTGGAGCTGGATGGCGGGCGGGTCACCGGGGTGAGGCTCGACGACGGCGACCGCGTCGCCTGCGGCGCCTTCGTCAACGCCTCGGGCGCCAGCGGCGCGGCGATCGCGCGCCAGGCGGGGCTGGAGATCCCGGTGGTCAACCGCAAGCGCTGCGTCTTCACCTTCGACTGCCGGGAAGCGCTGCCCGGCTTCCCGCTGCTGATCGATACCAACGGGGTCTACGTGCGGCCGGAGGGCGAGGGCTTCATCTGCGGGACCGCGCCGCCGCCCGAACGCGACCCGGACTGCGAGGACTTCGAGGTCGACCACGGCCTCTTCGAGGAAATCATCTGGCCGAGCATCGCCGCGCGCGTGCCCGCCTTCGAGGCGATCAAGCCGGGCCGGGCCTGGGCCGGGCACTACGACATGAACCTCTTCGACCACAACGCCATCGTCGGGCCGGCGCCGGAGCCGGCCAACTTCTATTTCGCCAACGGCTTCAGCGGCCACGGCCTGCAGCAGTCGCCCGCCGTCGGCCGCGGCCTGTCCGAGCTGATCACCTATGGCGCCTACCGCAGCCTCGACCTATCGCCGCTCGGCTTCGAGCGCCTGGCGGAGAACCGTCCGCTGATCGAGAAGAACGTGGTCTAGGCGCTGTTGCTGGCAGGCTTCGACGCGACCGCCCCAGGCGGAAAAGCACCGCGCCCCGCCCGGGGGAGCGGGGCGCGGAAGGCGCCGGCTATGGTGCCCGGAGCTGCGGCTCCGAGGCAGGGGTCAAGCCGCCGGCACCCGATCGCCTGTGACTCGTATCTGCGCCGCGCCACGGCCGGGAAGCGGAAGCGGGATGATCTCGGCGGACCCGGCCACCAACTTGGTCTCGGCGTTGATCACCTCGAGCAGCCGTTCGATGCTGGCCATCTCGTCCTTGACCAGCAGCTTCCGCTTCTTGATCCGCCGGATCAGTTGATCGTCCGGGGCCGGTCGGCCGGACTCCGCCGCCAGCTTCTCCTCCAGGCTGTGATGGGTTTGGGCCAGGGCCCGGTAGCGGTTGAAGATGCTCGCGCGCGAGGCCCTGGTGGAAACCCTGCGCAGTTGCTCGGTCATGGCTGCACTCCTTATCCTTTGTCGCGCGCGGCGATCGCTCTGCTTTGGCCTGCGACGTCGGGCACCGCTCGCTGCTCAACGAAACTTGGGACGACCCGCGGCGCGCGCCCAATCGTTATCGCTCGGCCCGCTAATCGGCGTTTCGGATCAGCCGGCAAGACAGAACGGCCGGTCCTCCGGAAGGAGGGCCGGCCGTCCCGTAGGGGCGCAGACTGCACGGTCTATCCCCGTCCCCGGATCATTCGGGCAGAATCACCTTGTCGATCACGTGAATCACGCCGTTCGAGGCCATGATGTCCGGCTGCGTGATCGCCGCCTTGTTCACCTTGGTGACCCGGCCGGCCGAATCCACCTTGACCTTCCCGCCCTCCAGCGTGTCCAGGCTGGACATCTTGCCGGCGATCTCCGCCGAGGTGATCTTGCCGGAAACGACGTGGTAGGAGAGCAGCTTGACCAGCTCGTCCTTGTTCTCCGGCTTCAGCAGCTCGTCCAGCTTGCCCTCGGGCAGGGCCGCGAAGGCCGCGTCGGTCGGCGCGAAGACGGTGAAGGGACCCTCGCCCTTGAGCGTGCCCGCGAGGTCGGCGGCGGTGACCGCCTGAACCAAGGTGCCGAAGTCGCCGGCGGATTGGGCGGTCTCGACGATGTCGGCGGCCTCGGCCTTGGCGCTCCAGGCCGCGACTGAAAGCGGCAGGGCAAGAACCGCCGCCGCGAGAAGATAACGAAAACGAAGCATTGCAGATTTCCTTCCCAGGATCTCCCGAATGGCTCTCGGCCTTTCGGCGGCCTGTTCCCCGCGCCACAGGCGCTGCCGCCCCGGCCTTAGACCGAGGATGGGAAGCGGAAGGGTCCGGAACTAATCGCATTACCATCGGATTTTGATAGGAATCTTCAATCAGTGTCTTTGCCGCCTCGCTCGGCCCGACGACGCCTTGAAAGCGACGCGCGGCTTCCCGATTTGTCTGAAGAGCAAGCCGCAAACCCTCCTGACGGGAACCTTCGTGCCCACCCTGAAACAGCTCCGCTACCTGGTCGCGGTCGCCGAGACCCTGCACTTCCGGCGTGCCGCCGAAATGAGTCATGTCAGCCAGCCGACGCTCAGCGGCCAGCTGCGCGAGCTGGAGGACCGGCTCGGCGTGCAGCTCGTGGAGCGCAGCCGCAGCAAGGTCGTGCTGACGCCGCTCGGGCGCGAGATCGCGTCCCGGGCGAAGACCGTGCTGCGCGACGTCCAGGACGTGATCGAGCTCGCCAAGCAGGGCCAGTCGCCCCTGGGCGGCACCATCCGGGTCGGCGTGCTGCCGTCGCTCGGCCCCTACTTCCTGCCGCACATCCTGCCGGAGCTGCACCGGCGCTATCCGGAGCTCAAGCTCTATGTCCGGGAGGGCCTGCCCGCGGTGCTGCTGGAGCGCCTCGACGACGGCAAGCTCGACCTGCTGTTCTTTCCCTTGCCGGTCAAGGGCGCGGACCTGCGGACCGTCAGGCTGTTCCGCGAACCGCTATGGGTTGTCGTCCCCGGAGAGCACCGCCTGGCCGGGCGGGAGAAAATCCAGAGGTCGGATCTGGAGGGCGAGACCTTCCTGACCCTGGAGCGCGGCCACCGCCTGCACGACCAGGTGCGCGAGCTCTGCGAGCAGTACGGCGCCGAGCTCTC
>JAAUYG010165398.1_pt1 | contig 14189 bp, 9 predicted proteins | sample 7278091 | NCBI WGS metagenome assembly JAAUYG01 (sample SAMN14350201, study PRJNA611818) | marine sediment metagenome | isolation source: surface marine sediment (0.6m) | place: French Polynesia: Moorea | collected 2018-08
AGCACGGCCAAGCCAAAATTCTCCAAAAATTACCACGTTCGACCACGTCCACTCGATTTTCATAACTTTTTGAACGTGATATAGACGTGGAGTGCTGTGTGACCGGGCCTTTAGTAAATGAGTTATTCTGTGACTGCATAATACTTGCGCTCTGGAATGATCAAAACCACTTACTGCAAGGGTAAAACTTTTGACCAGTGTCACTGACTGAAATGGGCATTTATCAATATTGTCTTTCACAACTACACATTTAGAGGCCCATGGCCATGGGGCTTGTCGCCATGCCTATGATGCTTAACCACTTGCCATATATCATGTATATGACATCAAGTTAAGTTTTATGCCTAAATGGCCATGTTGCTGATGTATTGTATGTTGTTGTTTTTTTAACGTGCAAGTTTATTTTTATTCATCTGTTTCACTCCATCATCAACTGTTTTTCACATATTGTGGTTTAAGTTTCCCCATTTACTATCATGTTGAAATTTCAAAGTGCCATTCTCTCACATAATCCGATACCAGAAATGAGTTACAGGCCATTCATTCTCTGACAACTGCGCTGAATGTCTCCAAAATGACCTTAAATATTAAAAGGTCAAAGTTTGTAACCCTTATGCTCTACAATGGTCCCTGCAATATGAGACTCCTCTATTTAGATTTCCCCGTATGTGTATTTATTTTAAAACCAACCAAAGTGACGCAACTCCTATAGTTTTGATATAAATATCCATCTTAAGGCCGATTTCAATCTAAGACCACATTTTCTGGATAAATAGGTGGCCTCAAAATGAAGGGACCGGGACCAGTGCATGGCCAAACACTCTTGGATCAGGGGCTTCCCACATCAGACATATCAGCAGGGGACCACTGTACTGTGGATATTCCCACACATCTTACTTGCTTGGCTTCCTTGGAGTGATATCCACCGCGGGTCCTGGAACCCCCAGCGACTGAGGGAACACATCCACCCACATCTGTAGCTTGCCCTGGAAGATCAAGGTATGTGTAAGTCATTGTTTGCATGTATGGTCTCATGGGACTTATTAAGGGGGCCAGTTTAAGAATATCTCCAGTCTGGAACCAATCTTCAGCCAAGAAAAGACAATTAATGGCCTTACATGTAAGTTTTGTTTCCAGACTATAAATTAAAATTTTTCTCTGGAAACTTGCCCCAGATATTTTTACTTCCCATTGCAACAGCTTTCCTTGCCCTACTTTTTGTGAATATGTAAACTTCAAGACAAAACTCTTGTTCATATACTGGTGAACATGTCTTGAAAGACCATATATTCCTGGCACAAGGTCCTACATTTCACCTGTCTTGAGGGACTATCATAACATTATAACATTTTGATGGCCAATAGAGCAGTCTTTCAAGACAAGTTCTACTCTACTGCTATATCTCGGATCATTATGCAAGACATACATGTACCTATAGCTCTGCTCCTTCAAACATTTTAAGTCTATATACAAGCTTCCTGAAAAATCGTATCTCAACATAAACTTCAGCTATGCTTTGGCAGTTCATTTCTCAACAGTTTTTAATTCTGGAGACACCTTGTCCTTAAATTTATCATTGAGGATATGTTACTCTGACTTCAACACGTTAAGTTGAAGAATGGAAGTAATGACTTGGTATCTCACAGTGGAACCTAAAACTTTTTTAAGACCACGTGCAAGACTCTCATAAACTGGTCTTAATGGTGGGGTGCTCTTTTTTCTGAGACTACTTAAACATTGAAAATATATATTTGGTACATGTACTGCTTGGAAGTGGCCTTTATTCTGAGGTGGTCTTAATTCTGAGGTGGTCACTACGTGAGATTCCACTATATTTCCTTTATTTTAACAACATGTTTACAGTTTTTGCTTTTTGTACTTTCATAGAACAAAGCAGGGCTTTTTACAAAGCCATGAAGGTCAATCTCATGCTAGGTTTTCTGTCGAAATGAAGGGTGAAACAAAAGTAGGAGAGCAACACGTCAATCACATGCTTGCTGGAAAAAAACAACAACTGCAGCACCCCCCTTCTAATAGGGACACCCTTCCTGCCAAACATATTTGCCCAGTTTAGAGGGTAGGGAGCATCAAATACATTCACAGCCCTTGCTCGCTATATTATCTTATGTACTCTCTAGAGAGGGTGTCTTCTGTACCGAGAATGATTCTTTCTAGTGCCATTTCAAAGAAAAAGGCCATTGTAATCATGACGGTAATCCAGATATTTTAATCTAGATGTTGTTTTTTCAAAGGTGTACATTTAGGACATTTTAGTACTATCTGCTTCTGCTGGTACAATGTACACCCAAATTCAAAGTTTTAGTGTACAGCTCTTTGCTTAGGATTTAATAAACAAATCACATAACACTGTAACTATTAGGTATGCACTATTCTCTTATCTCACAAAAAGGATATATGGTTATGCCCTTTCTCTTAAAGAAAGTAGTTTAATAATGGTTTTATAGTTTTGATATAACATGTATAAAAGAAGGGCAATATTAGAAAGTCTATGAAGATAATCTACTTATCTATAGAGGTTGAACCATAAAGTGAAAGGCCGTTTATCTATACATTCAAGCTCTTACAGATAGTAATATAATGCATGATTTATAGTCATTCATATTATAAGCTTAATCATACAGCCACAAGAGCAGGGTGTCTAAACATGTAGCTTGTATAATTGAAACGGAACAGAAAATGTCTATGTTATACAATGTTATATAGAAGTTCAATTGGCAGTCATTTATGCCTGTGATCCTATAGGTACATTATAAGGTTTAACATTTTGACTTTAAACATGTTTTACATCATGTTGTTTTTAGGCAGCACATAATAACAATGGGTGAAGTAGACAGAGTTAAGATGGACTGTATCCAGCGTGTTAAATATATACCTTCACCGGTCGAATCAATTGTGCTTTACAGTCAGCTTTCAACTGAGGAAGATCATACAGCTGGCAGAAATAGCCCCATGGTAATGTCTTTGTCACAATACTGTTGGAGATGGAACCCCGGAATCCCTCACCACAAGAGCATACCTTAACCACACTATAGGCTAACGGGACTAGTTTTACCAGTCAAGTAGGACAGACAGGTCTCCTTGGCCCTCATGGTTACACTACTAAAGTTTAGGCCCTTTGCATATTAAGCCCTTTTTCCTAATATTTTTTAAGCCCTACAGGTGGTGTCCAAGTCACAAATGATTTGTTAAGGCACAAAGGTGTAGGATATAAGACCCATGTTAACACCCCATGTTACAGCTAAATGAATGCTAATATGTAGTTTAAATCTTTCAAAAAGTTATGAGCTAGCAGATTATAAAGAAGCCTCCTGGTAGTAGTAGCCAGCATATTTAAATTAAATTAATTACTTTGTTGAGCTTGTCAGCTAAAATGCATGGAAAATGTTAAAGAAGCATTCAACTTTGAGGGGATACTATGCAGTCATGTAACTAGTGAACACTTTGCGCGGTCATACGGCAAGTGAAAATGTACAACAGGCATTGAACGGGTTAAGGCCTTAAACGCTATTGGTAATGCTATTACTTACTGAGTCTCCGGCCTTGAAAACTTTCTATACATGACACACGACAGATGATGAATTCACAGGCTATTCATGTTATATGTATTTTAATTCAAAATTCCAGCGACTCTTATATAAAGATATTTTGGGCTAACATTGAGCAACCACTTTACCGTTGTCTTTGTAAGGTTAGACACTGAAACAGTACTGGTAGTTAGGAGTCTCCGATCCACATATACCAGTAATATAAAGACATAAATAAAGTACTGAAGACATTTTTCAGCAGACTAATTTTGGTCAAATATGCATTTTTAAGGAAGCTGAACGCAGTCCATTTATTTTTTTTATGATTACTACATTGTATCACTGTTAATATCATTCATGATTTAATTTACTCTGTGCAACACAGCAAATTATACATTTTAATATGCATGTTGAAATAAATTTATTCCAAATATACTAGTCATTTTCTGACTTTTTATTGTACCTGCTCGATCCCTGGTTGTAGAGGATTGTACAGGGGACGTGTTTCTACGTGTTCTGGAACCAGAGGGGTTCCAATGGATCCAGGGAGTGCGTTGAGGACATGGAGAGCCAGCCGCTGATCTGCAGGACCTAGGTGGTCGTGTGTTGGCTTGTTGTGTTCTGGATCGGAAGGAAAAATTAGCACCACGTTATCCAAAGGATATACAGTGAAACCTGTCTTTAAGACCACCTGAGAAATAGGGACAACCTGGGAATTAAGGACAGCTACTTCAGTCCCTATGCATATCCAGTACATAGAAATGGACCTGAGAAATAAGACCACCTCGGAATTCAGGACAGTTTTTGACAGTCCCTTGGGTGTCCCTAATTCCCAGGTTTCACTGTAAATGAAATTTATAAGCATGTCTTGTAAAGAGCTTTATGGTCACCAGAGTCATTCCTCATGTTGGTTTCTGCGTTCCAGACATCCTATCCTGACCTCTGACTGGCTGTCTGGATACAGAAGTGGGTGTCATACAAAATATACATGTATACCCAGGCCACCGGCAAGCAGCATCAGTCAGGCCCACCTCCAGTCAGTCACCAACCTTCACATTACACAGACTATTTTGATCTGCTTCCTTTCCCAACACTACCTTTCTTTAGTACATAACTATCCTGAACTGACCTTTATTAGACCCGAACGAATAGACTCGATAATAAGATATATCTGTGATATACAGTCATATCATGTTCTGTACTATGTATAATGTTCAAGACAGAATAAACTACATAGGAACTGTTGCAATAATTATTACGCAAAAATATTTTATTCTACAGTAAAGGTGACTGAAGATCAATCCCATTGTTTTTGTTTCTCTGTTCTGGTCGGATCCTGGCACAAATATAACTTGGCTTTTGGCTTTAACAGAAGCATGAACATTATTGCAGAGTATGAAACAGGACATACATGTATTATACAAAATTCTCAACATTAGTATCATGAGAGACAGGAATAACTAAGAACACCTACCAAAGTCGGTCAGTCTATAGACTCGGTTGGCGACTTTAACGACTTCATTCCCAGAATACACTGGGCTCGGCAAGACAAAGCGTTTGCACAAATCCTCCAATATCTCCTTGGGCAGCTTGCTGTCACGCCATTGGCTGGAACCAGATCTAAAAACAGCAAAGTACTCCAATCCTATTTCCGCATTTTTTTTTACAAGTAATTGAACAACGAAGGTGAATATCTGGAGTTAAGTGAGATGCTTTTAAAATTACAACCATGTTCTATTTTTACTTAAAATATTTATAATACAAAGATGTAATGCTTCTGTATGTGTATACTGTTACTTATATATTATGCCACAGCATAACAGCTGCATAGCAAAGTGAAGACAACAAATTAAATTCAGTGACAGAAGCCTATAAGCACAAACACGGCTTTATTGTTACAGATATGTTGTCTACGTACACTATGACGTATGCTGTAATCCTTCCATTAGGGCATGGTGCCTTTAGAAAATCCAATCTTGGTTGACCTAAGTGAACTCTAATCTCAATTTTCCATGCAATATAAGTCTACACCAGGTAAGCTCTGTGATGCTGCTGGAAAGCTATTTAAACCATTCTGTGTGAATATTAAGAGGATGTGTGTGTAACTGACTGAATACGGTAAGGTATTACTGGTACTACCAGTTTTCTTAGTTGTCTTTACATACATGCAGTAGGTCTGTGGCAGACCACACAGTGCTCGGTACTTGGTGAGCAGACGATTCTCCAGATCAATTTTTGTTTCTCCGATGATGTCATCCTTGCTCAGCAGATCATAATCCTTCACGCGTATGATCAGATCTTTCTCCAAGGGCAACATGGCCTTCAGTTCAAACATCCTCAAAGCAAAATAATACTCTTGTTAAAGGACTAAATCTACCATTTAACATCATCAGAAAAGAAAAAAGTTAAATACTGGAAATTGTTATACATGTTCAAACTATGAACATAATACATGTATAGCTGATAGAAACCTCCCATTTTAACATCTTTGGGCTGCAGAGTCCAGGAATGAACCAAGTGGTCACCTTAAGCACTAGGCCAACATAGCTAGTTAAAAACTATATTAATCGTTCTTGGCCAATATGGTCAGTTAATAACTATATTAATCTTATTAATATGAAGGTCAGAACCTTTTAGACATTGAGGACACTATTAACAACAGCGTTAATCTGCAATTAAACTACAATCAAGATAACTCGGTTACGGTATGTTACCAACAGTTTTGGTGTAACTTACTTGCCAAACACTGGGTTCAGGGTGTTAGGACAGTAATCATCTCGGTTGTTCACTTTCTGTTTGCCCAGTTTGATACTGATGAATGGATCAGCCTGAGGAAGAACAGTGGAAATTTGTCAATCCATGTTGTAGAGTAAATAAGGTATGATCACCTGTTTTACCACTCAACAAACTGGTTAAGCAGTTGTAATTTGGTTGTCATATATTCTTTCTCCCAGCCATATGCTAATGGCTGATTAGGTGCCCATTTGAAATGGAAAATTTTCTAGCCGGGAATATTAAATGTTCTTTGCAGGGTTTAAGTATGCTGATAATTTCTTTTATGAAAACAGACCTGTAAAGTTTTCAAAGTTATCTTGCAAAAAGTTCAAAATATTGTGTTATCTGTAATTAAGGCTCACTACTTTCCTCACATATCAGTTTTGACATTACAGTTATAGGTACCTCCATTATAAGACCACGTCTAATTTAAGACCACAGTTTTTGGCCAGAATGGGTGGCTATAATATAAAGAAACTACAATATTGTTGAAAAATTCTCTCTCTACTCACTGAATCTTGGTTTGAAAACAAAAATCGTTCCTGAATTTTTTTGGCGAGCATCTCACTGCCATCTTCAGGAGAATGTCACTCATCAACATTCCCTGAAGATGGCAGCGAGATGCTCGCTGAAAATTCGGGAACAGTTTTTGTTTTCAAACCAATACTCAGTGAGTAGAAAGACAATTTTTCTATTATGAATCCTGAGTCCAATATAAACCTATTTTCTCACACAATATTGTTGTTGGTTTTGACCTTACCAAGCCACTGGGATCATTGGGCTGGAGGTCGATGGCTTTGATGACATAGATCCGGATGATACACTCTTCCGGCTGACTGGAGGGTAGGTTGCCTAGCACCCGGGGAGGGATAGGGTCACTGGGGTCTCCAGGTAGTGGATACACCCGGAATGATCCCTACAATACAAAGTGATACAAAAATAGATCAGTGCTTGTTCGATTTCCGGAAAAGATTGGTTTACACAAACTGACTTAAAACAGATTCTCAGTGAAAATTTCTGTGATTTGGTCAGGAGGATAAAGTTAGAAGAAATATGGATAATAAACAAAAGAAAACTACTGTTATGCAATTTTACCATCATGGCAGCAATTGGTGACTAGGCTATTATTATAACTGCTGACTAATGATTATATGATTATATTTGTAAAAGAAATAAACACATTAAACGCACCTGTAAATAAATAACCTGTACTGTGAGTACACACACTATGATAACCTGCCACTCCTATGCAAGCCCCACCTTGAACTCTCCCACAATCTCAGACTCCTCTTCTTCAGCGCTCTTCTTCCCTCGCATGAAGGAAAATGTGTTGCAGAAATCCGAAAAATCATGGAAGTTCCCAACCTTTTCCAGTTCACCAGGGAACACCTATGATCAAGGAAATTTGTACACTTACCACAAAAGGTACAAATAAAGTAACCCACAGTGAAGTACTTATAGACTGTAGAATGTATGATGTAAGAATTACTGTTTGACACCTCACAGTGAGAATATATAAAGTCATGTGAATTTATTAAATTCTCAATGCGTTAGCTCACATTCCTGTTAAAATGGCAACTACACCTTCCATTGTTGGGTCCAGAAGTATAAGTTATTCAGCAGAGTTGTCAAGTCGAGTGTCAAAAGACTTTTCCTCAGTCAGGACTTCTTCTTTTACCACTGTCACCAAAGGTTTACCTGCAGTTTGTCATAGCCCTGTTCGAGGTACTGTCGGCATTTGTCTAACTCGCCAACCGAGGCATAGTACTTGGACCACCAGTCAATCTCTTCCTCCACTTCTTCGCCCTGAGAACAAAAAAAAAAAGATAATTTTTTGTGGCGATACCATTTATTAACTAGGGCTGGTTCTACACAATACATGTGCATTAAATATCATGATAAAGACTTGATATCTATAATTATATTGCAGATGATCATACATTGTATTTAGCTACATGTATATGGAATGTGGTGAAAGATAAATCGTCCACACCTTGAGATGTATTATACCATCATGCAAAGCCAGTAATTTCAGAAAACATTGAAATATTTTTACCCTCCACACCACAAAAGCAAGACTAATGTTTCCTCTAAGTTAAAGAAAAGAACCAATGATCTCAGTATCTCTATGATTTATAGCGCAGGAATTTCTTTGCACAGAAGTTTCTGGCAAAGATTTTATCATGCTTACTGAAAACACACACATGCATTCATAACTATAATAGGCCATCAGAGCTGCAGTTCTCAAAACAAGCTTAAGTCCCAGTTTTGACTTCTTAAGTCTTGATTATCAGCTATAATCACGGTGTTCAGTTTACTAAGTTAAAACTTAGATTTGATTCTGTTTTTCAAATGCTCCAGCCAAGGAATACAGAGTAATTAATTTCATAAAGACCAGTCGGAAATATTTACAAACAAACAAGTATGCCGCATGCATTCGGAAAAAAAAAAACAGGTCCAAAAATCAATGAAAATCAGATGTGAGAACGTGACAGAATAAAGATATATTATGTAAGATCCACATTAACATGCAATAACTAATCTTGCATCATTAATACATTCTATTTTAATTGTATTACTTCATACTATGAACTAAGATAAATACAACCCGGAAATATTCTCAAGATCTTCTTAACATCAAGTTTGTCAAACCATATTCACTGTCAACAAGATTATGCATAAGTCACATACCGCCCAAAAATTAAAATGAACTCAATATACCAAATGAAAATAACTAAAATGTCTCTCTATACGGTAATCATCAAAGTCTGTGAAAGTATTTTCACAAATTTACCAGCTAGCAGAATCAGATTAAATCACATAAAGCTGTTATAGCAATATTGTTGTAGCTAGTGCCAACTGGCCAATAAATTTAATCGTTGGTAACATGAATTTAATCGTTTTAAAAAATAAGTACTACATGTAATAATTTGCCATACAATTTTTCAGTAGATACTGTTAAAATACAGGTAAATATAACTTTCTGTTCAGCATAATGATTACTAACAATAACATTTATTTAACTATTTCAACATTTCTGTGGCTTTCCTCATGTTTCTTGGTTAAGTTTTTTTCATCATTGTATGTACAATACACATTGTAATGCGACAGCAGAGAGAAAAAGAATCCTGGCACCGAAGCCGGGGCTTGTGCGACATGCAACCATAGTAACCTCCTCAACACCCTATAAGACAACAGGTCTTTGAGAGATCTTACAGTATAAGTAAGAAAGCTACCTCATCAGTATCAAAGAGTGGAGATAAAATGCCTTCCAGTTTAGGGTGATGAAGAGATTCCAGGAAAGTCTTCTTCTTACTCTCCGTCTTCTTCTAGTAATCCCAGTGTGAAGCATTCAGGCAGAGATTTAATGGGATTAGTGATCAAGAAGGATCAGTGAACAAGTGAAAGATTAATGACTCCGGCAAAGAATAGCGATTAAGTCAGGAATTAGTAACTCGGACAGACTAGTTGTTATAAGTGAGATTACTGATTAATTAAAGTGAAAATAGTGATTTAATAAAGGCAACAGTGATAAAGGGTGGGATTAGTGTTTTGACTGATAAGATTGAATGATTGAGGAATTACTACGTGTAGGTGAAAATATATACTAAGTATGCACGTATTTTTTACATTTGCCTGAAGCCTGCTTTTCATACTGCTGAAACAAAATATACTTCTAACACTTTCAGTTCCAGTAAGATAATTAATATGCATCTCTATTTTTTTTTCATAATGTTACTTAAAATTTATAAACATGCTAAATGTGTACTGTGCAACTATGTATGTTAAAGATTCAATCATGTTAAATGATAGTTTTCTACTGCCATAGGCGACCGTCCCATCTTGGTTACAAATGTAGTACATGTACACTTTAACATTATTCCACTATCTCGATGTAAATTTTTTATTGTTGTATTCATTGTAAGGCATCCAGCTTGTTGACTATTTTGCTATCTGGATTACCGACACTGCATGCATTAATTTATTTTTTATGTCAATCATAATTGGATATCTTGCGCGGCTTTCAATAGAATTTTGTCCTGAAAGTGTGAATAAACTATATCTATCTTTAACCAATGTGAGATGAATTTTCGGCCTCTGTCTGATCTTGGTTAAACCTTAACCTTATTGTGAGACTGAATTTTCTACCACCATCCCATTTTTGGTTAAACTTTAACCAATGCCAGTTATTTCTCCTAAGGCCCAAAAAGCACTTTAGCTTCTGTTAATACGGGACTTAACTTTTTTAATATAAAAATTTAGCGACTCGGGGCATTATTTGGCGATGTGTGCATTGACCAGAAACTGAAGTGCTTTTTTGGGGGACTAAAGTAAAGTATATTTTATGTGGTTAGAATTAAATCTCCCAAATTCTGTAATTTCTAATCTGAAATACTTCATTGGGCTACATGTACTTTTCGGGATTTCTTCGGTTCTGCCATGCTAAATTGTAAGTTGAGGAATGACTGTCCAGTCAATCCGGAATCTTGATCAAAGCCATTCCTAAGATGATCTAAAGGTACCTGGATTGGGGTATCAAGTATAATCAACAATGATCAACAGTTGAGACATTTGTCAGAAAGAGACAGCAAAAAGGTCCCACATCAAACTTTAAGCTATTTTTTAAAGCTTTGCCTGCTTAGTGCACTTATGTCAGCAAATTGAAATACAACCCATGTATAGTATAACACACTGGCCATATCAAAAATAGGGTAACTGTATCCATTATTCCCTTGTAACTTACATAAAACTACCAGGTTATGTGCTATCATGATGCAATTAGATGTTTCTTTCCACCCCTATTCTAATGAATTATTACATTTACAAACTACAAACTCTATTGCCGAAAAAAAAACTTACCTTTTTTTTTTTACAGAGTTTGAGTTTTCTTTTTCCAAGACACATATAATTTCCATCAACCGATTAAACAATTTTTTTTTTGATTTCCTTCCTTTCAGGTGATGATCAGACCCGACTTTTAATCGGACCAAGCAGAGATGGCACATGAAATGGCCTCTTTTAGGCCCTTTTTATCCACACATGATGGCTGCCTAAGCTGGGACAAGTGGAGTGTGGCCAAGGAGGTTAAAGAAGAAAGTGCCCAGAGCTGTATTCAAACTCGCAACTCTTTGCTCTGAAGACTGACGCCTTACGGTTAAGCCAACGTGCCACTTATCATGTTTATACTATGCAGGTGCATAACAAGGGAATACAATATGTACAAGCTTTCAACATGCTGGTCAGCTTCAGTTCATAAATCCACGGATGACACATTGCCACTCAAATTAATTCCTATGAACGGTTTGCTTTTTAACTTAACAGTAAACAGTGAACATTTCATGACATGCAATTGATAGCCAGATTATTGTCCTGCGGGATTGCAACAAGCACATTTAGTTTGATAGGGTAAAGATCATAGCAGGAAAGAGAATTTTAGTGCACAAAACCTCAGTACCCAGTAACCTCAGTGGTCGTGGTCCAATTGAGAATTAATAAAACACTTATTGGGTATAGGTTAGTCCTAATCATTCCACATGCAGACATGCACTGTAAATGACTAACCCAAGAGGTACATGTAATACATACTTATTTCTCCCTATATATTATCCAAAATCATCAGATTTATGATGTAATTAAATACTAAACATATCTATTGGGTAGTACTATTTTCTTGTGTAGCTAAAATATAAATGTTCACTGCAAACAGAACTCATCAACACAAACATTGCTAGGGTCTTAGGGTAAACCCAAGAACTGCATAGGACTTAAAATTACTCAAGCAAGGTCTCACACATATGAGCAACATTCCCATCTAGCCTATTACTGGAGATTACCGATGTGGTATCCATAGCAATGGAGAAATCAAAGGGTTTGCCTGATTTCCCCGAAGACTTCTTGCCCTTTTCTTCACTTAACTGAATAGGGGAACATGACATATGCAGGTCAAGCCAGGAAGTTGATGCTAATTTCATTTTATTTATATTTTGTTTTGTTTTTTGTTTTTTTTTATCTTTTTCTACAGCTATTTGTGTTTTTTATTTTTCAAAATTTAAGAGCCTACCAGTAATGTCAAAAATAAAAGACAATCACATTAGCTGCAAATGTCTGTCCAAGCATTTTCATTATGAAATTACACAAGTGTAAAAAATCCTTCTACCAGTACTCTTACTATGGGCTGAAGGTACACAAGGTCAAGGTCAGGTATTAATGGAAAGCAATCAGAGTAGAAGTTCAATGCCAATTATGAGTTTGATATTTTAATAGAGAACTCAGTTAAGCACATGTACACGATTACATTACATGCAATTCTGTTTATAGTACAACAAAGTCTGCGTAAAAATAAAACATTAATCCAGGCTTAAGGAGCGGGTGTTAGTATTTCTTGAAGTTTATACTTTACTAATTCAAAATGGAAAGCAATAATAAAGCTACAAGTGGCCAATACAACAAATGCACAGAGTTCCACATTTGCAACACTAATATATGCACAGATACTTTGCCAATCGTTTACAATCTGAAGAGATTTTGTTACATTATAACATTTTTACACGAAAAAGGAGCAACATTGCAAACGGCATGTTATATAGAAACACATTTACATAGACCCAATACATGTATGTCTAGATATGCAAAAAACAGGCTAGTGTATAAATCCGAGTAAATACAACTTACGATTGGTGTTTTCTCATCTGATGGCATGTCTACCACGACCTGCTCCGGTGGCAGTGGTGACTGGGCTGCTGCACCATCCATACCTCTGGCGCCATTACCGATTCCTGGTCACCAAACAGTGAAAATAAAGCAATCTCCATGTTGACATTGACAAATTTAATACATTAGAATAATGCAAACTATATATTTTGATGCAGATTTTCATTAGAAACTGAAAATGTATAGATTCAAAAAAATTTATATATTGTCACTATCAAGAATTTCATTCATTATTTGTGCAGTTATCCCACGGCATATCCCATGTTCGGTGATCATCATGGCATCACTCTAAGGCAGGTGCTATGGTCACGCCCCACATCTATATAGGCACCCAACAGTGCTATGCATATATCTTTAGTTTGCTGCAGCAGCTAGCCCGGATTAAAACCCTAACCTGGACCAGCTGGGAGGGCGGGAAGAAGACTATAAAACAGACAAAGGGTCATAATGACTGATATTCCTCACGCTGACAATATTTACATTCACTCAAATTTATAAAATTGGTCACATATCGTGTTCTGTAGTTTAAATTCCCCTATAACAAAAACAGATAAAAATTTAAAGCATGCCTTAAGTTAATATTTTGTCTTTTATCGTTCCAGAGTAAAATTACCACATGTAAATATAATTAAGATTTAGCTCAGTCGGCCCGGATTTCTTTATTACTTATTACTTAACATAATGAAGTTTACATGTACTGACTAAATCTATTGAAACCTTTTTCCCCCAAACACCAGTTATTTTTTTCTTGCTTATATGTGTTCGGCATATTGTACAGACTGGCATGAGCATATCCTAACTGCAAATGGGATGCTGTTCTGTTTTTGCAGGACAAAATTCATGAAATATTGAACAATTATTTCATGCTGTGTTCCCAATGGAATATATATTGGTTATATATATTGGTATATTTTTCCTTTTTTAGCTCTGCTTGACTATGTCAGCAGAGCTCATGAAATCGAAATTCGTCCGTCGTCCGTCCGTCCGTCCGTCTGTGGCATCGATTGTCTCTGAAGTTATTGTATGGATTTCTTTCAAATTTTAGTTGTGGCTTCCCCTGGGCCATATCTCCAGACGCTGTTTTTCAATTTTGAAAAAAAAAAATTTTCTGATTTTTTACGAATATTTTTCGTTTTCGTTAACATGGGACCCTATGGG
>JAAUYG010266448.1_pt1 | contig 14189 bp, 9 predicted proteins | sample 7278091 | NCBI WGS metagenome assembly JAAUYG01 (sample SAMN14350201, study PRJNA611818) | marine sediment metagenome | isolation source: surface marine sediment (0.6m) | place: French Polynesia: Moorea | collected 2018-08
AACCAACCACCCCACCAAAATTTATATGCTTTCGGTTGTGGTGTTGTTTAAAACAATAACCACCCCCCCCCCCCCCCCCCCCCCCCCGGGGGGGGGGGGGGGGGGGGGGAAATAATCAACATACTCCTACACTCCGTTCATCCCAATAGCCAATCACAATATTTGAATCTGTCCATAAAATACTTGCAACCGATGTACTCAAAAATTAGTCACAGTGCAAAGTACAAAATACAGGGCTCTACATGGGTAAAAAACGAAGTGCAACACAGCCACTTTAAAAATTGTAGAAGTCCGACGTGGGGTTTTATAAAAACTGTAGAAAGTGACGTCAAGGTCTTATAAAATGTGACATGGCGACATAGGGTAAAAATAAAAAGTGACGTGCGACATAGCGTAAATTATTTGGACCCATGTAGAGCCCTAAATATTTGGCTAGAATAATTTTTGTTAATAAAAAAAAAATCCCAAAATTGGATGGAATTCAAGATAGCAGTTTTGGCTGGCTAAAACAGAGCAACCAGCATGCAAGCAGAAGGCAGAAGGATGAACTGTCCGGGACTGAACACATACTTGTATGACTTGAAAGATTCAAAGTCCGGTCCAGCGCGCATAAGACGCTGGCTGTTAAGAAGCGAACCAATTCACTCACTCACTCACTCACTCAGGAAACTTAAATAGACAGATACTACTTATATGTATGTATCCATTCAAAATTTTATGTGCGAGTAAGTATAGGCCTCCACATGGGTAAAAAAAGAAGTGTGACACGGCCATTTTAAAGGCTGTAGAAATCCGACATGGCCTTTTATAAAAACTGTAGACAGTGATGTAAAGGTCTTATAAAAAGTGACATGGGGACATAGGTAAAAAATAAAAAGTGACGTGTGACATACATGTAGCATGAATTATTTGGACCCATGTGCAGCCCTAAGTATCGCGGTGCTATCCCCTGAATCTTATGATAGCCGACATGGATGATCATTTCAAGAGAGACAACTGGAAACAAGAAGAGGACTTCATGAAGAAGTGTACCGGTATATGTGTGCACGTTGATCCTCTGGAGAAGTAGCATGATGGAGAACCAAAATGATCTGTCCTAGCTGGCTAAACTGGGCCAAGCAGCATATGAACAAGGAAAAGTGTTCTGGCCTCGAACTCACAATCCATGAATTGGAAATTGGGTGTCTTGCTGCTCGGCCATTGTGCGAAGCCAGCTAACAGCCAGCTAACAGCCAGCTGTCTGAATGAGTGTAGAAACACCAGCATTTGGCTGTTAGAGCATCTAAACGCTTACTGTATATAGTCAACAAAATGAAATATGTAATGTTTATCTAATATATCTCATATGTGTTATTTCTATCAGGTTTTTCAAAGTGCCCAGTTTTAAGTAGCATGGTTTACTGGATGGCTCATTGTATCAGTGTGACTATGATTTTTATAATATTCAGATAACATTTACACATATAACATGCTCCAAATATGATTGTATATGAATGTGGACATACTAAAGGTTTTACAAGGATATTATGTATCTGCTTATATTTTTAGTTCAAGTATTTGTTTTTTAGTATTTGATTTCACAGTAATGTACCTATATAGACTCTTGAACAGTGTTATGCTTTATGTAAAGTGCCTAAGCATCTTTGCGTTAACTGTTAATTAAGTGCACCACATAAGAATCAATGGCAAAGATAATAATAGTATCTATTTCTTGCAATCGAGTAATTTTAATATATGGGTTCTCCTTCCTTTTCTTTTTAAAATAAGCTTCATTATCTAGTTGGACTGCCATTTATGGACTTCAATGTGGAGACATTTACAATATCTCCACCAATCAAAATTCCCACTACAGTCAAGTAACGCTGAACTGTGGCACACACGTACAATGCAATGTACCCATTGGCATAGTCCCAAAGCAACTTAGGTGCCAAAGCCAATTCAGGGTCACTGCATGGAAACATTATGACTATGTTCACCATATCCCAAAGGCCATTATGTGGTGCAAGTACATACATCTGTACATGGTCAGGTGAACACAAGCTGGCATTTTCTACCCTCCTAGATAGTTTTACTGTTTGCAAATAATGTCACTGTACCTGGCAAAAATTCTGTCTCTAATAAATAATTTATTATACAAGTTGTAGCAATGTATAAGGCATATAGCTTTCACCATCCGTCATATACCCATGAGACCAGTACAGTTTAGGCTTATATAGGCTTCTTTAGCCCCACAAAATTTGTACAGTCCTTGACTGGAATGTTTATCTCATAGGAAGAGCTGGAATAATGCCAATGTCACCATTCCAGTAAGTACGTATGATCATGTGTGTCAATATTTAACCAAGATTACGTAATATACATATATGACTTTATATGTTGAAATTTATGTTGAGACCACTGCTGTGACAAGGCCACCTGTCTTGAAAGGCCACACACTCCTAGCAGATGGCGTTACATTTCAGTGTACATGTAACTGAACCTGTCAGCAAAGACCACCTGTCTTTTGAGCGGGCACATTTTTTATGGCCAATGGGGGAGTCTTTCAAGGCTTTCTGGTTCTACTGTATAGCAGTAGCGGGGAACTGGCGTCTGTACATGTATTATCCACGTGTATTAAGATTCCAGCAGCTGCCATCACCGACAAGGTGTTAGCACTGTGTACACAGGTCAATACCGTCTAATCAATGGAAATGTTCGCTAAACCGGAGTAACCTCACTGTATGATTACTACACAGCACCTGTTACTTCAGACACGCCTGCGGCACACACACATTAAACAAGCGTTACAATATAGCAGTCCACATTTACCCCTTAGTCATTACGCACTGTCTGACATACATATACTGGGATTCAGCTCAATATGCTAATGTGTACACATGTCGCAAAATTCCAATAAAGGTACCTTAGATATTCAAATCCACTGTACACTGCTGTACGCAGTTCACTTTGTGAGAGTAAGTCTTTTACTTTACTGAGACCACTTTCTAGAAAAAGACTTTTAGCACCAAAACATAAAAGACGATGGTTGTAAACCATTAGGTTATATGTACATGTTATTGTAGTTAGTTCCCAGACAAGATTTTTCTGGCAATTGGCCCCTGTTCTTTTATAATGAAGGCTACCCTGTTTTCCACCCAAAACTACTGGATTACAGGGCTGGTTTCCACAAAAGTCTTTAAGTCCACACCAGAACTGATCTTATTTAATTAAGCATGGAAGTGATATTGGTTGCCACAGTGACTACTGGACTGAAGTTAACCGGTATTTCTAGTTGAGATATTCCTAGAAACCACCGCTGCTGGTATAGGCGTTGAGATACATTTTAATTGCCGAGTATTGTAACTACAGTGCCAGGCTTGGTATTATGTACTAATGTTTCCATTGTGGTAGAAAGGTGTATATCCCACAACTGTCTGGTATTTTTGTCTGTACTATGTCGTCTTTCATCAGATATAAATATTATATGATATGATATTATCAATGCATGCTGAGCATCATCTTCCAATGTTTGTCTTGGAACGGTGAGGGTGTGCTGAAGTACTATTAGCCTGCATGATACATAAAGATGGCACAACAATAAAACTTCAGTGGAATGGATTCAGTTGACTTTGTGAAATTGTTGAGACCAAAGTTTTTATCTTAAAACCCAAATTTGAGCCAATCACATGTACTAGGAGAGAAATCATCACAACTGAACATGTAAGTTAAAGGTATAGTTTTAGCCTTACATGTAGTGTGGTCAGTCCAGCATAAAAAAGGCAGAATGTCAAGATCAACTTATTATCATCAAGAGATTGCTGGTGAATGTGCTAACCACATCATTCTTCACTATTGTTCATACTCTCTGTGATTTTTAACTGTATAACCTCATGTTGAACATCTACATACATCAACATGTACCACTGATATACCTTACACATGATGTATATAGAATGGATAGCCATCAGAACCAGCCAGAACGAAGATGACACTGCCCAGGTGGCCACTGACTGCATGGAGTTGTTGGTTGGCACATGTTCCCAGTAGGGTACTTCCTAGTAGGATACTACATGATTGACACCTGTACATGTACATCATGTACATGTACATGTACAGCTGTCAATCATCACAATAATGATTTGGATGACACTGGGGTCGGGATCTTTCTACCTCATAATGCCATTATGTCATAAGGCAGAAACTCAGGACTGGAGAATTTCTGCTACTCCATTCAAGTACTGTAACTCGAAAGTTTTGTTGTTGTTGTTGTTGTTCATGACAAAATAACGCTAACGGGTTAGCAGCTGTCAATTCCAGCCGACTTTAAATTTATGTATTTGCAACCTTTATCATGGTAGAAATGGTTGCCACTAATGAACACAGAGGCATTCGAGCAGAACTATAAACAGTTCATACATCCTCCTATGTATTTATCAACTATGTGACTCAGTTTGAAATACATGTATTCCAACTATATTCGAAACTTATTTGCATATCTGCATATTTGCATAGTCTGTAATGGCCTTCCTGATTGGCACAGAAAGAGGTCAGAAGTCATTTCAATTCACATTAGTCATGTACCTCAACCCTCAAAATACATCTAAGTACATGTGTCTGGTTAAGCTGATAAAATATTTACCGGCACAAGAGATAATATTGATGGGCATCTTTGCATACACTACATTAGTATATATATTTACCTGATGTCTAGACTGCACATCATTTTAAGACACCCCAGGGACAGTTTTCAGAATGCACCCCAAGCAAGATGTTATCCGGTTGCCAGGCAAGGTGTGTAGTTAACAAGGTACACTTAAGACCATTTCTACTTTTAAATATATTGGGTGGAAACCGACTCCGGACCCATCTGCTAAAACATTCCAAAGGCACAAATTCCAAGTGGCTAATCAATTGCTGAATGTATAATGACTGGTTGCAGTATAATTTCAGTATACTCTAATGAATAGGTTTATGTAAAGAAATTTTCACAAACTGCTCCTCAAATTTGTTGACCAACTGTAAGAACTGAAATGTCGGTTGCAATTAATTTTGGTGAATCTATAGTCTAAGCAGGTTAGTTGAAATTTATCTTCATGTACCCCCCCCCCCTCCCACCACCCCCCTGACTTGCTTTTCAGTGGCGATGTTCTTGCTAAGTTGCATGTAGATGGTGGGAATTAATGTGGGCAAATTCATTTTCTCTGCCAAAATTTCACATGCTAAAATTTCATGCCAAAATTAATCTCATACTGAATCACATGTGTATGCACCTATTCCATAATTCAGTTGTCCTGTAGTATACTACAGCAGTGATCTCTGATTTTCTAACCAACCTTTTATTTTAACACATTTTGGCCTAATGATCATGATATAGGGCAAACATTTTTGGCCTAATGATCATGATATTGGGCAAAAAGTCCAATAAGAGCTAAACATTGCGAGATAGACATGTGGTTACTATTAGACACTAATAGGAAGTTGTATATGGGGAGTCCAACGGCATAATTACATTTGAAAGGTCAAATTCAAGGTCATTCAGATTTTGAAGGCTTATACTTCATTTCATAAAGCAACCAAGTTAGGACATATGTTATTAAATACTAATAGGAAGCAGATTTGACTTTGAAAGTTCAAATTCAAGGTCACTCAGATTTTTGGAGGCTTGTATCTTGTAAGGGAGCAGAGTTAGGCCATATTGGATACTAATAGGAAGTCATATATCAGGAGTCCAACTGCGCCATTACATTTGACCTTGAGTGACCTTGAAAGGTCAAAGTCAAGGTAGCCAGGTTTTGTGTACCACTATAGACTATACAGATCATTGGGTCATGAGTGTTCACAAAAAAATCCAACATCTCACCAGTACAATACAACCAGTCCTTGGAGACCACCAGGCGACCACAGATTACAGTTGGATTAGGACCTAGGTTTCCATACACTCAAGCAATTCACAAAAGATTACCTGTCTTGACAGACCAGATTATGGCCAGCGTGGCAGTCTTTCAAGAGAGGTTATCACCATAGTTTGACCAAGCTGCTGTGTAATACATTGTCTATACAGACAGGTGTATACCATTTTATACAGGTAAGACGGCTGAACAATACTCTGCATACATTCTATGCTATATGTGTAAAAGAACGCAAACCAACACAACACAATTTTATTCTCCAAATGTTTCTGGCATTTCAGTACACAAACCACATGTTGAAATAGCACTGGATAAAAGCCATCAGAGACCTACATGTACTGCATATAAATTTTTAGCAGGGAAAACCATTGTCTCATATAATGGGTGACAACAAATCAATGATATACATTACCTGGTGATCAATAATATAGCATTTTAGCAGACTGACTGGGCTTAATTAACAGCAATTAGATTGGTCACGCAGCCTGAAAGCATCTAATAGTAAACTAAATGATTGAACAAAGAAGGCTGTCGATCTATGCTGGGCGTGGGCGAATCCTGTGTAAAATGATCGACCAGACCCATAAAATTGATTGGGCAGCATTTCCTTTGATTAAAAATCTTTCGTCGCCAGATATTTTTATACCTGTTGTGTATCATGTTGATGGAAGTCCCCAACGGAGGTGAAAGAGTTTCAATACAGTCTAAACCTTAAAGTGGAACTGTTTACAGTTTTGCAATGCTTGATGTTAATATGGTGGGGTGGGGGTTAACAATGGCTGATGTCAAGGGTAGGGTGGGGGTGGGGTGGAGTTTTCTGTCTTTCTGAAGGATTTTTTTTTCCAACAAGTGGTTGCAGGATGCGTACCCTCCAAACTACCGTTACCCCTCAACCGCAATTAATGGAGTTTGTAAGTTAACATTCAGAGGAAACTAATGTCCTTAATTTTGACATAGACTGATTCAACAAATACTGTTGAAAACTTAAGATCTTGTTTTACAAAATCCTACAAAAATCCTCCTACCTCTCCAATAGTGCGACTGGCATTATTTGCCAGCGGAGCTTCGCTCTCCCATTTGTTGGCTATCTGTAGTGTCTCAATGGTCTTCTGGTGAGTGGATTTGTTGTCATCCAGCAATGTCACTTCATAGAATTCTTGGATGTCTGAAAACAACGACCAATACTTCTCAATAATGTTTCAAATAGAATTTTTACATCTTTCTGGAAAAGGATGTTATATTAACTGCACGCATCAACAATGACATCATTCCACATGTTTTACTCCCATTAAGCATCACCATCAAGGTCGAACTGCATACTATCGTGACCATGTCATATGAAGGTCCAAAGAGTCATTCACCTGGGGCACGAAGACATGAACATGATCAAGGTGGAACCTCATTGTAGTATCCGTCAATCATTCATTTCTTTCTTTCTTTCTTTTTTTTTTCTTTGAGAGTGGATGTCTTTGGAATCTTGTTTCATAACTGAAAGGTGGCATTTATACTACTCACAAGAGTCATGGTTGGTCCTGATTTGATCGAATTTGTTAAATGTTTTCAGTGTAATCTCTCCCCTTTGTCAGGGGATAAGGCACTATGTGCAATGTGGCATCTCTTTCTATTTTTAAAATTGATTTTACATGATATGTAGTTGATAAACTCATCAAGATAAAGTGTTGCAAAGTACTAGCAACTTGGATGATACTTGAAATATACATGTATAAGAGTCCATACTGCAATAATAGATGAGCATTTAGCTTAATTTTTCTGTGGCTTCTGCTAATATACATGTATATATGTTTCAAATGTTGTTTTACGGGTATGTGGTAATATGATATTAATAGCATGTATAACTCGACAACTACAAAATGGGTTTGTGTGTGCGTTTGTTTGTCCTCCAGAATGAATCAAGAACAAACTTTCTTCTTAAGTAGAGGTAAATTTCGCAATAGTTGTCATCAGTCTACCTGTACCACATACTTTCGCCAGAGTACTATATATTCTATATTCTCAGTGTAATAGCTGGCCATGTGGTCTGTTCACAACATGTGTTTCTGAACTTGTCATCAGAGACCAACATGTCTTTAGACATTAGGTTATGTATATGATGTTTAGGATCACACTTCCATGAGGAGGCCCTATGTACTACCGGGGTATGTATATGCGTTAACTAGACATGTTATACAGTGTTATATATGGTGTATGAGTATCCGAAGCTCATTCCATACATGTATGTATAACATGTGTCAGTGATCAGTAGTAAACTAATTGCATTCCTACTGTAATAATCCTTATATAAAGAAGTCATTGCTGCAATCTGGGCAACGATAGTTGCCAGTGTTAGCCCAGTGGTTAAGGTCGCGATTCGATCACTGACCATGTCAAACCAAACATGCTAAAACATGTAAATGGGGCAGCTTCTGTCTGATCTTGAAGATCAAATGCTGAAGTAAACCAACAGGCGTTGTTATGTTACCGTGGTGGCACATTTGTAAATAATAACACCAATCCAGGAAGCTCTGTTCAATTCAGCCCAGTGCCTTCAGTGTGACCCGGTATCATAAGCATAAGACAACAGTGTTGAATCCAGTACATTTCTTCTCCTTCACCATATCCCCCCACCCTCACCCCACCTGGCTCCACCAGGTCCTACCACCACTATCCTTACCTTGCTTTACCACCTGGATATCGTGACCCCCAAGCTGCTGCTCCACCCCAGGCTCTGGGGACTCTGTCGTCATGAAGTCCCCAGTCAGTTCCTCTGGATGCTTGACATGCAGGCCTTCCAGACACAGTCCATCCTGTAGCACTATAACATTGATCTCTGTCTCAGACTGTGGGCTGAGGAAGGAATCAAGAGAAGCAGAAGATTCTGGAGGGGCAGGGTCTCCATCCAGAGCTGGGGAGTGGCACCCCCAGCTGCCAGACTCTACACACAGAGAGTCTCGGTGTCGTCCGAGATCTGAGGGTTCATCTAGAAAATTATGCTCTTCTTCCTCGCTCAGCATGGAATCTCGCCGCAGACGCGAAGTGTGGCTGATATGACTCAGTCCAGAGCTGGTACGCGGGTGGCTGTGTGTAGTGCCTTGGGAGGTCCATCTGGATACTTGAGACTGGGATGCAAAGTCTGTGCTGCCACCTGGCGATGAACGACTAACAACATACTTCTTGACACGAGCTCGTCGACAATCGCCCCAGATCAAACGAAACAGTTGCTCGATCGTTTGCATGCGCTGCTCCAGCCGTATCAGGCGCTCAGCAAAACTGCTCTCGATCTTCGTGATTTCTGCAGTAAACTCATCACTTATTTTATCCATTTCGCCCTTGATATGTGACTCGAGGAATGTATCCATGCTATCCATGTGCCTGCTCAGATAGGAAAACAATCCTAGCATAAGTTTCAGGAGCACGGTGCTAGACAGATCCGGGCAGGGTATTCCTGAGGCCAGCTCATCCTGCCGACATTCCTGTAATCCAGAAATTACAGACTGCAGTTCTTCAAAAAGAGTATCCAATGGCAATGGGGCCTTAGAGTCTCCGCTAGCAGTTATGGCACTTTCTACTGGGGTCCACCCCCCAGTTTTAGCTGTCAACGTAGCTGAGCTGTGTGATTTCTGCTGCGGTTCGGTTTCCTGGGAAGCTGTAACCTTGGCAGCAGCAGCAGCAGCATCCACGACTGATCCAGACACCACGCCTGTTCTGGCTTTTGTTCCCATAGCAGGTGCGGTGTTGTATGGCCGTGTGGAGCCCCTTGGTATCGTATTCCCTGCTGCAGAGGTCACATTCACACCCTTTCTGGTGGCATTGGCAGCCATGTACTGCGGGTGAGGTAATGTATGAACTTGGAGGGGATACGTACTGCTATCCTGCCACTGGTGTTGACCGGGTTCCACAGAGCTGCTCCTGGTAGCATCCAGGGGGAACATGTCAATCAGTCCCACTGAGTAGGCATTGAGCAGACTGGAGGAGGTGTCACGGTCCAGATTAGAACCACTGGCCATACTGCTTCCAGACACAGCACTGCATGTGTCCTCATCATCATGCCGACTGCGGGCACGGCTGTTTCTTCCTGTACGCTCCACGTTGCCGACACTCTGGCTGCGTTCGAATCCTTTACTCACCCACGGATCCATGCTGGCATCCAGCTCACGTCGTCGCGGTAGGCTGGAACTGCGCAGGATTTTCCTAGGACGTCTGGTCCGAGTGCGCCGCCGCTGTCGCTGATTGTCATTCAGCATGTCCTGGTATGGGTTGTCCCCTACAGAGTATACCTGAAGAAGACTATCACATAGTTCACGGTCACGTACACCAGTAGACATGTCGCTGGAACTGCGACTGCGAGCAATCCGCCGAGATGAACGCTGATTCTTCATATCCTGACTGTCAGGTTGGCATGGCAACTCAATGTGTTGGCTCTGTTGCTGTCCAGGAGCAGTGTATGGATGGGAAAACGATGGCCACTCATCTACCACCTGTACAGCATGTACACTGTTAGCCAGTACTGCCCTATCCTGCTTGGCTGGGCTGTGATGGCTACCTTTACCAACAGAAGCCGGTGGCTGCAAGATGGGATACACATCAGCAGAGTATGCTGATGCCAGACTGTTACTCAGGTCTCGATCTTCTAGGTCATGTGACCCCCATGGCTGCCTGCGTGGGCGTGGTGATGGAGGAGCCATGAGGCGATGTCCCCGTGTCAACGGGTACCTCCCAGACATTTTAGATCTGGCACTTGGGGGAGACCTGGGCATGTTCGAATTAGAATCTAGATATGGTATATCCTCACAGTAGGCATCCAGAATATCATTTCTATACATTCCGGACATTGTCGAGCCGTTAGGGCCAGCTCCTCCTGGCTGTCTCACAGTATCTGCCACATACGGCATTCTTGGCGGTGATGGCATCGTGGAGCTGTATCCAGGGGTGGGCAGACTGTTGCCACGGAAACTAGCAGTCCAACGAGGTGGTGCTCTCTCCCCTGGGGATCCTGATGGTGGCAGACTATTTCCCCGTGGAGTGTCCCGCAGATACTGCAGGTCCTGTCTGGGTTTCACCCGGTTTGGTACTTGTTCACCAGCCTGCAGCTGTGCCCCGCCATAATCAGCATGGTAACCTTGGTTACTGTCCCCTGTCAACCTATCACTGGCCATCGACACTGCGGTCGTCTTTGTGGGAAAAGCTGCCGGGTCCAGTTTTACATTAAATGGATCGGGAATTGTACCCCGAGGAGTCTTATTACAGGAGGCCTCCTGTCTGTTAATAGGTCCATGATCTTGAGATGCGGAGATGGTCACAGTATCAGGGTGTTTCTCCACAGAATCACATTCTGTTGGCAATATTGCCTTTCTGTCCAAAGACCATCCCTCCCCTCTATTGCGTCCGTCCCCATTCTCTGATTCTGAACCCGATACTGACCACTGTTTGCCTTTGTTGCCCTGTGCCTCCTCCTCATCCTCATCTTCATCATCATCAAAGAGACATAGTCCATGCTCACGTGAAATCTGGGCCAAGTAGTTTGTGATGTCATCATGCTGCGGTGCCACCCCCGAGTCTGTCTCCTGAGTGGAGATGACAGGAGGATCAACTCTCTGTCCACGCTGACCCGCCGAGGCCATGCCTTGCCATAGTCCTGTACGGCACACACACCAGGCACGCCGCGATAATCACCCAATCCACGCCTTCACCAAATTTGTCACACAGTACTAAAAGGCAACACACTGATATGTGTGTAATTTGGTTTTACACCCGATATGTATAAATTGGGATATGTCCATTAATGCGGGGTGCATGGTCTTATGCCGTGCGGGTTCTGCTTTATATCCTATCTAGCCATTATGTGATCCACACGCCAGACGTACCGGGGTATATGTATATATATACGCCACACATACTTGGCTTCAGTACCCCACACAGTAGCAGCTTTCCTTCCACTGTGGGAGGAAGGAAGGGAAACAGCAGCGTCACAGGCAGCTTTAAGGTACATACTATATGACGCTGCCAAGACGCCAATGATATCTCTGGCCTCAGCCTGGCTATGAGAGTGGGTGTGGGGGAGAGGGGGGAGGAAAGGACATCTGTCCCCGGGGGTGCCAGCTATGGCCTTGCCCGCCACTTTCTCTCCTGACTGGCACCTTCACTACAGTGTCAGTGTTCTGTAGGGCCAGGGCAGCCCACAGAAGCCATACATCGCAGCAGCGGCATCAAGTCCATATTTGTTCCTCCTCTAAACTGAACACTTACAATCCCAGGCCCGATTTCTGCAAGCCTGTAATCCCTTCTCTGCTTGGTCATATTAGCCTTTGCTTCTTCTAAGCAGCAACGCTGGTTCCCTTCTCATAACGAATGAGGGTGCAGCGCTGGGGTAGAGTGAGGTGGGGTCTCGCTTCGGTTCAGTTCATCATTCCAATCCCTGCCTATCTCAGATCGAAGTAACCCCCAACCCACCCCACTCATCAGTAATCAGCAGGGTTACCAGGCATTGTCCTATGTTTAAGGCACAGGGGCAATCAATGTGAGCTAACTTCCAAGTAAGGCCAGGGAAGCATGGGAGAAGCCAGTACTTGATCGCCAGGGGGTAAAACTGCCACTCCCACTCGGGTCCGATGTACCAAGCCACAGACCGACCACCTTGTGTAATTCCTCAAGCTCCCAGCTCACACAGACTCTATCAAATATTTATTGAGGCACTTTAGAGCCCGAAATATCGCCCATCTCAATGAAGTCTATACGTGGGTCCACCGAGGGCTGAGGCGGTTCCAGTGCCGGATATGAAACCCGACTGTCTGCTTTCCTTGCAGTTTCACCTCACAGGATGTTGGCTCCAAATAGGGTAATCCAAGCATGTCAAAAATCCAGGATCAGCATTAATCCATAAGCATGGTGAATTTAAGCACAAGAATATATCCAGTTTAAACCAATCGTATTGTATTATCGAAGCTAAACCAGCAAACACCAGCAGGGAACTGCTGGCTGATTCTCTCAGATCAGAACAACAATGGGCACATGTTACAAATGTCTGAGCGTCCAATCGTGTCGCTGTGCAGTTAATCCCCACCACTTGCCTTTCACCTGTCTGTCGGGTCGTTAATCCTAACTTCGGGCAGGGATGTTCCACTCAAGTAGCCTCAGTAACGTGTCCCTTTCATCCTGTCCATTGCCTTCCGACAAATCTGTTGACGAGACGATCAATTTTTCTCGCCTTTTAATGCCGCCGTTTGGCAGGACATGTGAGTGTGAGTGAGTCTTCAGACTCCGACTCTCCTTGCTACGTCCCTTACGATCACACACACACACACACACATGCACACAGCTGAGTGACGATGGCAGGCCCGCCGACCAGCCTGGCCCATTGATGATTTTCAAGCCAAAAGCTGGTCGAGTTCCAATGCTCTCTCTCCACAGTGCCACAAACCCTTCATGCCCATGGACACCTAGGCTCTCCCTTACAATATTAAACAACTGACAGCCCAGCTGGTTACATGGTAGGGCTGCTGTCCTACCCTCAGCCCGCTCCCTACCCCTACCACAGTAACAGCTGGCTCGGCCTGAGACTGCGCCCCGGGATGGCCGACTTCAGCCCCAGCTACAACTACCTGTATACACATATATAGACATTTACCCCAGATGCAGCAATGCTACAATTATTACCCATGTTTATACGCTGTGTCCCAGATTTCCCTAATCCTCATGCCGGCTGGTCTCTTTCTTATAAAGAACATTCCCTGGACAGGACACCTTCTCTATCTTCTCCGGACCTGAGTCTCTGGACAGGGGACATATCATGTCAGCAAGTCCTAGGAACACATTTGACCATGTTTGACAAAATGTATGATAAGCATGAAGAATATGCATGCTCAGATGTTCTGAGTCAGAACATGCCACTTTCCTGTTTCCCAAAATGGACAGAATTTTTTGCCAGAAGGGATGTTCCTATTAGAACATTATGTAGAGAGATGATATATCATATACATAAGCAGCATCACGAACCTGGGGAAGATTATCAAGATAAAGTTAGTACATCCGTCTCTTTAATTTTAGAGTGAGAGTTAAAGCACTTAATGTTATGCCGGCATAAGTCCCGAAAATTTGGAGGATTTCAGGTGTGAAGCGCTAATCCGGCATAAATTTTGCCCCTGACCAAAGTACCTAATCCGGGAAAATAGTCTGACTAGTAATCCAAAGTAATAGATAGATAGATAGATAGTTTATTCACACTTTCATGATAATAACAACTGTGACATGTTTAAATACGAAAATTTACATAGGCTTCATGAAAGTGTCGGCAATCCAGATAGCAAG
>JAAUYG010125778.1_pt1 | contig 14184 bp, 9 predicted proteins | sample 7278091 | NCBI WGS metagenome assembly JAAUYG01 (sample SAMN14350201, study PRJNA611818) | marine sediment metagenome | isolation source: surface marine sediment (0.6m) | place: French Polynesia: Moorea | collected 2018-08
AAATAATAATAATAATAATAATAATAATAATAATAATAATAATAATAATAATAATAATAATAATAATAATAATAATAATAATAATAATAAAATATATATATCATAAAGATTGAAATCGGATGAAAACTGTTGCAGAAGTACAATGAAGTAGCGTTTTGAAATTTTTACTCCCACAGGGTCCCATGTTAATGAAAAGAAAAACAAGAGACCCAGGGGTCTTTACTCTCTGCTTGAACTAAAGACCCACAGAAGAATGTTTTGAAACGTTTCGGATAAAAAATGTTATCCTAGGTACTAGATGCCAACTTCTCATCGCAGTACTCTAACAGGCATTTAAATTTACCATGGTAACCAATGTTCTCATAAAGTTTGGATGGGTTCCAATGAAAACTGTGGGTGGTGGTGGTGGTGGTATCACAGTTTAACGGCACATCAACACCAAAAGGGTCATACAGTGCCAAAACAGGTGATAATGGTTGCAAAGTCAATTCAAGTCGCTACAGTCCCACTGCACTGTGTGAGAGCAATTCGCTATCAAGGCCAAGTCTGAACAAAATGTCCGACAAGACCTGATACCCAGGGTGCGCCACGGGAAGGCTGCTCTCATGCACCCCATGAAAACTGTGGGAGAAATAGCACTTTGAAATTTCCAGCTCCATATGGTCCTGTACTGTGTTCCGAAAAGTTTCAAAATGCCATATTTAAAAAAAAAAAAATTGGGGCAGATCGCCAAAAAAGTAATAGCCTGTATTCCCCCATAGCCAACATATTTATCATAAAGTTTGGTGGAAATTGAATGAAAACTGTGGAAGAAGTAGCGCTTTGAAACTTTGCCTCCCATAGGGTCCCATGATAACGACGACGAAAAAAAAATCGTCAAAAATTGAAAAAAAAATCGAAAAAAGCCTCCCATAGGGTTCCATGTTAACGACGACGAAAAAAAATCGTCAAAAATTGAAAATAAAAAAATTTGAAAAAAGAAAACAACAGTCTGGAGATATGGCGGATAGATAGGTTTCCACTCTAATGTGGCGGTTTCTGAGAAACGGACGCCTGCTCCAAAGGTGTAGCCTTTGAATTTTAACATGGGAGTCAATGGTGAAAGTTGTAAAACGTGCATCTTGAAAATAGCTGATCGCAGAGCAAAGCGGATAAAACTTTGTGACAATGGCGCCATGACCTGTATATGTAGGCGATTGTAGGGTACGTTTCATGTTTGATTCTATGGGTTCAGTTTGGGATCATTTTGCGCAGTCCCCCAACAGTTTTCGCCCAATTTTCACCAATATTTGTGGAAAGTATGGTAACTGGTAAGCACTGGGAATACAGGGGGTTGCTTTTTACGATCTGCCCAAAATTAAAACTTTTGTGGCATTTTAAACTTTTTCTGAAAACAGGTCCATATATATGGGTTGGGAATTTCAAAACGCAACTCTTCCTACAGTTTTCATCCCATCCCATCAATGGGAGCATTGCTTTTCATGAGGGAGTACAGGCTACATGTATTACATTTCTAAAGTGGCCTCAGTATGGGCATGAGTGACCGTTGGGTCCCAACTACACCATCAGATTTGACCTTAAAGGCTTTACAGTCATATTTGGAAGCGTATAAGGTTGTTCCACAAAGCAGAACCTCGGTGTTCATGGATCTCTTGTTTGAAATCGATTTTTTGTGTGGTTAATGTCACTTTTAAAGACACTACTAAATATAGTAACTATCAAGGCATGGCGGTATATACTAGCGAACTAAAAAATAATTCGCAGTATCACACACTATAGTATGATACAATGCACCATTGCAGTTTGTATCACAAAGACATTTGTTTATGACTTTCACATTTTTTTTAACTTGTGGCAGACAAGTTGCGTCTTCATTTGACATATGCTAGTATATAATATTTCATAACTGATAAGAATAAAGAGACAGAGCAACACCGACCACAAACATTGTGCATGCAGTTTACTAGTTATACAGTGAGGATTTCCTGGTTTATGCCAGAATCATCTGCATAAAACAACGACTCTCAGTAGGGCCAAAATTTTATATGTATCAGAAAATACTCTGTATCTGGTGAAAACACATATAAAACATTGCATAGTTACATTTCTACCGTTATCACAGTCTGGCACAGAAACACTGACCATAAATATACTAGACACACAGCGACCAATAATATCAGAATCAAGTTTTAACATGTTATAAATATAAACGCTACTGTATCACAGATACCGTGTATATTCAATCCATTTCAAGGTCAAGGAAACCCTTTATGAGACTTGGCACAGGGAGCCTGTGGATAGCTTCAGGCAAATTGAGGCAAGCTCGTTGAATGAGAATCTGTCTGATTCGGCACCTGGAGAGATGGGCCAGCTCAGCCGGAGACTTGTACCTCCTCTCTGGAACGAGATCCCGATAGGAGGAATGGAGGATGAGCGGCTGGGGCCTGGCGAGGTCGCCACTGTCGCTGTCACCACTAGGCTCGCCAACTGTGATAGGAAGGTGAGGCATTGCACGACAAAAGTAATTGAGGCACAGCTTCAGGCTTACGTCGTGCTTCTCTTGGCGCGACAGGAACTGATCCCGGATGGTCGGATCCAGATGACGATTGTGAGTCCTCCAGAAGACAGAAGCATTGAGCTTGCTCACTATGACGTACAGCGGATGCTGAAACTGTAGCCCAACGATGCGGTTGACTTGCCCGGCACGCTCGGCGTTGGCGCCGTACCGGAAGAGCAGCAGCACTGCGTCGGGACACATAGAATGGCAAGCCAACAACAGCGGCGTGCTGCCGCGGCAGGAAGGAATCGGGGCCTCGACAAAAGACGCGTGTGCAGTAAACGTGTGCAGAGGATTTCTCGGTAGTCCCAGGTTGAACTCGCTGTATTCGACTGGAACGCTGACAGATGGAGAATGCTGCAGGAAGAACTCCAACACTTGGAGGTGTCGCTTGGTGATTATCCCGGCGACCGACGGATTGGAGGTGAAAGGAAAGATGATGGAATCCACCTCAAACGGAAACACAAGCGGATCCAGAAAGGAGAAGAATGGTTCGAAGCCACTGTCGCACTGATAGCTATCAGTCAGAACTTTAGCAATGAGCTGATGGTCATCGTTTAGGTTAAATTTCTGGCATATGTGCGCTGCAATAAGTATGACGGAATGCACGCTGCAGGCATGTTTGTAGGAGTTGTTGCAATATCCCAGAAACGTCGATCTCGTATTAGTATTGCCCCTTGGTCGGTGCCTCTGGTGGAATATAATTGCATCGTACACAAACTTTCTGACGACCTCCCTGTATCCAGAATTATCCCGAATAAACTTCGTGATAAAATTTTGCACACGTTTAATTTTGTCAGCGTGCTGATAGCAGTTCAATCCAAAACTGGTCTGAAGCTGTTGATAAACATTGTCGTGGCGAATATCCAACACAACCCCCACCATAATCGATCCTTTATCCTTTGTGAACAGTAAGTTATCAGCTGTCAATAGGCGCATTCATTGAAGGGTTATTGTATAAGGTGACAATATCCAACAGTCGCCCTTAGACCTATCAAGTATCATGCATAATAAATTGGTGAATTATTCAGTTTAAATATTTTTGCGCGCCTTTTCCTCTTTTCGAATTTTTGCCATGGTTACGCGCCAATGTAAACAAATCACAGCTATGATTGTGGGGTCAGTTTCTTTGAAATATCTTAAGTCCATTTGCGATTTTAAGCATAGAAAAGATACACGTACGATGCTTTATTGCAACTAAAGACCATTAGGCATGGCGGACAGGAAACCGTGCGATAAAGGACGTTACCGAAGGCCCCAAACACAAAACACGCACCACATTTGACACATGTCTATTAAAAGTAAACTTGCCAATGGGGTGCAAATGTGTGAGATAGACGTTAGGTAATAGATCTAATCATTTTACTAATGTTGACTACTGTGTTTCATAAACCAAGCCCGAAGAAAAGGTGACCTTGGCCATTTACTAGTACCAGGAATAGTTCTCATTCTACTATTCCTGCTAGTACTGCTAATTTTAATACTGGCAACATAATTTTCATGCAGGCATCATTTACCCGCCCACCCCCGCTCAAATAAAACAAAAATAAACAAAAAAATGGAAGTGTAGACCTATATAATATAGCGTGCTGGGATTTCACGACATGATTTACTAAATGTGTATTTAAGCGTTATACGCCCAGTACTTGAATATGCTTGCTTATCCTTTTTGACTGAAACTGTACTTTTTGCACATGGAATGTCTTCAATCAATGTTCCATAAGTATTTTCCATCCGGTGCTACTATTTAAAATCGCCTAGCTATTAGGCCTATATGGCGACTAACGTTAAACGTTAGTCGCCATATTAGCTATATAGGCCTAATAGCTAGGCGATTAAAAATAGTAGCCTTAGCTAGCTATTAGTGTCTTCAAGCCTTATTTAACGCATTATCAGCTTGAGTCATATACTATGGAACAGTTACTCCATCTTCACTATGGCACGGCCACGTATGTCCCCGGTGTCAAACTTCTCCAGCAGGGCAGGCACTTCCTCCAGGCTCAGGTGACTAATATACGGGGGTTTGACCTGAGAAATATACCGCCATATGTGATACACACCAAACATGTAAATATAAGGTTTGTGGAAAAAAGGTATACCACTAATGTTTGTAGACACATCTGGAGATTCTAGTACTGGCATCATCTAACATTTAAAATTATTATGTTTTGTCTTGTAATGTCTATATTTGACTAAACCAAAGACCGTATATATACGGTCTTTGACTAAACTAAGACAAGGTAATTTCGTATAGTTCCTATAACGCCCCCGCGTAGCATGGTTAGAGCGTCCGCTGGGGGTGCGAGAGGACGGGGTTCGATCCCTGACCGCGTCACACCAAAGAGTTGACGTAAAAAGTGGGAGGTTTGCGCTTCTCAGCTTGGCGCTTGGCAGTAATGAGTTAGGCAACCGACTGGGCGGCTCGGAGTCAGTATAAATGGTCTGAGTGATTCCTTTCTGCTCACCGTTGGCGGGATTGAATCGGTGGCTTGGCACCCAAAAGCTGTCGGGCGTAGATCGTTTGGCCCAAACAAGACAGGTCCACATTAACTCACACGCATACACCTACATACACCGCCGAATCCAACTTGCAGTCGGTGATATGACCATGAGTGGTTCAAAGCCGGCTATGAGCCTGATTCACCACCTATAACGCATTAAATTTGTATGTATAACGTGGTCTTTGTTTCTTATTTGTTGGGGGTTTTTTTGTGTGTGTTTTTTATGAACAGCTCACCTTTCCTTTTTGAGTTAGTGACAAAGCCTGTCTGGCATCGTTCATTGTACCGTATGTTATCCCTTTAATGGTCACGGCCTTCAATGCTAAGACCTGAAGTAGCAGTGGTGGGGTGTGTTCGGCAGCTAGTCCTATGAGAGCCAAGCTCCCTCTCTGAAAAAAAAAGTTCTTAAATTGTGATAATGGTGTGAATTCATACAAAATACTTTCATGAGCAAGACATAAATTTGCGAGAAGCTTCTTCAAGTTTTTTTTACATGGAAGGTTATGGAACAGTAATCACTCATCCCTTACCGACTGTACAGCGTATAGGGACCGCTCGATAGTTGCAGCATTTCCCACAAAGTCCAAAATGGCATCCACAAGCCCTCCAGATTTCTCACGGAGGGTCTTGGCAGCTTCTTCGGCAGGGGCTATAAGTAGTAATAAATGTTGTAGCAACTTTCGGCACTTTTTTTAATTTGGCCTTTCAATAGTCTTTCAATGTCATTCAAGGTAAAACTATTAGAACAGCTGGACTCCCACATATAGGACTCATTAGTGTCAGTAGTAACATATGTCCCAACTCCGAGATATTTTTATTATTACTATACAACATTTATAGAGCACCAAATCCATTGGCAGTGTTTCAAATATATAGGGGACATTGAACTTAACCTTGGCAGGTCAGTCAAACTCACACCTGATGGTGTTTTACCCCGAGACTCCAAATTTCGTCTCTTTCATCCTATGGTGAGCCGTTCTCAATATAATTTTCCATTTTCGCATAAGTCTCATTGTTTTGCTTTGTTTTAGTTTTGTGTTTGTAATTTTCCAAATTTTGAATTCTAACACATACCCACTATAAACTAGTTTGACCGTAGAAGCATCATTAGTGTAGGAGGGTGTTCTAGGGCACGTTGGGTGCCATTGCAGGACAGAGCGTACGAATTAAACACCCGAGGACTGCTCCACACAGAGTGGAACTCTTTCTTCTATATTTTTGGCCCTTCAACCCCTTAACTCTTATTAGTCTTCAACCGTTATTCTTGGTATAAAACTTCTGGATGCCAGCGGCTGACTTTTAATCCTGTTCTGTGTAGATACATGTATGTGAAACAGATCAATTCACACGTTTGAAATGTTACTTTCAGCGTGTCCTGTAAGAGTACAACCTGATTATGCCTTAGCTACACCTTGTCTAACGTTCCAGGTTCATACGCTAGTACCGTATTAAACCCAGTAGATAAATCACTACACACACGATAAACATGTGAAGCAAACCGCAGGTTAAAATACTGTAGACACGAACCTTCTGTATCCCAGCAATATGTGATGTCCGCTCCAGCTTCTTGAGCATCCAGTAGCTTTTCTTCCTGTAAATTGGTCACGATCGAGAAAAAGTAGTGTTACATGAAACAGTTTTTTATATTTATAATCTGAACGAATCTATGCTAAGAGCAAAATGTAAAGCTATTTTCAAAAGTGAAACTTTGCAGTGAAATGCATACGAACTGAAGCACATGCAGCCAGATCTATTAATCCTGCCACCTTTAAATGAGTTCCACCTGACTTCATTCAGTGGCAGGGGTGGTTCTTCTAGACCGACATGGCTGCGTTTTATTATCGCCCCTGTTGTACTACAGTAGATATTTTTACTGTGGGGATTTACCTTGATGTCCACACCGATGACATTAACCTTGTCCTGGTAGAGAGCTTTGAGGAACTGTATCGCCCACCAACCCACTCCACCGGTTCCAACCACAGCCACCAGGGCATGACCTGGAAAGGTCGACATACGTATTTTCCAATAGACTTAAATTCCGCCATGTTAATGCACACATATCGTGTACATTTGATTAAAAACGTTCTACTGCAATATGACAAGTAAACCTGACAACATTGCTATAATATGAGTGACACTAAATAAATTCAACGAACATGGAAACAAACGTATTTGTTAATCTGTTACAATGGTAAAAGGGGGGAAGAGGGTGCCTATTTGATTGCCTGAAGTCTACTTGCTAATTAAGGGTTGTGCGAGTGTAACAATATGTCCATGGACAAAGCGAGTGACAGCAGTAGTTATGACAAATGTATACGCATATGTTCCATTAGACCAATTTTGATGCAACTGCATGAAACGACCTCCCCGATAAAATCAACCACTACTAGGTCAGAGTCTCCCCTTTATGAATAAATAGTAAGCCTGAGACCTAACATTCACAATAGTATGCTCTACGAACAACTCTGTCCCCAAAGTTTCAGTTCCATTCACTCAACTACCAAACACTTTCAAGTTAGAAATCATTTTGAAAAAACAAATGCACATAATAGCTGTCAAATGACATAGCACACACGCAAGTCAAAGTTATGTCATGTATGTGTTACTACTCCGAGTCGTAACTTTTAGCCAGTTTTCACTACAACCAGCCCTTCCCGACTTGCATGATATTTTTGAGACTACGTGATATGCAAGTGAATAGTTCGAAAGTTGCCTGGACCATTGCAAGCTCGCTATGTATCCTTTATGTGCTACAGTACCACATTTCACTAAGTTATGCTTTATCACTAACCATTTCGAGTTACAGGGTCATTTTGAGAAGCATGAAATTATGTTGAACACCACACAGTTAAATGTATCCCATGTATATGTTATTATTGCCCTCAAGTTCTAAGTTTTAGTTCGCTCTATTCTACGACCAACTATTTTAAGTTACAGACTACTTCAAGAAAAATATGCTTGAGAAACACGCACAAAAACACTTGGACCATTTTACAAGGACAAAGGTACACCATTTTGTTCCTAGTCCCCCGGAATCCAAACTTTCGTTAAATTTAGCTCTACGACCAATCATTTTCAAGTTGCATGTCATTTTGACAAAGGTGCGCCGAATGACCCCCAAATAACCTCGAATACTACAGGACCAACGGTATCCTAATTATGTTGTTCTACTGACGTGGAGTCACAACTTTCAGCCTTTTTGGACCGCTCGTTTCCAGATAATTGAAGTTTTAGTTTGCCGGTATGGCACAGTGGCGAATGCGAAATCCGAAAACATTGAACACTCAATCTTTCAATCTATCAATCTTCAGTCTATCGATCTATCTATCAGTCTGACACAGCCACCCGTTTGAAGATTATGTGAAATTGGGCTAGGGTTAAGATCCACAGGCTTACCCCTGAGCTTTATGGCTTCGTCAACACTCTGCCGCACACTCTGCACTGAATTGTGGGCAGTTACGCCACCACACATGGCAGTGGCCGCGCAGTCCATAGGGACTCCTTCAGGGACAGGTAGTAGCAGTTCTGGGTCTTCTATTACCATGTAGCGCTGGAAACTAGCAAAATGAGCTAATCTGTGGTACTATGAGTTAATAACGTGCAAGTTAACAGTTTCACAGTATTTTTTATAATCATCTAAGAATATTGAGGGATTTTTTAAACATGATTGTTTAGTGTATACATTATTTCCCCATGATATATATATATATATTCATGGTCAAGCAGGTCCAGCATCTGTCAGCTTCACGGACTTTACAGACAAATTAACAAAAATGGAGAATTATTCTTTTGTCGTCCATTTTAGAGATAGGAAAACTCTGTTTACCCTACCCGCCATCAAGCGACATCCCATAGATGTGATTTTCCATCGAAGTCAAAGATTTTCGCCAGTGTTCAGTACAAGCATTCAGTCCATGGATGCAATACTCGCACTTTCTGCAGTTTGCAAAGTCGTACAGAGCAACCTTTTGGCCAATCGTTAATCCTGAAAATACAGCACTCTGTACTACCTGATTTGCATATTTACTTTTTTGCACATTGTCAATGCTGTGGTTCCTATACCACACCACATAACACCACCAGACTCAAAGGTCCACAATAACATAAATGCTGTTACTACAACATAAATGCTGTTACTACTCCTACTACTACTACTACTACTACTACTACTACTACTACTACTACTACTACTACTACTACTATTACTACTACTACTACTACTACTACTACTACTACTGTTGCTGCTGCTGCTGCTACTGTCATTGCTGCTGCTGCTGCTGCTACTGTCATTGCTGCTGCTGCTGCTGCTGTTACTCTGTCCCTGCTGGTTCTGTATTTCTGCAAAATATTAATAGTTTCCTGTTTAAACTTTTAAATGGATTAAGAAATGAAACAATATAAAGATGACGTCGGAAGACACTTTTATTGCATCTCGCCAGTAGTGATACAATTATACAATGCATCGGAATAAAGTGCAAAGCCATGCGGGCAGTGAACCCTCCAATAAACACGCAAAATCATATGTTTACAATATCCACAGATTCGCAAATGATCAGTCAATAATTCTGAGGTTGCTCCAGAAAAACAAAAGTCGTTCATCGTAATCGCTGTCTGATATTGTTAGGCAAGCTGCCGTTGATGCTGCTGGTGTTATCACATGGCATGGCAGCAGAAACCGTTACTTTTACAATGCATTACACGATCCGAGAAATTAATAATTGAATTTCGGATACAAATAAATATGACTTAGATACAAATGACCGTCTCTGGTTGTAAGCCAATAATAAGATGCAACAGGTAAACATATCTTCGCATATCAATGTATCCATAGCTTGACCTTATAGGATTTAACCTGGACGATACTGAATCTGACCTCATACACGTAGCACTTTGGCTGCTCCAAACAACAAAGGGTCAAACATCAAACGTATCTCTTGTAAGACTATACAGGTAGAAATTTACTTGCATGTAGTTTAAAACATGTACAATGACTTTTATCTTCAATCGAAATACTCTTTGGGATCTTGGACAGGGGTAACTAAGAATTAGAAACTAAAGGACAATTCAACATGCAGCCAGACCTAGAAGGACCTTATGATGATTTGTAGCATGCAAAGGTAGCTTCACATTTTATGTAATCTATATTATTTTATTAATCTAATATCCGTTACGAGAGCACGCACACAGTTAACGTCGACATTACAGACATTCAGAAGTTATGGAACACTCAGGAATCACATGCTGGTTCTTTAGAAACTTGATACACGTGTATTTCAGCTGTTGCAGTAGGAAGCACCAGCAGAGTCGCATGCAAGTTTTCCTTGTACGGCAGCAATTATGATAGAATTATATTATATACATTTATACATATAGTCTAAAACACCCAAATAACTATTTTAAAGCAGCAATGCATATCTCCAAGGAGCGAACGTAGAATCAATCATTTACTTTACAACAAGAATCCTTTTGTCACATATCATTCTGTGTTTTAGACACCATCTGGTGAAAGAATGAACCACCGGTTAATATAACTAGGCGTTAACATGGTTCCCAGAAAAGGGATAAGAGATGTTAATGTAAATGGGATTGGGTAACAAACCAGTGTATTCAAAAGCAGAATGCTGCAGATAACGGATCTTTTCTAATAAGACCTTAACTCGTCTCCCAAGTTGTTGGCTGCATATCCTGGAAATGTCTTCCACTCCGGGTTTTAAGAGTGAGATGACCTTGTCTAGATCCTTCCTCACCAAGCTGGTATTGTAGTGCATGTTGTCAAGCCACATGGGGTTGCGCATACACTGGCCACCGAGTGGCCAGGTAGTCACCTGGCTAGCCTCGATGTAGTGTGGTAACAGCATATCCTGCCAGTGACACCCAGCAAGGTCCATTTCAGACTGGATCTTACAACTTTCCACCAAGAGAGTAGCGTGTTGTTCCAGTCCCCGCACCTTAGGTCCGCAGGTGTCTTGCAGCAGGTTCCAGCATGCTGTAAACGTATCCAGTCTGTTACACTGAGTCCCGTGGTAGGGAATAGGAATTATTCCATGTGCAAACTGTAAGATATTGAACTTTTGCATCTCGGCCTTACCGTCTGAAGACATCACACATATATTGTATTGAAAATACAGCTCTTGTAGAGTGGTACATTGTTGATCCGCAGGGAGTAACTGTATATACACTCCTGCAACTACCCAGCCATATGGAGTGTCCAGTGCTGTTCCAGGCACCGTCATCTTAAGCTGTCTGTCCGGTAGTTTCCCATGCAGTTGTGGGATGCGCGATATAGTTGGTATGCGAATAGAGCTAATATCACTTTGGCAAATATCAGAAGATAGTCCAGCAGATCTAAAAGCTCGGCCAAACCTTTCCTGAATGTACAGTATGTAATGATGCACCAGATCAGCGGTCATTGCCCCACAGTGATCATCTATTAGTTGTTTGATGCAAGTGAATACATGTTTGGGAAGACAGTTCAGGGGTAGAAGGTGGGTCATAGCGTCAGAGACGGTGGGGGCTACACGCAAACGATAAAAGTACGCATTTTTCCTTAGTCCCATGATATTATCTAGAACGTGGAAGCCTCCACAACGATTCGCAATATGAAAGTCCAGCATTACAAGCAAGCGCGTTTTATGAAGACATTGGAGAGAGCGGACAAGGTTCTCATCTCGCCGTCGATGATGGCAGATAAATTTAAAATCTAGTTCTGGTCGATGGGACCCCATTATCGAGGACAGACAGAAATCTGCCACATCATGTTGTTGTAAGCACCTTTCACTCCTGTCTTGAATGTAGCACATATGATTCAGAGAATCCAGGGAATCCCTCACATTGTCGGTTACATTCTGATCATTTCTGAGGATTTTCTGGCGGCCAGGAGAAGGCCAAGGATAGCCCTGCATCGCAAACTGTCGTAGTTCCCTCAGGCACTGCGACACTCGCCCGGTGTGTAGACAGTCCATGGAGGCATGGTGAATTGAGCTTCGGCTCGTGCTGTCTCTCTTAACAAACGGACTGTATGGCCCATTGTGGATAACAGGGCTTCCAGATACCGTTATCGTTAACAGTGAGAACAGCGGAACTATTATATGTATTATTCCGTGTCCTTTCATCATTGCAGCCTGCTGTGAGCCAATGATTTGAAATAGCCAGTGCATGGTATAACCCGCCGTCTATACAAATATACTCTGACTGGAGCACAAGAGAAAGTCCTGTCTGTCTGAACCGGAATGTCACAACACAGTTCGGAGTGAATATTTTATACTTGATTGGTTTACAGAACGGAAGCGTAGAGCTAGCCAATCAGTTTGCGAAGACACAAAACTGGCTTATTAATAGTTTACCGGGATCTGTTACATTTCCAAGCTAAGGCCCAAAATTATTATAGTCATAGATAATGCTTAGTCACATTGTAATCGTCCCCCAAACAAAGAGGTACATGTGATACGTCACTGCACTGCGTGGGCAGGATTGATTGCGTTTCACGCATGTTGCTTTCGCGTAAATGGAGTCTCATTTATCGCTGGTCGAACTTAAACCTAACCCCCGCATATCCACAGCTGTTGATGCAGCTTGAAAAAAAACCCACTATTATTCTTCCTAGTCCTGTTGTAGGATACATGTATACAATTTATCGCCGGATAAATTTTCAGGATAGCCCCAGCCCCCACAACAGTCCCTACACCGCCTGGTGTAAAAGTAAGATAACCGCCGCAGGCGAATGGCTGATGTAAATTTTCAGTGAAACGAATAATTTTGATTTGGATATACGATCTTTTTCTGGACATACGTGATAGGCCTATCTGGCTATTATGGCCCAAGAGGCCAAGCTCCAAATGAGGAAAAAGACAAAAGTGTGTCTGGCAGGATTCTACCTAGGCGCCAAAATGACACAGACACTGGAGCAACTGTGATATCCACCCAGGAAATGAGAAGGTTCCATTACACTTAATGACAGATGTGATAATGTTCATTTACCAACATGATAGCTTATGGTAATGGAACATGAAATGAGCTATATCCTCACTATGATGTAAAGCGACATTTTGAACGTCCACAATTCCAGCAATAAACAAATATGGCTAGGCCTTGCAACTCTCAAACTCCTTATGCACTATAATAGCGCGGTACATAAAACACAAATCTAAGACTGCTACGCCAGTAAAAACCCATCCTAAAATCTGGCATCTAAGCTCCTATGCAGACTTGCTTAATTCAAAAGAATTTCTCAAATATTTCATAATAAGGCACATTCGTAGCTGAGACTCCTTTTGCCAAACCTTGCTGACCTAAATTTATGCAAGATATAGCGTCCTTTTTTCACAAAAGCTGTCCATTATGGTAAAATATTTCTTGAGATCAGCAGGGCCTATATTATTAACTACCTTTAAGTTATGGTTAGTCTCATTTGTCAGTAATTTTAGTATGGTAATTACTACTGACGAGTCCTCAATACCATGGATAGAAGTGACATAGTACTCTCTTCAGTTCAGTTTGCTTAAATATGCAAGATAAAGTAGAATTAGGGTACGGAATTTTCCCTTCTCATTCGTCTTGCTAATCTGCTTTGCTGTCGTGATTAGATATAACTGTGAAATGTAACAGTGTAAACTAATGCTTTATGTGATGTGACAGTATTAACTAAGGGATCACGTTAAGTGTTAATTGTGAGCTAACATAGAGAAGAGAACTGAGACGCTGGCTGATGCAGAATCAACTACATGTATGTGATATACCCTGATGAGTTTGGATACTCATGATAGGGACGTGACATTAAAACAGCACTGGCAGGCTCACACGCACGACTGCCGGGGGTGGTGCAGGAGCATGCTATATACTAGACTATTTATGGTGAATATATCACAAAAGGAAGCATAGGATTAGCCAATCACTTTAATTGAGGATGTAAATATCAAATCACATGATCCAGAGTCAAAGTATGGAAACTTCCCCGTTTTATTTCCAGGGACCTCCTACGTATCTTCCTTGTCGGAACGCACCGTCTGACCACGGCGGCTTCATGCCATTCAGCCTTCTTTGGGCCGCTGGCCTGGAAGTAGGCGTAATGCTCGCAGAGAGGAAGTAGTCTTGGCAAGAATTCGCCTGGGACACACGTATCTTACACAT
>JAAUYG010295000.1_pt1 | contig 14182 bp, 12 predicted proteins | sample 7278091 | NCBI WGS metagenome assembly JAAUYG01 (sample SAMN14350201, study PRJNA611818) | marine sediment metagenome | isolation source: surface marine sediment (0.6m) | place: French Polynesia: Moorea | collected 2018-08
GCTACCTCTCCACAAAAAATTACGTTTATTCCATTCACGGTTTCTGAGCAGCGCGCGTGCACAAACGCCACCAAAAATTGGCCCCCAATCAGTATATGATAAACTCTGGTTCTACAACCAGAGTTAAAAACATACCTGAAGTCATTAAAAGAGTATTCACTGTCGAGTGCACTCCACACTCCCAACGAGGTTGCATGGATGCCTCCTACTCCAGCAGGGGCTTCCTCTTAGTTGAAGGGTAAATGTCTAAGAAACAGATCCTGGCCATTTCAGAAGAAATTTGTTTTGTTGCTTCCTCAAGAGTTGGACCTAGGATCAATGCCTCTTGGCATCTCTCTCCAGGTGATCCACTGGTCTGGTCAGAAATAGAACATGTAGAAAGCAGAACAAGGCAACTGGGGAGATGGGCAGTGATAGTGGTGTTTAACATTGCTAGAATGCTTGCCTCACGACTCACTCATGATCACTGGCGTGACAAAGGTTGCGTGCTTTTGTCTTTTTACATATCCTCTGCTTTTGGAGCTTTGACAGTGGAGAAATGAAAACATAAACCACCAACAAAGCAAGAACAACCACCATCTCCACCAACCAACACAACGTAGAGCAATTCATGGCCTGCACGAGGCAAAGGAAAAAGAAATTGGCACGTCCCTGAAAGCATGTGAACTGGGAGACACAAGCAACACAGAAGCATCCACACAGGTCCTCCAAAGGGAGCAGCCACTGTACCCCTGATACAGCAAATACTATAACACAGTGAAATCTGAGGAAAAATTCACAAGGAAAACCCATAGTCTAGTGAAACAGTGTCCTTCCACTAGCTAAGCAGAAATGAAATACTGTGTATGGGCTGCCGTGTGCAGGCAACTCTTTGTGGACAAACTGAGGGAGCTCTGGGGCTCATTTCATAATTTTTTGGGTGGTGGGCAAATTTGGAAATTGACGATTGCAATTTCTGTCGAGTGAAATCAGCAAATTTTGGCTATGCCCCACTTCTACTGCCAGAACCATGAGAACTCTATAAGTCTAATGACCTGAATCACCCGATTGGAGTGTATAGTAAATACATGAAGGTTTTAAAAAAAATGTCATTCCACAGCCATCAGACACATTGAGTCTCTTGACAATTGGATATTAGTTTCCAGGTCTTTGGCCAATGTCTTGGTGTCATCTTCAGGGGAATTTAGATAGGCTTACTGAGCTTCAGTGTGTTGGTGGGTCTCAGTCTCAGTTTAGGGTGGGCTGCTTCTTACAAATATGGATGGCCTCTTTGATTTTCCTCTGCATACTGTCCTCTCGTGGAATCTGCACATCCATACAGATGCTTTGTTGAAGACTGATACGTTGTACACATGCGTAGAGTAGCATACACTATAGTGGTATACAGATAAGGAATATACAGCTTCTAAGCAACGCTTTTACAATAACAAATGGCAAATGTTACAATACATCTTTATTTTATTGCATATAATACTAATCGGCAGTTATACTTCTGAAGTTCGTGTGCAAATTAAACATTTAGTACACAATGAATCACTCGTTCTCCACTCACTGCAAAATACCGGTATATTTTTCACACATAAACCAGGCCTAACAGAAGATATACAGTTCATGATTATAGGCCAGGTCATACAAAGCTCAGAGATGTCAGGTACTGGTCAACAATGAACACAAGGTTGGAACACTGCCATAATTTCATGAACAACATGAGAATCATGATTCAGCAATAACACTAATTTATGCATCACTATTTTACTATAGACATAGCTTAGAACCCTCCAAACTTTTGAGAATTTTTATAGCTAACAATTGGTTAAGACAGGGTCACCAGCAGCACCTCAATGCACATAATATTCATTCAGCGGCCCAACAAGCGCATACCAAAACCAAGCCAAAGCTTCATGGAATCACAAGGTGTATACATTACATACACAATTACATAACAAGAAACATTGTGCAATGATGCCGGTACCACACCCGTGCAACAGACAACGAACAGCCATTTTATTATTTAAGCTTTCAAGGACCATAATTTTCCCTACGACACTGGGACCCGACAGAGTATCCTACAGTCTGAAGCACAACCCATTTTTAACAACATATTACACATTTCACTTCAAATGATTCCAGTACATCTTAGCATGCTTGCACACTGCACAACACGATAAATACAGCAAAATTCAACGGACCACAATCTCATATATTATGAAGGGAATTTCAATGAGCGGAGGCGATCTTATTTACAAATTGTGTTACAAATGTCGGTACAAACCTTCTGAAGGATGCACTATGCAATATTTAATGTAACTGTCACAACCCTAGAAATACTCTACATATCAATTTCAAGATAGTGCTTAATCATATACTCTAAGTGCCATTACCTTTTTTACACCATCGCATTAATTACCTTTAATACCCTTACACTGTGTTAATTTACACATTGTAATCTGCTGTTTGTCAGTCTGTATTACTCATGTAACCATTGTGATCAATAGATAACAAAGTATAATTAAAGATATACTTATTTAGGCTACCTAATGTCATGTAAATATTTTCACTGTAACGTCAACATCATAGATAAATTTTCATCGCATTAAATTAGCATAACATCTGTACAATGTGCAGAAAAAATGGACAATGAACAGGTGTACAATGTCAGAGTAGATTGTCATGAGTATTTTGTAAAAAGCTAAGCTCTTCCCAGTATATGAGGCATGGCACATCTTAAAATATATATATATATACATAAATGTATTCTGTCGGTACAAGTGCAAACTTCCCCTGGCAATGTCTGGTGAGCAGAAGCATTTCCCAAAATTCTGTTAACTTTATTAACCTGAGATCCCAGTCCATGCCACATACTGAATATGTAGTCAAACACAGCACACATACGAATAAAAAAAACATAACACTTCATAACAAGATAAGGCAAATGTTTGTGTGAAAAATCAAGGAGAAAGGCACAAGCATCTCTTCAGCTGCGTGAGCAAAGTTTGTTACTTATGTTAGCATCGCTTGTCATTCTTGAGACTCCTGATTTGAAAATTGGCACTGGCTATATTTTCTTTCCTTATTTCTTGCTGCCCATTCGCTTTCACAGAGCTGGTTATGGGTTTGGAGATCACTGGGTGTACCTGCTATGGGAGCCATGCCTAGGAGAACTGACCGTGAGCACATTTTTTATCACTTGCTGTCAGCATCCACGAGATTGTGAAAAAACAAAGTTACCTGTAAACATTCAAAGTATGTTTCTGAAAAATTTGACAGAGTAACCTGCAGAGAAGACTGAAAACCCCCAAATGTAATTCCGGGAAAGGGAATTTACTGGAAAGGGAATTTACTGGAAAGGGAATTTACTGGGAAAGTTGTTTCTCTGATGATGCATATATGTATATCACTCTGTTGGAAAAATTGATACCAAGTCACAATTCGCTACCTGGGAAGAAATTATGAAGACAACGGGGACAACTCAGACTTCGTATGGAGATGACCTTTGGCCATTATATGACCATCACTATGACCTTATAGGAGCTATTTATATATACCGGTATACAATCAGAAAACAGGCTCAACACTTTCGGAATTGAGTTTTTTAAAGTGATAATGAAATTCAGTGGAAAATGTGGATATTGAGTGCCATATTTCAGCCTTAAAATCTCACCAAGTATAAAATTTAAATTTTCGGAGTGTTACTGAATTAGTAACGGAAATATGTAGCCAATGACCTTGTCTGATATTATGTATAACTCAAAGATAGGCACACACCAATTTACTCAATGGTACTATACTCTTTTTATGACACACCTACTACAGTTCTGCAGAACATTTACTCACAGAAATAAGTCACTGGGCCCATAACATTCAACAGTATTGGATGGAAACAGAATAATTTAAAATATACTTCCAATGAAGTGTGTCAGAATATATTCAAAAGAATTTTCAAGATTTAAATGACACACAAAACTAAACGTACGAGTGTCAATCTAAAAACCAATCTCTTACTAATACGACCTCAAATACTTAATTGTCCTGAATTCATACACTGGGTGGGTGCTAATTTCAAAAGGCACCAAAACTGGACGTTTATCTCTTGCATAGGCAGGAACGGAAAACTTAAACATTGTCTATATTTACATTTTCTACTTTTTACTTTAACCTGTGAAGATTCCAACAATCCTATTATAAACAATGACAAAAATATGCATCTCATTTCCTTTAACATCAATAGAATTTATGTTAAACCATCTCTATACAGATTTTTGGTCTGAGAGTCACTCATAACGTTAAGGTCTCACGGCTCCAATTTCCATGCCCATACAAACCTAAATTTGCTATCAATATATACACTACTTGTGACAACTACTACCAAGCTCCATACTATATCACAACTGAATGTAGCATGCACAAGCAAAGTCGAAGATTTTTGTTGGAAGTGTACAAAATCCTGCAGGATAAACAGTGTACATAATATCTTTTACAGACTCAGAAGAGCATATTTAGACACTATGTTTCACTTTATAGCACATTTTCTCGCTTTTTCAAACATTCCTGTGACAACTGATATTTTGTTCTCAGCTACACAAAACACACCAAATCACAAACTGGAAGCCTAAGTTATGGTCCCATGAAAGAAACAGATTTCAGAACACAACTTGCAGAATGAAGTGACAAAGACTAGAGCACTGTCAAGCTTTCAGACCCAAAGCCTTTACAAAAAAAAAAAGAAAAAAAAAGAAAGAAAATCAAATGCCTCTCAAACAAGCTATCACTAAATATCACAGACATCACCAATGGCAATAACATAGGCTAGTGATTAGTGTCCCCCCCCCCTCCTCTCACAGCCAGGTTCTGATTGATAAGGATCCCTTAGGGAGTGGACACTGGAATGTGACTGCAGTTAAAACACCCGGATCTTGTCTCGAGGCGTGTGTGTTAGGTCGTCATCCAAGGTCAGCAGCATCTGAGTGTAAGAGAGGAGAAGATTGCTTTATAATAGTGTATGGGAGAGGACCAGAAATTCCTCCTGGACAGTATATTGCACTGGACAAGTTGTTGCACATAAACGTAGACAGTGGAATGGTGTAGAGACCACACCACACACTACCCCTGAAACAAGTCAAATTGCAAAATGGCCTTTTGTTTGACATTATGGTAAACCTTCACTAAAACTACTTGTGAGTGCCTGGTCGCAGTTGAAGTTAGCTTTGAAGTTCTGGTGTTTTAAGAGATGAAAAACTAAAAGCAACTTTGTTGGCATGAACACAGTACTGCCAGCAATACATGCTGTACAAGCATGTGAACAGATTAGTTTACACTGACGTATGTAGACATATGTTCAGTGTTTGTATTGTTTCGTATGCTCCAAACCACTTACCATAAATGATAGAAACATTCCCACTGCTGATAGGAAATGCCAGATGTCATGGTCATCATAGAAACGGAGTATTAGACATTGACGATTCAACTCTCGGGACCTTGCTGGGGTCTCCTGGTTAAAACAATGTAACAGGGGGTTAGACGGCAAAGAATTCTACACTAGATAAAGAACACACAGTGGAACCCTGCCTTAAAGTCACTCTGGCTATGAAAAACAGCAACGTACAAGGGCTACACTGCTTCCGAATGACAGTCACCGCATCATTAGGCCTCAACTAGTATGTGTGTTTATATTTCTGGGCTGGATTTCTTAAATTTAGCTTTAAGTTTTCTCCTCAGTCAATCATGTTGCTCAGATTAATAGTAACTTAAGTTAAAATTTACACTTAGAGTATTTTCAAGAACTCCCACCCTGGGGTTCCACTGCGCCAGTAGCGACATTAACACATAGAGACGTCTGAGGGGTTCGATGTTTTGAATGAGATGCTCACATGAACTGCTGAATAGTGGGAACATTGGCGGTTTATCACAAATGAAATTGCGAAAACAAAAACACATGCTTCATTTGCCAACCTGAATAATATTTTGTGTAAATCCTATTTGTGATACACATGCAGTCCTATTTTGTCTGCAGATGAGTGACTTAATTATCATCATACCTTACTTTGGGACTTTGTGACTGTGTTTGTTGCGCAATTACCCAGCATTCAACAATCGGAGTCCGAGTTCTCAAACATACTTAAATCTAATTTTTGACTCTAGTCACCAATCAGAGCAGTGTGATGATTGGCTAACAATTTGGCTTAAGTCAAAACTTGGATGCAAAGTTTTTTAAAGACCTCATGCACGAGCTAACTGTTCAGAGATTTATTGTTTTAACACAAAATATATGTGGTACTAAATATTCTAGTCTGCACAAAAAAGCACATGCCAAGTACTTATATTAAGGACTTCTCAGGATATAACCACTGCTCTTGTTTAGCTCGGTTTTAAACACATTAATTATAGCTTATTTTAACTTAATCCTTGATGACCTCTCACAACAAACCGACGCATTAAAAGCACACAAAGTCTGCATTTGACTTTTGGCTACATAACTGATGATAGCCACTGTAGAGAGTGGCTACTGAGAGAGGGGGGCGCTGTATTATTTCTGACTTCTACTCGATCTCATACCAACACAACGGAATGCACGCACTAGCACAAATAATGTACTGGGGTGTAATACGTACCTGCCAGGAAGATACATGTCTGAGTAGGAAATAGAAAGCAAATCCCCAGCACACCGCGGCCAGAACCATGTACATAATAGGCAAGGGGAGCAGGCGCTCGCCAGAACGCAACTGGAAACAGATCAACGGAGCCATAATAGTACAGAATGATTTCCTATGGTGAGCTTCCTACCACCCCAACTGTGCAAAACTTGTGCATTTGTGTGCAAGTGGAAAGATTCCCGGACACAATGTCATGACAGTAATTGAATAGGAGGCACCAGTAACTTGTCTCCTACAATCCATTAACCTTTTTATGCAACTCTGATTTAATGTAGACGGGAGTGGCACAACTCTTCACAGTTCAGAGACTCTCGGCTGCAGAATGACTAGAACTGCGCATACACATCATACAAGTCTGCCTAACAACCCAAGCTAACATTATCATGGATTCAACTACCAGTAGGTGTGTTCTGTTATGAAGCTGCTGTGAGCTATCCATACCTTCATTATGCTGTAGAAGGCAAAGTACATGAGCAGGTTGACAATGAAAATTGCCAGCAGGAATGACGCGAAGTCACTGGGCGTTCTCACGATTCCAAATACCGCACTGGGATGAAAAAGCAATAAGACATGATCAATCAATAATGTAACCCAAGTTACCTTATTACATGTATTACCGGTATCAATTTTGGTAATGGGACCAATTTTTGTAATGTCGTTACACAACACACTATAACACACAAACACACCAAAATTTCCCAGTCCTAGTACCGGGTAGTATTTTTCAAGAAACGTAATACATTAATATACAGTATGAGCTTTTGAGATATTCTATGTTATATGTAATTGCATTATTGGTGAAATTGCTTTCACAAAGTTGCCCCAGTCCATCAATATACAATATTATACATGCATTTTCTTTTTTAAGTAAAAAGAACTTGAAACTATTTTTTACAATATATCCTAGTACCATATTCCCAGGAGTCACTTACAAGCCAATGTTGACAGCATTACCCACTAAGAGCAAAATGAGTCGGTCCTGGAAGAAAGTGAACATCATATAAGTGTTCAATTTCAATAGAAACATCATTTCAAACCATAACACTTGGTTGTATCATAACGCCACGTTCTTAAAATTATTTTGGATATATAAAGGCAGTTTTTGTGCATCTTCTTCCTTCATTGTATGTAATGATCAAAGAATCAAACCTGGAGAGAGTTATACAATATACGTGCTTGCCTTGAGGTAGGATGCATGTATGCCTTAAGTCAGCTATTACGATACATTTTTTTAAACTGTAACCAATACAACTAAGTGCAATTTCCTAACCCATTACTTTATCCTGGCGCATTTTAAATTGTTGTCCCTCAACAAGACATTTTGAACAGAAATCATGTTTTCCTCACCAGCGCTCTTGAGTCATACACAGACATGCTACACTAGCTACGTAAGATCTATCTACAATTCTATATCTACTAGTAAGTGCAGAAGTATCCTTGGCTTTGTGCTATACCCACCACATATAGCGGCCTAGGGCAATGGCATCTGTCAACGCGCAGCAAGATATACAGGCGACTGAATAAACCCCAATCTGGAAAACAACAAGACCTACCATAAAACCAGGCAATGAGTCTTAAATTCTATGCATATGGATTAAGTACTCTATCAGACAAAGATGTTACCTACCTAGCAAGATATAAAAGCCAATTGCCGAGATGAACAGAACTATTGTAGGGACTTATTATTTAGTAAAATAACTAAGAAAAGCAGAAATTTTGTAAAGCAGGAATCGCAGCTGACATTTTATACATTTTATTTGACAAATTACATCAATAAGCATTCCTGTATTTAAAGAAATAACTGAATAAAATGTGGTTACATGTGTACATATTGGTATTAATACATACACTGCTATTGTTACTTTTCCCATTACCAGAGACTCACCGATTTTCCATCGTCCCATGTAGTACACATGTATGCTGAGCACCAGGTAAAACAGCAAGTAAATGACTGCGAACACCACCCAGAACACCGCAGTGTGATACGTCTGAAAGGTAGCATATGTACAGGCTCATGTTATGCTTCAAATCACAACGGCAAAGTACTGAGTATGGTCTGCTGTTTCAACGTGTCCCTTATGCCAAGTTCTCCTGTCATAAGGTATAAGTCGAAACTCCAAAATATATACACAGTGGCCAATACAACAGCATTTCAGAAATGTATATTATTATTATCAAAACCCTGGCAGAACATGGAAGAAGGCAAACAGCAAGATCATTATAGTATATAAACAGAACACAAATACCCAAAGCTTACTACGTAGACGCAAAAGCAGTATACCTTACCCCCAAGAATGAACCACGACTTAGTCATGTGTCATGTCATTACTAACTCTGTGGCAAAGTGTTTTTTTAACCACAAGATGACCAAACTCTTGGGCAAGGAAAAGTATCTGTAGATATCATGGATACAGAATGTTATTCATGTTATTATGTCCAGGGCTGGAGATCTGCAAAATACTCATGTCTCCAAGTTTTGACTCAAATTAACTACTTGAGCGTTATAGTCGGCTAAGAATGACTTAAGTTGGAGCTTAAGAAGTATTTTCGAGAATCCCAGCCCGGTAACCACCCACCACTCCCACAACGACAAACAGCACAACGAAGGCGAGGATGAAGTAAGCAACGTGAGCACTGGGGTTGATGTCTGGGTGGCGCGTCTGATAGATCTTCAGCATGAGTAACCACGCGATCACATACATAAATGATGTGTCTGAAACATGAGTTACAACAGGTATATGAAAACTTCATCATGCAGCTTACTTGGCAAATAACAAGCTAAAACGGTCACAAACCAATCCTCACCACTGTAGCTATTTTGTTTTACTATAAATATTAAAATCTAGCCAGGGTTTGAAATTGTTGCCTACCCTCTGGCCAGTGGCAGGCCAGCTCTCTGTGGGAAAGATGGGTTTCACCATTTGTTTGTTTGCCCCACTGGCCGCCATTTTTATTTGCAAACCTCCAGTTCTAGCATATGGCAAACCAAGTTCAAAGTCAAGGAAAGTGGGTGAACAACATCAAAAAAAAAGAAAGTCTGAAAATGGATGCCAGACTGGCTGTATATATTATTTATGACTGATTTCTAGTTTGTAATGTTACACCCATAAAATCTTTTGTGCAGAGCAGACAGTTTAACTAAACTGCATGCAGACAGTTTAACTAAACTGCCTACCCAAATGGCAGGCAATTTGGCATTCCTGATTTCATACACTGAATCTAGTACAATATCTTATCAGGGCATTTGACACAACAGAATTCGCACAGACAGTGGACTGACTTGCATAGCTGGGTAAGATCTTATAGCATCGAATACCAAGAAAACTCCACAATTTGATCTGGAGTGGTCTGGCCACAGTCTTTATCACAATGCCGTGTTCAGTGAAAGCCAGAATGAGGCCTAACAGAGTGTATGCATACTGTGTACTGCAATGCTAGAGGTAGAGTATAACTGAAGAGTGAATGTATATGAATGTGTAACTTACCAAACTGGAAGTTGTTGTAGCTGGGACAGACATGATAGCAGGCACTGAGTACCCCCTCCATGAGCAAAGCAATGCCAAGGGTGTAGAACAGACCATAGTGTTGTGGTATGCCATACAACTGAAACAGTATGCCCAAAAATTTTTATGAGAAAAATGAGAATACATGTAGCTGCTGTAAAATAAATATGGTAAAAATACGAACTGTGGAAATTGACTGGGAGTTGAGGTCATTTCTGAACACTGTTAAGAGATTTTTTTTTCAGAAAGCAAGGCTTCATACCTTTTTTAAGACAAATGTTTCAGCAGGCCAATACAGATATTATACTTAAAATACATCTGTAAAATGCTATAAAGCAAGGAGATGCTCACCCGGTCCAGGCATGGCTCAATCTTTATCAAGCGCCGGTGCAGGATATCCCTACAACACAGTAAAGTAAATGCTATTACACAGAGTTAAAGATATTTGAATACCACTTTATTGATACATAAAGAACACCAATCAATCATTACATTTCTACTACACCATTTCACAGCTTTTCTCATGGATAACAACATTCGTGATATTCTGTAGTAGCAAATATCCTAGGAGAATCAATGTCAGTCTACAATGACAACATCCAAGGAGAGGGATTAAAGTTGCCGATCTTCCCGATGTCAAGCCGCAAGGACTTACCGCCGACACACCAAGACAAGGAACAGCAGTCCCAGCATGATATAGCCAATGTTGCTGAACACGTTGTTAAAGGTTGTGAATGGATAGAGAGGGTGAGCACACATAAAGTTGTAGTAGCACGTGTCTTGGTCCCCAGAACGATTCAGCACCTTAAAAGATATACAGTGCATAAGGACATGCAGGAAAGGAAATTACATTTTTAGCTTGGATCATTTTTGACCATATTACAGAATATGCCCAGAAATTCATTAAGGCGTTATGATCTTTGGGCATTGTTCTACACAGGATTTTTATTAACACTGATCTAATGGAAGCACTAAGTAATACGCCATTAAATGCACCCGTATTAGCACTAATATGCCATTAAATGCACCTGCCAGTGCTAGAGCAAAGTTCTCCATGTGACTTCTCACCTTCTGGTAGGTTATCACCAGCTGTATCACAGGCAAGGCATAGAATATAGCTAAAGCCAGCAGGTTCCTACAACAGAGAAAACACACCCAGTCAGACCTCGCTTCAACAGAAAACAGTGAAACTTATCGAGAGAAACCACTGCCTTCAAAGAACAGCTGTCTTGAAAGACCACCAGCTTCCAGTACAGACTTGCAATAGAAGTATATTAAACCCCGTGGCAGGAAAATTTTCCGAACATACCCGAAAGAAGGGTAAAGCGCAAAACAGGGGCCTTTCACAATTGGTGGAGCTTTTATTTGTCGCAATATGATTGGCTAAAGGGTAGTCATATGACCAAGGTAGTTTGGCTTCCAAAGGAAACCGATTGTTCATACTGCGAATTTGTGGCGCCAAATACTCCGTATTCAATCAATCAATCATTAGATCTGTACTGCGCCATTGTACAACTGAACCTGCCACTAGAAACAACCTGTCTGTTAAGGACAAAATTGTCTGTTGAAAATGGCAGTCTTTCAAAGCAAGTTCTACTGTTTTGGCTGCCTTAATCAGGTGTACAGTGCCATTACACTTGTTGTAAGTATCTTACATGTTGGGTCACGTATAGTTAGGTTTGTAGTTTTGAGCATCAATGCAATTAGTTACATTTTTTTCTGAACTTCAGCACGCACCTAATCAGTACATATACACTAATATTACACAATGAGATGTTTTTACAGACAAACAGTATATCAGTACCTAAATGTTATTGGACCGATAGGTATATAACCATATGCTGTCGTGATAAGAAGCTGTAGCCATTTGGACTTGCAAGAGAAAATTTTAACAGGTTACTGGTAAGACTTTCCTGGGTGCATCCTGTACATACTACTTACCACGGGTAGAGACGGAATTTCTTTTCCAATTTTCTGCGAGATTTCCTTGACAAGTCTGACACATACAGGTACATCTGAAATTAGTTAATTGACAAGTCTGACACATACAGGTACATCTGAAATTAGTTAATTGACAAGTCTGACACATACAGGTACATCTGAAATTTGTTAATTTAAATGTGAACTCGGAAACAGAGCACCGGAGCTACCACTCTGGACACAAGCAATGTAGGCCTGTTATACCGGTATAAGCAGATGGATGAAATCACAATAGACCTTGTACTGTCACAGGGGGTAAATACTTCATGTAAAATATATCACAACAAATCCCATTGTCATACAGGGCAGAGAGTCAAGACCTTCATCAGATCACCAGAGCAGCTGGCAGCCATAGGGCTAAAGCTGTTTGCGTATCCAGGTAACTTATCTGAATACCTTCAATCAGTAAATGGCAAGGCTGTGGCAAGACTATACAAGAGTAACACTCCTTGTACATGTTGTACATTTCAAGTTCTATGTTGTCATCTTAAATGGAGGCGTTACAAGATCAAGTGGAATCTCATGACCAATAAATCTATACTGGAATTTGCTAGTATTCCGTCACAGGTCTACCAAGCCACATTTCAGGAATAATATTCACACAGTTTGTACGAACTTTGCCTCCAATTTTTAATGGCTATGCTAAGACATGTTCAATACAACAAAGCACTTGCTTTCATTCGAAAGATGTCTTTTTCCTCATCTATGTCATGCAGGAAATCTACTTCCGTCTCATCCAGGGAGCTCATGGATATTGAGTCGGTCTCGTGTGCCGATGCTGCCTGCGGATTGGAGTTGTTGTTCCTCTGTCGAACCCCACCTGTAATAATATACAGTTAAGCTATCATGATCATCCATGGTGTATTAAAGCAGGGAATGTGATGGTAGTATTTATGCCACAATCTGACATTCAGCACACCGTAGCATACATATCGAAGCTACAGAACTGTAAATATCTCCAAAAACAACCACACAGTGTGGTAGAGTGCTCGGTTATACACTAGGATATGCTTGGCTGCTAGTTTGAGTAAGAAGGCAACCTGACTTAAAAAGCTTAAGAATTCGACTTTAGTAGACTGCAGCAGCTGAAGTCCATCTACTTACTTGTAGCTTGCCTTTCCCTGTCCCGTTCTCTTTCAGAGCCATCGATTGCACCATAACTAGCCTGTGAGATATCGCTTGTGCTTCCATGAACAACTACCTCTGGAGCTGAAAGAAAATAAACACAGATCATCAGCAACTTACCACATGCTTTACATACCAATCACCAGTAATTCCCAATAAACAAATCTCAACCTAAAAAATATTTCTTTTGTTTTTTTATGAAAACAAATTATTTTTCCATTAGGGAAGGATTAGTAAAGTGTGTATGTTTAGAGCCATTCTTTCTCTTCCTGCACGTATTCCAGATTGGGTACAGATACAGGAACTTACCAATGAGATTGGATGATTCGGACACAGCTGAAACAAACCAATCAGACTGGCACACTCATTTACGTGGACTTGCTTTATGCCAAGAATTCTAGAAGCCTCGTACAAAATAAAGTATATCAGAATCTCCCACCTTTATTGGATTTCTTATTTAAACAAGCCACAAAAAACAGAAGTTAAAACAACCCAACAACGAATAAAAGTACATTTAATGTTATGCAGGTAACCAGTTTTGAAATGGGGAGGAGGGGGGGGGGGGGTGCTCTCAATATGTTCAAGGGTAAGAGAAGCCCAATAACTTTGTGCATAGATCATTGAAAAATATCATACATGTACAACCACAGATACAAGTTTAAAATGCTCCCACTAATTGTCTGTGTCAATGCGCATGTGATTAAGGTTCTAAGTATATAATTGTATGTGTTTATTAAAATAAATTGGTGCTAACAGTGTTTTTATTTTTTATTCTACCTAGTACATGTACTACAACACTAACACTCAAGACCGTTCCCCTGCTGATAAAGTATTTTCTAAACTTTCAAAAAACTTCATTTCACAGCCCCCCCCCCCCCCAGCACATAATGCATGGTAACTGCTGAATGCAACACCCAATACAGA
>JAAUYG010125799.1_pt1 | contig 14181 bp, 7 predicted proteins | sample 7278091 | NCBI WGS metagenome assembly JAAUYG01 (sample SAMN14350201, study PRJNA611818) | marine sediment metagenome | isolation source: surface marine sediment (0.6m) | place: French Polynesia: Moorea | collected 2018-08
GTTGAGATCTCACGTAGAGCGCCCCTCACGGCAATCTCAGGAAAATGCTGCGTTCGCACTGCACTTGTGCCAGCATAACTCCTATTCCGAAACACTAATTCCACCTTTTCTACCGACATAGCTATTCCGTTTGGAGCCCCAAATTTATGCCGGAATAGCACGTTCAGACCTGAAATGTACCGATATATCGGAAGTTATGCCGGCACAAGTTTCTGGTGTGAACCCGGCCATATTGATTGATGAATTACTGTAAAAATGGTGTCATCTTAAACATGTGAAATGGAAATGTCTTACATCATAGGAAGCACTGTACCTAAGTTTTCTAGGTTTTATTAGTTAGTTCAGTTCCTTGAATGAATAGTAATTATTATTATCTTCTTTTGACACATGTGATATGTGATGCAAAATTCTGCTTGTAATTAGAATATAGTTACCATGATCATCCCTATAGAAATTCAGTACCTAACAGACGTGCATACCCCTCCAGCAACAAATAAATACACCACATACAGCAGCTAAAGGGCAAAATCATATACCAAATGCCTGATAAAATATCAGATTGTTAAGAAAAAGTAAAATCTGAGTAAAATTTGAATGCATAGAGCCACCGCACATGAATAAATTGCCCCTTCCTTGGGAACAAAGTCCACATGGTTTCTGGTACCGTATGTATGCATATACCCGGTATATACCAATTGGGTTGTAGGTACTGTTTGGAAAGATTTATTAGTGAAATTATTAAATGCGCACCCAAGCCCTTGCGCTCATGCACTGTGCATCTGTTTGGATGAATACGGTAAGCCATGTTAATTATTAATCTAAAAATAATAGTAGGTTCCATCCTGATATCTGACAATGCTTATTGTATTCTGAGCAAACATATCCATTGAAGCACGGGTGGGCTTAGAAACACTTTCAAAATTCTTAGATGCTCATTTTCACAGGTACTTTGCTGTGTAGGAGAGCTGGCCATCATCATGCTGAGTTGTAAAAGACCTCCTTAAGTCCAAAACTAGTCCTACGTATGGAACACGCAATGGTTACCAATGTGATTACAACAAAAACTTCACTGATATTAGGATTAAGAATAAAAAGCTTAAAATATGAAGTAGAAAATGCATGGAAAGATGTCTGTTCCCAAAGGATTTACTGAACTTAAGTTTGTTCCAAGACTTGGCATTTTACAGAAACTGAGCCCATATCATGGGTTAAAGATCTGGATACTCAGGTTTCCTGCTGATGCCATATTGGTCTGCAGGCAGCTGCCGGCTCCAGACTCTGCTACTGAGTGTTCCCGGTCTTGTTCTGGCTCACCGGCAGTTTTCCCCAGCCACCAGGTGATGAACACATTCACCAGAGGGCAGCACCATGGCAGGCCGACAGGTGGAAATGAAAGCCCACCTAGCAGACCAGCAGCAAATCCCCATCTCACCTGGGCACCCGATTTCTTGAAAGTGCTTAAGTTCATAACTGATCTTATGTATAACACATCAAACTTCAAGTTATTTATGTTACACATGTGTCTGCATTATGTATCCAAACTTCAGAAAACTGCCTTCAACTTTCTTTAATAACAAACTACTATGGGAAAATTTTTCTTGTCCCAAGATAAAGCTGTAGGATGCAAAATACCCTTATAAAAAGTATTAACTGTATAAACCGTGGATGCCAGAATTACACTTTTTTTCATCATAAGTTCCCGGTTGTCTTAAGATATTTTGAGAATAGCCTACCCAGAAGTATCCTGGAAGGAATGAAATCCAGGAAATGTCTGATCCTGAACCTGATACATCTGATCAGATTTAAATGTATCTGTCTGCACCCAAGGACATGAAGGGAATGACGTTATCGTGATAAACTGCCGCATTCCACCTGAAAATGTCCTGGGATTTCATTCCTGGAGTATCTGATAAATAAAAACTTCTATGCCAAAAGTGATACCTGTCATGTATGTGTTTACAACTCATGTATTTCAGCTCCACATGTAGTATGTGCAAGTTTCTTGATTGGTAGAAAACGTTTCTGGCAGCTTACATGTCTGTAATTCCTTAGCTATAAGTACCCTGTAGTAACATAAATAAGAAATACATGATGCTACCACACAAAAACTAAAAAAAAATCATAAATTTAAAAAAAAGTTAATTGCCAGTTATATGAAGATATTCTAAGAAAATTACACTTACACTGAACATATTTAACTTCAATAGGGTGTGTATTTTTTATATTAATAATATATTTCTTACAAACTGGCAAATTGTACATGTCATATATCCACATGTGTCGTTAACTTTCACCTTTTCCAAATGAAGCAACTTACAAACCGGCAAATTGTACATGTCATATATCCACATGTGTCGTTAACTTTCACCTTTTCCAAATGAAGCAAATTAATATTTGTCTGAGCTGCATGCTGCTGAGATTTTTTTGGGATAATGCCATAGTTATACAGATATGGCTTTGTGGTATAGGCTCTGGGAAGATCATGACCTCCCCCCCCCTCCCAGAAAATATGCAAAGAAGCAATCTCCTTTCTCCAAGGATTCATAGCCTCTCGGATACCATAATACTCACTGAGAGCGAATGCATGTTCTCTGTGCAATGGGATATCTTGTGAAAAAGTGTTTCTTCCCAAGTCATAAATGATGTGCCGTGGCATAGTGCCATGTGTATGGGTGGAGTAGGAGCCTAGGGTGGCAGCGTAGTAGAGATTGAGCTTCGTTGTTGGTTACAAGATAGAGTCCTCCATGGTAATATATAGGCAGAGTAAAAGAAATACCTGAGATTGTGTTTAGGTGCTGTTAAACATTTCTCTGAATGCTGCAGTAAACATGACATTTGGCATGGTGTCATATGTTGGATAATGGCCTATAACTCAACATAACTCAGGAGGAATGATTGCATGATAAAATTCCATGGGCAAATAAAGCTGGGTGGGTGTGTCACTTAGAAGCCAGTCCACTGAGACAATTATGTATTATTTTAATATGTCCGTAAAGAACCAGCAGACTAGCCATGTTACAGTACTCATGGATGCTGTTACAGCACTCATGGATGCTGTTACAGCACGATGCTGTTACAGCACTCATGGATGGATGCTGTTACAGCACCCATGGCCTAAAACTCAACATAACTCAGAAGAAATGATTGCATGATAAAATTCCATGGGCAAATAAAGCTGGGTGGGTGTGTCACTTAGAAGCCAGTCCACTGAGACAATTATGTATTATAATAAAATATTAGAAAGTGCAAATTAGAAAGATTATGAATTAAGATTGGTAGAATCTGATGCTGACCAACCTGTTTACACAAGCCGTTTGATGTTACAATTGATTGACTTGGTGATAGAACCACTGGCACTGATTGGCCCAATTACTTACTGGTATAGGCTGTTCTGACCTTGCAAGAGCAAACGCTGCTGGGCTGGAGTTCATGAACACACTGAAGTCTTAAGTTTTGACTTAAGTGAGATGCTTGCTTAGCCAACCACGTTGCTCAGATTAGAGACAAGTCAAAACTTAGCCTTAAGTATTTTTGAGGACCCCAGGCCTGACTTTTCAAACTTAAGTCCGTATTGTATTTCATGAATAAATTATTTGTTAATTTTGAAACATGTACAGCTTGTGTACTAAGAAAGACAATATTACCACATCTTACAAAGTCATGCAATGCATTTTATTCTGCAGGGTGAAAAGACTAGAGGTAAATCAGTAAAATTTTAAATCGCATGTAAATGATAATTTTGCAGATGTGCTAATCTGTTATTTGCATTAAGTACACTGTACATGCAACAAGTTTGTAGATGTTGGCAGATGTGTTAATATGTGTTAAGTTTGCAGATGTGTTAATCTGGTATTTATATCAACATTAAGTACAATGTATACATGGATGCAACAAGGGTCAAAAATGAAGAAATGAAGATCATACTGTGGCACAATGAAGGTGGAAATATCATAAATCTTAAGAATCCTGAATCCAAAATCTGATTATGGAACCTAAGTTCAGGGATAGACTTAACAATTTTTTAGTATATATACAGGCATCGGGTGGGTGGTGTTTCTTCTGGCGAATGCTCACCGAGTTGTTGAAAGTGTGCAGATACAGTGTATTCATCACTCTGTGGACGTATTTGCCAGCGGATATTCATACAGACTTTACATCGCCCACGTACAGCAGCGTGTAGCAGTCCAATCCTTTCACTTGGTTTTCCAATAGCACCGGACAGGAGGAAAAGTTACTGGGTAGAGAACATCGTCTCTGACAACCTCGTTTGTTTACCTGGCCAGGAAGATTCCCCTCTTGTCTTCCCAATGCTAACATTACATCCTAGACTCCCTCCCCGAGAAATTGATTGATGTTTCTTACTGTACATTTTTTCTTTGCCGCTCACAAAGCTATTATCATTGGATAATGTTTGCCGCATTCTGCTAGTCTCTCCCCAAACTCAGAAACACGTGTTATGCGGTAGAAAGCAACTGACTAGTGATCAAAGACAGAAAACTGGAGGTGCAAAACTTGCAATTCGGGCAGGTTAGAGAGAGAAAAAAATCTACTGCCGTGTTAATTGTTTGGAACCAAGCCGAAGATTGATCTCTTTTACTGTGTAGACAGAAATCTTACAGCTTGTTCAGAAACGCCAGATATTTAACAGCGACTCTATCAGTATTGCGTGGAAGATTCCTGAAGCATTGGACGCACAGTGCATTATTCCATCTTCTAGATAAATTTCCTCCGATTTACACAGGTGATCTATCTATCTGCTAGCTGTAACAAGAACAGCCTGTCTTCTAGTATCATTCCCATATGGAAGCATGGATCCGGAGGTCTGATTTATTTGTCTTCTGTCTGTGGAAGATCTTTGTGGCAGCATGCTGTGGCATGGAATTAGGCAGCAGATCTATGGAAAACTTTAGTAAAGATTCTCTTTCTACGAGTGCTGCTGTCTCAACATGTAGCTGAACATGTCCAAACAGTGCTTCCAGACAACTTCCTAGCGTAGTACTCTTTGGAACAGGTCCTTGAAGATCATGTTTATAACATGAAACCATAATTTGTGGCTTAATTAGAACAATCATTGTTTATCCCAAAGCAATAGTCAGTTCACTGCCAGCACATAAGACTTATGGTGGTATTACCGTAATATATACTTTCTGGAGAGCAAGCAAATACATTGATCACCATTTACTACAGTTGCCGATTGTCTGGGAAGAATTAAAATAGAAGGTCAGAAAATATCTGTAGAGATAGACTGTACACAAGAAGACTTGCTAGAAGAGGCTGCAGCAAGTCTTTTTTGAAACAGGTGTACAGGTTGATGAATGAGGTTGGTCTGCTTTCTACACCCAGTAGCTCAGTAGCTATATAGACTACTTGGCAGACCCCAGGGATCTGAGCTACATGGTTGCTGTATGTAGCCACATTGAATGACAGGGAAGGAAAGGTCACATGTTAGAGGGTGAGAAACCAAGGAAGAGACATTAGCCACACTCAGGTAACATTTTTCTCCCAAACATCCCAAGACTGAACATTGGAGGCTGTAGCGTACTGCATTGGGAGCCATTTGCTAGAGGCTGAAAATTCCCACCCAGGCCAATCTGTCTTTCTAGATGATACTCAAGGGTAACTCTGCTACAAGGCCTTGTGAGCAATGGTATCTCATTGAATAGGAAAACAGGCTGTTAATCGATGCAAAACACAATCCTGTGCATCTAAAATAATTGTTAAGTGGCAGACCTCGATGTAATTGTCATTAACACTGGATATTCATTGTACAAATATGATGAAATTTGGTACCATATATAACTGCCGTTTGTCTTCATATACTGGATATTTCTATCAGGCTGAAAAAAGGAAACTCAGGATGTACTGTTTATTTCAGATTCCGTACTGATTCGATAAAAAAACACAGAAACCCATAATTGTGTCCATTTGGAGGTAAATCACTTAATAGTGTAAGAAGTGATAACTGTGCATCTTCAAAATCTTTAAAATTTGTAATTACCCTTGTCAGAACTTAAAAAAAAAGAAAAGTAACCATAAATATATGTCATCCATTTGCATATTACATTCCTTTCATCACGTATTAGCTAAGTAATTTATTTTAAGTTACGTACCAGGTGTTTTTATACAAAAATGTAGCTACATGTATATTTCTTTTACAACTTTAATTTCTGGGGTATTTATAATATGTACATGGACTAACTAGCTATCTTTGTATGGACCAGATGTAGTTATTAATATGTTTACCAATAACTAGTTTGAAGAAAATTTGAGATTAAAAATACATTCCTCTCCCTCAAAAAAAAAATAATAATGGTAACAGTAAAAAATAGATATAGTTTCGCCTGGCAGATTCTCTTGCAGTTGATAACTTTTATATGCTCTACATTTACATTTAGATCCGGAGGGCAGTGGTTTATGAGACTTCTGCCTATATCACTCAATCTGGTTGAATATATGAGTCAGTAGGCTATCCAGGAAGCCTAGCTCCCTGTGGGTGGGGAGGATTGTCTGGTTACCGTAGCAATGAGCACTAGAGAGAGAGACCTTCTCCAGACTAAGTTATGAAAAGCTCTGGGAGACAAGAAAGCCTGGAAGATATAAATAGGTATATTTCTGGGGAGTAGTAGAAGCCACAGTTTCAGATCACCCTCCCTGCTGTGTAGACCGTGCCCGGCTTTCACAAAGCAAACTTAAACCCGACCTTAAGCCCAGAGTTTTCTTCAGACTTAAGTTCTGTCTTGTGAGCATTTTGTGCACCACGGGGGAAGCAGGATCTTTAGACTGGGGAGAAAGCATGCTTATGGCAGGAGTCAGTATCCTGAGTAACACAACAGGAAGGGAGCTTCTTGGGCAGGCCACCAGGTGGCCTCGCTGTAGTTTCCCCGGGTGATATGCTTGAGTTTTTCTCGGGAGAGTCTTCATAACATCAGGAAGACCTACACATCATCAGACATGGGCCAGTGTTGAGGGGTTGCTTCCAATATTTCGACAACAACAACACGTCATTTGCTCAATTAAAAGAATGACCAATATTTTGAAAAGGATTTTATCAGATATCTACGCAGAGAACGGAATATATTGTTGAATATATTTTGTATGAAGATTTATTTTATTCGTGTTTATTATCACTTATGCACGGAGTTATTGCATGTTTGACCCATCGAAGGAAGCAGATTATAGAGAAGAGGGAAAACTAAAGAAGGAAATCAAACAAGAGAACAGAAACCAATTTCGAGCTCGACTTAAACAGTATATACCCACAACTTTAAAATGTTTGGGTATTTCATGCATTCTAAGCGAGGAAAGTTCGGGGATGAAGGTAAGGTGTTCATGCTAACCCAGCTTCATTGATTGAATAAGCTGATCTGATCTCCAGGCCATTTATTTTATTGTGCTAAATAGGAACTGCTGGTAACCTATCATGGTACATGTACTTGATTTATTCTTATTGTTCGACTAAACTGAATTAATGAGAAAAAGATAAGATCCATGCAGAATTTTGTGAAGCATGGTATCATTATTGGCTTGATGATTATTAGATGTCAAACCAATGACTGTGCCTTGGGGGTGAATCATGTGAAGCACCCGGTGCCATACAGACACTAGTGGTCTCTGCAGAACGTGAGATGATGTCATGTACTTACTTACTCATCAACATGTTTACAGTACTTTACCAAACTACTAAATGCCTGTGTTTAGTATTACAATAGATATTCCCAGGTTTCAGCTCACTCAACTGTGAGCACCTGTGAAATAAATTTACCTCTAATCAGAAGATTAAATACCAAATCTTTATTTTATTGAAAGAGCAAAGTTCTTTTAACCAATCTATGAATGAGCAGAACATGTCTATTATCTTTAATAACAGTCTTTACTATAGTAATAGCAATATTAGTAGAGCCTTTATGTACATGTAACACTACTTATAGACAGAGTTAGTGACTGGAAAATCAGATTGAGTTAATGGAGGAAATCATATTGCCCCGGATACGCCCCCCCCCCTCAAAAAAAAAAAAGAAAAAAAAGAAAAGAAAGAAGTATAAATAAATAAGTGAATAAATACTGGTAAATAAAATTTAAAAAAAAAAGATATTGATACTTGGGAAAATTAAATTTTGAAAATGGTAACATGAGGAAACTACATGATCTGTTAAAAAGTAAAAACTTTATTAATATGCAACATCCACCCCATGTTGTAGCCATTGCAACATTGGAGGATATTGTGTTAATGTGCAGTGGTTTTCTTCTGACTAAAAATATATTCGGGCTAGAGATCCATGAGGAAGTATATGTGTTTGTCTGGTGGAGAAGGAGCAGACCATGTGCCATAGACTCCTGTATGTTTCAAGCTTTGTCGGCTCCACACTTTGGTATTTCACACCTATGCATCAGACTTATTTTCTTTACCTTTCTGTAAATACCAGTACTGAGCTCTCATAGCTGTCTGGAACCTGTAACTACCTACAACACACACCTTTATCCAGCATGCTGCAGCTAAGCTTCTAAGTCAAATTCTGGAGATGATGTGATCTTAGGGAGAGAGGGGTGTGGAGTAGGAGGGTGGAGGTGGAGGAAGCCAAGGGGTAGTGGGTGGGTGGGAGGGTAGATTGCCATTACAATACATCTATTCCACCAGCACTGGTAACAGTAGCAGGTATTTTTGGCTCCTGCCGATTTGCACCTTAGCAGCTGGAACTGTGTTAGTGTGTGTTAGAAGTCTGGAGTCGCTAAGCTCACCTGGAACGAGGCTTTGAGCCAGATCAGATCATAATGTGGGTGGTGATTCTGTATTCTGGAAGCTACTTCACAGCTGCAAAAATGCTGGACCTCTTGATGAGGAAAAGATTACCCTTCCTTTGATGACTTGATGCATGTTGTAACGCTATATAGAACACATATTTGTATATGGTCCAAAATTTCGTGGTAATAAAAAGCATTAAGATGAATACCAGCTACCGTTACATAGTTCAAAGGATAATGTTGATCATATTAATAAATGTAAAATACAGTTTGCTAAATACAGTTATTTGAGATAAAGCATATATCCGTGATATGTGAATTGCAGAATGTGGATATGGAGCCATCTATATGGGGCTATCTGCAGCTTCACTTCCTTGTCCTACCTCATAATTGGTTCAGAACTATAGTAACTTATCTCAGTACAGTGGTCTCTCCCTTAAAGAACACTTCAGGGAGGATACCCCTATAGAGTGAACACAAATTCTTGGCAGCAATTGCTGTGAATGCATATGGGGTGCTCAATCCTCTCACCATAGGACACCTCTTTAATAAAGATATATATAATATGCTTGGCAGAAGGGGTGTCCATATTAGAGGGTCTACTGTAGTCTATTATCAGTAAGACTTACGGTAACCAGGTAATGTAAGAAACCAAAATTGATTTATTCTAAAGTGGCTATAATTGGAACCCAGGAATCTGTCAGTAAGAGGCCTAAAAACTTAAAACTTTTACATCTCTACATGGGCATCTGGTACACAATGTACATGTACAAAAATCGTCCCTGCATTTTAAGACCACCCTTTCAACCAGAAAGATGTGGCCATAAATTTAAGATGGTTTAAAAATGGAATCTTTATACATGTACTGAAAATATAAGTGGTGTCACTGACAAGTGGTCTTAAAATAGAGGGAAGTCTTACAATTGAAGGGCCTGAAATTGCAGGGAGCACGGTATACCACAGTTACAGCTAATACATACATGTACATGTATAGGTAACACAGACACATTTGTCATAACACCGGATCACGTTGTACTGATTACATAGTGTCAAAATTGGTATTGCCCACCAAGATTGGACAGTTTGGGCTTATAGATGGACAGATATTTTATTCACACTTTTATGGACAAAGACACCGATAGCATTGTAGCTATTCATGTGCTGGTGCATTTGCTGCTGATCATGCTGCTTGGTACCTGTAAAACGTCTTGGACAAAACTTAACTGTGAAAAAGGGACAGATGCTTACTGTGTTCATTCTACTAAGCGTATACATGTACCGTAAAGCACAGAGCGTGAGGACCCTCAGCAGTGTCCCAACTCGAACTGTAAACAGCGAGATTTTAGCTGGAACCGTTGCTTTTCCCTGTTAAACCATTGAAGATTCTCTCAAGTCAATGTGAGGGGCGGCATGTGCTTAAAACAGTAGGGAACATAAAAATGTACAGGTACATGGTCAAGTGCTGAAATAAAGTACCAGTATGCAAACATTTTGAGACCACTTATTAGATGACCAAAAGTTACAGAGCCATGCCACATTGTTTCAGAATTATGACCACCTCAGAATTAAAACCATCTTTTGGATGATCAAATGTAGCACACGCGTGTAATATTGTTCCAGAAATAAAATACTCAGAGAATTATAAGACCACAATTTGGCATTGATTATGGGTTTGTTTGCAGGGTTTCCACTGTATCCAGTGGGGCTAGCTAGAGTATGGAACAACTGTCCTTGATCCCTAAGGTGTTCCTACTTCTAAGGTGGTGCTGTAGATACCTAGGTTCCATTGTACTAGCAGGTGTATTATTCAATGTATTAACCATTGTTTTATCCTATGTGTTTTCAGCCTCTATGATCCCTCCTGAATTCGCGGAGAGGCTTCAGACCAAGAGAGTCAAAGAAGGCGATTCTGTGCGGTTCACCGTGCGAGTTCGCGGGAAGCCCCCGCCAGAAATCTCATGGTACCGTGAGGGTTCCCAGATCGTCAGTTCCCCCGACTTTGAAATCCTCCAGGAGGGTGACCTGCACTCACTCTACATTCCCGAAGTGTTCTACGAAGACTCCGGAAAGTTTTCCGTGCGAGCCGAGAACCGAGCGGGGACACAGGAGTGCACAGCGGAGCTACGGGTAGAAGGTGAGTTGTCACATCAGATTGTAATATTTGCTGGACTTTTTTTTAGTCATTGCTCAGTTATTAATAATGCAGCATACAATGTATACTGTTACAGATTTCTGCATATGGATAAGAATTTGTGCATTTCTAAATGTCCAATGTCTTGTAATCTGTATACTCTATAATCTTCTAAAGGGAATTTAGTAAGAAAAATGTGCAGTGGTCAATGTCATAGTGGCCACGTAGACACCATCCCGTAATGTGGCTAAAAGTCTGACTGTAATGTGCTGCTAGTTCTCCTTCAGACAGAAAGGCCACAATTTGATATGTGGCCACAATTTGATATGTGGCCACAATTTCTTGGCAAACAACAGGTGGCCTCATTCATGTTATTAGAGGGGGACCACTGCAAACCATTAAAAGTTAAATTTCCTCACTATTTACATGATTGTCTTAATAAAACAGGAAATTCTACTTTGTGATAAGCAGAGACCAAATGAAATATACGCCTAAGCCTAAGGTGACTTGTATATATTTTTTTTTTAAAAAGAAGAAATTTGTAAAGCATCCAGAGAGGCAGGAATGGCATGATCTGCTCTGAATCATATATGCTTTAAATTTTTGCTAAATAAATAAAGCTCTTGCATTCTGCATTAGTCTAGAATTGACATGGTCTGGATTTTCTGAACTGAATCATATAACACTAACACATCCAAAGCCTTTTACACATTTTAATAGCTACCATTAAATCAAGCATTGCGTAAGACGCCATGTTTAAAACTGTGCCACTGGCAGCACTCCACCTGCCAGCTAAACGGCAGAAACAGCAAAACAGGAACAGGAAGTGTTTGGGCCACTTCCTGACATCATCAAGGATGGAGGATGTGTTAAGTAGCCCAGATCTATAGCTTTATCAAGATCCTGGGGGCCTGGGCCTCTTGCATAAAAGTAGAAAGGCTTGAAATGAACTTAAGTCCAGTAATCATCTTGCACAACCCTCTTTTGTGTGCTTAATATCAGATTTTTCAGGAAAACATCTATAGGGGCTGCAGGAACAGGAAGACATTCAAGGGCATTTAAAATTAACTTCAAGTGTAAAATAACCATAAACTCTTCGAATTATCCAAAATTACTTGCGTGAAATTATAGCCAAAATATTATGCATAAAAACTCGGGTCTTTGAGTGATACATTGTACATGGAAGATAAGTATATTGGTTTTAAAAAAACAAACAACTGAAAAAGGGGGAAAATAAACTTGTTTTATATTTGTTTGGTTTCATCCAGTAAAAGCCTACAACATTAGATTTAAAGTGGCTTGAAAATTTCCTTGCATTATTTACAGGCTTGGCTCAGTGGTATTTTATACAAGATGGACCAATATCATCCCCAAAGTATTAAGTACCAAGTTGCTGACAAAACAACAACAACAACAACAACATCAGCAGCAAATAAAACCTAAAACCAGGTACATGTATTTGAAAGTTTGTACTTTATTTAATTTCCAGGACCACCCCCGGCTCCCCAACCCCCAGTATCACGCAGTCCATCACTAGGAGCTCAGATTAAAGCCCCAGTGTACACACCTCCAGCCACCATTCCAACAAAGGCCATCTCGCCAGCACGCGAACCAACGCCCCCATGGAAACAGACCATGCCTGCTCAGAGAGAGGCTCCCGCCATGTGGAAACCTCCTTCTCTTGCTCAGCAGCCAGTACAGAAACGCGAACCGTCACCAGCGTGGAAACCACCGCCAGAACCACCGCAACCACCACCTCAGTTCCTCAGGGTGAGTGGACGGGTTAACAGTGTTCATATAGTCAACATATGTCATGCATAAAAACATGGGAGTGAAAATTTTTATGTAAAGAATGCAAAATACTTTCATGCTTTAACATATTATTGTTATCATAGACCTGAAATATTTTGTTAAACAAATTTCAATTGTAACCTTCTTGTTAGAAATGTAAATTTGTGTATTGGGTACGGAAGCTTTAAAAATAGGTCCAGAATGGAAAACAGTATTAGGACTTATGCACATATCTTTAGCTGATAGGAAGGAGCGAGTGATTGGGAACATTATTTTCCCTAAGTAAAACATTTAACGTTTTTAAAAGGCATTGTGTGCTTAATGGAATGCGCATAGTATTATTGATATTTCATATGTCCTGATGTCATTGATCCCCTCCCCCCACCCCAATCCCTTGGGTAGAGTAACTTGTACCATCCAATTTAGAATACTACCCCGGTACATGTACCGGTATATGCATTTGCACACCAGGCATATGTTGAAGTCTGATAATTGACGTATCGTATCTGTACTGTGAATATGTATTGTATGGAGGAATATCACTCTCTGTTTTGTTATGTTGTCATTTGCAGCCTTTACAGAACCGCTCTGTGAAGGAGGGAGAGCGAGTGGTGTTAGAATGCTCTATACCAGCATTCCCAGAACCTCAGAATGTGCAGTGGTTCCGAGACCAGGTGGAAATTCACAGTTCGCCCGACTATCAGATCACATACGCTGGCGGTGTGTGTACACTGACCATTGCAGAAGCGTTCCCTGAAGATACGGGCAACTTCACCTGTACCGTCACTGTGAAAGGGGCTAAAAATGCTTGCAATATGTTCCTCAAGGTGGAAGGTATGTAGTCATAGCTTGATAGGACTTCGAAATATAATTATTTCTTGTAAAATAGATATTCACAAAGGTATTTGTATTGTACCAGTGTAGCTGGAACTATATTGCAGTAAATGATCTCTTGAGTTTTGGTTAATACATGCTGTTGTTATTTTACAGTTTCTCATGTCGCATTGTAAGAAAACACTTTCTGTCTTATGTTTGTGATTACATGCCACTACATGTTCATAGGATAATACTATAACCATTGGTGAACATGGTGAAAGGAAGCAGTATTTACATCAAACAACTCCTTATATCTTTCAAAGACCTAGATGGAAGTGTGTACATCCATGCAATGATAGTCAAAAATATAACGGAAATAGAAATATTTTATAATTAATGTAACACAAATCTGCATATACTAGGTTTCCTATTTCATCTGTCACTCCTTCCTACTAGTATCTTGTCAGGATGGATGGGAAGGTAATAATAAGTAGTTCCTTAATTGTCTCTGGCCAAGTGATTGGCAGTTTCCGATACCATGGACTTGGATAGCTGCTAGTAATTAGATGTGAGAGAAAGGACAGCAGTAGAAGATAGAGAATAAACAGTGCAGATAGCCAACAGATTGGGGCAGGTTCTCCTGTATGTGGTGGGGTCAGGCACTGCTGGCCAACCACTTGTACTAGCTGTGGATTAATGCAACA
>JAAUYG010006089.1_pt1 | contig 14177 bp, 9 predicted proteins | sample 7278091 | NCBI WGS metagenome assembly JAAUYG01 (sample SAMN14350201, study PRJNA611818) | marine sediment metagenome | isolation source: surface marine sediment (0.6m) | place: French Polynesia: Moorea | collected 2018-08
GTGCGGGCGATCAGGAGAAAATCGTCGCACATTGCCACTATTGTGTCGTATCCTTTACGTCTCATTATGCGACAGACGGCCTGCCCCAGCTGATGAAAGATGTAGGGGGCTTGGCGAGCCCCGAATGGGAGTCTTGTGTCCGTGAGATAGGTGGGATGGCCACTGGGGTCACCGCTAAACATCCACTTCAAACCCATGGCCGGGAAATTTGAGGGGTGTATTTTAACCAATATGTAATCCGACAGGGGATCTAATTTGCACATGTAGTACCCCGGTTTAAGCATATCAGCTGCATCCTGTATGGTTTGATATTTGAAGGACTCTTTTACTCTTTTTCTTGCCCTAAACATTAAAGTTCATAAAATTACCGTTACCGGGTAATTAACCTTTTACTAAACTGCTTGCCTGGTGAATCAGCACTGGGTGATTGTTAAAAAAACGTCTGAGAAGGGTAAGAACTACTGTGAGAACTAACAGAAGACTCTTCAAGAGATAAGAGAGATCAGCCAGATCAGATGCCGAGTAACCTGTAGTGGCTAGCCCTTGATTCCATGATTTAAAAGTTCCTGCATTACTCATCTTGCGACTGGAGCCAACACACACTGTGCTGGCTTTGTTACTCCTAGGCAACTGCTTAAAGGCATACATTTATTTCTACAGGTATTTTAGACATAATTAAGGAACTAAATAGTTGGGACAAAAGCTTCTGGCAGACAGGTCCTGGTACTGTACTGCCCCAGGCATAAAACCTAAACTACTGTACATAAGGATATACAGAATGTTGGCTGCATTTGGAAGCAATTAAATCTGATTAAGTGGCTTCTTAATAAGGCTTACGCAAGGAACTCAAATGGTATCTAACAATACTACTAGAACTGAATGGTAAGGCTGCCTGGACATGATTCAGGTTTGACACGCAATCCTTGTACATATAGCATATTTCAATGTGGCATAGATTAAATTATAAGTCTTAAGTATATAAACTATACATAAGATACCAATTTACTTGCTAAATATGAAAACATACTTTACAGAAATTTGAAGGGGTGATATATATGTGCAACTTCTGAAACTTTGCAAACAGCCAAGTCTCATGTCATGGTAATTTTGAAAATCTGGCTGTATCTCATACTGCATCGCTCACTGGCCGGCCCTCCCTGGTTGACTGGAACCGACGAGCTGGGCAGTGTGGCTGTATCTTGGAAACCATTTGTCTGCAGACTTCAGTTTCTGATTCCTTCCCTTTTACACCAAAACTGACATGAAGACCTTGACTACAATGGCTAATTATATGTTGTAGTTAAAATTTGCATTTTTAGATAATGCATGGGATTACTCTGTTGGTTGAAATGCTGACTATTGGTAAAAGTCCTTGTCTCCTGGAAATTTTGTTCAAATTATGCAAGTTTGTCAAATTTAATTTTCAACTTACCAAAGGTGATTAACTTGGAAGCAATAGTCCTAGATCTCTGAGTTTCCACAGCAACTGTATAAAACCTAGATATTGTGTGTTGGGACGATAGCACCACACACAGAAAGTTTAAAAATTCACTGCTTTTATTCAGTCACTGTCATTTGCAACAAAAATATGTATCACCTTACAGTACAATATTGGGTTACGGAGTTATTTGGCATACAACACTAGTTTATACAACTTTCCTGCTAATGAGTCTATACAGAGTGATACACGTATTAACAGATACAAAAAGACATTTGCACTCGATTAACCAGAAAAATAAATCAACGGTAGATATAATAGGAGCTTGCAACAAGCACAACGTGTATTTATACTCTATCTCAAGACACAGCAACAACAGTCGATAGGAAAAAAATATTCATCTGCAGCAAGACAAAAGGGGAAGCTGTAAATAATACTTTATATATAGTAATAATAATACTATAGATACAATAGCTTAAAGAAGAATCTGCTGAAGCTGGAAATGCTTTCATATAACAATCCTATCCATTCATGATTTATGGTATGCAAAGAGGTTCCCCACCATACAAGGCAGCTAAGTAACCAATGAATAACCACAGGAAAAAAGCTCCTAAATTCCCTATACATGGGTGAACATTTCAACTTGGCTATTTTGTTCAAACACTTTTGGGCTGATATGACAAGGTTGTAGCGAACTCATCTGCAGTTGTACATGATGTATGAGTGGACTTGTTTTTATGAACAAGGAGCCATTGTAGTTCACAAGACCACTGTTCATACCAGTATCTGTTGAACCCAAAACTTACACACACACAAACTTAAGTTTCATCAATACTTTGCTTGCACACATATGGGTGTTTAAGATATAACACAGCATGGCCATTGCCTACAAGCAGTGAGAACATGTCACATATCAGGTGAACATCGTATATCCTGAACATATTTTTGCTAGATCAAGTTTCACACCCTACTTCTATAGCATCAAATAACATTTCTACTCAAAAGACAGTAAAATAATCATTCCACATAATGAGATTCTTTTGGAAAAACCTTCAACGGGAAAATAATTCAGAAACTTGGGCTCCGGTGGTGGCCCGGAACATATATATCCTAAAGAACTTTTGAAGTTTGAAAACTCTTTTAAGTCTGCTTGTTCGTTTGAAACATGACTTGTAGATCATGTAGATCAGCATTTGACTACTGGACACTTGTAGATAACTAGCGCTGCTAACCGAAGTCTTCAGGGCTCTGTTTCATAAAACATAAAGACGTCTTTACATAGGCTAAGTTTTATGAAACGGAGCCCAGATCTAACAAGCTATACGTGCATCTTGAAACAAATAAACAAACACGCAAAAAACTCACAAGGCTCTAGTTCTTAGGAAACAAACATTACTTTTGGAAAATAAAGAAGGGTATTACATCTCTCAATACGTCCAACAGATACTATGAGCATAACGGTACATAAAGCTGCAAGCTAACTAAGACTCAATAACACAGTGAATCAAGTTAGCACTGGTAATATATACATCCTGTCATAACATGTACAGAAAACGGCAAAAGAAGATTGTAAGGTATTGTTCAGAAAAGGGCAGTTTTCTCGCGTGAGATTTGGTTTCCTCAAAAACAGCAAAGGCTATTATCTTACATTTAATATTTTAGAAAAGAACACCACGTGGCAGTGAAATAACAACTTCCTGCATTGCTCCGGCGAGGACAAATCCCCACTTCCATAATGACTGAGGTCTTATTAACTAACGTTACACATATCTGATGATGCAGCCATCAGCTATTTGAGTGGTCTTAAAAAATCAGGATGATACAATTTATCTGCACCTAAACACGAGAATATCTGTTGCCTGCTAGCTATCATGGTGATATCCATGGCATCATTGTTTAGGCTATGCCAAAATCACTAACTATACATCGTTTAAGTATTCAACAAAGAAGTGAGATCCATTAGAAATGAGAACATTACACCATTACTTCATGGGAGATTTGTGACATCAAAAGCTGGTCGCTTAAAATTCTGTACCGTCACACTTAGGGGTAACCATTAACTGAAAAAATAATTTTCAGTAACTAGCTAGTGTCATTTCAACAATTAACAAGTTTGATTTTTTCATTCACAAAACAGTCAAGCCTGCAGTAAGAAACCTGGCATTCACAGAAATCTCAACTATCTGGGTTGGAGTTCTCGAACATACTTAAGTCTAAGTTTTGACTTAAGTCACCAATCTGAACAAGATGATTGGCTAGGAATCTGACTAAGTCTAAAGTTTTAACTTAAGTCACCAATCTCAGCAATCTGATTGGTTAGGAATCTGACTAAGTCTAAGTTTTGACTTAAGTCACCAATCTCAGCAATCTGATTGGCTAGGAATCTGACTAAGTCCAAGTTTTGACTTAAGTCACCAATCTCAGCAATCTGATTGGCTAGGAATCTGACTTCAGTAAAACTTAGACTTAAGTATTTTCGAGAACTCTGACCCAACTGAATGTCTTGTGTTGACTTGATCGGTGTCCTTTTGTGTATGGACACATATTTCTCTTATTCAAGGTTCCATTTGCTGTATGTACAAATAATACAAGCAACAAGGTGCTCTTTGGATCCCTCAGTAGGTCATTCTAATCTTCAAAAGTTCAAATGCATTTGTAAAAACACTGTAATGCTTACATCATGTACATGCGACACACCTATGTTTTATCTTATATCCACTGCACAGTTATCTGCAAAACTGTCAAAACACAGCTGTATTTGGCAGCCAAGTTTAATAACCGCCCTGAACACACAAATCATGATCATGGGTATTGCCTACCCTGCGATAAACAGCCACATATTGATTTAAATGTCATCATCAAAAGTGAAGTACGTACCCCAGTCATGGGCTTATTTTGCATCAGTTGAAAGTTTTTCTCATTGCTTGCATACTTTATGTGACACACTGGAATAACTCAACCATGGGAAATGTTGGAAACCAGACATATAGCCACTGGTGGATAATAACCTAATGCTTTTCAGCAAATTTAGACTGGCACCAGTTCACACTCCTAATGCCCGAGAATTTCTCATGAGAAATTTCCTTTGCAATAAGGATGATGATCACTGAAATAAGACTGGGAGTTAGATAACTCCAAGTATGACCATTCTGTGCCTCTGATACCACCACACTTTACTTCAAGAAAGAGATAATGTGCTGTTGAAGAAACCGTGAGAATCAGGTAGCAGTAATGATACAGGAAAAACATCCAGGGTAACAAGTTAACACAAGTGATTTTCAAGGCCAGTTCAAATTCACTTCTAGGAAAGCTTTTAAATAACCGATACAACACTTACAAATGGGATAACTCGTATCCCGACCCTCACTGAGTGTCATAAAACATATCCATCAGTTCCCATGGTAACAGCTAGCATATTAGACCGAATATATATCACACCGCCATCTTGGATTATATGTAAGGAGTTACAGATATGGCTGCTTCAATGTAGCTCGTGTAACGCTGTAACGTCGCATTAACATGTTGGCCGAGTTTAGTTGGCCCAGTTTAGCCAGCCGTCACCATGATCACTAGCACAGGAAAAAAGAACTTAAAACAGATCATTTTCCTATGAAATCCACATGCCATCAATCAACTGGGTCAGTATGCACTGATAAGTAGGAGAAATGAGAAATCCTGGTCAGTGTGGGTGTTTTGACACCGATGTCGCTTATTACAAGTATTAAACATATCGGAAAGACCAAATCAGGTAGTACTGTATACACTTCAGATTTTGTTCTGGATTTTACATTTTGTTCTCGCTTAGTCCTCCACCATATGTTACCGCGACGACACTTACATCATCACCAAATAACCAATACTGAAACTACGAAAAATGACAAACTCACCAAGCTAACTACAAACCATGTAACAAATGGTAAATTATTGCCAGACACATCACACCACCCCCTCCTCCGCCATGGCAGCCAGGTTACAAGGGTGGAACTATCACTGGGACAGTAATCGCTGGATTATATCCAGAATGTGTGAGATTTTACAGCCTCACCTTACAAAATGCCCCTTTACGTCAGAATACACGCAAAAATCACCAGTTACTTTCATAACAAAAGTCAGTACCGTTAGCCAAGTTTCATGCTGAGGGAAATTTTCTGCCTGTGATAGCGTTGAACTTCGTTATTGGTGAATAATGTATATACAAGCACGTGAAAACGAAGGTTACCTACCACAGTGAGTTTCCCTATAGGGGAAAGTCGGGTAATTTCGGCACCCTAAATGCTCTATTGATTGCCACTACAAAGCTAACAGGTCCATCATGTGTATCCCAACGTGATAATGTCAACACATCCCTCAAGTTGTTTTTGAAAACAAAACTGGACAGTGTTTATTGCAGATGTCGTAAAATAAGTGTAAAAAGTAAATTATAGTGCGGGTCGGGCAATTTCGGCACTTTGCGGGTAACTTCGGCATGTAAGATTTCAAAGTAAAATGAATTTAGCACGCCAGGAAAATTCAGTCTCAAAGATACCCCATCGAAAATGAAAAGTCTCAAAAAATGCCAGAATCTGTGCCTACACATGATTGGTCAAAGTTGAATGTAGCCCTGATCTGATTGGCTAAAGGGCGCATGATGACCAAGGGTATTTCAAGTTTTGAATGAAATGGACTACTTATGTGGCAATCTTGTGGCACAAAATACTTCCAATTGCCTTTTACCACAAACAGCAGTTAGTAATTTTGACAGTTGAGAAAGCCATTGTAACAATGAACATGTAGCAGAAATTGCTGTCAGGATTGTAGCAGTAGAGTGTAGAACTGTTGGCCTTTTTTTTGTTTAACGTGTTTGGTGCATGAGAAAGATGCAGCTAGCCTGAGTTTTAAATCTGATTCTCACACCCTTTTCTTCAACAAGAAAGCACAAAATTCTTTGTGATGTATTACATACAGGAAGAAACCCACCCGCACAGTTTGTTTCCTCTGTTTCTGAAAGCCACAACGGCTGTGACCAATCTGCTAGATAGTCAGTACAAAGATCTTTTACAAACCTGCTGCCTAAAAATGCTCTATATACACACAATCGCATACCACACCACCAACATGTACTTATACACACACCGGGGCATGAGCCAAGGACAGTGTTAAAATGTACATGGCATTGCAGGAAGCTGTTCTCGTGTGCAGTTTTAAAACATATACATATGGATACTTGTGTTTTATGAGATCTGCATAACGTAATGATGCACTAAAGAAAGGTAAGCCTCCGCACAAGTACCTCATAATCTGATAATACTACCATGCCATGAAGCCTTACCATGAAAACTTACACGGAACTACCAGTGTGATGATAAATGGCTGTAACATGTAAAGAGCCAAACTGTGAGAAATAAATAAATAAGAGATGTTATATATAAGCGCATGACCAGAAACTTACTAAACCAGTATCTTCTGCATGGGCATATATCCTACTTGGCTAAGAACAATGCAAAGCATTTTACCCCATCCAATTACCTACCTATTTAGCCTGGTGTAGGACTAGTATTACATAGAATGACTGACCAGCTTTTTGGAGTTAGGATCAACAATAGAAGCAATGGCCTGATATGTCTACCACTGCTTAAATACACCAATAGTTGCTGCTATTCATATAGAATGTGATGAAGAAATTCATTGAAATCACTTACATTTTGAGTTGCCACAAAAACGCAGCATTGGAAGCTCATCAACTTCTCTTCTACATGCATATGCTTCAATGCAATCTAAAAATATTAAAATATTTACATCTTATTTCTCTTACCTGTTTCTCTAGCAGACCCATAATATAGGAACACAGGAGACTGATAATTCAGTACGGTATACCACTACAGTAGTGTTAACTTTGTATGCGTAGTGAGAAAGTTGAGTATTAAGCTTAATTTACTGGTATTGCATATTTCGCCTCTATACATGTTACATAAACTAGCTCAGTATACACAGACGTGGGATACTGACCTATCATATTATTGTGGCATACATGTATAATGATGTCAGTTTTCAAGCATAAATTATACATACAGGAACTCATTATTTTCTTGCCTATGATGTGTATAATACCCCAAACCTTAAGGGTTGTTCTGAGCCAACTCCACAACTTGATAATTAGTAGTAACATAGAATATATCTCGAATATTCAACTTTCTGGAATAATTATAAGTAAATCTACACACCCTAACGATACTGCAAATACATTATTGGTCAATTTGTATACTTTGAATTTAATTTGTGTATTATTTCTTAATTACTAGTTATATTAGACAAGTAACTAACCATACTCCTAACAAATACTTGGCCATTAACATGATAAATGCCAAGGTAAATATTACCTAATACATTTTGTAATGAAATAGATTACCAGTATATATTATTCATGCATAGTTCTTATCCATCCTATCATATTGGAATAATCAATAATACAACTACCTTACAGTGAAGTCTACCGGTAAAACAGCTTTGCTACTATAATTTATCAAATATGATAAAGTCAAATTGGCTACAACTGGCCAAAAATGCCAGCCAATAATATTAGAATGAGCGAGCATCCTCCGACATTTATAACACTATCAGTAGCCAAGAGACTGCACCCATTATATGAATATTCATCATGAATATCATGATATATCATGATTTATAATGTACATGTGCAATGCATTAATTTTTAGAGAGATCCACCTGCACTTTGGTATAACTGAGAACAATTCTCTAGCCTATAGTTTTAACAATTTATAACATTTTCTCTTGCATAATTCCAACATTGGCTAAATGTGTGTAAAGCTGTAGACTTTGTGGTGTTATGTTTAGTTGCTTTGGCTTCAGAAGCTGGTTGACATAGAAAAGAAAACTGCCTGAGCTGTAGTTCTTTCATTTCAAAACTTTGACAATTTCACAAATGATTTAGTTGTGACTAGACTGATATACATGTACCTAGTAACATTCGTCTCCAAACAGGGCAAAAAATCATAATTGCCAAACTAGAAATAAAGCAGTTACTTGGAGCAGAAATTGTATTAAAGGGATACTTTAGCTTTTTAATCTCTCACCCAGTATATTATAAAAGGTCAATAAACTTAAGAAGTGTTGGAGAGGTAATTTAAACGGCTGGGGATTATCAATATAGATGGAAGGTCATGTTGGCACCAGCCAACTTTGGGCGAAATTTTGAGCCTGTGGAGTCGGGTTGAAAGCTCAAAATTTCGCCCAATGTTCGCTGGTGTCAACGTGAACTTCCATCTATATTAAGAAGTGTTACTGATTGGGCGTTGTTAGGTTTGCTTGTCCCACGGTGAAGTCTTGTCTTCCTACTGTACTGTACAAATTACAAGAGGTCAGTTTATTCGGGGCCACGAACCTTCTCCTAGGTCTTGTTTGGTACAATTTACACACAACACCTCGCACTTCTGTCATCAGTGATCATGTGTAATACATGTATAAGGAACTCAGCCACAGACATGATGGCTCAAACCATGAAAAACACCGTGAATGAACATAACGGGAAGCTGAGCTGATATATATACAGCACACTGGCGTTTGTGACATCTAAGGAATGTGACTTCTGAGGAATATAGTCAATTGACACTTTTTGTTTTGTTATTGAGAGGATCAAAATTGCCGATGAACTGAATTGTATGTCATCTACCAACAGATGCCATGTGTTTCTTGCTACTACACCAATGTTCAAGCAGATTTTCTCCTGTAATTTTGACATGTTTGATACACAAGGGAACTTGGACTATGTCAACACAACAGCGACTGGTTAGAGATAGCCTGACTGATCATCTGATACTGAGCTGGTGCCAACTCATTTCCAGTGAAAGTATAGGCAACTCTATATGTTTCAGTTAATGTTAAATTTTAAGCTCTGATACCGGAGAGTAAACATACATTGTAAGATATAACTTGTTTAAGCTAACCAATGTTAAGTCTTACACATTGATTCTCTAAGTCAGGGCGGAGACATTGTGTACACTGGTTTGCAGATGCCCAGGCTTCCATATTGATGACTGTCGTGGTATGTTTTGATCAAACAATCAAATATCAGCATCCACTGATAACAGCCGCAATCCACAGCAAATATCTCCAATCTCCAGGGTTGACTTGGCACGATGCCGTCAGGAGATCGCAAGGAGAGGAGCCGCACGGGCCTCGAGTTGACAGCCGTTACCCTTCATCGCACAGGTTGCTATGCCATTTTTTCACGAAAATACTGTGACTATACAGGAATGCATGCAGGCAGCAGTGTACAGACAGGCAGCCATGCGGAACCACAACATTTTTTTATCCGAAATCTTTCAGTATGTGCCACTGAGCCACGGGCTGTCTGCTTTTGGCAAACATCTCATTCCAATGTTTCACCTCCATTGGTCCACTTTTGCTGCCGAGGACGAGCTGTCCAATCAGCTCATTGCGTCCCATTCTGTCGTAGTCCATCACAGAAATGTTGAGACTCGTCTGTCGAATTCGTTCGTAGGGGACATTGAAGATGAAAGACTCGTTGAAGACTGGGTTCAGCGTCTTTTCCTTGATCACCGTCTTTTTTTTCTCATTCTTTTTCCCCTCGTGCATCAACCAAATCTTCACGTACGGATCTGGAGCAAAAAACAAAAAACATGACAGACATTTGGGCACAAAAATATCGCTGGAATTTAAAAATTTCAGTTTCACACTATGGCTGTTAAGACTGGATGCCATGGCAACCAAATACATTCTTTTTGCACACATTTAAGGGATTGTAATATCATGCATCGCACATCTATGGATTTATGAGTGGAATTTGTATTTAAAATATACTGGTACCTTTGTGATTTGACTTCTGCCTTTCAATTTTGTGCCCCATTACATGTATATCAGTCAGGACACTGCGAAATGTACATACATTTTTTGGAAAAAGTACCATAACCTTGGCAGCGAATGAAATATTCAGGTCCTTCAAATTATTGTAACACTATTATCAACTGTGAATGCGAAGCTAGAAGCTTACTGGTGCATCATGACATGTCTGAGGCTGTATGTTTGTAGTAAAACACTTGAAGTTTGCCGCATGATGTGCCAAAATGTACTCCCTTCTATCGGTATCTTCGGCAAGGTTGTAGTCCATGTTTGCTCTATGACTACTGCTTTATGGCGGTGGGTTTCCGTGATGGCCTGTTTTAGTGTTAATTTGCGTATAACACCTTGTATGAGGATGCTTCCCTGGACTTACTTTGCTAAATAATGCTAAATGTCCTTGTAACTGGTTAATATTGTAATCTAATGTGACTAAAGTGCTATAAAAAAACTGCTGTTATATATGTAATATACAGTATGGAAACTCAAATTGTGTTTTTCTAAAATCCTATTTTTGGGTTGCTTTTTTGTAAGTTCCACTTGTATGTTTCTCACCAGTAAAGATTTTGCCCATTAGTCTTACTATTGTAGATGAGTACCGCTTTATTTTACAACCCATACCTGAGAGTCCATTGATATCCTTGGCTTTGAGTTCTCTGGCCTTGATGATGGTCACTGTGATACGGCCGACAGCCGGCTGGTAACATAGCGACAACAGCAGTTCCCCTAGCTTACCCTGGCAACAGCATAAACAAACAAAACCATGGTGAAAACAGGCTAGCATACTCTACTGATAGAACAACACTCCATAGTACTAGGCTCATTGTCAAGACCTTTGCACACTTGATAATTGGATAACATATTCAGTGCATTTGCAGACAACCAGTTCAGCCAGAAGAAGATGGCTTCTATTTCATAAAGCATAAACTAAGACGGATTTACAGAGGCCTGCTAGATTACTGAAAAGACATCTTCTCCGTTTTAAGAAAAAGAGGGCAGGTCTTAAATTAAAGGTGGTCTTAAAGAGGAATACATATTGAAACTTATATAAGAGTGGAGTTACTGATGGTCGGTCTTAAGATGGAAGGAATTCTAACCGGGTAAATGGAGGGGTGTTAAATGCCAGGGGTCACTGTATATGGATGCTTGGAAAGTGGTGATAAAAATATACAAGTTTTAATGTAAACAAATTTTAATTTAAACAAAAGTTTTAATTTAAACAATTTTTTTATCACTGTACTCATGCTTGTTATCTGCAACATGATGACATATCGGTGACCTACATATATTTATAACGACACATAGACCCTATGTAGACATACCGTGTGACCTTTACAAGGCTGTAGGTGCTTCCACAACGTCTGGCCCTGGGCTAGGTCGACCTGGGCGAGGGGCAGACATACTTCTCCGATAGGATCGTCTCGACTGAAACGATCATAGTCGAGCACCTGGAGGTACAGGGTCCGGTTCATCAGCTTGCTGTAAGGGAAGCCTGGGGGAAGGGACAGGGGGAGGTTATGAATAGCAAAATCAGTCACATAGCAAAATCAGTCACAAATTTATCTTCAGAGCTTATATTGATTGTTGAAACGTTCTCAAGAGAACTATACCAAGCATTACTGGGTATTATACTCAGTTGTTGTCATGTGATGCATGTCTGCAAGGTGTTCTATGCAATCACGTTAAATTTCTAGTGGACTTGTAATGTACTACAGAGTTTGCTTGTTATATAACTACTTGCTGCTTGAAATTAATTGTATACAGAGTGTATACAGCACATACTCAATATCAGGCAAGGAACTTTATTATGTAATTAAGGAAAAAGCAAGCACTGACCATGGTTATAATCACTCTCAACTTGGTAGACGACAAAACAGATATTTTGCATGTTTCGTGGAAGGTTTTACAATATGACTGGTATATTAGAGCCTTAGAGGCTTTAAGTGAGGCTTCAAGTGTCGGAAGCTGTCCTTGGCTGATCCTGCCTTGTGGCCAAAAGCACCTATTATGGATGAGACTTAGGCCCATAAATGGGATTTTCGGGGGATGGGCACTTACACTGAAAGGATTTATCAACTGATAGTGACATCCCTGTGGCAGCAGCATAATATAAGACCTAACCGGACGCCACAACCTCTGCAGTTACAAACCACTATCTATCACTACAGCCAATAAGAATAGGTCCCTGAGACCATGCGATGGTTTCTACACAGGATATTAGGTACCCGTTAACCAGGCACTTGTTTTTGATTCAGCCTTGCGCTTGATAGCAGGGAATCGTGGCCAATAAGAGGCAAGGCTTTAATGTTGCACACCACCAGGAAGTCGCCAGTCCCCTTTATCAATCAAGCATGGCCACAGATTTTTTCTTTAACGAGACAAGGTCGGGATTTCGCTTGTCACACGGATCGTGCAAAATGAAGACTGATCATCAAGAAATCTAGGGTAGACTACAAATCCTTAATTTATTAAAATGGTTTCCATCAACACAAGGCACAATTTTTCTTCACCAAACTGCAGCTGGGCACCTGTGACCTATAAGATTCGAAACTACATTTTTCACAGGAACAAATTACATGTAATTAAGTGGACAAGAATGACTACATACTATTGATTTCACTTTTTCATTGCCACAATACAGATCAGAATGAGTTGGTACTATTCAAATACAGTAGTCCTCTCTAAAAGGACGGTAAAGGACGCTCTCCAGAGAGGACACCCCTCCAGAAAGGACATATTTTTGGCAGCAAGCACCATGAATGCATGTAATGCTTCCTCTCACCACAGGACACCTCTCTAATAGGGACAGAATTGTTTGGCAGTAGGGTGTCCTTATTAGAGGAGTTTTACAATGTAACATGTCTTCCAAATTTGGGGAACGAAGACACCGGTTATGGTTCTAGGGGCATGGGGGTGGCATATTGATGGTGTCAGTAACTGCTTTGCAAATTTTCACAGACTTGTGATGGCATAGCTGGTGCAAAACAGTCTTGCCGCATGTCTGCAAGAATGTCAGATTGTCCTACATGACATCAAACAGCATGATGTTAAATGCAGTATTTTCATGTGCTTGTAAACCTAATTAAGTGACAAGACAATAATCCTAAGATGCTTTACATCTAAAAATAACAGTAGTTTTTTTACCTTCGAAGGCGAAGACTTCATTCCAGCGAGGATTGAGGTTTTTCCGTTTTATATTCGTGGTCAGTTTCTGTTTTTTGTCAGGCAGCAGGAGGATTTTGACGTAAGGGTCACTAGTGCCTGAGAAATCTTTCGCGGGGAGCTCTACAGCGCGCATTATGCGCAATGTCAAGGTCATTTCCTGAAAGTCGTAGCTCAGCTGGAACTGTATCTTGCCCAGTTTCTCGCCCCCCAGTGGCGGGAGGTCGGGCACTTCCAGCATCACGGGCTCGACGGCTGTCGCCCCGACAGAACTGCTGCCGTCGGTCTCGGAGAATGTCCGGTGAAAGGGAGAGCTTCCTGCTGAGCCCCCATCGGAGTTCTGTAAAGACAAAAGAGGAAAAGAAGATGAACAGCAGGAATTCAAACATTTCAAACAGGACTGACTGGTGAATCTGTGTCAAAATGCATGCATTATATATATATGACTGGGTGTGCTCTAACCGATCGCCACTTCGCAAAATGCGAAACAAATTGCAGTGTGGCGAAAAATAAATGTGTCCGAGTCGCCACGTTGGTGAAAGACCGTTTTTCCATGTACATCGTAATGCCCGGGAAGCTTTCTCCCGCGCTTGCAAAATGGCGCGAAAATACCACGATCAGTTCACCGCAAGGGTGCGCTGCCTCTCGGCAAGCCGCATTGTGATTGGCTTGGATAACTGAGCGGACTACGTCATCGATTCGAGTGTGTGGTTTGTTTCCAAAC
>JAAUYG010090977.1_pt1 | contig 14176 bp, 9 predicted proteins | sample 7278091 | NCBI WGS metagenome assembly JAAUYG01 (sample SAMN14350201, study PRJNA611818) | marine sediment metagenome | isolation source: surface marine sediment (0.6m) | place: French Polynesia: Moorea | collected 2018-08
ACCTTCAGCAGCAGTTGATATTTCATTATCCTCTGTACAGGTTTGATTAACAGGTCAGGAATCTGCAGTTTGTGTCCTAGCTTCATTCTCAATTCCTGCAAAGACAACACAACACAGTTATGTGACAGGCTAATGGTGACAACTGACGAAGTCTACGCAAACTGATGATGAAGTCTCGGATCTCTTGTTACTTAATGCCAACTCTGATCAAACTGATTGACATTTGTTACAACTCCTATGGCCAAGAACTCTTTACGAAGGCTTACATGCACACATGATGGAGCCAATTTGACTGCCATTGAAATACAACTCCATACATGTTACATCATGCCTGAAAGCCCGAGGTAATTCTCCACAAATACTCACACAAACTTAGGAAACAAAGTAAAGTCCACGAATCACCATGTGAACCATTGTCCTTTTGATACTCAAGTTCAGTTTTGAATATTTCTAGCAAGCAGCCACAGCTACAGCCAGGGTTTTTTGGGAACAGACCTGCTCCTGCTTTAAGAATGCCAAAATCACTATGGCAATCATTGCTTTTTTCCACACTTAAGTTCAGTTTTTTTTAAAAACGGGCCACGGATATTGTAGACTAGCAGTTGTAGGATGGTACAGAACAGCTACAAGGAGTGGTAATAGAAAAGCAATTCGTATCTGATATGAACCAGTAAGATTTTCACTGACTGTCCCGGAAAACATGATAACCAACTGGAAAATCCATGTCTTAATGGTAAACATGACAGTCTTAGAAGATACGGCGAACATTACTACTTATTTGGGACATCCTTCCTATTACAAAATGCTTGCTTCGTTTTTTTTTCTCTTACTGTACACAATGACTTGCCTCAAAGTAGTCTATGTACTCGGCCACGATGTACTCCGACTTGGGTTTGTTCTCGCAGTATTTGACATACATGTAGAGACGCCGCTCCTGCAAACACAAGAATTTACGCTCTTCAACTGCCAGATTTAACAGATCATTAACGCCTACGTCTTCATTCCAATAAAATGTCTGTATGTTCTTGGCTAAATCCAACACTTCTTAACCCACATAGCAAGTAGACATCCTATGGTAGATTATGTTTTAACAGCAGCCAGGCTAGGCACAATTATACAATTACCAAATTACAATTACTATAAAGTGACTGGTGATCCCCACGTACAATCCAATGTGACTACTCTGTCATCTATTACGAGTCCCGTGACCTGACTTACATATTTTATGAAGATCTGCCCAACCCTCTGGGGTTCCTCCAGACATTTCTCGATCTCATGGTGGAATGTCCTGGTGACATAAACACACAGACAGGTTTAGCCAGGTACGGGGACACAGATGATACATTATAGTCGTTCTAGGACAAGCCAGTTTTTCGGCTATTAACACAGTGTTAGGAGGTGACATCCCAGTCAAAAGGGGAATAAACCTTAGGTTAACCTAGAACTTGGTCAGTCTGTACTGACCATTGGTGTAAAGTTGTCATATAGGAGCAATGTTATCAGAGAGAAGTTGCTAGGCAACAGTGCGGTCGCCAGGTACAGTTAGGTGGTCAGACAGGTACGTTTGCTGTAGGTAAGGGTGCAGTTGCTAGGTAACAGTACAGTTACCAGGTAACCATGCAGCTGCTTAGCTACGCAAAGTACAGCTGCTATTTGGTGCACAAGTTTCCACTATTAGCACACTTACTCCACTATTAGCACACTTACTCCACTATTAGCATACTAACTCCACTATCAGCACACTTACTCCACTATCAGCATACTTACTCCACCATTAGTACACTTACTCCACTATTAGCACACTTACTCCACTATTAGCATACTTACTCCCTGTGCCACTCGTAGATCTGTTGGATATTTCCAAACACCATACGATCCTTGCCTTCCATCCCCGGTGGCATAGGGATCTCTGCTTCCCGGATCATCTTCATGTAGCCCTGGATCACACAGAACACAGGATTTATAGATGATCCAGATCAATTACAAGCAGATAGAAGTCATACTACACATAGCGTAAAATGCTTTACATTCAGTCTACAGGCACATTAGAAATGGATTATAAATTCGCTATACATGTACTTGTATTGCATATATTCCATTGCAGATTGAGTATACTTAGAAATGTACAAACCATACCATAGAAATTTTCAATGCAATTTGATACATGAATATTCACAAAGCATTACTGGTAAATGGTGCACTCGATAGGTATCATATTACATAGGTATTTTGATTCTCTTCGCTGAGAGTAGAAGATAGTGATTAAATCTCTCTTACCTCTACGATGAAGCCGAGATCTCGCACATAATCCTTTTCTGTCTCCACCAACTCTGTTATCACAAACCTGGAACAATATCATAGCTAATGTCACCCACTGCCAATACATGTCACCACAACATTAAGACATGACACGGTGTTTGTGGAACAGCTTGGATGGAAGTCAAACATGTCATCCAAATCCAGTCCGATCCAGTCAGTGAAACCCTGGATCACAGAAGCTTTCTTTCTCATCTCCACTGGGATATATATCCCCCCTGCCGTTCTAGTCACAAAGAAAAGGACCAGAAGGCACAACGGCCAAAAATGATCGGGTTTACTTACTAAGATGGTCTTTGCATAGTGAATGAGCCCAATGAAATGAGTTTAGTGACTCGGGGAAAGACGACTTGAACCGCTAGAGCTTCCTGACAGAGTACATATACATGTAGCTGCCCTGGTTTCACTGACAGGGGTGCTTAGCGGCTATTGGGGCCTTCTGCCCTATCAAACAGTTTTAGTAGTGTTGGTATTTAGCCCTCCCAAGCAATGGTACTCACCCTCGTCGTTTGAGGTGTTTCGCCTTGTTCGCCTCCTCCTCCGTTACCTCATCCTCAGGTTCAGTGGGAGCGTCAGGGGAGTCCCCACCAGACGCCAGGATAGCGTCAGCATCGGGTGCCGTTGCCATGGTAATCCGTGTCTCTCCTTCTGTGTCGTCCTCTGTTGCCGGGGTTTCCTCGGTTCCGCTGTCAGCAGTAGCAGGTAGGTCCTGGTCGCTAGGTGCTGCTGGTGCGGAATCTTCTTCGGTTACTTTAGATGAGTCTTCTATAGACTCCTCACCTTCTGGCTGCTCTGAGCTGGTATCCTGCTCCTTGTCCTGGGGACCAGTATACATACATATTAGTACATCACACCTATACAGAAGTCCCCCTCTGATAAGGTCACCCCTTCTGCCAAAAAACTCTGACCTTATTACCGGTTGGTGTCATTTGGTGAGAGGGAGCACCACATGCATTCACAGTACTTGCTGCCAAAAATTGTGTCCTTAATAGACAGGTGTCCTTTCTAGAGGGTGTCCTTTAAGAGACAGGCCACTATATACATGTATCACCTAACATATCGATACTGACGGTTTACATAATATTATACATTTATGTAACTTCACTGAGCAGTCCATGCCAGTACATTCGGCTGTCATAGCTCACCAATATAAAGAAATAGACGTACATGTAGGATAATAAACCGCTGTAACAACTACAGTGGTAGAGTTAGGAACTTACAAAAGTGACCAAAGCTTTAAGATTTTTATGATAAAATTAGCACACAAGATAAACCTTTACCTTAGATAAGTTAGACATGTTAGTTTACCATTAATTCCCTTCAGGCCCGAACTTCCCCCGCCCTAACCCCCGTCCCCCAGCCCAGCTGCCCCGCCCTAGTTTGGCGTGTGTTAGGACAACTTACTGAGCCTAGTCGGTGTTTGATGACGATGTTTTCTAATTCCTGGGCTAACTGGTCGGTCGGTACAGCTCCGCCCTCTGCTGGTGACTGTGGGAAAAAAAAAACACACGCATACAGAGTTGGCCGATGATTAGCTGGTTCAAGCCACGGTACGTCTAGACAGACCCATTGTCTGCCAAACAAAGTGTGTGAAGTTATTTTTTGAGGGAAATTTTGCAATGCAGGTATTGTGATAAACTGTACATGATATCACTCTGAAGGCAGTGTTACATAAAGTAGCGCTTTTACCTGTACAACATCACCATTGGCTTTAGAGAAATGGACAGTTGGTTTGTCACGCTTGCAATGTGACATTTTGTTATACTAATATGTTCTTCCAATTACCAATACACGATAAAACTGCTCAAGGCGATCAGATTCAAAATCTTTAAAATAAATATCGCCTTTACTTTAAAACCACTGTACCTTTGAGTGCAAGTTAGCAGTTTTATTTCCAAAAAGGTTGCCAGACATCACATATAAGACTTCACTTTCTATTATCAGATCATCCATTACCATGGGTGATCTGAACGAAGAGGGACAGTTACCTAGAGCCTGGTTAGCCTATCTGTCACTTACTCAATCATTATGCCAATATCTAATTATCTACACTAATCTTCTCGCTAGCTGTGGTTTGACTGCTGGGTAGTGGGTGGCTTTATCTATACTAACCTCCTCGCTAGCTGTGGTTTGACTGCTGGGTAGTGGGTGGCTTTATCTGTACTAACTTCCTCGCTAGCTGTGGTTTGAGTGCTGGGTAGTGGGTGGGTTTATCTGTACTAACCCCCTCGCTAGCTGTGGTTTGACTGCCGGGTAGTGGGTGGCTTTATCTGTACTAACCTCCTCGCTAGCTGTGGTTTGACTGCTGGGTAGTGGGTGGGTTTTGATTTCTTCCATCGGTGGCGGCATCTCCACTACATCCTCCTCCGCGTCCCCATCGTCAGGGGTGCTCTCTCTGACTGTCGCCCGGGTTACCGCGTGGTCACTGTCGTCCGGGACTGGAACCTGAGTCAAGGTGGTTGACCGGGAACACGACTCGGGGGTGTCTGACTCCTGGAACAGTGACAAATGATACAACTGTCACACTGTTACATACAGCATGCAAGGAACTGATAGATAAAGAGCAAGCGTTGATCGGAAGAAGTGCTTCCTGAAAATATCACTGTAGTCATATGGCAGTATGTATCACAATGACTGTCTGTGGTATGATTGAGTGAGCGAATCAGGTAACATCAACCTTTAACCTTAAAGGTCATGACCTTCAAGGCCACATAGCAACCAGAAACCTCTTCCATTTTAACACCTTTGGGCTGACACAGTCTGGTATCCAACCCTGGCCTTGTACACAACTCCCCCAAGTGGGTGTCTTGAGTCAAGCTAATGAGCTACGCTAACTTCCCTTCCAGCCTGAGATTCAGCTCTGACCTCATTCCAAACAGCCAGCTTGGCCCAGTTTAACCAACACCAATAAAGCAGTTTTATAATATGGATCAAGGTCCAGTGTTATCCCCCCCCCCCTCCTTCCAACCATATATAAACACCTAGAACCTATACTGGAAACACTAGGACAGCCTTAAACCTTGTGATAAAGCTTATCCCTAAAATTATTTTCATTTTTAAAAATTCACCTGTCTTGCTGCTCAAGCATCTATAAACCTGTGGACTAACAACAAATGAATGTAGCAGACTACAGTAAGTCGCCAGCCTACCACATCAATGTCCAGGTCATATTGCTTTTCTCGACGTCGGCACACACAGATCACTTCAAAGATCCCAACGTCATATCTGGAGCGTAACACGTTCTCTGACATCCTGACTTGGAGGAGTCGCAATCGCAAAGTTATAATATTTCAATCCATGACATATCCACTGTGGACCTTAAAATGACGTAGTTCACCTTCCGATTAACCGCCTGGCATGTGATGTCTGGCTGATCTTCTGTCATGCCTTTTCCTAGGCTACTAACACGAAACGACATTATTTCCAGACTTATATATTTTGCAACCCAACTCAAGCACTCGTACTAATGTAATGAGCTGCTGGTTGCGGTTTTCGTGCGAGTTCCTGAGTGCCATCGCATCACTACTGCTTCCACAACCACAGGCCTAATATGAAGCGATGTAGGTATGCCTAATCATGTAATGTTATAGTCCATATCCTGGAAATCTCCTACATGGCTTTAAGGTTATGCCAACTGTTTATCAGCGTCCATTACCTATGCAGTACCTCCAGCCACTGCTGTTCCATGCTCTATGGTATGGTGCTATAGAGGTAACCCAAACCGAGCTGTCCGTATACGGTATAGATATGTAAATTCAACCTAGCTCTTACACCATCAGTTTAAACCAGTGCCCATGTAACAATCCGAGTCAGTTGGCTCCTGATTGGAGACCGACGGAGGCAGGTGACATTTAAATCCTCGCTACCTGACAGAACCATCCCCCAGCCCCACCCTACAAAACCCCGGCAACAGGCATCATGGCATGCAAGGCCAGCATTTGAAGCATACAGAACCCAACACTGCAAAGTCCTACACCTGACAGTCTAGAAATGAAGCGACTACACCACATGCATAACTCTAAACGAATTATTATAATCTTATTGTATCTATCAAACTTATTAACGCATTGTGCATGTTGTGGCATTGCCAGCAGGAAGGGGGGGGGGGGGTAGGCCGGGGGAGGGGGGACTGTTGCCACTGTCACCAGGTCACAGACTAGCAGACAGGTGTGTCGGCCTAGCAACAGGTATCGGTTGACAGCATGTAGCTTCGGTAACCAGTGCTGGACATGCAGCGAAAGGTGACAGGGTGGGGTGGGGTGGGGGGGGAGAGGGGGGGGATTAAGGCACATGGCATCCAGGACATACACGGGGACGTGATGTCAGTGGTCTCTAGAGAGGATTTCTATCTATGGTAAAACAAAAACAAATACTTGGCAGCATTAATACCGTGCATACATGTGATGCTCCCTCTCACAAGAGTATAATTCTGTAATACATGCCATAAGAACAGGAAGAGGCGCACTGATGTTAGATTTCCATACTCCAGTACATGGAGTACTAACCGTACTCCATGTACCGCTATTCATATTTCTAGATTGACTTTACCCTAAGTCAACATTTCCCACATGCAAACCAGTTTCCACAACAGGTACACGAATCACCTTGACAACCTAAGTCTTTTCCATAGAGTGGATTTAAGATTTTTTAGGAGATGGGTCACTTTTTATAAATTTGCTTTGGGACATTCAATGACATGTACGGATTAAATATGGTTTGATTACAGTTTTTGTAATCTTAAAAAATACAAGGATTACACATTTTCAGTGATAAGCCATTTTTGAGCGCTGGACTGGCCTAACTAGGATGATCCTGAATAAGGTATGCGAAAGGAGAAGAAAAATGAAAATGTACGTGCCAGACTGGCTTCAAACCATTAATCTCATTGATCTGAAACCAGATGTCTTGGCCATCAGTGGTCAGTATCAACATGAGTTACTATCTGACCAAGTCACAAATTAAAGACTGACTGGTATCATGGGAAGCCAGAGAACTACCTCAAGGCCTCAGTCTACAGTGGCAATGCATTCAACACATGCAGACATTGACCTTTAACATGTTTCAAGTTTAAAGCCATCATGCAGGGCAATCAGCCAGAGGTCAAAAATAAACCCTGCACCTTAATTCCCTTACTGTTTTCAGACAATCATATCAGGATTTTCTGATGTGGGCCAGGTCTAGATGTTCATCAAGGGGGACAAGCCCCCCAGTTCCAAATCTTGCTACATTGATGTATAGTACAGCATGCACAGTAGTCTCTCTCTTAGTGGCCACTCTCAACAAAGGCCACCCTCTCTAATCAGGGCATAAATCTTTGGCGGTACTATCAGCAAAGTACATTGTATTTACTTCTCCTTCTCACCCAAAGGCCACTCCTCTACTGTGGCCACCATTTCGTGACAAATAGGGTGGCCTTATTAGAGAGGGACTACTGTACTAGTAATCGTTCAATACATAGTAGGTACCCAAGATTGGATATAAAAATCATTTATTATGTTCATAAAACCAAGTCAACCAGCCTTATTTTCATGTAACCAACACAACAGCTTTTACCTTACTGTATCTGAGACTGCTAAGTTCTAACAACTTACAGTGGTCCGTCAGTCTTCTAATTACCAGCCCGGGAATTTCTCTTCTCACAGGTTTCTGCATGTTCTGGGGCCAGGAACACCAAGCTGCACTAATCATGCTAATTGCTGTATTATTTCTCTCTCTTCCAATGTCACCTCACCCGGTATGCTACTAAAGCTCCTGTCGACATGTGTCTACCAGCAGAGATAGCCAGGTATAAGGATACAGCATGAATTCGGATACAAGAGGCACACCCTTTAGTTGCATAACCCAGACACATGGCAACAGTTGAACGCTGGCGTGTTATCACCCAAAGGGCAGGCAACAGAAAGCTTATATATATAGGCTCTACCAATCTGAATACAGCAGAAAAGGAGATGGAAATACCATGCTAAGGTAGTTCTCCTGCCAGAAATACTATACTAACCATGCTAACCGTCTTAGGACTCAGGACTTGCCTGATGTGGAAGTTTTATCAGGTCTGAGGGGTGTGCCCACTCATTCAATGATTAGGCCATATAACACATGTATAATACATCCAGTTATTACAAATGGCCTTCAGATTGCATCGCCAAGCTACCTAAATTGTCATTTCAACAAACAACCCCCATTTATTGATATCATTTACTGTAAATGTGTCGATTCAGCTGTATCGGAAACGGAAAAGGCTTTTTCAGCTTCCTGAGAACGGGAATCATAACACGAGATAAAGACATGAGCTTAGAGAAACTTATCAAACTGAGTGAAGATAGATTTCTACCGATCGTCCAATTTCACAACCAACCAGTAAAACATGTATAAAATCTTAATCTTTATCTGAGCCTGGCCAGGGAGGAAACCTGAGACCAGAGTGTTCCTGTCAACATGGTAAATGTCAGATTTTGTCTGATATCCCATGAGGAAAACTTGTCAATGGATACAATGTACCTTATCTACAGCTATTGTCATCAACACAAAACACTGAGCTTAGTGGTTTGCCAGCTTCCACTTGGGGTGGGCATTAATATGGAGGTCCAGGTTCATTCTCTGACCTTACCAACAATCGTCAAGCCAAAGGTGTTAAGATCACTTACAGGTGGTTTCTCTTATGATCATCATATATGCCTAACGCAAATTGTAAATCATGATTCACTCAACAGTTACACGAACTTAACTTCTGTACCTTTTGGAGTTTGTCCTCATTATTCCAAGTATGAATCAGCCGATATTTCTTCCGTCTTGATTTCAGCATGCTGTACATATAGAACAATGGTAAGTATCTCAGCCTATAACACAAGGTTCCTAATGTTCATCTCACAAGGAAGTTCTGCTGCTCCAAAGCACATCCTTCAGTTTACTGACTAGTACGACTGTCTACAGCACCACTTGTTTTATCCATATACTGACTCAGTATCTGCCTTAACTTGACAATTCTCCACACACTCACTCCTTATATGGAATGCATGAAGTGCCGTATGGATGACATACCACTGACTGTCAACTGAGGCAAACATGGTACACTATCTGTTGTTGGGGGAGGGGGGGGGGAGGGTGTCGTCATTGGGGACATTCCTCTCTAGGATGGTGACACACACACACACACACACACACCTAGTCTGTGTATATGACACTGTAAATACGTGACAAGGACACGGAAAGACAAGACACTAGGACCGGTTTTATGTAGATAACCATGTGGTTGATTGAGACGGATTCCACAGGTTCACCCACCATGACTGGGGTGACGTCAGGATAGACTATCCCCAGTAACACCTGGTCCTTACTATAACACAACCTGTCTCTTACACTGCTTATAAACCGCTCCTTCTAGCCAGGTGGCTGCTACAGACAGGTAAAGAAAGCTGTAATAGGATGAACGGTGAGGAGTGGCAGTGGTCACCCACTACATGTACATGTCAGTCGACCACGTTGACAGTCCTAGTGCGTTCTGTGCTATATATAGTAACCACGTAAATACACAGGGTATATCATGTATTGTCACGATGGTAGCATATATACAGGTAAATCCTTGACCTTCTAAGGCTGAGGGTGGGGTGGGGTGGGGTGGGCTGGGGGATGGATGGGGGGGGAGGGGGGGGGGTCTGGTGCCATGGACACCAGACCAGCTGTGTGAACATGTCATTAGCAACGTGATCACTGCAGTAAAATCCACAATTACGGTAAATGTCAAAACGTGCTAATATTGTGACTGGACTAGGTTGCTGGTACGCACGAGCTCAGAAACTGGGTCAACATGGTCACCTTGGTATTTAGGCACTGATGTGTATATGGGGCAAATCAATCAGCAGGTACACTCTCCATCATTGATCAAGGTCACTGCAGGTGGCAATACTGTAGTGGCGGTAAAACTGCTACAGCAGTCTAACTGTAATACGACCACCCTTTTGTCCAAGAAATTTTGGCTGCGTTGCCAAACAGAGCCCGACCTCTGTTAGCAGCAGTACTTCTAGTTCTAGTTCATAATTCGTAGGACTATAGGGTATCACGTGAATGAGCAGTAGAATATGTAATAATAGCTGCTAAGCCTGGTCCTAAGCCCCATACAGGAGGTCGACCTTGTGCAATATCGGCATTCACAGAGGCACCTCTCTAGTGCAGGTCACCAAGGTTAAACATGCCACAGACTAATTCCTATCTATGGTATCATGTCCGTCTAGCGGTGGGAGTGCCTGTCAGTAAGGAACAGGCGTTTGTGGTCATGGTTGGCTGCACATCGTGACTGTAGTACATGTAGGTGGTTAAGTGCGGCTGGTCAAATGACAGGAAGATAAAAACTTGACGAGATATACCTGCGTCATGTCTTTATAGATACACAGACACGACAGGCTGGGGAATTTACATGGGACTGCCCAAGGAGGAAGTCGTCCCATAACCGCTTTCGAAATGTTCTTGTTAGCAGGAATTCATGTCGAACCAACGTAATAAAACAAACACTTACTAAGAACAAGAGGAAATGTCTGCAACAGACTTAAATTATCTTTCCTGGAATTGGGAATTTTGTAATAATATTGTTTTTCAACTTGTCAAAGGCACATAATAAATATTTGACTAAGAACTTTCTGTTTCACAATGTGGAATATAATAACACCGATTTACAAGGATTGCAACACCAGACAGTCCAATAACAAAGCTACAGTGAGGCACTAGCTACTGACTGTGTGGCCATGTACTGTACCTATATGACATATTTATCATAATGCAACCATCACAAACTAGCACCATATTAGGTAAGAGCCCCTCAAGGCTTACAGTTACACAGGACTGGGAACTGGGAATATCAGCATCCACCAGATCAGAAAACCTATATGGTTTCATTATGATCATACTGTCCATCCTGCCTTGACTTTTGCACAGTGGGTTATAATCCTATTAACAGTAATACGGGTTCTCCAATCTCCAGCTGATAAATATTCATAAATATGTACCGGGTACAGATAACTTATTACATACTTCCTGTTAGGTATGTGCCAGAAATTAACTGCAGTATTTCCACAGAGCGGTTGGTTAAAAAAGCCTAACAAAAGAGAAGACTGCGCATCATGTGATCCCATCACAGTTGTAACAACAGTCAAACACAAAAGAATTGATCGTCTTTAGACCCTTCAATCACCACATGGCTATGGGCCAAAGTAGGCCAAACAAACAGTGGATGAGATTAAAGTGCTCTGATTGGTTTCAAACATTCATGGAACTTGCTGATAGATGTAGTGATTTGGGCTTTAGAAAGTTCCTTCTGGTCGCGTGTGTGACAGTAGGCTAAACTGGGCCAAGCAATGACAGACATTGCTGATGACGGATGAAGCCAGGTGACAATGTTTGAGCATTCATGACACACTAATCAACAGGTCAGCACACTACCACTGGGCTACCGTGCTGCTGGTAATGGTGAAAAGATCCAATGAAGTAGTGTTGACAGTAGAGGTACTGTATAGTACTTATTTCATGCACAAACATCCACAAGTTGCTCAAAGGAGTACAGACATTTAGCAGATGATAGCTAAATAACTACTATTGTATTACCAGTATTTATGATTAATTAAGCATAACCTAGCAAAATAATGTACACACACAAACGTACAAGTTTACTGTGAGTGGGTAATTGATTAATATATTTCTGTGCTACAGGTAACACTGCTACAAGCTGCACTATCCAAAGAACTTCATGGTAGGTATTTAGTAAGCAGGAATCATCCCCCCCCCCCCCTCCCCCCAGTCAACCAGGTAGCACCGTTTCCCTACCTCGGCTCCTATGTCTTCCTGTTGGGCCAGCGGCGGGTCCTCCTTCTGATCGAGGTTCGGTTTCTGTAACAACAAATATTCAACACTGATAATACCAGTCTTAACTCCTCTAGCATATTACAACAATATTACTATACTGCAGTAAATGAGCACAGGCTAAACATAGAAGTTTACTACGTGTATATGTGCATGTATCCCCGATATTCCAGAGTTCGATCTCACACGGTAGCCGATGGCGGTTATCTATCACTGTCGACTTACCTTATGATCAGACAGTTAATATGTACATGTATATACCTTAGCCTAGCTGTGTTATATTTAGCCGTGTGAACATTGGACCTTGGTTAACATGAGCTACTGATATCAATCAATCGGGATATATGAATACATCAGATATAGGTATGTATGGTAATAGGCTCCGATGTTCAAGAACTCACCACTCCTTTACATTAGCATAAAGTATATATTATAAACGCTTATATTTACATACTAGTATATCTTTAAGTGTCACTCGAAAGGGTGCAATGTCCATGCACCTGTTCAAATCAGGTGTCCAAACTTGGTGTTTGTCTAGAATTAACTTTTGCATGGTTGCAGTTAGTTAATTGTTAAATATTTTTTTGTTCACAGCTTTTTTTTTTTTTTTTTGCATGGTAATGTAGTTGTTAAATACTAGTATCTGCTGCAGGTTTTCGGATGACGTTGGTAAAACTGTAAATTCATTAATGTTCGTGGGGGTTAATGTCTGTTTTTTGGGGGACAAAACCATGGTTTGCAAGTATTAATATTTGTAGTTAGCTCAGGCCTTGTTAAAAGAAGTTCATTCTGCAATTATGTTCACTGGTATTTATTTGGGCGATATGAAAACAGTGAGTTGTGAAATTCATCAAATAAATCCCTTGCAAACATTAATGTAAATGTACAGTGGGTACATGTAGGCCCACAAGCTGTAAGCCTGGACATTGCTGATAAGTATATATGGAGATATAATAGTATCAGTATGGTTGTACATGTATGTAGAGCTGAGAATACCTCTCAACCATTCAGCCGGGTTACCCCTAGGTTAAACAGATGTTATACTGGTACAACAACTGTCAGCAGAAACCAAGGACCAGGAAAGGTCACTCTAATGTCCAGGCCTCACCTTCTACTCATCACTGATGTGTTAGAGGGATTTAAACTGTCCCTTATGGCCTAGGGGAAAGTGGCAGTAACCCTAGTCCTTGCTGTAATATAGCCAGCTTCTAGATTTATATAATCTCCAACCTTATCCCCCTCCCGGTACAATAGCCTCTGCCAGCAAGGTTAGCAGCCAGGAAATCTCTCTACTGTCAGCCTAGCAGCAATACAGGCTGGGACGGTCCATTCTGCCAGGCTGCCTTCTGGGAAGGGGGTGTCAGGTTGCGGGAGGTTTAGATCAATATTTGTTTCCCTAGGTTGGGGCCAAACATCCAGGGTTTGGGGTGTAAAATATTAATAGTCAGCTTAATGGCTTGGGGTTAACTTAGGGATTCCCAATGGTCAACTGTGGGAGGAGGGGGGAGGCCGGCAGAAAAGGGAGGGGGGGGGGGGGGAGTATCTCTAGGGTTCTTATAAAATACCCAGGGTAGATCTATTGGTGGGTCAGTTCATATTGGCAGGCAGTGGGCTGATGCTATCTTGTCCCTGTTACCCAAAGATATGAAAGGGTTCAACCTATATCCAAGACCTTTACAAGGCAGCTGCCAGATATCAGTAAAGGCACAAAGACTCAGGACCGGGAGGATCGATATTGATATTATTTCAAACCCTTGTCCTGCTTATATATATGGATATATATATTAATTGTATTTCTATACTATGTCTTCCCAATATGTTGCCTGGCTAAAGGACGAAATTATAGCAAGTTGGCACTGTTCACATGTATGTATTATCAATAATCATGCACAGTCCTAGACTTCCCTAAATAACCATCATCCTCCGTGGAGCCATAGCCCGAATTTCTTTACTTATCACTCTATGTAGGTGTGCTAAAGACCACCTATATATAAAGACCACCTGCTTATAAAGA
>JAAUYG010145156.1_pt1 | contig 14168 bp, 10 predicted proteins | sample 7278091 | NCBI WGS metagenome assembly JAAUYG01 (sample SAMN14350201, study PRJNA611818) | marine sediment metagenome | isolation source: surface marine sediment (0.6m) | place: French Polynesia: Moorea | collected 2018-08
CTGAACAAAAGCATAATGCAGTATCCGATCCAGCCACAGAGAAATACAACGATTTACTGACTGACCAAGCTACTGCATCTATCAGCACTGATGTCACGGTAAGCAAGATAAAGAAATAAAACGGCTTTGTGTCTGTTACCATACATGTAAAAGTTATCACTTGATGGCTATTCACATTCTATTGATTTTGTAGTTAATTCAGTTCGTTAAATAAACATGATAGCAGTTTAGGTCAAAGAATTATGTGTCTTGTTATTGGATAAAAAGGGTGGTTTTCGGTTTCGGTCTCAACTACTTTATTTTAGCCAAAAGCCCTATCACTTGAATCTGTAGATTTTGTGCATGTATTGCGTGTATTGTTTAGAAGTTACATGTAAACTAGGTTTTCTTTATAGCTCCTTTCAACTTGGTAATTATATATCTCAATCCATGGGCATGCTTACATGTACATACAAAAATATTTTGGAGGTTTTTTTGTTTAAAGAAAGCACACCCTCGGGTTTTAACCAGCATTTGACCACCAAGGTAATTAGTCATCAAGGTGTATATATATATTTCCTGGCAAATTAATGTGTTAGCCGGGTGGTAAGATCTTCATCTTCATAGCCATGGGTTGCAAGCTGAAACCCGTTTGGGTGCCTTTTATCTTTCAAGTCTTTCCTGCAAACATGACATTGTAAAGGCCCAGTTTAGCCCACCATCTCAAATGCAGAAAACCAGTAAAAGAGGGTGATTCCATTGTTTTGTACATAGGCAGAAGGACCGCTTCTTCCTCAGCCCGAGGAAGAGGGTAGAGCTACAGGAACAATCGCTACCAGTGTGTATTTCCTGTATATTCATCTCGGTGCTGGGGTCGTCGGTTGTATACTGTTTGTTATACTGAACACACTGGCCCAGGGGACCTTTGTGGCTGCAGACTGGTGGCTGTCATACTGGTGAGTCAGGATTCACTGTGGAATGTTATAATGACTACAATATTGTGATACTGTATCATAAGTAATTGGTACCTTTGGTTTATGTCTCTCTAAAGCCCTGTATGGTATTTTAATCACCCAATTTCGTCATGTACATCAAACGGTTTTACCTGGTCTCAATATACATGTATTTTCACTAAAGATTTATAATGTGTTTTAACTATTGTCTTCCATACATACATTTCTACTTCCTGTTTCTCCTCTCTACAGGACAACAGCAGAGGATGATCACTCTATTGCCATAGCAACGTATAACGCATGGCACAGACCAAACACTTCTGGCCTGGATGTACACCCCCAGAATCAGTCTTCTCCCTTCACCAACGCGACCGTTCCCATCATAGACAGCCGTTTCTACTTCCATGTGTTTACAGGTCTAACACTAGCAGTATTTGTAACTGGAATACTCAGAGTACTGCAGTCCTTCCACGTCTTGGTACAAACGACGCGTCATCTTCACCAGAACATGTTAGATGCCATTCTCAAATGTCCCATTCTGTTCTTTGATACAAATCCCGTGGGTGAGTACAATTGGCCATCCCTTAAATCTTTTGTGGAATATAATTATAACAACAAAATTATCAATATTATATGTAGTTCTCATATAGCGTGTTTTCCACAAATGAGGCAAAGGCACATATTCAAGGCACCTATTGACCTATTCAATGCGACAAAGTCCTAAGAGTTAACACTGAGTAATGGCTTGTCCTATTCACTGATACATGTACATGTTCATACACTTAGTTGTGGCTGAATGAATCATGTGACATGTTAATAGTAAGAATCTTGCCCAGGGATTCTAGATTTTAGCGAAATCTTGACACGAGAAGGGGATCAAACCCTCGATCTCTTCATTTAGCGCCCCAAAATTCCACAAACCAGGAAGCATATATCGACTTCAAAGATGAGAATTCTTGTAGGAAAACTACGTCTAATGTGGGCTACCACAGGGTTCTTTTCTTGGTCTTTGCTCTTCATAATTTATTCCTGCGATTTTTTCTAAAGGCTGTCTAAAGCAGTTAAAATCTGTCTCATTTTCTGATGATTCTACTTTGTACACATTACGTTTATCTCTGTATAACCTCGTACAACACAAAATGTTTTCTAGAATCAATATCAAAGTGGTTTAGAATCAACGAATTATCTTTAAATATCGGGGAAAGTAATGTTATAAATTGTACTTGAATGAGAATACTTGATGTTCTGTGCAAACTGCGGTAATTTTGCTTGAACTTAAACAATATTTAAACATTTTTTTGGAATATTTCTGGATGAAAACATATGGAAAGAGCATGCTGGTTGGTGTCAATCAGACATCTCTGTAACCATCTGTCCTCCTCAAATGGATAACATCATGTCTGGAGACAAATATTTTCTCATTTGTCCTTATATGATTTAAGGGGCACTTGTGGGGTTCAGCGGGCTCTCTTAAAGTATTACAAGGAAAGCCTTAAATTTACATATACATGTATGTACCACAATGTGCAATGTCCAAGCTTTTGTCTCAGGATATGAAAATGCTGGAATGCTTATTATCACCTTGGAAAATACGTCTATTCCGATATTAATAATTTTATTACTGAGCTATTGCAACGTGATTATACAGCAAACCATGATATTCACAGGTAATACCAGCCAGCCATGTCAAATACATAACATACAGCCTAGAACACCAACAGTGTTGTGTTTAAAGGACATTAGAAAGCAACATCCATTGATTAGCAATCCCTAATGAGATATATTTAAACTGGCCTGTACCATCTTCTACTGCATAGCATCTGCATATCCATCCTGCAATTTGTGATCGGTTTAATCAACCATCAACTGACTCAAGTCTGGGAACATTGACACCTTTATTTTTTCCTTTGTTTTGTCTATTTCTTTTTTTTTTCATTTAAGATTGTTAGTTGAGTCTATTATTTCTCCCTGATATTTAAATTAAACAGTTTAGCATTTATGTTACTTTAAACTTATTTAAGCATTTATTTATAAATATTATTTATTTAAGAGAGTTTTGGGGAATGTGTTGTCAATTTGATTATTCACTTATAGTTCTATAATCACAAATTTTATGTGTATATGTACTGTTATATTGGTTGATTAACTGTTTCAGTAATAATAATACTGCTGTTGTTACTGCTGATGCTACGGATACTACTACTGCTACTACCATGGCTATGATCACCGCAACTACTACTATTACCACCACCACCAGCATCACCATTACCACCACTCCCCCTACTTCTCCCCCTCCCCCTCCTCCCCTCTTTCTACTACTACTACTACTACTACTACTACTACTACTACTACTACTACTGCTACTGCTACTGCTACTACTACTACTACTACTACTACTACTACTACTACTACTAATACTACTGACTACTACTACTACTACTATACTGCTACTACTACATGTACTGCCACCATCAGTAGCACATGTAGTAGTAGAAGTAGTAGTAGTAGTAGTAGTAGTAGTAGTAGTAGTAGTAGTAGTAGTAGTAGTAGTAGTAGTAGTAGTAGGGCAGGGAGGGGGAGCAGTGTGCGAGGGAGTGTTCTTTCCGATTGGCGTTAGAAAATCCTGCATCCGCATGGTTAACCTGATAAAAGGTACACAGACCTATATTCACCGCTTATCGGAAAAGCCGGTACCTGTATAAAAGTTTCCGGTAACACTAGTCGCGACAGACTGTTATTGGCAATACAGGCCCTGGCGCTGGCGATAGGGGCCGTTACAAAAAATCGTGTGGAGCTTTCTATCTTAATTAGGTCCACCACCCCCGACCTTTTACAAGTCCGCCAGTTTCCTCCTGCTCATATAACGGATTTACAGATGTAGCTATCGTTCGGATCTTTATAGCCTTTCAACTTAGACGATCCTTTAGGGCTCCCTTTAGGGGTAATGTAAAAAGGGCGGGAAAAGTTCGTCTGCTTTCCTCGCGCGCGGTTTTGGAAGGAAAAACGTACAGTCGTCTGCTGCAGCCGCTCGCCCTGATGACGTTCAACGGGCATATTCATTAGCGGTAAGTCGGTGTTTGCAGAATTGGCTTAGCGCGGCCTTCCCCGGTGCGTTTGCGGTTCCGTTTTACTCCAGGCAAAGACATGGCAGGCCGCGATGGCCGAGGGAATGGACAGGCGGAGGGGGAGGGGTCGAGAGGCATGGAGTGATGGCTTGCAGGGGACAGACACGCACGCATCAGGACGCTGGAGAGGACGGTTACAGATTTGATTTTGTCCTGCGTGTCACCAAACAAGCCATGACATCTCGTTAGCAACTGGGAGACTAGAGGGTAGTTTTTGTGTGATGGTGTTTGTCTCCGCGTGCCTTATGTAGACAAAGCATCGAGGGTATGTCAACGCGGAAGCAAGCAACTGTATACCTGTGAAAAACTAAGATGGTGTGTGGTGGCTGTCTGAGATGAGATTTGTGTTACTTTCGTTCTTCGTCGGATAAGTTGGCGAGACATAAAACCGTAAAATAATAAGCATTCATTGCCACGTGGTTGTCAGGTTACGTGCAAATCTCTCAGTTCAGGATAAGTTGTGTTGCATAAACTTCCGAAAAATGACGACACTTCCGTCCAGGATAATGGATAACGTGACATCGTATGTTCTATACAACAGAAGCAGCCCGACGGTAAAGAGTTTGAATCTGGATCCCCCGGCGACGGAATCTCCAGACGATATCTGGCTAAAGGGAATCCTGTTCCAGATCCGGATGTGCTTCCTGCCCATCGTCCTGGGGGGAACTATCACCAACATCCTGAATTTCGTGCTGCTATCCAGACGCGACATGCGACGGCTCAGCACTTCCGTTTATCTCTTCAATCTGGCTCTGGCAGACCTGGGAGTGATGTATCTGGAGCTGTTCCGGGTCTGGTTCGAGTGGGCGAACATCGTAGATCCGGCAATCTACTTCACAGACGTCTACTGCAAACTGGTCAACTACACCAACGGCGTCACCAGGGACTTCTCCAACTGGCTCGTAGCGTGCCTTACCCTGGAGCGGGTCGTCATGGTAGCGTGTCCATACCGCGCTAAGACGTTCTGTACCGTCCGAAGAGCCAAGATCGTCTCTGGATCGCTCCTGGGCGCAATATGCGTTCCCCATCTCCACAGTTTGGTGTTCAGTGTCGCCCAGAAAAAAACGTGGTGGGTATGCTGGGAAGACCCCGCCACCCCGGCGGCGTCAATTCTGGCGGCCATAGTCGAATTCTCCGTCGGATATTCCGTGGTTCTAGTCGTTCTGTTCCTTAACGTGATTCTAGTGTCGTTGATCTATAGAAACAAGCTTCCGGTGCTCGTCGGCGGGGGCGGTACGCACTGCAACGGCACTCGGCGTACCATCAACAGACGGTTGACACGGACGCTGCTCGTGGTTGCTCTGGTATTCATCGTCTGCGAGACCCCGAGGATCATCATCTCCTTCATCTGTCGGTTTCTTCAGAGGACGCCGACGCGGAGGATCGTCCTCAACCTCTCCTTCCTGCTCTCCGGGATCAACCACGCCTGCAACTTCTTCATCTACATCGTGGCGTCTCCGCGCTTCCGTAGAAACCTTCTCCTGACGTTCCCGTTCTCCACGCTTCCTTTCGCGCACGCAGCGGCGTTCAAGCCCCCGTCGTCGCGGCGACGGCGCGCTCGGCCCAGAGAAGAAACGGAAATGAATCTCCGCAGGAACTCGGCTAACAATCGTTTCCTGTCTCCCGTCGCAAACGGGATTCTCGGGAGAGCTCCAGATGAAGTGGAGGCTTCCGGTCGAGCGACCTTCACCCACAGCGACCTCGCCCTTCGGGATGGTGTTTCTAGTTCCCTGGCGCGGCCGGCTTCTCGATGACCCATCCAGCAAAATGGGTCAAAGCTACAATAGTGACATCTGAAAACAAAATTGACAAGAGTAACTATTTTTAAGACCGACTGAGAGTTTATTAGGTCTGCCCCAGCACTTTGGTATAGTACAATTGATGTAAACCAACAATAAGACAAATAGGAAGTATTCTCAGACTGGTTACAAAATTTTAAGTTAGGGATAGTAGGATTGTTGCACCAAAGGGGTACATGCTATTTGACCAAATTTGATTTGATGGGAGATGGGCATTGGGTTTTTAAATCCATTCATTGGAGGGTATTACACACCTAATTTGAAACTAATTGTAATTTCCATCCATGTTTTCCAGTCCATTTTTAGTTGTCAGTTTGTTCTACGCTAAATATGAAAGACCGTGGAAGTCCCAGATCAAAATCGAGAAAACATTTTAACATTTTTATTCACGATTCAAGCCATACTGACTATACATAAACACCTGAAACTCATTATCAAAGTCCTAAGGGATGCACAAACTGTAAGCTGTGTCTTTATAAGCGAGAATATCAAATGCATAGACTCACACACAAAGTCAAAACCTTTCCTAAAGCATGAAGATTATAACTGTACAGCAGTATATAAGCCAGCAAGTTTGCAGAACGGTTGTGTAGCGTATGTTTTGTACGTGTATGGAATGAGAGAGAGAGAGAGAGAGAGAGAGAGAGAGAGAGAGAGAGAGAGAGGGTCCTAGTACAAATAATAACGTCCAAAAATGTAGTTCATCAGTGCCTATATCAGTGTGCTTGTGTGCTAGTACTATACCGCAAGATATTGTATATTGCAAGGCATCTTGACCAACGAACATTGGAACCTTTATAAGACGTCGGCTTGGACTAAATGCTACCACAGAACTGTTACATCGGCGATACCAGGGTCTGTTTCAAGGAAGGAATTTGTCTTGTATGTAATGTGTGTCATGCAATGTTATCTAAACTGTACCGCCTACAGTCTGCTAGTTTATCAACTTTTAATGTAACTCATTCCTTACGGTGCTCATATAGACATATATACCGCCATAAGATACCTAGAGAGACTTGCATTGTCCTGTGGCCTTGTGAAGATTATCGGTACGGTAAAGTGTTATAATATTAAACACGCTGTTGCAAACGGTGTAACGTGTTTTGTTTGTTAGTTTTTTATAGTTTTTTTTTCTTTTTTCTTTTTTTTTTTGTGTGTGGGGGTGTTTTTGGTGTAGCTCTCTCGTGTTCTGGAAATGTTATGTTGCGTCCTCTGGTGGACGCTAGGCTGACAGTTACTATTTATTTTGTCCTAAGTCCCATTACCTCTAAAATTCTTACCTTATGTAAAGAGCGTATATGTCCATTTATGCTCTCGACATTGACGCTCTTTGTCTTAACCGGCCGCAGCAGATACTACTAAAAGTGAACGTAATTACCCCACCCCACCGCTTTTAAAACAAAACAAAAGGGGTGGGGCAGATTGACCTTTTGCAATACATGTAAAGTACCTGGGTTCAAACATAACAACGCACTAAGGTGTTCAGCCAATGAGCTAAATGTTTCGACCACGATTGTGCAATATGAAAGGATGGCACTTCTAACGCTTTCTTGTTAGCTCTGCTTGACTGTCAGCAGAGCTACATGTATTATCTTGGCGCAGGTGTCCGTCGTCCGTCCATCGTCCGTAAATTCAGGTTTATCAGAAACCGCCGAACAGACCAAGGCCACATTTTATAGGCAGGTACCTATCCACCATATCTCCAGACCATTTTTTTTTCTTTCGTTTTTTCAAAACTTTTGATTTTCAAATATTTACGATATTTTTTTTTTCGTTTTCGTCAACATGGGACCCTACTCTATGGAAGGCAAAATTTCAAAACGTCAATTCTCCCACAGATTTCAGCCAAACTTTATGGTAAACATGTCGGCCATGGCGAAATATAGGCTATTACTTTTTGGTGATGTGCCAAAGATTACAAAAGATATATCACTTTGAATTTTTTCGTAACACAGGACTATATCGACATGTAAATTTCAAAACGCTACTTCTCCCACAGTAACTGTTTTAATCAGATGTGGTCTAACTTTACGCGGCCATTGGTCACCTTAAGGAATACAGGCTGTTACTATTCTTTGTAACCGGCCAAGTTTTACAAAATTTATGGAACTTTGAAATTTTAACATGGGAGTCAATGGGAAATCCTAAAATGTGAAATATCTCGAAAACGGTTGATGATATAGCGAAACATGAAAAATTTTCTACAGCGCACATATGTAGGGTACTTTTCATGCCCGATTCCTTTAGTTTGATTTGGGGTCATTCGGGGCACTTTGCAACATTTCCAATATTATGATTTTAAAAACACTACACCCACATTATTTTTTATTCAATTTCATCCAAACTCTACACAAGGTATCCTAATCACGGGGCAATACAGGCTATCACATTTTGGCGATCTGCCAAAGATTAAAAAATGTATGGCACTTTGAAATTTTTCTTCACACAGGACCATATAGAGCAGGGGATTTCAAAATACTACTTCTCCCACAGTTTTCATCGGATTCCATCCAAACTTTATGAGGACACTGCTTACTATGGGGAATACAGGCTATTACTTTTCTTGGCAATCGGCTAAGTTTTACAAAATTTATGGCACTTTGAAATTTTAACATGGGAGTCAATGGGAAAGCCTAAAACGTGGAACATCTCGAAAACGGCTTATTGTAGAGAAAAACGGACAAAAATTGGGACACAGGGGACTACAGGGAATTTTTGTAGAGTACCTTTGATCTCCGATTGCTTGAGTTTGATTTGGAATCATTCGGTCCACTTTGCATAACGTTCCAATTTTACTATTTCCAAAACACTACGCCTGCCCCAATTTTCATCCGATTTCATCCAAACTTTATACAAGGTACCACAATCATGGGGCAATACAAGCTATTACTTTTTGGCGATCTGCCGAAACGTACAAAAATTATGGCGGCCTCCATGTAGTTCTCCCATAATTTTCATTGGAGAACATTGGTTAAATGCCTGCTAGAATACTGCAATGAGAAGTTGGCATCTAGTATCTAAGGCAACACATTCTATCTAAAACTTTTCAAAACATTTTTGTGCACTGCGTCTTCAGTTCAAGCACAGGGTCAAGGCCCCTGGGCCTCTTGTTTTTACTCTTTTGGAGGGATGGAGGCGGGGGAAGGGATGTTGTTACTGAGAGAACTTTGTGCATTGCTTGTTCAAGAGTCGGTCTACGTATGCACTCTGATCTTGTATTTGTACATTTACAGCTGACTAGAGAGTGCACATGTTAAAGACTTTTCGACGAAAAATAACATTAATAAATAAATGGCCAGCTCCAATATCATGTAATTTCCGGTACAGAAGTTCTTCAGTGCCGGTGTGGACAGCGTAGTTCAAGAGACTTGACGGGAGGCAGCTGTCGCAGTTTGGCGTCTTTGCTGCAGCGTTGTATTATAAATGTCATCTTATATGCAACAGATTTCCTGGACTTGTGGACACCGAACAAGCTACATTTCGCTACGAACACAAATAGCAACATGTTGACGCAGAAAGGGCCACAGGAAAAGAAATAAGATATATACATTGAGTCTACGTTACCTTTTCTAAATTACGTGCTAATGAAAGATCCAAAATATCGAGTCGAAATTGACGTCAACAAAACGTGTAATTCGAGCAATTAGCTTTTTCTTTCTTTACATGTAAATTGGCAACGCTGACAAGTGATAAATTAGAATTCGGACAAAAAGGGAACCCTTATTCACATGTGCTTGGTGGCAATTAATTTGGTGACACCCAGGCTTAAGAGAGCCCTTGAACGATGACATGGTGAAGCGCACAAAAGACCGTCACGTAGCTATATAGGGCCTAGTACAGGGGGAGCTACCCAAAAACGATCCCGAACAGAACAAAAATCCTAAGACGTAAGTTTCTGGCGTTGCCTTATATTTTTCAAATTACACAATTTAGGAAGGAAAAAAGATCTAGCAGCCAAGGAAGAAAAGAATAAAATAAAAGTAAAAAAAGAGTGATAGGAGGAAAGATGGAATGAAAGAAGTTAACTGGTGTCGTTTCAATCATATTGCAGCTATGGCCGGTACCTAATATAAAGAATTGTCTGTGTATCAAGTACCTATAGGTTCTTTAATAATGGCCCGTTGTCAGAAATTATACCCATCCCTCAAAATCAGATATGAATACAGGAAAATGTGCAAAAATCAGTGTAAGATATCCGTGCAGGAAAATGTACAAAAATCAGTGTTATATATCCGTGCAGGAAGACGTACAAAATCAGAGTAAGATATCCGTGCAGGAAGATGTACAAAAATCAGAGAGATATCTGTGCAGGAAAATGTACAAAAATCAGAGTAAGATATCAATACAGGAAAATGTACAAAAATCAGCGTAAGATATCCGTGCAGAAAATATACAGAATATATCAGCAGCGTAAAATGATAAATATCATCGACAGCATATTAAACTATATACATTTTCATTTGTTAACATAGTGTGAAGCAACAGCAAAATGGGGCAAACCTCATCTTCTTCTATATCCGTAAAGCTATCAACCATGATCCAGCTTATAGTCAGATTCACCGCTGTACACGGATTACATGCAACTGCATCTGATTGGCCAGCTTGAGACAGACAAATTAAAATGAAAGTCTCCTGTATCCTTAAATATTGTAGATTCCACAGTTCAGAACTTTAAAATATTCTGTCACACTTTGGGGACATATTTTTCGACGTTGGTCTTCTGCACATGAGCTAAATGATCTAAAAAAGGCCGACGTTCAGGTAAATGTGATGTAAAACTCATACCTTTTGACCCCCCCCCCCCCTCCGCGCCTAGAAAGTTAATCCAATTTATTATGTCTACCTATTTTTGTTTCATGGCCATCACATCTCAAATGATGAAATGACAAAATGTACTCAGTGACCCGTCTGTGGGTCTTCCTGACTGTACGAAGGTCCAAATTTAGGTCCAGATTAATGTCCTTCCTCGAGTTTGCATTAGGGTAGACGCTTCTTCCCGTGAAGGGCTTCTTAGAGGATTTCGTCTGCCGGTTGTGGTCTGATTAAAAACGGCATTAGGAACTGCGTCTCGACCCTTCATGCAGACGTATTAAAGTTGTTTTTCGAGCTAAAGGCGCCTGTATAAGTAGGAGTCTTTCTTTCTTTTTTTTTTTTTTTTGTTCGGAAATACTCAACACAATGCTATCCCTATTACTCTACATGTCTCGCTCCATGGGTTGTTGTTCAATGTCAATGACCAACCCGGGATTAGATGCGCAATGAAAGAGTTCTAGGATGGTCTGTCGAATGACCCAAGGGCTGCCAGGAATCAGAAACACCGCTCGGCGTTTGTGGAGTTGAACAAATTAAAACATAAATGTATAGTGGGGGTTGCCGATGATATGGAATTCTGGACAATTTGCGTAAAGGGGATAATGAGTTTGGACAATAATTTCGTGTTGATTGATAGTACTATTTAACTTAATTCTTGGATGTGAAGGTGAAAGCACAATCTTGCCTTCCCCGAGAATTCTTTTCCTGCAATAGGGGGTATTTGTAAACCGCTTCGCGGGAAAATGTCACAATAACATCCCAAAGAAATTCAAGTGTGAAAACTACTGATGATTGGTCGAAATCTTTCATACATCAAGATCTGATTGGCAATGGGGTGCCAAAGTGGAATTTAATGCCTATTTTCTAATATTAGAAATTGAATTTCTAATATTAGAAAATGGTTTTCTAATATTAGAAAATGTTGTATTTTTTAATATTAGAAAATGTTTTTCTAATATTAGAAAACGAATTTTTAATATTAGAAATTCATTTTTCAATATTAGAAAATGAATTTCTAATATTAGAAAATACGGTTCGATTTTCTAATATTAGAAATTCATTTTCTAACGTTAAAAATTCATTTTCTAATATTAGAAGAAATTCATTTTTTTCTAGAAATTCATAGTAGAAATTCATTTTCTAATGTTATGGAAATAATATTAGAAATTCATTTTCTAATATTAAAAAATCATTTTCTAATATTAGAAAATCGACCTTATTTTCTAATATTAGAAATTGAATTTATAATATTAGAAAATGAATTTCTAATATTAGAAAATGAATTTCTAATATTAGAAAATGGTTTTTAATATTAGAAAATAGGCATTAAATTCCACTTTGGCACCCCATAATTGGCAAGGGTGCATGATGACCAGCGGTATGGTTTTGTTTCCGAATGATACATACCGGTACACCGATTTTGTGGAGCGAAATATTTCCTATTATAGTGACTAAAGCGGTTTTGGTATGAAATTAATACGGATTTTCGTGTTCGACGTACTCTATCGAGTGAGTAAATAAAATTTTATTTAACGTCGGGTAGAATGTAAAGGTAAAATAAAATCCAGTAGGCTACGGTCCAACATGTAAAGCTAATAAAGCTAAATTAAAGAAACCTAATTACTTTCTAAAACGATGCTATGAACTTCAACACTTCGTATACATCTAAGTGCAGACAAAGTGAAATATTATATATGTCAAATACCCAGATATATGGGTGGGTTTAGCGTTTTCAGTCGAAAGTTTCATACCAAGGATGGATGGAGTTTCGTAACATTGTCGAGGACATTATCGAGGACACTACAGTCTGCACTATGTGCACAACCGGGGTCTTTAACCAGCGCGCTATGGGCAAGCCAATAATCCTACTTTCTGTAACCTGGGACGAGTGGATGAATAATCAACTGCTTGAAGACGATGTTAGACCAACTCTGAAGATGATGTACATGTTGTCCTTAAAGAAAAGAGAATTAAACCCACAAGGCATGAATAACGTTAAACTGGATATGAGTTTACCGGGTAATACAAATTCTGGACCTGTGTTTACCGGGTAACACAAATTCTACATTCTGCGCAGCTCATCTGGATCCAGATAACTTGAGGGTGGAGAAGAATGCTAAGTCTTATTTCAGAAGAAACATTCCACTAGTAACTGTGAGCGAGCTAAGATAAAGCAAATGCAATCAACGGCTGTGTGTGCTGCAGTAATTGGTGGTGCTATATCGACTGTGGAACAATGATGCAGAATTTATATAACGCATTCTCGTATATACTGTGGGGGCTTTGTCGAGAACCCCCCTCCCCCCCCCACACACACGGGGGGGGGGGGGGGGCATGTGTATCATGTGTATGTATTGGAATGCATTCTTACAAGCCTTATTTCCAGCCGCAGTCTAGCTGCACATGTACACAGAAAGAAACCACATAAATACGACACTATCTTGGTCCATATGGCAGCCTCCCTATAGAATGTGCCGTAGGCGGCATTTTGATATGGAAGCAAGAGGTCAGTCTCGGCACTTGTGTCCCAAAGGGGCCGAGAAAACGTGGTTTGAAATGGGGATTTGTGGAAGGAATTGGGTCTTCAGGGAGGGCTTTGCGGGGATTGGGTATTTTTTTGCTTTTAGCTTGCTTCATGGCTTGAGGATTTAATGGAGACTTAGTACAAATGGTCAGAAAGGAACTTAAGTCAGCCAATCATCTATACAAATCATTGCCACCTTGGTTAAGATCCCCTTTGAATCATATTTCCCTTTTTTCTATATATAGATTGAAACAGAACGAGACAAGGATCCAGCGTTTCGAAAACTCTTAAGAAAATACATTTTTTTTTTGTATTCTGCATGGAAAGAAATGTTTGGTTTATCCCAGGTTCTGGTTTTAAGCTTCTTCAAGAAACCTCCCCAGGGACTATATCGTCTGATGGCTGGACATCGGGCATGTGAGCGGGGGTTAGTTTAAAGTTACCCCACTTAGAGTCCGTGGGGCCATGGATCTCTTAAAGGCTCCTCAAACTGCCGTCAGGATGTGGTTTTCTGACGCCATAGATTTTGGCAAACATGATCTGTTCCGGAACAGACCAAATTTTTCCATGATAAAAAATCATTGAGTATTCTTAAAGATGGTTATAATTAGCTGAGCCATATAGAATCCATTCTTTCTTATTTATTATTTATTTATTGAAGTTGAGACATTTCGTTAACGTTCTTTGCTATAAATTGCAAAACGAAAAAAAAAAACATCTTGATGAAAGAAATTTAATTAGACCACTGTTATTGAGATAGACTACTCCTGCTGTTTTTTTTTTTATTATTTTGAAAAGCGCTCGCAACAAACCAACTGCAACATGTGCTGTGCTGATGGGGCACACTCAAATTTGAAGTCATTTCATAACAAGAGGTCCAAGGACCTTGGCGCTCTGCTTGACAGCTGCAGTTGGGATGACAGTGGCAATTTTCTGCAGACTTGTATCAAAAAGTCACTGCTGCAGACAAAATCAA
>JAAUYG010017635.1_pt1 | contig 14167 bp, 7 predicted proteins | sample 7278091 | NCBI WGS metagenome assembly JAAUYG01 (sample SAMN14350201, study PRJNA611818) | marine sediment metagenome | isolation source: surface marine sediment (0.6m) | place: French Polynesia: Moorea | collected 2018-08
CTTTCTTCTGGGGTGGTGTTGCAAATTTTACTTTTTTTTTAACATTTTATTGTGGCCAAAAAATCTTTGCATGTACACTGGCATTTCCTTCTCTTTTTTAAGGACATTCTCTTTGTGCACCCCCCCTCCCCCCCCCCCGCCCGCTCGAAGAGAGGGTCCTTAAATAAGAGATGGACTGGCCTGTGTACATGCATAGATGTTTTGGCCACAGTAATATGTTAAATACAATGTAATATGTGCATCACCACCCCTGAAGAAGGCCAGTGATGGCCGAAAGCTCGGGAAGAGCTATAATATCAAGTTTCAGCAACAGTAAAATTTAATGTTATTTCACATGACTGAGACCAAAAACAACATCCACGCATGTAACGTAACATGTAGTTTTAATTTAGTAAATTACCATATCTGAGACTGCATGGATTGTTAGCTGTTCAAATAAAACTACATGTTTGTAAGCTCTAAATATCTATACAGTGAACCCTCAGGCTGTCAACGTAGCCTTAATTGAGATTGATTTTATTTCTGAGACTTACATTCAAAATGAAATTTTGGTACTGCATGTACAGCAAGTGGTCTTTATACTGAGCTACACAGTGTAGTGGTTGCAAAGGGAGTTTTCACTGTATTTACATATACTACCTAAGACCAAAATAACATAATTTCTGTACTCAGGTAGAAGTGATAATTAAAACTGTCTGAAGCCCCTTTCATACCAGAAAGTTACGCCGGCATAACTCCCGAAACTTCGGAACATTTCAGGTGTGGACGTGCTAATCACGGTGCAAATTTTGGCCCCCAGCCGAAGTAGCTAATCCAGGAAAATAGTCGGATCCGGATCAGTAATCCAGATTGAAACTTGCGCCAGCGTAACTCTGGTGTGAAAGCAACGTTTTCCAGGCCTGGCCGCGTGAAGCGCTGTTGTTGCAATGTAACAAAACGAATAGAGTATTTATAAAATCATAATTTGTCAACACGACCACCATTTGTTAAAAACACTTTCGAGACTGGTTTGTTCTGTTATCAAAATTTTCCAAAAAATATTGGAGAAAATTCATCAGACAGCACCAAACCTTGAGGCTAGACACATGACCGACTTTGCCGCCACCTGGCAGATAATTCGGGTAAAGTCAACCGACCTCGTTCTGAACCGAAGTAACAGTAACTTTTCTGGTGTGAAAGCGTGGCCAGGCGCAGCATGAAATATTTAATTGCTTTATCTGCCGAAGTAGTACACCGGATTACTGGTGTGAAATGGGGGGTGAGATTTTCTTGAAATTATAAAAACAGTAAAACTTTGTGATCATTAACAAATAAATACACAATGTAATATGAAAGTAATGTACCGGTATATAGTTCTCTTTTAGAAGGAAGAAAAAGAGCAAATCTTATCACCTGGCCCAGTGTTATGTTTGAGGGAACTGTGAGCATTTGTAAAGAAGCTACCATTTTACTTGTAACATCGTACACATGGAATGGAATAGAAGCTTCTTTTGTTTCCTGTAGGGAACTTTCTTTGGTTAAATTTGCATCTGCTTTGTGTTCTAAAAAAAATGAAATTGTATAACGCCTTTTTGAATATAGGCTTGTATTTTTGGCACTATAGATGTATAGGAATTATTCTTTTTTTACACTGCAGATCATTGTCCCAGACTGGAATTTAAAGGATTAAAATTGGGCAGTTTGGGAATGGTGTTGTTTAAAACTAAATATCTTTCATGAAATGTTTTTCAAATTTTGATCCCTGAGGCAAATGTACCAACTGTGTGATATGTTTTCCAACTTGTAAAATGTAAATGCCTGCCTTGAGACCAAACAACTTAGCGCCTGCAAGCTGCCGAAAGGACAATCGCTCATCATCCTTTTAAGAAAAGCAACAAAAGAATGCATCTTTATGAAAGGCTGGAGTTTGACAAGATAACATTGAGAGGGGCTGTCAGGGAGGTATAATGGTACATGCCGCCACCTCACGCCTTGGATAAAAACGAGCAAACCGCGACTGGTTATCGGCGGCATCGAGTCTCTGTTACACATGGTCATGCCTCGCTGCCCACTAATTTAAAGCCAATGTGCCATTTATGATATTATGATCTTGTTTTTATGGTATGATACAGCAGACGCTTTACGCCACCTGCCCTTTGACCTGCTTTACTAATTTTCACCCCTCCTGGGTCATTCAAAGCTGTTTCACAGAGTCTGAGCCTCCCTCCCTCCACCATTCTGGCCATTTGGGGGTGGTGGGTTATGGGAATTTGCCTTTGTGCTGTGTATATGGCTCAAGCCTTCCACCCTTCTGTTGCCTCTGCACACCCTATAATTAGACACGCCTCAATTTCCCATCATCTTGTTACCCCTGCCTATAGCACCCCACACCTTCCGTTGGGGTTAAACTATAGCAAAGGCACCATTTGTGTTATAAAGCATCCAGACGTTCGCTCGTTGGGTCCCACTTTTTCTATTTCTGCGGCCGGCAAGGATCAGAGATTTAGGAATACATTGGTGTCAGCGAAACCTTTTCTTTGCGACACGGAAGACACCTTTCGCAGGAGTAGGTTGGAGAGAAACCCCACGGGTTGGACAGACTTTTTCATCTGACAACATCCTTAGGAAGATCAAACTCAGGAAATTACTCTCCATCAACCCAAGGCTTAGACGGATCAGAAACCCAAGAAAAGCAGTGACACGCGTGTGTGACCCAATACACCACCGCGGCAAAGAATTATTAGCTCACAAAGACGATGGCACACAGCATTCAGAGATATCCTTTGTTCCAGAACCCATTTCCGAATGAGAAGACATTTCATCCGCACATGGCTTTCCCGGAGAGCCTGCATGAGCCGTCAACATCCGGGAGAGCTCGACAGGCTGGAAATCCTCCAAGTAAGGTGCACAAACTGGTGAGGAAAAACGCCTGTACAGCAACAAGTGGCACCGCTCCCACCAGGAAAAGAGGCAGAAAGCGAAAAGGTATGTGAGACTATGAAGTATTTGTAGTGATGGTTAATGTAATGAGTAAACTGTAAATTCAGTAATGTTTGCAAGGGGGATTTATTAGGCGAATTTCACGACCATCTTTAAATGACAAAACTAAATATGCAAATGGGTACCTACGAACATAGGTACCCATGTACCTAATCCATGTACCTAGAAAATTAACAAGGGCCAAGTTAACCGTAAATATTGATCCCCACAAATATTGTTTCATGTCAAAAGAGCAAGAATTTTAATCCCCATGAACATTAATGAATTTACAGTAATTAAAGTACCTAATGGCCAAAGAAACATTAGACTTGGACTCCAGAAATGGGGTTACAATATTGTATATATGCATTGAGTCAAATGAATTAAAAGCTTGAATGACGTGTAGACTGCTTTATGGTAGATGAATTTGTTCTCAAGAAGTTCAACACAAGATATTCCACATAAATATGAAATTACATGAACCGGGGGTATATCGAAACATCTCAAGGTAGAAACCATCTTAGCCATTGACTGCAACCTTTATATAGATCTTTATACAATCAGATAAACTCAAAGCATGTAAGACACAAAGGTGATGGACATACGGGAGAAGTTAAACAGTCAAGAAAATGACCAGTGTGGTGTATCATGACTGCATATTTATATTATCAACCAGCAAGTAAAAATGTTTATTTCAGACATCAGTAGTTACAAAATACAAATATTTTTTACTGTGGTCTGTGTATAAAATGTTTTATTCTTTAATTTTTTGTATGTTGGTAGAATATTATGTGAAAGAAAATATAGTGTGTTACCAGTTTGTGGTTACCTTTTACATTGAGATGTCATTCCCGAGCCACTAAATTTCCTAACAATGCTGATACAGCGAGAAGTGAAATACTACCCACAGAGTCATGGTTTAATAGGATTGTCTCAAAACCTTTTTTTCTTCAGTGGAATCGCTTATATTATGAAACCAGAGTCCAGAAGCATCATATACATTCTCAAAATGTTGATGCAAATATTGGAGTTAGTGCCAGTTGGTGTAATATTGTACAGTGACCACTTCGTTGAATGCTCAATATTTGCTAATCATGAACATGTAGGTTGATATCTTAATATGCAGTACATGTATACATGAAGTTACCAGTCATCCAAATAAAGTGAAGACATTTCTGCTTTGGAAAGTTTGTAGACGTGGCAGCTCATGTTATATAATGCCAGCCAGCTAAAATACCACAAGATTGTCCTCGGCTTGAAAGAAATGACAAAGACGAGGTACCAAGTCGAAGTACACCTGAGCACAGGGACTCCCAAGCCTGGCTACTAAGGCTGGGTGCTAGCTGCAAATGCGACTTGCCGAAAAAAAAAAACAACAACCCAAAACAGCCCACACATATATACCCTTTAAAGAATGATTTCAAATTATTACGTGTCACTCCCGGCAACAAAGAGTTGCTGTGGATACACACAGGAAACTGAATGCCGGGGTGTGATGGATAACAGGTAAAGTATAGAACACCAAGGTGTTTGCCACAAATGGTTGTGTTAGCCACAACCATATCCTCTGTACCCGTGATAACATCTTTTGCTCCCTTGTGGCTGTTCACTGCTGTAAAGATCCCAATCAGAGTAAGGGCCAATTTACTTCACACAAGTTCACAGCTCCTTATTGTATGCCCGAAGCAACATGAAAGTAGTTTGTAAGGTGGGAGCCTCTTCAGCTATTGACTGACACCCATAAATGTACTCCAAACAACGTTTTTGTTAACATTTTTTTTTTATATTTTAAAATGCAAAGTTGTCCCCAATTCCTCCCCACCCCACACACACACACACACACATGCACACTCCACCCCCCCCCCCATGCTACAAACACATACCACCTACACTTCGCGACATTAAATTTTTTTTGAAATAATTATATAATAGGCATCTTTGAAGTGTTGGTTTGTGTAGAAAAAAAGATGATTTATTACCAAAAAAGGCCAAGGTGGCATAAAGCCAAGGTGGCATCTGAAGTTGTGCTCATATGGTCCTGGGCATCAGGTAGCCGAACGAATTGTATGTTTTGGGATAAAATTTTATACACTCGCCAGCCATGAGGGCTTACACATGAGGGTGTCATTAATATCACTCCTTTGATGTGTGCTACTGGTATATTCTGATGCCATTCAAGTGTTTTAAGAAAGTGGAAATTTCACAGTGATGTTTATAATTTAAGCTAGTACAGTACATTTGTATATATGCAATACCTGCATGTGCAGAATAATATATCATAATATTTCTGTCAGAAAGCTTGTGTTCATGTGGAAATGGCTTATCTCTGCATTGTCATTGGTTAACATGCAACAAAATGAATGTCTTCTGTTTTATTAAGACGTACCTTAAGGTTATTGTCTTAGTTAACGTAATTGTAATATATTCAATTCTTACATGTAGCACATTTCTTCACCTGGGCAAGCTCAAAGTGATTTTTGTGTATGAAATTACCCTTTGGCATACATGCACACTTGCACCCTTGCTTAACTATATCAGGGAGCACCTACCCAGATTTATGTCACTGAGTACCAGGGTAAAACAAAGGACAGTGGCAATTTGCCAGGTACTCATTTATGGTTTGAGTGGAAGCAGGTATCAACTGCGTCACCTGTAGTTCATGTGGGAATGGTCTTAAGGAGCAAATTTTCATGCATGACTTAAAACCCATGTATAATCCCTTAATTATATGAGTCTCATGGCCAAAGCACTTGACCGTCACCACCCTTTCAGGACAGGTTTTGCAGTACATCTATTAATTGTGAAGACAACATACTTTATGGACAAAAGACATTGTATGTAAGTGGTATCAATTTTTGTTTTTGAGGGATCAACAATCTGTTGCGATAGCAACTTTGTAGCATGTTAGAATAACATTGCAGCATTATGTTAGAAACATTGCAACAACAACATATTGGGATAACATGATTGTGTAATAGTATGGCACACTATGTTAAATCATTCAAACACAGGCTTTGCACGGGTGTAATGAATATGTTGTGAAGTTGAAGTACCTGGCTACTGTTCTTTTGACGGACTTTATCTTCCCAGCATCTGGCCAATATTTTGCATCATTAAGAAACAAGAATACACCCTTAATGGCGACTTTAATGACTTCGGGAAGGTAGGTGGGTACCTGGTGGTGGTACTCTTTCCTTTGACACTCTCTTCTGTTTAATGACAGGGGTCCTGAAGAAGGCGTAGCCCACAAATAAGGTGATATACAGGGGTGCAACCTTAAAGGGCCTCATCTCCTGGTGTATGTATAACAGAGGAAACAAGCGGAAATGAATCCGGTGATAATTAACGCCTACTGCTCTAAGTATTGTCGATGCGTTAACGACCATGTCAGGCTTCTCTGCTGCTAAAATAGCATGCCACCTTATAAAGCGCAGGGCCCAGTTTCTTAAAAAATCTTAAATCTAGAGATTATTACTCTTCTACACTAATCACATTGTCAGTATTTTCTTTTCCTTAGCTAAGGCCAGTTTTCATGGATCTATTACTTTAAATTCTTAAAACTACCTGCATTATAAACTTATGTGTGAGAATGGTAATTCCTGTACAATGTAATATATATTATCATGTTTTACTTACATGTAATTGCTTAAGATAATCTTAAGATTTAAGATAAGAGTTAAGATTTCTTGAGAAACTGGCTTGGGTTTTACAGGGGTTATGGTTTTTGTTCACTCGAGGAGAGAGAGACCTACATGTAATTGGGGTAGTGCAGATACCGTCTACTTCATTCATCTATGGAAAGATGTTAAGATAATTTGTTCTGTGAATTTTGACACATTAAGTAATTAAATCTTCAGTATTGGTACTCTGCTAAAAAATGCCATTTTTTAGCATGATTATTCATGAACTTTTTGCCTTTGTGAAGAAAAAAAATATATCTACGCCTGCTTCTGTAAGAGTTGGTAAAGTATTTTTAAGCTCTGGTGTGTTCATTGTACCTGAAATTGGACATTAATGCAAAATTCAGATTTGATATTATTACAATTACACCAGAAAGTGTTTTGTTCAATGCAAAATCAACATGTATCGTATTAATTTTCCTGATGACCATGTTTTGTTGCTCATGTGAATTTTTAATGCTTATTTTGATTCAGGTAATACTAACAAAAGAATGATACACATAAATTTTACCATATTTGGACCTAGGATGAGAGATATTGGAACCTAATCGCTATCTGACTAATCCCATTTTTTTGTCTAGGGATATCTATTCAAATTTGTCTCAGCTTTCTGCGTATTAATGGTATAGTTCTGACATTACTGTCTGGTTCCATTCCCGGGGTTCCATTTAACATAGTATATGCTACTGTACACTGTTTGTGACCCACAAATAAGACACTAAGAAAGCCTTTCCACTCCGTTCATCCTATTGTCTGAAATTTCAGTATTTTTCCCCAACAAACTGGATCCATGTATGAATAACATATTTTTAAGTGCATGCATTAGAAGAAGAAGAGCGGAAGCCATCATCCATTTGCATCCACAAAGCTTGTACGTAGTCCAAAGCCATAATGTGTGGAACATGGGCTTGGAGAAATAAAAGAATGGAAAAAAAAAAAAAAATGATATTGGAGTGAAAGGCTAAAAGCCATTAATTTCTCTCTGTTGGCATAGAAAGACCCCAAATGTATAGCACTTTTGTGTGTTACACTGAAACATTAATCTTGAACAAATAATCGTATAGAGAAGTCATAGAATGTTGGGCATAATATGATTCCGGAGGGTCCCATATGGAATTGGCCAGGAGTACTAATAGCCTCCACTCTGTGGGCTAATTGGAGGACTATTCAGAAATTTTTCTTCATTCTCTGCGTTGATGAGGGCTACAGGTGTTTTTCAGATGACTTTATATTGTGGCGGTGGATTAATTCAGCTGCTCGCTTCATTAGCATGAATCAACAGGAATGAATACTATAAATTGCCAGTCTGTTGGGGATAGGACCATACTATGTAAAGGAGTGGTTGGCTGAGGAGAGAGATGCATGTTTGCAGTCTATTGTAGTTGGCATCATGGTCTGATCATATACATTCGTTCTGCCTGTCACTGTTTTGTATTTATGATGAAGCAGGGGTCATTATAGCAGTTGGGAACTTTTCATTGGGAAAATTTTCAATATTTCCAAGTTTATGTGGACCACCACAGCGAAACATCCTCAGAAAGTTTCTATGGAAAATGCCAATGACTGTTAAAGAAATGAGTGTTTTAACTTATCTCCCCATATTTTAACAAAAAAAAAGTAAAAAGAATAATGTTGTTTATATGGTAGCCATTATATTCTACAGGTAGAAACGGCTTCATTGCAAAAAGTTAACATCTGTACAGGAAAAAGCGTTTGAAAGTCTCACTCCCATATGGCTCCATGTTAAAATTAAAAAAAAAAATATATAAAAATCAGAAATGAACATTTAAATAATCCATACCCATTTTTATGGGGTGCATCATAAGGAACTGGTTCTGTTAATACATGTATTTTGTTGGAGACATGTGCCAACTGAAAGTCAAAGTTTTCAAGCTGCTTTTTTTTCTACAGTTGTGAAAATTATACAATGAAACCTTTTTTTACCGGCTGGTGGTAGAGGTCTGCATAAAAGTTGGTTGGAGATTTTGGAATGTTGAATTTTCGATAATTTAAGAAAAGCAGGCTGAAAAAATTACCGGTAAGACTGTGGAGCACCACTTACACAATATGGGGTTTGACCTTGTAGTTGTCGAGGCCATGTTCGAGGTCATTCAGTGCAAAATGGCCATAACTTGAGAATGTCTGCTTGCAGAGCGAAATGCCCTGAAATTTGAGACATTGAGATATTGGTAACATATATGGGATACTAATTTTGACCTTGTACTATGTGTTCAATGGCACTTTGGGGTTTTGCGTGCATTTATCCCTAAATCGGGAGGAAGGAACAGTTGTGTAAAGCTTTTAATTATCATACAATGTATATGCTACTGTTGTCAAGCACTGTGTCAAGGTCCATGGTCTTGTTTTCTCTTTACTGTGTCAAAAGATGTGTTTACTTTACACTTTATTTGCTAAATCTTTCTTTCTCTACATGTATATGATAGTATAAAATTCATCAACGGTATGCTTGATACACATTGACATCTCGGAAATTGCCATCCATCTACTTGTGGCCTTTCTTTTTGTGTGAGTGCTATCGTGATTTTGATTTGGTCAGGAGGACTTGACCTTTTTTTTTTTGGGGGGGGGGGGGCTGGCTTTTTCTCTGTGTACATGTCGCAGTTGTTGCGAGGGCTGATATGCATTGTTAGGAAGCTCGATCTGAGTGTCGTGATGGGAACATACATAATGCATAAACTCCTGAAGCGAGTAGCCGCTATTTGCACCCTTTAATGTGCTCCTTTCCGAAAAGTCAAATTTCCTGCCCTGAATGTGTATATGGGAGACTATTATGTGTGGCAATATCAACATAGGGAGAAAAAGACCTTGTCTGGAGGGGGGTGGGAGGAGGCATTGTACATTCAAGCCTGATAATGTGCTGACATTAAATCAATAAGTAATTGTCTTCACAATGAGCTGCTAGTGTTATATAAATCATATCAGATGATAGAATCTTTGCCATGTGGATGAGTGTTGCATAATAGACTGTTCACTCATGTATCATATTCATTGGCCTAGCCACCTTGAGGCTTTCCTTTACGGAGACGTAAGTCGGATTCACACCACTATTCCGGAACACTACCATTACCGGAACATAAAGCAATAAAATCTGCCGGGGGGGGGGGCACTCGCATTCAGACCTGGAAAGTTATTTTGATATAAAAGCCCATGCTGGCTGGAACCGAAATACATGTATCTCCCAGGCGGCAGTATTTGCAGTCATGTGACTACTTTTTAGGGCTCACGAGATTTGGCTTCATGCGCTAAAAATGGTAGATGTTGACTTGTTGAGAACCGAATCTTTTCGCGTCATATAAGTTTGATGTAGCCATTTGATTCTTGCCTGCACCTGTTCCACAGTGCGATCGTGTCCTTTTCTTGCCAACATCATGAACATGTGCGATAGTTTTTGGTAGGAAGTATAGAACTTAGAGGGATTATATAAATAGGAGTGGAATTCTTTTCATGCCTGTTTCCAGTACTTTACCTGAAAGTCTTTAATCCAGACATGCAGGGGTGGGGGTGGGGTTGACCTACTCAGCAGGGGGGGGGCATATGATGACATTGTGTGAGGCTGCTGTCTGTCTTATGGAGGTCACATCTTAGATATGACGGTTTCTCCTATAACAATTCAATACCATCTGCTTTTAACAAGCCTTCCCTTCTGGGCGTAATGCACCCCAAAGTTATGGAGCGTTTAACCTTTTATGATGCCTCTAACCTTTTTAGGAACTCGGGATAACAGGCAGTCATGCATAAATGTTGATGGACCCCCCAAGGTGCATTTCCTTTAGAAATATTCCAAGGTTAACATGGATCTTATGGATGGATAAAACAGTGGTTACCAACCTAGTTTTCCATCTGCTGTTCACTTTTCGAGCTTAAGAAATGTTCAGAAAGTTGTTCCTCAATCTCCAGGCCAATGCACAAACCATTCAGTTGACCTCCTGAGGACCGATGGAGAGGTCTCCACAGTCATGCTATGTCTAGCACCAGCCTCATATATATGTGACATTATCCCGTCCTTTGTTGTCCGATGGCAATTTGCTAGAATTATCAGCAATTTGTTGGCCTATTACGAGTGCACTTGTGACCATCCCGCCAAATTGAAGAAGACATTTGGCTAACTGTGGCCACTTATCTTTCCAAGCCTGCGCCTCGGGAGTGACGGGCTTGGGTGCCATTATTTCAAATGTAAACCGGCCTCGGGTGAGTTGTATGGAAAGCGAGCCCCTCGCGTGCTCCGAGGGACGGAGGGCATTAAGAAGTGATTTCAGTCACTTTCATCAAATATCGTGGAGCACATCGCTGGACGAGGCAGCTGCGACCAGAACCCGATTGGGGGTTAGGACCGAAATCAACCCCGGCAACGCAGCCTCGGTTACTGTGTCAAGGGAGCAACTTTTACTTCTGCTCCCATAACTTGTGTGTCAACACACTAAAGCTGCAATATCAATCTGACGGCTTATCGCGGCCTCGGGGGAGCTGCTGAAGTGCAAGCCAAGTAACTCCCAGTGACCCCTCGGCTAAGACACAAGATGTCTGATTCCTAGCCGAACTTTCCTCCGCCTGATTAATGATGCCAATGTGAAAAAAACAGATCCCCCCTGGGTGCCATCTTCTCATGTCCCCAGATCCACTGCGGATCTACTGAATGCAAATCCCTGGATTTGTGTAAAGGCTCCAAAAGTTGTATTTATTCCTCCTCAAGTTGTGCAATGCAACCAGTAGTTCTGATTGCTGCGATAAATCAGGATACTTTGCAGACATTCGGAAGCAAACTTTCGATGAGATCAGAATCTTCCTTCTAGTAATCCAGACTGTGTGTATTTCCATTCCAATGTCACATGGGGTTATACCGGTAGTAATCAGAGTATTGAGAGGATCTGTTCAGGTATCATGCTTGACAAAAAGGGAACTTAAAAGATTAAGTTTGATAAATGCGTTAGATGCTATCTGGGGTTGTACAGTTAAAATAATATCTGTATATAGGATCAGATTTGAGAACACATTAAGTACCATGTCTATTGACTAACAGACTGTCCCAGTCTTTTTAAGTTTCTACATTCTTCATAACAACAGGGTGCAACTACATATTATTGAAATGACAGCATATAGATACAAGGTTTTATCCCAGTGTAGACGCAGAATTACTGTGGTAGATGTGATTAGTCCTAGTTTTGTCTGGCAGTGGCCTGATTACATTGACTTAAGTGTTTATACTGAAGGTTAACTGGTTTTGGATAATGATTAGAGGTGATATTTTGTGGAACATACAGTAATAGGCATGATTTAATCTGATGGCTAACAAAAAGTGATACATGTACATGTACATGGATGTAACAAATCCATGCAAATTTATTCTGTGACAGAACTCAGAATTCTACAGATCTACGTACTTCTGGAAAGCTTATCGTCAGAATTCACATTATCATTGCCACATAATCAACATGGCAGTGCGGCACTGCTTGTCCACAGCTAAAGAAAATCAGTTATACCGTTCAGGATTAAAATATATGCCCTTAGTGTATCTATGCTCATTTTCTGAGACATAAACCCTTAAAATATGAATTGCCCTGACGTTGATATCTCAGCATGCTGAGACAGGTCACACTGATGGTCAAATTTAATGGTGCAGTTAGACTCTCCATATATGACTCATAGGCATATGTCTAATAATAACCTGTTTATGTTACACAGAAAGCTTCCCCGTCTGTGACCATTGGGCCCAAAAATTCCATCTCCCCGCCCCCCCCCCCACTACCACACACACACACACACACACTCTCACTCTCACCCTGGGAAAATTATCTTCATTTCCAGTGGGTCAAAAGAACTGGTTCCCACCAAAAATGAAACTGATTGGTCAAATGTTGCTTTTTAAGTCACCAACATGTACAGAGTGAAAACAAGAAACCCCACCCAGCAGAGGCACTAGGGTTTATTACGAATTTGTCCACATTAGCAAAGTAATCTTTGGAAAGCCAGAGCACTGGACATGTACTGATAATAGGAGTAAAAGGGGGAGAGCTGCATTGTGTAATTCATGTGATGTAAGCGGTTGCGGTTATGTGATATTAGTCTCTATGATCGTGGCTTTATGGTTGTTAAAAAATGATTGCTTGAAATAAAATACATACCGCTATCTATATGAATAGAACCTTTTGCTAGTTAATATTATAAGAAATGCACCACATACTTTGTCTTATATTTCTTATTAATCCAATGGAAATGTCCATATTGTCTTTTATTTCTCATTATTAATCCAATGGGAAATGTCCGTGTATAGATAAGAGTTAAGCATGTAAATCTGAGAAAGCAATTTTCTGTTAAACCTGAAAAAAAAAATGGTCAAGCCACTTCGATGTCATAAAAAGAAGAGAAATTCACGAGAGATTTGCACATGAAAAAGTGGCAATTTCCTTGTACAAGGCAGATCGGCAAAACTGCATTTGCTCTTGCTTCCGTTGTGGGCACTATAGGGCCCAGCTTGCTTGAATGAAGGTCAACTTTATAATGGTGTATTATGGATGTAATGTTCGCTTCATGAGATATTCGGGCTGTTGTTTGCTCTAGATATGGCGTTCCACAAAAGAAGCCATTGAATAGTTTCTGGTCTGAAAAGCAAGTGGAATCAATGTGGAAGGAAGGGCTTCTGCTATTATGCCAGGAAGAAAGTGATGAGAAGCCTGCCACAATGAATAGTCCAGGGAAAGCAGGAAATTAAGAAAATTGCCCCTGCCCATAGAAGCAACGACATCATGGAATGGGAATTTCTCACCGGTTCATTAAACTTTAATCAATTTCTACAAACCGATGATTCCGTATCTGCAATACGATCCAGTGCTGAAAGAGACCTATCCATTGGTCTAATCGGCTGTGTGATATCGCGATTGTTCTCAGCTCTTCACCTATGATAGCAAGACATGATGCTGTGGAAAAACACGAATAGCGAAAATCAGAATCTGTGCTGAAAGTGATGCTGAATGCTTCAGGGACAGTGAAGAGTTGTGGGACTTCGCCATTCTAGAAGTTTCTAGAAGAAGTCACAACCACAATGCAGCTGTCTAGCTAACTAATAAACAGTCAGAGAATACCCATAAATCCAGGTAGTGCAAACCTAATGTCTGTCGCATCCGCATCCGTCTTACTGCAGATTGCTTGACTTCCGGAGTTCTGCTTGTGTGACTAAGAAAGACAAATATGTGATAAATAAACTAGAAAAACTAGATAAATAAATAAAAAAATAAATAGATAAATGAATGAATGAATAAATGAAGGAATAAATAAAGAAATAATATATAAATGAATAAATAAATAAATTAAATTAAAGTTTTTCAAATAAATACCGGTAAATGAAATGAAATTGACCTGGTTGCTTGGTTACCATTGCGCCAAGCAAACTAAAAATTTGTCTGTTTTTATAACTAAGTTTCATTATAAACTACGAAGTGTTAGAGTGTCTAAAACCAGTAGAGGAGAGGTGAAGCTCTCTGGAGCACACCTATCCAGAAAAACGGACATTTTTC
>JAAUYG010170704.1_pt1 | contig 14165 bp, 8 predicted proteins | sample 7278091 | NCBI WGS metagenome assembly JAAUYG01 (sample SAMN14350201, study PRJNA611818) | marine sediment metagenome | isolation source: surface marine sediment (0.6m) | place: French Polynesia: Moorea | collected 2018-08
CCCCCCCCCCCCCCCCCCCCCCGCGCCGGGCGTCGCGCCCCCCCCCCCCCGCGGGGGGGGGGGGGGGGCCGGGCACGGGATAGGAATCCTCTGCGAACGGTGGCAGACCTGAAAGGGCCACCTAGCGAATGCCCGGGAGGCAACTGGCGGGACTCCGGGACGCCTGTCAGGTAAATATTGATTGTTATTTGGTGCTCGGCTTGTCCGCCGTTGAATACGGCTCAATGATCAGAATCCTTTAATCAAGTACCGCCTACGGTGTAGCGTCCACCCAAGCCTAATTTCCAGAGAGTCTCTGTTGCCCAAACCTTACATATCTTGCCTTTTTACCCCGAGGGTAGAAACGGGAGGTGGGGTTGACAACTGTGAAGGCAGGATATGTTGCCCTCGGGACAGACACACTTCAGCCACCTGACTTTTGTCAGCAGACGGCAGATCAAGCGTGTTAGCTGATCAGCTCGTTTCCTGGGCTTCTCGACGGGTGGTCGGGTGGGGGAGGATCGCTTCTTATTTGGTTTTTGATCCCTATGTGAAGTTACTGAACAAATCAAGTCGGCGTTGAAGACCCAATAAAGGCGAGATGTGGACTGTATCATATCTTCAAAGGGAGACAAGAAAGACGGAGAGTGCTCTTGCCATGTAGGGTTCAATTGACAGGAAATGAAACGTCTGCTTTTACCAGAAGCTGCATTCCGAGGACCATCATATAGGCATAGTTGTTTTGTGCCCATGCAAGGAATAGCAGTGGCTGCAGCATCAGAAAAAATGTCATCATTGCGAAAATAAATAGTTTTATCAAAAGATTTTGTTTCTACATGCTATTAGCTCAAGATCAGATGGTAACAGCAACTCTGTAGTTAGCAAGCCGTGTGATCTCATTTAATGCCTAAATGATATTTTACGTGTTTTACCAAGTTGAAGACCGTGGACGAGAAATTTGACATGATAAAGTTTGCGTTATACGTGTGACAAAATGTATCCAGTTTTTTTTCCTTGAATAGGCACCCCAACTAAACCAAATAGATCTTATTCCATAGCAACATCGTATTCTCGCACAAAATATACCCCCCCCCCCCTTCGTCACGAGGATAAAAAAATATGCATTTAACATTTTTAGAAAGCCAGACCTACATAAAATCTGCCGGGGGAAGCTCGCAGCCCGGCTTTAACACTTTATCCCAGTCGGGCCCACACCCCCTCCTGGACTTTCCCGTTTGACATTCCGCGCTTGTGTAAGAGCGTCCAAAGCGCCCACCCGCCAGCCATAAGCATGCAAATTTAATGTTGTTGACCTGGCGTGATTAGATTAGATCTTACCTCGGGAAAAGACGCCAAAGACAAGAGTGGCGCATGGGAAGGAGCGAAAGTCAAAAAACGTGCTCGGTAATGCAAAATGATGACGTTCCCCATTAAACCGTCAATCCCGTTGCCAGGGGGAACCGCGCGTGTAAACGAGCTGCCCCCTGGCGTTTTCCCATTCGGGGTCAACGAAGGGAGCTGCTGGCCAAAGCGGTTAGCCTCCGGTGGGTTTGGCCGAACAGTTGCCGCTGGCTGGACCAGAGTTGCCAGCAACACGTTTGCCGAGATGGCAAGACGGATCCCTAAAGGCAAACTATATCGGCTTTGCGAGCGCCGCTGCAGGCGTCATGTCACGTGACTGCACACCCCCATAATAGTTTTCCCAAGATATAGCGACTAGTGATGCAGTTGTGCAAGTACTACATCGCTTTTTGAAGAAGTATATTGTCACCGTCGTCGTTTGATATCAAAAAGGACGATCTTTGCATGACGCAGTGTTAAAAGGGATGGATTTAAAGCTAAATAAAACTGTGACAATGCTTATATAAAAGTCCTGTGCATTCAAATAGTCAAGAGAAAAATCTTTACCCAAATACAACTCGGCCTTGACAATTTTCTCATTTTTGGTCCGTAATCGACAGATTCTCGTGGGAAATGTATCTGGTCACCCCATTCTCCCAATATGGCCGAAATACCTATTACGGAACACATGGAAAGTACCGACGTGGATTGAATTTTGCCCATTTCTTTTCGCCGACCCGCGTCCTGAGGGAACGCGGGAGGCTGGGAGAGGATGCCATAGCCACGGAATGGCTGTCTGGCGTGAGCTTGCCGCCACCGACATCCCGGGACTCGCTTCTTATTGTGCTGGGGCCAAAGATTCCGTCTACTTGGCAAATTGCCAGTGAATAGCGGGGAAGGACAAATTACTTCCTTATCCCCCCCCAAATCTGGGGAACAATACCTGACGCACAATAGCAATCAGCGGCCAATTTGTCCAGATCAATGAGGACCGATCGATACGGTTGCAAATTGCTACAGTCCTCAGGAAATTGGAGGAAAAGTCAAGAGAAATGTTGAGCAAATGGAGGGCAAATGTTTGTTAAAGCAAGGGTTGGGCTGATTTAGAAACACGGCTGCCGGGACTGCGGCGCTGGCGTCCCGCGGGAAGTAGCGACTGCAGCGCCGCACAATGGCGGGCATGTAAATCAATTGCGTGGCTGGCTGAATGGTTCCTTATCCCGCCAAGTCCCATACGTCCCAAACTCAATTGTCCGAGAATGCTAAAATTGAAGGCGCTAGGGGAGAAGAAGCCTTGGTTTCATGAGTTTCAAAGGACTCTGCTGAGGCATCAGATTTCCAATTTTCTAATAATCGCTTGGGATCGAGTTGCAAGTGAACGCCGGGCTGATAATCACCGAGGAGACGCGATGACCGCTTAATGCTCGTCCTTTGGGGCGCCAATTATCGCCCACATGGACGCCCAATTTGCATGGACGTTTAAATTGCGGTGTCTTGAGAATGGGTAAAACTTCCACCTTTCTTTACGCTCATGATGAGCAGATGTTAGATAAATTTTCATGTATTATTAAAAAATATCGCACGAACTGTTATTTATTATTATATAAAAAGATCTCTCAAACTTAGAGAGAGAGAGAGAGAGAGAGAGAGAGAGAGAGAGAGAGAGAGAGAGAGTGGCCTTCGTGTGTGTCAATACAAAGTGGCTTTCCTGTCATATAAGGGACATGAGATATCGGTTGGCTGATGCCACTCTGTCTGTTCAAGATATCGACGTCTACAAACAGGTGGTCGGCTAATTTCTGCTATGACGTGCGACACCAGCTATTGTGTTGTATGCCACAGTTTGAGTACATTCTGTCACTCACGGCGAAAAGTCACACAGCAGGTAATTAAATACTAATTAAATAATATCGACAAAACTATATATATGTTCAACTTTCTGGCCCCCTATGGAGAATATCGTTTGCACAGCACACCTACAAATTATGTTAACTGGTCTAAGCACACGCCAGGTGTGAAAATTTATCAAACTTTTAGCAACATTTAAGAGTTAAAGTTCAAGGAGCTATCGAAAATCGTATCGTCATTTCAGTTCATTTTACAACCATCGAATACCTTTAGAGTATGGAAATTATAAAATGGTACTGTTAGAATGCATCTGGCAGTCGACTTTCAATATTGCTCAAATATTGTTTAACTCACATGAAAATATTTTGATTATTTAATCTACTGCTCTGCTGCAGTAGCTGTTATGCAGTAGGCCTTGCATATGATGTGAAAAAGTTAAAATCGTGAGCCACGCACTGCTTACTTTTTGCAAGTGCCTGGCATCTTACTTTTTTGATGTGTGTCCTCTGTCGTCCAAAGAAAGTTAAAGAATGCTGTTATAATTCTGTGCTGATTCTAGATCAAGTCAAGGTGTGAACAGTTACAGTAGGCACTAGAGGACCTGCCGTCTATAAAAAAGTAACACTTCGGGGAGATCGACTACCGGCACAGACTTCGCCTCCCTATAAACCACCACTTTTCGTTATGGTCAAATGACACTATTTGGAAGGAATATTTGTCAGATGATCCTTGCCTTGTTTAGAACCTCGGAACTATTTTTTTTTTCAAATGACCGGGTCTGACGTGTGGGACTGGCCTCCCCTGCAATCCACGTCAGGTAGGATTCACTAATTAATTTTGTCAGAAGGAATCCCCGCAGAAAATTACTCCTCGGGCAACCATAACAATAGCGATTGATCGCGCGTTGTTCAAACGAGGACACAGTTTCGTGACTTTATCGCTGGCTGAATTGAGATCGTCGCTCGATCTTGGTAACCTGTCATTTGCTCCCTCAGCCTGTCACTGTAGCGAGATGCTGTCACCCTCGACCGTCATGGGGGGTCCCGAGAAATTAGCACGGGTTCCGGGGGTGTCTTTTGGTTTTAATATGGCAATTTAGCGTTTATAGAGCAGCAGAAAACTGATAGGTCTGCCATATGTGGGGTTGACAAATATTTAAGGCTTCCCGCAGCGCTTTGTCGTCTGCTTATAGGAAGACGCGGGAAGAGGGGACTGCAAACCAACCGGCGTTAGTGCCCCGCGAGGGCCTAAGCAGTGAGAGTTCAGACGCCCCATTAGTCAATAATAACACCTCATTAACTATCTCTAAACTTTTGTTAACATCTTCATCAGTATTGGAGAGACTTTCGAGCGGCCTTCCCGCTGTTGGGGCCATCCAGCAAGCAGCAATTTGTCTCCGCACGGGGGCCATCCCAGGTGCCGCGGTGCATTGTGGGGCGCCAACATGGCGGAACAACGGGCCACTTCGAGCTGAAAAGAGATGACAGTTGAATTTAAATCTTGTTGGATTGTTTCAATCACTATTTACATTGCAACAAAGCGACTATGGAAAAAGGACAGTGCTGACGATGGCAGTTTGCTGAGTCAGAAACAGCAAGCAGATGATATTGGATGACTCTCAAGACACCACCTTTGTTTCACGATACCACTTCAGCCTACGGCTTAGCACTGGAAGGAGACAGTAGAGGATAGAGCATACCTCATACACTGTCCCATCAAAGCAGCACCATAGACGGCAGGAGAAACAATATGCTGTACTGTACTAGCCTCAAAATTAATTTTACCACTACTCGGAGGCCCATGCAGCGAGTTCACAGTGTGTTACGTAACCCTTTATCTAACACGAAGGGTGTGACGTATCAATACGTAGCTGAACGTCAGAACCTCCGAGGGGGGTAATAGAAACATGGTTAGGTTATGTTACCCAAGTCAATAGACATGTATATAATGATTACGATCAGATATTTGATACTATACTATACATCTACTGTAGCACAAAGACTTACAGGTGTGTCCCTTGTTTTGAGTCACTAAGTGAAAGATGTCACACAGTTTCGTGTTTCAGACGTCACATAAGCATCGTGTCGACAGGGTAAGACTGACAGATCATCTTAAAATGCATAATGAACAGAAAATAGAAAATCCAGCCGGGAGCACTGAGATATTTTTGGGGCTGAGTGTCGTAAAATGTCATCCATTTTGTTTCCAAGGATCAAATTCATACCGATGCCCTAGAGCTTTATTCGGAAATACTGCCTATCAAAATAAACCTTATTTTACTTCTTCTAGTGTAAGCGACTCCACCACATTTATTGACTTCCACACGTATTGGTAAATATGCTGGCTAACGTGATAATATGTGATTATATTTATCTCACCTATATCACTCATTTGCTTGTGGCCGAAATCTCAAACTAGACCAACTAATGCTAAAAGTACCATATACAATTTTCGACTTGATTTCCGGAATTTTACAAGACCCCCAAATGATCTTCAAATAGTCGTTAATATAAAGCCAAACATACACCACTGAACTGTTTAACTCCAAGCCCAAAACCGCTATTCATTTCGCTCTACAACTGATTTCGAGAAATCGGAAAAGGAACTGAATAATTCCCTAAGATAAATAATACACAACTTACCCACATTTTCGTTATCTTTGCTCTAAGATTAGCCGTTCGTAAGATAATTGCGGTTGGCCACAATGTTTAGTTTATTCTCTTTTAATTTGAAATTTTAGAAGTCTTCACGACTTTCTTTTGTATGGACTGTCATGGGTATCTGTACATGGATCTGGACTGTCATGGGGGTCTGTAAAACTACTGTATCACTTTTTAAAATCTAAGTTTGGGAAAAGTCGGGATGACCTCCAAATGACATTGGCCATTCTAAAATCTAACTTGCCCTATTATATATACACTACTCACTTATCGAGACTTGCTGGGGCAAGTACCCTATCTTATGCAAAAAAGCCAAAGTCATTCCAGTACAAAAGAAAAAGATTTATTCACAAACTATAGTCCAAAAATACTTGAGCGAGTTGTCTGTAACAGAATGTACAAGTTCCTAACTTAAAATAATTTGTTATATTCCAGTCAATATGGTAATATGGTATAAGAAAAAAATCGTCTACAATTGACACAGTGCCTGGATTTATGAATAAAACATTCTATAATGTCGATTGACAATAACGAATACTCTATCTCAGTCTTTATAGATTTGTCGAAAGCATTTGACACTATAAATAATAAAATTATATTGGAAAAACTACCATGCTCTGATATGAGGCCGTGCACTAGAGTGGATCAGAAGTTACATACTTGGACCACTTTTGTTCCTTATATACATAAATGACTTGCGCATAGCTCTTAATTTCTGCAAGACTATTTTATTTGCTGATGGCTCATGGCTCTTTGTTTCTGATTCGAAGCTGCCATCAGTTCAACACAAGGTTTAATGGAAACATGAATGCATTCTATAAATGGTTTTGTGCAAACAAACTATCACTAAACGTGGCAAAGACATACCGAATGGTATTTTCTAAGAAACTGTGTGGAAATTAAAGTAAAAAAAATGAGTGTATTGAACGTCACACGTTCGGTACTTTTCCAGGATTGCATATTGATCAGAAACTAACTTGGAATAATTACATATCGTATGCCCAAAATAAACTTGAGCCCTCCCTGTATGCCTTAAAGGAGACTAAACAGCACCAGTCTGTAAGCGTACTAAAATGTTGTACTATGTGTTAGTCTATCCTTACTTCAGCTATAGAATCGTTCTCTGGGGTTCTACCAGTCAGTCCGATCTGAAGAGCATAGTGGCCTTACAAAAGAAGTCAATGAGAATAACTACATATTATCATTGTAATACTCACACTGATAACCTATTTGACTCCTTAAATTATTCAAGTTAGAGGGCATATATCACCTAAGCGTTTCTACATTCATGTACCGACAAGTAAATGGAATTTACCTGAATCACTTATATAATACCCAATTTTATGCAATCATTATTAGAAGTTCATTACCATAATATCAGGACCCGAGGCAATTCCTTCATCCAACCAAGGCGTACAGCTCTGGCATCAAATACTTTTATTCATTTTGGTCCCAGATACTGGGATATCTTGCAAAGACATTTATGAGAAATTAGAAATCTGAAAGTATTTACCAAAAAAGATAACGATTGCCTACTACTGGTAAAGCATCACAATTGAGTGGAAGTCAAGCTACATGTAGGTGACTCGCTCTAACATTGTATTTGTAATTTTTTCCTCAGCCATTTTCTGCTATTTGCATGATTTGTATGGAATCATGATTGTGTTTGTAAAAGTTTAGTAAGTGGCCTTCTAGTTCCAGCTGGACCATTTAATTGAGCAATTTGCTTACTCGTAACAGCAGGTATCGGGCACAGACTGTAAGGTATGTTCATTGTACTGCTTATTGTTATCACCTACAACAGTCTGATTAAATATGCATACATTCAACTTCCGTCTGTTTCGCTCTATAACCAGTCGCTTTCGAGAAAAAACGCAAATGCACTGAATAACGTTACATGTATATTCGTCATTCACAGGTTAACAATATCACGTACACTAAGCATTTGCCCATACAGGTCACACAAGTCTCATATTTTGCCCTCTTCTGTCTCAGATTAGCGATTCTCAATATAATTGCATTCATTTTTAATTTTCATTTTGCCATGGACCACAATGTTAATTTTTAATATTTTTGTTCACAACAGCTACAATTTATTATTGTGGATTAGGACACGGAGCCTTATACAATGTTTTGTTGGAAAAGAGTCGCAACTGTAGGAGTTGTGTTTTAAAGATTAAGTATCTGATCTTCCAAAGCCTTTCAAGTGCATAGAAATTACATCTTTAACGGGAAAGTACCCTTTATGCACATGTATTGTGCATTTGCCCCGGGATTTGCCCCCGAAGCCAAACTTGCACCCGTTTCGCTCAACAATCCCCATTTTTTAAAGGTGACTGATCTTTTGTTTTTGTCTGTGCTTACAATAATAATAATTGCTTTCCGTAGCCTTCTTCCAAGTAAGCATTTCAAAATACTTGACGTAATTTTTTGCAGACCATCATCAATAGTAATACTGTGTTGCGGGAAAGGCGTTGTAAGTGGCATTTTCAAATGTCACCACGGTTTCACCACAGAGGTTCTCTATGATGGTTTCTTGAAGTTTTCCCAGTCTGATTGGTAGATTGTTTAGCTGGATTGTTTGTTGACCACTTCAAAGCGCTACTACTTCCACGGTTGTTAGCTTTAAATATTCAAATGAAACCTTCCGTGCATGTTCGTCATATTACGGTCAACGTAAAACAACGTTTGGGATTCTCGAAAATTTAAGTTCGAAGAATTTTGTGCAGAATATTTAATTTTACCTTTGTAAGCGGAAATCAAAAGGTTTAATTATCTCGAAAAGGAATAATGGCAGAGCGACTACAAGTAACTTCAGATTATGAGTGTCAAGGGTAACTGCGCGTTACATAAGTGGTATTCAAGACATTCAATTTGCAAAAGCCACGTTTTGGACATTCGTTGTACTTGAAATTATTTTCCAAAAATAATATTTTGAGTTGTTTTTCGAGATGATACAGATTTTAGCTTTTGAAACAGAGCTGTTGAACATATTAGATGAGGGCCAAGGCTATAGGCTTCCTTACCTCGTAAGGTATCGTCAATAAGTCATAAAAGCGTAATTCATGGGCTACAATGTCCAAGAACCTGTGTTAGAATACTAACATTGATTTTGTTTCTCAGTTCATCGTTGTGGATCCTTGTCAGAGCACAAAGCTGATCATTCATAAATAGCGCTGTCCAGTCTCCCATTTAGTGCTTTGAAACAGAGCTACCCTCAGTTGGTCCTTCCACAACATCGTGGCAAAATCAATAACGTTTCTTGGCCCGATAACAATTCTTCTTAGGTCACAACAGATCTTGCAGTTTTCTCTGAGGTCGTGCTGGGGTACGGGCTGTACAACATTTTCACGTTATTTATTCCTTTGCTTACTTTAAATATCCCAATAAACCTTTCGTGCATGTTCATCGTATTACGGTAAACATAAACAACGTTTGGAATTCTGGAAAGTTTAAGTTTGAAGAAGTCTGTGTAGAATACTTATATTTTACCTAGTAAGTATGCAAAGGGAATTTCAAATCAAAAGGTGTAATTATCTCGAAAAAGAATGTTGGCAGAGCGAATCAAGTAACTTCAGGTTATGAGCGTCAAGGGTGACTGCGTGTTACATACATTACACAAAAAGTTCAGGATATTTTGAAATTCTGTAGATGTTTTGTGCTGTTTAGTGAATTGACCTTAATTTTAGTATTTAAATCCAGATATTGACAAATATCCTTAACTTTTTTGTGCAGTGTAAGTGGTATTTAAGACATTCTATTTGTAAAAGCCACGTTTTGGACATTCGTTGTACTTTTAATTATTTTTTAAAAATAATATTTTTAGTTGTTTTTTTTGATGATACAGACTTTGGCTTTTGCAACAATGCTGTTGAATATAGATGAGCGCCAAGGCTATAGGCTTCGTAGTTTGGGTTCAAGGTATCGTCGATAAGTCATAAACGCGTAACATAGTGCAGCGCAGTGCTTCCTGGATTGCAATGTCCAAGAACCTGAGTTAGAATACTAATATTGTTTTTATTTCTTAGTTCATCATTGTGGATCCTTGCCAGACCACAAAGCTGATCATTCATAAATAGCGCTGTCCAGTCTCCCATCCAGCGCTTTGAAACAGAGCTACCCTCAGTTGGTCCTTCCACAACATCGTGGCAAAGAATAAATGCCTCGGGAAAATCAATAACGTGTCTTGGCCCGACAACAATTCTTCTTAGGTCACAACAGATCTTGCAGTTTTCTCTGAGGTCATGCTGGGGTACCGGCTGTGCAACATTTTCAAGTTATTTATTCCTTTGCAGGGGAATCGGTCTGTTTCAATAGTTCATGAACGTTCCTCTTGTCTTTGTGAGAAAAAAAACACACTGATGGATTTGATCTCCAACACTATGCGTCACGACCTTTGGGAAATTGTGACAAGATAAGCGATCACCGTGACAAGATAAAGGATCGCTTTGTTACGTCTTCATCATGCACCTTTTATCACAGGGTCATTCACTATACATGCTTCCACGACTGTCGCAGCTTAGAAAAAAACATCCCATAGCAGTGTTTCTGGGAGCAGCAGGGAATAGGGTGTCGTACCGTCGGGTCGTCGAAGCGTTGCGGTAAGGTACTTTGTCACAAAGGGAGTGATGGAGTTTGTGACAAAGCATCGTCATACCAGCATAAAACACAAAGAGGCCATTTGACATTTTCAATCCTTGTTGTGTGTGTGAGCCTGTAAATTTACTCCCAGTCGTCAAATGCACCATCGCATAAAAAGCCTTGCAGTGCCTTTTACACTGTTCAGGATATGTATTATCACAAATGGATGGTACTGGACATTGACCCCGAAAATTTATGGTTATTTAATTCTATTTGATCAAGCTATCTGAGCAGTTGCATCAGTTGGACAGCATACAGATCATGTTCAAAATGTGTATATTTAAGACGACAGAGAGTAGCATGGAGTAGAGCAGCACGAGGATTCTGGGATATGCAGCAAGCGCAAGCGTCGTCTCCTGATGTCCACGATGATCAAAGATGACCTTTGCTACTCCCTAATTTCTGGTTGCACCAAATGAGGCTTCCTGGAATGACTTACCTGTTGATACACGACGTGCTGTTCGTGGTACAGCAAAGTAAGACCCGTTGACCACAGGCACGAGGTTCTGGGGAGAGTCCTGTCGATCTTTCTCTTTCACTATCGTCTCCTATTACAGGTGAAGCTATTAAGAGGCACTTTCCTGTCGTGAGTAGGTCATCACTGACCAACAACACCCGGCCCTGGCCTGTAATGGCGACCGACACAAAAGGCGGCTACAGCCTCTAAACTCGCTAATCCCAGCCTTCAGTGCGCCCCACAATGACCCGGACATCGCAACGTCACGCAATATCGCCCAGCCGGCTTGTTTGTATTGTCCTCGCGTCGCCGAGACCGTAAAGAATGCCTCCCTGACTCGGAGGAACCGGCAACGGGGGCTAAAGTTGTCCTTAATTGTAGTCTTGCTATTAAAAACAGTAATCAGAGCCGTCCCCTGGCACGGCAGTTTGGCTGTGGCACGCAACCTTGCCATCGAGTCCTCGGTGACGTTGTGCCATTGTTTGGTTTGAGGAGGCCCAATCAAAGGCCGTCTGATTAGCAAACAGATTATTTTCCGCCCATCAAAGACTATTTTGTGTCTATCGATACCGTAGCTACAGGAAATGAAAACGTGGCCTGCTTCCATACATCTCCACCTCAAACCCGGATATCCGCTCCGACGGCAATGGCGGGTGTCTATTCGACTTAAATATTGTCCAGAAGTGCTGCGTCGATGTTTTCTTGAGTACATCAGGAATAACAAGCAGAAACTGAAGCCACAATTCTGCAACCATGCATACACAGAATCACAGCTCGATCCGAAGAAATGTGAAAACGCGGTTTCTCTAGGGTATACACTGTTTGGAAGCCGAGTCACAGCATAAAATACTATCTAACTGGAACTTTTAGAGAAAGTTTCGATTTCCCCACCCTACGTTTACTCCAAATCGCTGTCCTCTCTTCTATTGATGGTAATCTGTAATCATTGCTAAAATGGTAAACAGCAAAGGCACCAGAATTGCACCTTGCGGAAAGCCCACTCTTACTTGGTGTGACTTTAGAATCGCGTACTGACAGGCCTCAAAGTGATCTTGTGCTTTGATAGGCCAAGGTCAACGTCTGTTCACTTCAACAATGTTAAACACCATGGCACAGAAAGAACAAATGTTAAACACCATGGCTCAGAAACAGTAATAGTTAGACTTAATATATCGTACAGCACTAATAGGGCAGTATATAGCACCACTGTGAAGTTTTTCTATGGGATTTCAGAACGTACTGTGACATTTTACAATGGATGATCTTAATTAAAGGTCAAAATCCAAGTCATGCAACGTTAAAGCGCTGTTACAGTAGGGAACTGACTGTGAAGCTTTGGAATGTGTTGTGATATTTAATCTCGCATGACCTTGAAAGGTCAAAATCATGCAGCTGTGAAGCATTCTATTAAGTTATCAACAAGAAGATAATGTTGTGGTGACCTTTGACCGCGGATGCATTCAACTGACCAAATTATAGTCATGTAGCATAAACGGCACACCATAAGGCTTACCGTAAACCTTCTAATAAGTGCCCGGGCGGCAATAAATCTTAGATGTGCGTTAGACCCGGCTCGTATTGGAGGCAGGCGCTTATTAGAGACATATAATTAGAGGAATTTTTCAAATTCAGTATCCCCGTACACCCGGCTCTTATTAGAGGCCGGCTTTTATTAGAGGATAGGCGCTTATTAGAAGTTTACGGCAGGTTACTACAATGACAATAATAACATCATCTTGATCTGATATGACATATATAAGTCAAAATTAAAGTCAAAGGGACAACGGAGAACCTCGTCTACCCACAAAATATTAATGCTGCGAATGTACAGGCACTTTCATTGAACTTTGTTGAGGGTATGAATCCTCGGGTAACTAAGGTAAAATCTATGGTTAACCTTGTACTTGAGCGTTCACATGTTACTCAATGTCAAATCTAATACGGCTACCAGAAATATCCATATACCATTTCCTATGCAGTCTTTTTAATACCAATATATGCTCTATTTCTCTTCTTTTTTGAGAAACATATATAAAGACTGAATATTTGAGTGAGCTTAAGCTTGACCTTTCGCGATAACTCAAGCTGAAATCTAACGATGCAATTCGAGTCCCAATATGTTTCTATTTGTGTTCAACAGCCCTACCTCCTTTCTAAGATGTATGGGCTTGCAAAATGAGTGACCTTGAACTTAGCCTTTCAATGTCATATAAAAGTTAAAGTTGATAGAGCAATTGGACTCATCACATGTTATTATCTGAGGGTAGCCATGTGTCCATCTTACACGAAGGGGCTGTTATAGCGACTTGCAAATATCTCCAATCTCTTATTATTTGAGCTAAATTGATTGATTCACAAATCTCATCCTTACACATTGACAAAATTGATTTTCTTATGTGGCTCAAAAGGAAGGCTCCCACAAAAAGTATTTGGTATAAAACTTTTTGCGACATGTTGTTCACATATACACAGATAGAAACACGCCCGATCACACAGGGGTATCAGAATAAACTCCAAGTCCAGCCCTAAAAGGTTGGGTAGCTATATAGGCTTTAGCAAAGAACGTAGACTAAGAAACAGACATGTTGCTGGGGCGGGCTTTAACAAGAACGTAGACTAAGAAACAGATAGGCCTATGTCGGTGTTTGGACCTGATAGGAAAAGAAAGTATAGATTTATTCTAAAGCTATATAAGATGTACACACAAAAAAAATTGTGCGCGTATGAAAGTTTAGATGCTACGGTTATCTGAGGGATTAATCTCTGAGGGACGGCACACCCATTACATGAAACTTCAACTCATGAAAAACGTTTCATGGATTCAAGTTTATATCGGCTAACGCCCTAGATGTGAGAAAGAAACTTATTGCAGGTCAGAACGGACCTAATGATCTCTCAAAAGCACCCTAAATGACCAAATAAAGATCCGTTACAAAAAGAATCGCAGTCGACAGGATTCGAACCTGTGCGGGCAGAGCCCAATGGATTTCTAGTCCATCGCCTTAACCACTCGGCCACGACTGCTGCACAGCACTTTCAGTTTACAGCAACGAGCAAATTGATTTGGAATTGATTTAGGAACCAGTTTTACCGGTACAACCACCACGTGGCAGCAGCAGTAGCCGTTAGTGGTGGCAGTAGTAGTAGTAGTAGTAGTAGTAGTAGTAGTAGTAGTAGTAGTAGTAGTAGTAGTAGTAGTAGTAGTAGTAGTAGTAGTAGTTGTTGTTGTAGTAGTATCA
>JAAUYG010002280.1_pt1 | contig 14163 bp, 7 predicted proteins | sample 7278091 | NCBI WGS metagenome assembly JAAUYG01 (sample SAMN14350201, study PRJNA611818) | marine sediment metagenome | isolation source: surface marine sediment (0.6m) | place: French Polynesia: Moorea | collected 2018-08
ATAATAATAATAATAATGATAATAATAATAATAATAATAATAATAATAATAATAATAATAATAATAATAATAATAATAATAATAATAATAATAATAATTAAATTAACTAACTGATTTAATCTTTCTTTTGTATGTAGAAATTGTATAAGGACGAGAATTACTGTAATTGCATGGCCAACAATATGTATTTTATTACCGAGTGTGAACAAACTAAAGTACGGAGGGCATTTTGTAAACACTGATTTAGAATTACATATAATTATGTAGAGTCAAATGTTATTAGACGGGAAATAAAATTTGCACTTACTTCCAATAGCCTTAAAAACACAGCAATTATGCCATGTCAAGTCATAGCGGGAGCATATTGTCGCTTATGTTAACGATGTAAAACGTTATTGCCATTATCCTATTCTGCACATAATCAAATGCGCCTGTCGAAAATTATCTAATGTTAGGTATTATTTATTCTACAATAAATAAATTTTGTAGTTAATAGTAACAGTAACATGGCACTTCAGAAGGCCGCGTTGTAGAGGCACATCATGGCCAAAACTTCTAAGTAATCCCATGGGGTTTATTATTAGCCCATGCAGTTAAATCTTTAGCCACGCTTAGGGTTAATTAGGTAGCATATCTTATATACTCACTGCAACAAAATCGAAGTGACCAAATGGGTTCAATTAATTAACCACATTCTATTAAATCGCATGCTGTTAAATAATTAATCATATGGGATTAATTCAATCAAAGAGGTTATTATGACCATAATAACCTCTTTGATTCAATCCCTTTGAGCCAGATATGCCGTTAAAGTTTTGACCCAGCCATACAGCTATATAGCGCGTCCTTGTTTTGACGGCTGACCATTTCACAAATAATCCTGATAACACAAGCAGGACGGGAGAACACGTTACTAAGTGCTAAGCTTATATTAATGAAAGTATAGTGGGCAATGAGCTAATGTGATGCCGAACTCGGTTATGTCCTAAATTGCTGTCGAGATTTCCAAGCGTGATCTAACCTATTATAATTCCAATAGAAAACATCGCTACCTACGTAAACCGCAACTCGCCGCCAAATCAGTAAACATCGCTATTAATCCTGCTAGATTAACTGGTAAACAGCGCTGTGTCTGAAAGACGCTGTACTCCGGCGTCAAATCGGACAGTTTACGTACTAGACCGGCATCGCTATCTTTAGAAGTCGCTGTTCTAGCAAGTTAAATCAGCTGTGTACCAGTAAAAAGTGCTCTCTATGGAAGTCAATTCACGGGGGTGAAATCAGTTACATGCAGTTTACCTGTTAAACATTGCTATTTCTGGAAGCCATAGTTCCCTGCCGTCAACAACAAACTGGGTTGCATTTGCATAGTTTTGTGGGTCCCACGAAAGGTACTCGTCTGTCCAAAACTGCGGGATAAAAATACGCTGTGACCTTTTGGGTGACCATCATGACCTCAACGTATACAGTACAGTTTTCGCAAAACGCCTCTGCAGTCAGGCATACGACAGTGCCAAAATTGCATAGGCCTTTTGACGCTTGGAACTTTTTTGTCCTTTGCAGGCAGGGATAGTCTTGTCAGAAAGTTTGCGCGCAAATAACAGTTGTAAGTTATCATCAAGAAAGCGCAGACTGACTTAAAGTAGCATTTACTAGCATTTGCGCCCAGAAGACTATCGGATAAGGTCACCTGCGGGAACATGCGCCTCCATGCCCGTATTTTTTGACGTTATTTATCAATCGTCAAACAACGTTATTTTCCATCTAGTATCTTGTGTCAATTACTGCGCGCAAAAGAATCCACAGGGCGATAAGAAGGCGGGAACTAATCGTTCAATATGAGCATTCAATATTAGCAAAGTGTCCCTTGCGTGAAAATATAGGCTTTTTGCGAAATGTGTACTGTACGTAAGTAAAATTATTACAAGGTTTCAGGGATGCATGCATGCAATAAACGTTGAAAAACATCGACTGTATGCACATGTAAAGCTCGCTGAGCTGTTAAATTTCTGCAACGGTGTCACTGTGCGCACAATGTCATTCTAGTAGCAAAACTTAATCATTGCAAGTGGGCAGACTTATTAAATGCTACAGAATAAAACCTGTTATTTTATCACCTGCATTACTCACCCAGGCTAACAGAATAAGACCTGTCATTTTTTCACCTGCATTACTCACCCAGGCTAACAGAATAAGACCTGTCATTTTATCACCTGCATTACTCACCCAGGCTAACAGAATAAGACCTGTCACTTTATCACCAGCATTACTCACGCAGGCTATCCATCCGAATGACGTCAATACCTGGTTTTTCTCATCCTGATGCAGAAACATAGAGCACAATACATATGGACGCTGCTAATGGAACATGTTACATGGTAAAGCACAATTGAAACGCCTCTACAGTTATGGCAGGTAAACACCAATACACACCCAAACCATGACAAAAGGGGCCACCACAAGTTACCACTAACAATGAACCTCCACCGAGCAAATAATGAAGGTAAAAGCAGGCTGAAAGATACATAACGGGTATGCCATTAAGGTACCATCACCCGATACATAAAAATGTGTCTTTTGCGCATGTATAGTGCTGCATGTATATCTATTCAGTGTCAATGCCACTTTTAATAACTCGTCGTATGATAGTCTCTTTTGTTCTAATTAAACACTGTGTAATACCACGGCTAATGTTTTCTGTTTTCTATGCCTGGCAGTAGGATGCAATCACTATTTGTGATGCTTGGATCTAAATAAAAGGCACGTTTGTGGTCAAGCCACCAAAGATCTCAACTGCAGCCCCAACATAAAATGATAAGTATTCCCGGTACTATACTGGCAAGTAAGGCATTACACACTAACACACTACATATTTGAATATAGAGTCCCGAAAGACGATTATAAAGCATACCAATGATTCGACTCGTTTTAGAGAAAATGTCACGGACACGGTCATTGGCTGGTTTGGATCTCTCTTTGGTCTCAGTTGTTTCCTGTAGTTAGTCATTAGGTGGTCGTACAGACGGAACTCACCTGGCGGGGAGCCTAAAAATTGAAGCAGATTTGTTTCGCTGTCGGCCCCGTTTCTGTATATGTGATAGGTGAATGAACTGGGGCCAATCAGCGAATGGCAATGAGGTAAGATGAAATTGCACCAGATGGCATTTAAACAGGCGTCTCATCTATAACTATAGTCGGGCTCTCTACGAAACGGCCATTTGGTCGGCTTACTTCACACCCGCCTTGGCATTGAACATGGCAGATAGGTTTTATAAGACAGCTATTAATAAAAGGTCTATTGAGCCTATTCGCATTTTGCTGTTGCTAGTTACAGTTAGAGGTATGTTAATTGAAATATTACACAATTTCTTCATTATAAAATTCGCACTGAATGACCCCAATATGACACGGACCAAATAACTAAAAGCTACCATTCCCATCCCAAATTTTAACAAGAAAGTCAGATGTTCCCCATGTTTGTGTTGTTAGTACATTGCATCACTGGGTCCTATATTGCACATCGTTTAACTCTACAGGCAACTGTTACAAGTTACAGAACACTTCGTAACAAACGCACTCAGTCTGAATGAACTAATTACTGTCTCTTAAATTGCTATCCTTTTCGCGCTACGCATACGGCCAAACCCTTTCGAGTTATATGCCGTTTTGGGACAAGTACACCGAATCACTATGGAATGTGGATAACCTTGAATACTGTGAGACAAAGGTACTTACGTTTTGTATTAGTACTATACAGTCCCCCATACAAAAAATTGCATTTTTATAAAAAAAAATCGCAAGTACACCTAATGCCCCACTAAATCACAATCCCAAACCAATATTTGTAGGAACAAATCAGGAACCCATAGGTGGTGGTGGTGGTGGTATCACAGTTTAACGGCACATCAACACTAAAAGGGTCATACAGTGCCAAAACAGGTGAATGATTGCAACGTCAATTCAAGTCGCTACAGTCTAAGTACTGCACTGTGTGAGAGCAATTCGCTATCAGGCCAAGCCTGATCTTTTGTTCAAAAACGAGACAACTGTACATGTAAAATAGAAACGTTTTGAAATTGTTGCTGGCATAGGGTGGGATGTTAACGAAATGAAATGATCCTTAAAATTAAAAAATCCCAAACTTAGAAAACGGGTTGTCCTGAGATAATCTAATGGTAGATACATGTAGATAGTTAAATATTTACAAACTTGGATGGATGACGGACTCTCGCGGCACGACATAGCTGCCACAATGAAACAAATGTAAAATAAAATTATTAAATGAACACTATACATCTATGTTCCTACAAAGAGCTACCTCGACACTGGCACGACTCCTGAATAATGGGAATAAAATATGATTAGCCAATAAAGCATATTGTCATACTTACATGTAGGCCTATGCAATGTGTTAAAATAATGTTAAAACATGATACCGATTCAAAATAATTACAGTATATAAACTGCAGTATTAAAACATCAACTTGAAATCGTCAATAATCATCATCCACACAAAAACCTAATATTTGACAATTGTAAGAAGGCCACTACATGATGCAATAAGTATACAAATGTAAATGCGATTAATGTAAGGATTTTGAAATCGTACATTAAAATAGCAGGTTTATTTCTGATGGTTATAACTGTAGATTTTCCCCATAAATCACTATTACAAAATAAACTGAACTAGAAATACGGCTAACCTGGTGGCGTCCATACACAAACAAAATGAGACAAATATATGAATGAAACCCGTAACTAAACTGCTTGAACGTTAAAATCAAACTTACTGTAATATGGAACACCAGGCGCCCCTATCTGAAAATTCTGTCTGCTTGAAACCATGGGTTACACATTTCAAAGAACAATAAGGGTGGAGGTAAGAATATGCGACAAGCTCACGTCTTTATCAGAGGATTATTCTCTCACATACGAACTTATCGAGACTGTGCGCTGGTTCGGTGTACCCCTCTGGTCCCAGTTGTAACACCACCGAATGACGAGAAACAAATACACCACAAACAATGTGGTTAGGTATCCTGCTACATACATTCATGCAGGATTTAATTCATGTAACATTTGTTCATAACGTATAAAACTTCTCTATAACAATTTAACATGACCCCATTAAACCCATAGTACATGAATGTGTCAAGCCAGCTGTAAAGTGCTTATGATAGGCTAGACTTCCGGATAAGTATGCTGTTGACTGTAAAAATAAATAATTCTCTCTGTGAATAATACTTGCACAACATATTTAAGAAATAATGGGGTAAATTTCTGAAAAAAAATTACTAAAATCTAAGCTTTGACTTAAGAAGTCAAATTCTTAGGCAATCCCATTGCTCAGATTGGTGACTTGAAATCCGAACTTAGACGCAAGCTTAAGTATTTTGAAAGCACCAGTCCCGTGCAGCCTATATCCCACCTACCATCATCTCCCAATGCTAAATCCAGTGCACTAATAACCACAATCCATGTGATCCACATGGCTGTCTGTCTATGAGAGACGACGACATAGCAATGAGGCTAAATGTCTGCTACCTGGAGATCTGTGTGGCACGATGCATTAGCGCGAACAAAGCCTCAGGCAGGGAACCTTACTTGGTCAAACACATCGCAGCTAGCTGCGTGATTTCCAGATCAGAAATTGTTGACTTACGTAATGGGCTGCGTACAGCATTCACGGCAGCCAGATTCGGTCAACCTTTAGTGTTGTGTTACCGGATTGTCTATCGTCAATGCCATTACTGTGGTATTAATTAAGTAGCATTCCTGTTGTTACGGTTACAACGTCACTGCTGACTATCTGGTCTGAGGGTCAAGGGTGAAGGGACCCAAACGATCAATGGGCCTCCATTACAAGCTTTCATAAATTCCTTCCAGAACAGATATTTATGTATTTCCAACTGATTATGCACGTGAAGCTTTTATTGAAATTATCACGTGCGCACGTAATAGTTATTACTGTTAACACGTGCGCACGTGAAACGTTTTTAAATTTTATTTTGATCATGTCCGCTTCTATTAGGGGCTCCGCAGATTAAGATGTCTGTTACAATAGCTGACACAGATAATGAATAGCAACCTGACTTCTTTCACAGGGCTTCGCTATTAACGTGGCCTCGCTTTTGTCTGCAATTTACTAAATACTTGTGCAAATATGATAGTAGAGATCGTTTAAGCAGGACAATGAACTGTGTTTGCAATACTTTCTAGTAGCAAATGAAACAGAATATCATACCTTTTGTCACAATGCACATACCCGGTGGTTATAGAAAGGCTGTAGCAAATATCTTTTTCACAGAATAAAGCACACCATTTTAAGGCTTTGAGGATTTTAACACGTGACTAAATGTAGCCCGGTTTCACTGTAATCGCAATTGTAATGTCATGTAATCGATCGCTTTGCCAAACGGTATGATCATAATGATCATAGTCATTCCGAGAAGAGGTAATCTTAATAGATTAAATTGGGTATGTAATTGCCTCAGCACTGATCCAAGAAAACCGACCGAGCATACCATGAAAAGGGACTGTACGAGCGTGAAGGTCCGGCCGAAAAGACTAGAGGCAAACTGTTGTTGGATATGTTGATGACGACATACGCTTACAACGCTGCAACATGGAGCTTTTACCACAATCACCATCAGGTGTGACTGGATCGTCTGTGCATGTGAAATCAAAATAAACATGTGCTATTTAATAATTTAAAAGTAGAAATGTTATTAGAATTGCCCTTTTCGTGTAATCCGAATATACGAGTTCTGATCTTGCGTTGCTTCGTGTCAGAAAGTGTTACATGTAGCTAAACCAAAACTGATATGATAACTTCCTTCGTAAGTAGCGCGGTCTTATTAGCCAGCGTCGTTTAGTTTTTTGAAATATTTTTTTACTTCAGGTCTGGTTAGATGACGACCGACACGGGGAATTAAAATCTCTTACTAGTCTGACATATTCAGGAATCCCTGTCCGGTGGCCGAATGGTTAGAGCGCCGGGCAGAGGAACAAACATGTATATGCCCCTGTTGTGCATGTCCGAAACCCGCAAGGGTTAATGTCATAGTATGCCTGGTGTTACGAAAAAGGAAAGGGGAGAAAGAGATAATATTTATATGAAAATCATAATATGTATATACTTGTAAAATTTTCAGTGTATCTCGAGTACAAATAAAAATACATTATTATTATTTATTATTATTATTATTATTATTATTATTATTATTATTATTTTAATCTGTTCATATTTTAATCATGAGGGAATATAGTCTCATCGGCAGAAACGTGTTATCCCGTGCTGGTGTTATCAGGATTAATGGGCTTGAATAGGCTTTTTTTCTGGTTGCACCCGCAGCAAGCAAAATACTGATACTTCAAACGAGAATGCTTCCAGAAATCCGATTGTTTGTATATTTTACTACCCCAAGCAGTGCAACGTTAAGCTTTCAAACTGAAAGAGGCAGCCAAGCATTGAGCGAGGCAAGGCGAATGCTTTACTTTCACTGCAGAATTGTTTGATAGGGCAAATGTTTGTCTGGAAATGAGCGATTGACCTCGTATTGGCGTATTACTATCCTATTCATCAGGACCAAACCCACTACTGTGAATATGCTTATCAAGGACAGCACAAATAAAGCTTTCAGGTGGACTCCTGCCATTGAAACCGGCCAAGTACACGTAGGAGTCACAACACAATGAAAGTTCGCTCTTTTGTTTCTGCTCTTCCACAGTCGATGTTGGGGAGCCTGTCGGGAGGAAATTGGTATGGAACAATGCAGAAATGGACTTTGAACAATTTATGGTCGTGGTGATATACATGTACACGCCCAGCTACCAACATGCATTAGGCCCAACCGTTCAAGCTGCTACCCTTTTATGCACAAATTATCTGGGTGAATTCAGTTACTCTGCTCTTTGCAAAGCACTCAACTATATAACTTTCCATAGGAATGGCAAATAATACATTGTTTTGTAGGGATATGTTTGTCTCTTTTTCTCCTTATTCTCCATTCCTCTTTCTTTGTTTCTTTGTTTGTTTGTTTGTTTGTTTGCTTGTTTGTTGTTTCTTTCCATCTTTCTTTCTTCTTTCTTTCTTTCTTTTTTTCCTTCTTACTTTCTTTCTTTCGTTCTTTCCTTTTTGTCTTACTTTCTTGATGATTTTCTTTCTTTCTGCTTTCTGCTTGTTCTCAAATTAACAGGAGTACAACCTTTGGGTGTATTGATAGAGAGTTAAACTATGAATTCTGAGGCGACTTTTAGAAATTTATGGAAAAAGTCAAACATTTATTTTAGGGCATAAAGTTATGGCATAACCTTTACTCCCCCGCTATAGATTCCCTTAGTCAAGCTGCAATGCATTTTAAGTTATGCTACCTTGAAATTTGAGAAATTTGTCATAAAAGGAACCACCGATCTGCTGTGGTCTAATAAACCCTGAGTCATATCAGTCTCTCTGACAATGCGAGTGTTCTTGTCCCTTCTTAGATTTATCGACGGCATTCGTTGGCTTATCAGGAAGCGGTACTTAATTCTCACAGCGATGTATAACCCTCGTGTCTGTAGAAAAAAAGCACCCTTGTTTAAATATCTCTGTGAGCAGTCACGCTCTGTGTAAATGTCCTCGTTCCCGAATGCCGCTCTTTAATTTATTGACTGTCCATTGGCTAACGCCAGAAGGTGACCCTGGTAGTGTTGACACAGTGGGCCCTAACGCTTCCTGCATTGATTTATCACATCGTACAGAAGATGTGGGCTAGACGGGGGTATAGAGAATCTGCAGCAGTCCTGTTCTGGGACGTCTGACATGATGGCTGCAGGATTGCGTGTGCAGTATTTGGGATTTATCCTAGTGTGGAAAACATACGGGGATATATCACGTAACTCCTGTCTTTATCAAATTAGCAATATTTCAATATGAACCTTATGAATGTATGATTTAAGGAAATAACTTAACTTTTTTATTCGCTTTTGAGCGTTTGTAAGTTTTCATAGCCATGCCTGTGTATCCGTTACAATCAGTAGCGGACGTGAAATTTCATTATGTCTGGTGATGTTGCTCGGAGTGTCTTCTTATTTATACCCAGGCCCTATGTCCCATCGCACTCGCCTGTATACGGATTTGAGGACAAACTACAGCTCGCACGTCCTGCCGAGATGGAATGATACCGAACCTCTGAGGCTGAGTACAACCTTCTCACTCAAGAAACTGGAATCTCTGGTAAGCTGCATGACCATTCTGTTTTTCTATGATCGCCTATAGGCATAAATATGTGCATGATGTGCACAGAATGGGAGTGCGACTTGCCATCACTAGCGACGATTAACAGGAGTTTATATTAGATTTTGTGTTCATGTAAATTGGTACAATTTTAAAATACGTTTTACATTATTATATTGCAGAAAGTTCAAACCTGTCCGTATGTACAATTGGGCAGTGGGCCCAAAATTGGCTTGTAATACATTGCGGATTGAAATGAAGCTTGAATAATTAAATTTACAACTTTTGTTTTCTATTTTTGCATTATTTTAATGCCTAACTGCTGGACATTTACACTTGTCTTTCATCTCGTTCTTCCCTATTTAGTGGCGTCAGTAATTTTCTATTTGTCTTAAGGTTTATGCATTATTGTGTGTATTAAAAGTCCAAGCACCATATCGGTGTCATAGGCTCTGTAAAGGTTGATACCGGAGTAAAAATCAAACTTTAATGTTTCTTTCAACAAGCACTTAATCCTCCAGTTAGTGTAACGAGGGAACATATATGATCATAGGCATATTTGCCAGAGGAGACAGATGAATGTTTGAATATGGTGTGCAGTCGTTTTAGTGTGAAGCTCTTTGGTGTACAGTTTACTTTAGTACAACGCTTATAGTCACAATTTCGATACAGTAATTGTGGTGTACATTGAGTATAACAATACCAGCTTTTTCTGTGTGCAGTATGGCGTGCAGTTTTATGGCGTGCAGTTTTACAGTGATTTTTGTGTGTACAATCGAGACACAAGATTCTGTACTATAACTCTGTGATATACATTGTACTTAATAGGATGAAAAGCACCAGATCATGACAACATTCGGCTGGATATCCTTGGTAAGTCTTAGGTTGCTCGCGAAACAGATGTGTCTCCTTTAGCCTTGTTTGATAGATTCATGAATTCATGAAAGTCTTCTGCCGGGCTAACATTATATGATGCCTTTGGCACTTCATAACGGCTGTCTTAGTGATACCATACTGTTAAGTAATTTGTGAAAGAAAACACAGATACAATAATTATGTAATTATATATAACCATGTACATGCACAGAAATTTTAAGTTTGAAGTTTTTGTATCAATATTTCCTAACGCTTTACTGTTTTATGTTTTATCTCAGCAAATGTCTATCGTTGAGTATTAATTGAGCATGGGTTACTGTCTCTATATTACAACCTCCCCATGCAGCGTTGGACGGACGATTTTCTCCAGTGGGATCCCGGGCATTACGGAAATATCACTCAGCTAGTGCTAACAGGGAGCCATATATGGCTTCCGGAAATCGCCATGTATAACAGGTACTGTATACTTAAAACTAACAACGACCGATTTAATTCAATCAATGAATGAATGAATGAATTAATTGTTTTCAGCTGCCTACAAGCAATTAATTGATGGAATGATTGATTGAATGATTGATTGATGGGCTAATCAATCAATCAATCAATCAATCAATCAATCAATCAATTAAAAAGTCAAGGGAAAATGCAAGAAAGAAACTAATGGAACGGAATAACTGTTGAATTAATTCCATGTAACATAAATCAACTGAATCAATACTTTGTAAGCAACTAAATTAATAGTATTTACTTGCTCAAAGTGAAAGTTATATTCTTCCATGGCCTGCTGTCAGTGTGGACCAAGGGAATGACTTGGCGATGACGGTTCGATTCCGGGCGACCGTCGCCTACAACGGCAGTGTCTTTTGGGCGCCAGGCTTCAAGTGGCGTACAGGGTGCACCATTGACCTCTTCTACTTCCCTCTGGACACCCAGCTGTGCTCTGTCCAGTTTGTCAACTGGCAGCACGGCAGAGACATGCTTGTGTTCTCTCTGAGTTCCTACGGGCTGATGACCAACCTGATGGAGGAAAACGCTCAGTGGGAGGTGGTCAATCAGTCCGCGGGCACTCAGATCATCATGGCGACCCCCACGGTATCCGTGCCGCTGGTCGAGTTCTCCCTAACGTTCCGCCGCAAACCTCTCTATTACGTATTCTACGTCTTACTGCCTTGTTTCACCGTGTCGGCTATCTCCATACTGGTGTTCCTGCTGCATGCCGAGGCTGGGGAGAAGATATCGCTATCAGTCACCGTCTTGCTGTCTTATACCATCGTCTTGATAAACGTGGCGGATGTGACACCGCAAAATGGGGAGACGGCGCCCTTGATAAGTAAGCTGTACAGACGTAGAACCCAATAATTGTGACAGAGTAGCTGCGAGTGGATGTATAAGTTGTGGTATATGATATCATCATCAGCAGCAGCAGTATCATCATTAGGTAGTAGTAGTAGCATCATCGTTAGGTAGTAGTAGTAGTAGTAGTAGTAGTAGTAGTAGTAGCAGCAGCAGCAGCCGCAGCAGTAGTAGTAGTAGCAGCAGCAGCCGCAGCAGTAGTAGTAGTAGCAGCAGCAACAGCGGCAGATGGTGGTGGTTGTGCTAATAGCATGTAGTATATTTGATTCAAGTGACAAGTTGCATGTTTTTAATTATTATGTAATCTTACTTATACAATCTTTGTGGATATCCCTCTGCTTATCACTATATGGTAATACATAGATAATGTGTGACTACACTCCTTCCTTCCAATTACATTACAAAGGACAAACTCGGCCATAATGCCACCGAATTAAATGCACAGGCGCTGATATCCGGTAATATCTGCTATATCACATGTATTCAACCAAATTAGTGCACTGCTGGCGCCCAAACTAATGTACATCTCGTTACAGCTATCTATATTATCTCGAGCATGGGTCAAACCGGCCTGTCACTTGGGTTGACGGTTTGGATTTTGAACATCTACCATGGTGATCCAGAGAGTCGTGTGCCTTCCTGGATAAGGTCACTGCTTCCAAGACAGAGGAAAAGAAGGAAAGAGGAAAGGGACCGGGAGCTTGTACCTGGCACCATGACCCATAAATCAATTTCTCCCAAACAAAGCAACGGGGTAACAACCCCTACTGAACTCGAGTGTAACACCAGTAACACCAAAGCAGCAGGACGTTCTAGTAGCCTGCCATCCGAAGGACCGGCGATTGGTGGGCCAAAATCTGCAGAGATTGTGGAATGTCCTGGAAGGATCAGAAACCGCCAAGAATGGATCCTGGCTTCCAGGGCTCTGGATCGTCTGTGTATGTGGTGTATGCTGACTCTAACCGTGGCAGAAATATCAGTGTTTGTTGTTACCCTAGGCGTGAGTTACAGCAAGTACAATTAGAAGAACTAGATGAGTCTGATTACAGACTCTAAAACTGATAGTCTGGCGTAGGTTATAATATGCACTCAGTAGTTCTACTGTTGTAAAGTACCCGGGAAAGTGCTTTGCAACTGCAAATGTTGTTTAGCTGTGCTTGTTGTAACTGCTACTGCAGAATACTGCCATTATGCAAGCGTCTGTGACGTTAACTTAATTAGGTATCCCCGTATTAATCTAAGCTTTATTTGTGGATTAGTGCAACTTATTAAACACCACAATTAACCTTCCTCGATGCTTTATTTCTCACAAAGGGTCGGCTTCTAGTGCGGCAGTTAAACTGTATTACGTGGGCATCCATGTGGGCCGTTTTGATAATATGCATTGCAGTGTAAATTAATTGTTGTTGGGCGCATTTGCAAATACAGCAACACTCGATAAGAGTATGCTTTCTTCTGGGTACAAGACTAACAGAAAGGAATCTAGTCAGCCAACAGTCTTCTATTTAAAATTCAGCATAACTAGCTCTACATGTGGTTCCCACGTAGTACATAGGTTTCTTGGATGACTCAAGCAAAGCAACCTTATGAGTCGTGCAATTATGTGAGGAAATAGCGTAGAACCGTTATGATGTTATATCTTCAAAGCCTTGCCTAAGCGCCGATGTTGAAAAAAAGCTAAATGTTATGCGACGTTGTTTTAATTTTAACAGGGTTATGACAACTGCTAATGAATGGTCCTGACTGCTACGAAACGTGCATAAGGTATCCGATAGCATTACTGTACACGTGGCGCTAGAGAGTATTGATAATAGTGTGCTGTAGCAAGACCGGAACAACATAAGGTAACACAAGGTAATATGTGCACTTATCGCTCAGACTGGCTCTTCATCCTAAATAATGACCACTTTGATTGCTGTAATCACGTGACTGCTTATATATAATATGCATGACTGTGTTTTGTTTAAAAAGCAACACTTAGCAAACAAACAAAAACAGGTAACACAAGGCGTAAAAACTAGTAAAACGGCTTGAGGAGCCAGGTTTTCCGCCTTATTCACTGGTATGCCTGGCATGCTACCTTTTTTCCTCCCATACTCTATAGAGACCTAAATTGACAGGTGGCCTGATGGTAGGTAATATTTTTTCCACATAACTTTTTATTAGCGGATTAAATGTTATGGTGCACCCCCTTCACAAACACAGAAATACATTGAACTTATCAGCCTTGAGACTGGTAGAAATGATAAATAGGAAAGGGGCTAAGAGCATGAACTTGTTTTATTGGCTTGAATCATTCACTGCTTGACTGAGACGATCGCTGGTCTTACAGCGGGAACGTTTCAGTCGTTCCGGGGGCAGTCACACATGCAGTATCGTGGAATGCGGACACGATAGAAGAAAGGCTTGTTTCCAAACAGGTGCCACACAGTATGGACTGGCCGTCTGGTCACCAACATCAATCTCCAGACATAGCGCTGGAGGCATTTACCATCCAGGTCAGTCTCACAGCGCCGGTCACCCCTGAAACATTTCACAGCATCCCTGAGACATTTCATAACATCCATGAGACATTTAACATCTCTGAGACATTTCACGACATCCCTGAGATAATTCACAACATCCCTGAGATATTTCACATCGCTAAACAGTTCACATCCCTGATACAATTCACAATATCCCTGAGACAATTCACAACATCCCTGACACAATAATTA
>JAAUYG010095222.1_pt1 | contig 14161 bp, 7 predicted proteins | sample 7278091 | NCBI WGS metagenome assembly JAAUYG01 (sample SAMN14350201, study PRJNA611818) | marine sediment metagenome | isolation source: surface marine sediment (0.6m) | place: French Polynesia: Moorea | collected 2018-08
CCCCCCCCCCCCCCCCACACACCCCCCCCCCCCCCCCCACACCCCCCCCCCCCCCCCCCCCCCCCCCCCCCCCCCCCCCCCCCCCCCACCCCCCGCCCGCACCCCCCCCCCCCCCACCCCGCCCCCCCCCCGCCCCCCCCCCCCCCCCCCCCCCCCCCCCCCCGCCGCAGTCTTGGTCCCCGGAGTCGGCGCCGGGCAGTCTAGGTCGCTTTTCTATGGCGGTGCCTTTACTAAGTCAAAACAGGCTGGTATCGGGTTTGTTTTGGCGGACGGCCAGTTCTAGCCCAAGCAATCTGGCGTTATGACCATGTGTCAGACGGTGCCTGTAGGCGAGGAATATTGCGGGGGGTCGGGAGGTAGTGGCTGGTAAACTTTTTTTTTTTTTCTGTGCAGCACATACGCTTGACAGACGGGGAACGCTGCAGGCCGTTTTATAGAAGCACCGAAAAGGCAGTCAAACCTGGCTGAGAATTCTCAACGTCAACTGAGAGGCCTACACACAACGCCGTTTCCGGTGAGTCCCCGTAGTTGATAGCACAGCCCGCAGAAGGCCAGTGTTCAGCAAAGTGTAGGCAGATGGACACGCCTTATAGTAGCTCCTCTGTCAACAGCTTAGTTGGAATTATCAACGTGCTGATATATTTTAAACATTGTAAGGCACCTTCTACGCTAATCCTCTTTCCTATGCTGTTAGAATACTAGGACTACACGTGGTACACTACACACTTGCAACAAGTGGCAACTAGTACTACTTCAATCACGGACACTTGTATTACCTGATTACATATGCAGTGTAACACGCAATTAACAATGAATGATGTAGCGGCTCCTAACTTTGTGCTTTGCGGTATCAGTGAATTTAAACCCAGCTATAAATGCCCGTCAACCTTTCAATCCATCCACTCGCTGTTGCTTTTCCTGTTTGTAGGGCTACTTCTGAGCTAAGAGCAAAGGATTCTTTATCTCGAAGAAGCTTAGGAGAGTAGGCCTACCGGCGCCGACTGATAGTGTAAATGTAACGAAATCTTTTGCGCAACAAACGAACGAGAGAGGGCCAATTTCTGTTCAGGAACACCTCTCTAGTCTGTCTTTGCCTGCGGGCCACTTCACAGTGCTCGTATATCAATGTCACCCAGCAAGCCGTTAACGCGTGACCTCGAATCACCGCAGCTCTATTCTATATGTTTATGCCGTCCATCTGTCGAGACGTTGTGTAGTCGAAACCGCGAGGGGGGCGCCCAGCTGGCGCCGGCGAGACTGAAGTTATTTGTGTGAAAACTTTGTCGAGGGTTCTCTCGAGTCATAAGCTCGCGAGTTGCCATGGCGACCACCAGGCCGGAGAAACAACACATACCATCAGACAGGGGCTATTGTAAATGTGCAGTGAAGCGACATAGGAAACATTTTCAGCTGCCCCGGGGGAAAAAGGTGACAGGATATTTATAGCGCGGATTTTAGGCAACCCCAAGTACACCCTGTGGAACTCTCCTGAATGCGCACGCGTTGTTAGCTGTTGTTGTCTTAGAACCACGTGATCAGTTTCAAATTGCTGAAGTTGTCTGTACATCTTCAACAAGAGATGAACACCGGATTTAGTTGAAGACATATTATGGTAGGTCTCCGGAAAATTTTATAGTTTTCTCCCGGGGTTTTCTTATGTTGGTTTTTCTTGGCCCCTTTATATCATTAACCCTTGACGGCACTTATGTAATAATCTTTGATGTTTTGCTCTTTTTTTTCAGAGATTCATGGATTTACGAGCGATTTTGTCACGGGGATATTGCCCCTTTAGGAGATTAACTGATTATGTACATGTTCCTCGCTGCTTAGTGCTCATATAACACTCAAGTATTACCAGTACTTCTGAACTAAATTTGAGAAATCTGTTGACATTTTTCTAGTGCCGTCTGTTCGCCCCCGCTTATTAACATTTATACAGGTGGGCGGACACGTGTTTTGTGTCTAAAACAATGTAAATTAAATAGTGTAAGTTCGTCACGGCATGCGGTAGGGCCTACTGTTCACTCAGTTGCGACATGTGAATAACAAGTTGTTGGGTCAATGGTGGTTGTTACCCCTTGTGGCTGGCAAGGTTGTATAGTCTATAGTTTGTATGTGTGACGCAAAACATTGTCGGCGGTATCGTTTCGTTTTTATATGGCATCACCGGCATATCTCCATCCGCCGCTGTTGGTGTGGGAAGTATTTATATTTATAGTGTCTGATACTTGTCTGTGTGTGGCTTGGTGTGTTTGCTACCTGTGTCTCGGCTACATCCCACGCCGCTGTGGCTTCCACTATCTTATATGAAACAGAGATTTTGCCTGCTGTGAGGTAGTCGCACACTCCCTTGCCATGGGGAGAGGGAAAGTGAGAGAGACGGGGGGGGGGGGGGGAGAGGGGGGGGGATTGGAGGGGGCAGCGCAAGGGAGGGGGTCGGCGGAGTGGGCCGAAATACTCCCACGCTTGCAGGGGTATTGGTTTCCATCGGAGATAAGGATTAATAGCGATCAAGTCGGATACTCGTCCGGTTTAAGTGGAGGAGCGACAGAGGCCGTCTTAGTACCGGTAGAGGTAGTAGTCTGCTTGCTTTCCGGTGGTAAAGAAGGAAATGGTGTATGGGGAGCTTAGAAAGAAAATAAGTAAGTAAGTTTCAGCTGCTGCATGCGTGGCAGAAGAGACCATGCCCAATACCATATGCCCCATATCCTTTTCTAGACTTCCTCAGTGCTTTGATAGCGTTGACATGGGCGAATGCCGTACATATAAAGTAGTAGCATTAAAACTAAATTTGGTTGCTGTGCGAGACAGTCTTAAAACGTGTTCACTTAAGATTCCATGACGCATTAACTGTAAAATGACATGACATGATTGGGCGAGAGTCGCTGTCTTTAGTAGGCCCTGCTAGCTAGGGTGAACATTAAAGTGCTTGGTGGGAAAATGGCCCGAAAATACCCGAAAGAAGCAAACCAGGAAAGCGACCACTCATGACTGGTCGAAGGTTTCATGCGATCAGATGTGATTGGCTAAACGGTGCATGATAACTTCCAAATGAAACATTCATATTGCGATTTTATGACGCGATATACGTCTTGTTTTATTTTCTAGTGTCTAGGTCTGATATTCTGTGGTATAAAGTTATTTTTGCACGTTGTGTAAGAAAATAACGCAATCCTGTACATGTTGCTCAATGCCTATAACCTATGTATGTAGCATCCTGGGTTCCCAGAGCCATATGCGAGGACGCATAAGCTGATAAGTCTCTGGTTTATTGGCCAGTAGCCCCGTTTAGCATAACCACCTTCCTTATATGGTAAGTAACTGAGTACTTGTCAAACCTATCCACCCTCGTCTATACATCTCCGAGTAATTAAGTCGTGCATGAGACCAGATTGTTGAAGGCTGGGTAATAGCGAATGCAAATACTGGCGATCATATCATGTACAAAGTCGTAAAGTAAGGTATGATGGTAATTAAACCACTCATCTGCAAACAAAAGCACCATCTCATAGGATTGACAAAAATGCCATTCATATCGGCAAAAGAATATTTTTGCAGTTTCATCTGGGATAAGTCCTCAGTGTTTGGAGGCATCAACATGATCATGTCCCTCTACCCAGCACTGCACGTGCGCATTGCATTCAAAGCACCTAGCCCCTCATACGTCTATAGGACGCACTGTGTAAAACGCCGAGAAGTGGCTGTGCGCAGGACCGGGTTTCTCATAGAAAGCAGACGATATACCACTTTGCCATGACAGTGAAAACAGCGTTAAATAGTGGTATGATTTAATAGATACGGTTTGTTGTCCGGAATTGCTTTTGATTGGCTGAGACCAGTTACTCAAACTGACTGACCGCTGCTGCAGGCACAGCTACTTCCAATGTTGAGTACTGGCTGTGCGGTGTGCTTATGACGATGATATGTCACTGAAAGGGGAATACTTACGATGTACTAGCTAGTATTTTGCAGGTACATGACGTGTCTTTTATTGTAGAAATTTAAGTTAAAAGCTGCACATCTCCCACTGAGAGTACTGAGAGTAGCCCAACAGTGGGAGGTGGATGGGCGAACAAATTGGATTTTGCCGCAAGTGAACTTGAAAGGTCAAATCCAAGGTGGCTCATATTTAATCCCTTGTATATCGGACATGAGGAGAGTCGGGACATGTATATGTATTGGTCACCAATAGGAAATCACATCTGGAGATACCAGGTGATGGCTGCATGAACTTGGAATTATCTCGGAAGTTCAATGTCGCTCATGTTTCCAGCCCTCATAGACCAACAAATGAGAACGTAAGGATGCATTGCTGTTGAATACTAATAGAAGGTGACGCCGGGAATTCAAATGCACCATTAGAATTTGGCCATAGATTTGGGCTGGGGGGATTACATACCCAATGTTATTGATGAAAATTATGATTGTCACGTTGCAGTGTGATTACGATTATGATTACACAGTTTAACAAAGTAATCGAATACGATTACAATTACATGATAAAAGTAATCGATTACAATTACGATTAATAAAATGAAATATTAGGTTACCTGCAATCTGCATTAAGTTGCTTGCATGCATATGCTTGGCATCCACCCACCGGCAGTTAGATGTCACCGGCAGTTAGATGTCACCAGCAGTTAGATGTTGTCAGCAGTTAGATGTTGCCAGAGCAAATTCGGATAAACATTGAATGAGCAAAATATAAGACGATTTGAGCATTTGCTAAATAGGTCTCGAGTGCATGTGTTAATTAAATTTAAGTGTTCAAGATAATTCTATGGCGGTTCAGTTCGCGTGTTTGAAATTAGTCTGCATCTCGGAAACAGCTGGTCGTGAAGCAAAACTTAAAAAAAAAATCAGTTTTTGCACATACGTATACGCGTATGTGTACAGTGTGCCCAAGTTGCCTATTATCAGTTTTCTATTTACTCTAAACGCATCAACCCCACTTTGGGGGATCAGATAAGGTTAAATCAAGTTCTTGTAACAGTAGTGAACACCTATTTAAGCGTGGCATTCATTATACTTAATGTAAGTTGCCGGGGTAAGTTATAACTGAATTATGGTAATCTGTATTGTGTCTAAGTCCTTTCGGAAGTTCCCTGACAGGATTGTATACAAGTTTATGTAGACCGCAACGTTAACTTGGTAAGATATCTCACCTGGTCGTGTTAACTGTTCTACAAAAGTGAAAGACCGTTGGGGACAACTGAAAACTCAGCTCACCAACCAAGTACGTTATGTGACGCCCTAAGTAATATCAAAGTACTACAGGCATATATGTACAATGTACAGGTCTTCTACTACTACAAATCTGGGTGACCTAGACTTCGACCTTTCAATGTAACTCAAGGTCGAATGTGATGGCGCCATTGACCTTCCATATATGGTTTCCTATTCATTGTTAATATAGTAACATAGGAGCTAACTCGGCTCCTTCACGCGATATTAGGCCTTGAAATCTCGTTGACCTTGAAATTGACCTTTTGTCACTGAAGGCCAAATATGGTGGTGCCTTTGGACTCCCCATGTTGTATGGTCTATTCATCAGTAATATAGGGCATACTGGTTGATACAACTTAACAAGGCCTTGAAATCTCGGTATACTTGACTGACCTTTCATAGTCACTAAAGGTCAACTATGATGGTGCCATTGAACTTCCCATATATGTTTTCCTATTGATGGTTAATCGTATCATATGGCCTAACCTGGCTCCTTTTAACACGAGATATAAGCCCTCAGAATTTGACTTTGCCTTTCAATGTGACTCATTGTCAAATCTAATGTTGCTGTTGGAGTCCCCATATATGACTTCATATTAGTAATAACATGTCCATTTCTCAACGTTTAGCTGTTATAGGCGTCTCTTATCCTTTAGGCCAAAATTTCGGATCCCCCACACTCACCCTTACCCTGCGGAGATTATTTTTCAAAAGAAATCAAATGGTTTCCTCCCAGGGTCAGGGAGAAGGAAGGCTTCTACCAAAAATGAATCTCGGCTGAATCTCGAAGTTGATCGGACCAATAGTTTAGGAGATTTTTTGCAAACGGGGAGACACACAGACACATACAAATGTAAAGTAGAAACTATATGACCTTAATTTAGTGAGCTATCTGACCGGATTGTGTTACTTATACATGTTTATATCGACCACTACTTGATTTAGTAAATTACCTGACTAGATTGTCTTTCTGTTGTGACCACAGCCTAAATGTAAGTTGACTGGATTACATTGCTTTGCAACGTATTTGTGTCGACCGCAGTGTTAATTTAGAAAGCCGCCTGGCCTGGTTGTGTTACTTTATACGATATAGAATGTATGAAATATTCCGTTGCATTGTCACCTACAAGTAACCTCGTCATCGCAGCGTGACTGCTTGAGTCATGCTATTATTCATCACAACGTTCACCCCAGGCGTGAAATATATGTCCGTACACGTGCTAGTGTATGTAGCATTAAACTTGAACATTCAAAGTCAAAATTGGTCATCGGTGTGGCTTTGGCCAATTTCGTCATATCCGTAACTCCCCCACCGCAGCGTTTACTATGATCACCCACCGTCGCAAAAATGATATCCTGGGAAAATACTGGGGTAGCATATCTAATACACAGAGTACCACGATACCCCGAAAACACTAACCAGAGGACCTTGGCCACATCGTATCTTTATTGGTGGCTCCCGAACAACAGGGTAGTCGTTATATACGATATATTATAAAGATCATCATGCCTAGTAAAAATCCCAGGATTAAAAACAAGAGGTTTCAAGAAATTGTAATTGTAACTGCATATTTGGTGTTTTCCCCCGGGGTTCTCGTCTGTAGTGCATACTCAGAGACGCGGATAAGTACACAGACAAGTAAGATGTGGGCGACCGGATGACTGGAGGGCGACGCCTAGACTGACAGGAACACGAGGCCATGAAACACACGTTGTGAAAACACTAGCTGGGGCGGGTTTTCATGCTCGACATAAACCTACAGGACAGTAGGCCGAAAGCCAGGGACGAACCAGTTTTATGCGATAATTATGACTGATCACATAGACCTGTCACGGGGGATGACAGTAGTCTAGCATTAGGCTTCAGCTCGTCAACTCCTGTGAGAGTCTTTCATGACATGGGTACAGACTACGCCCGAGCCATGGGTTGCCATGTACGGTACAATGCATTGCATGTACCGTGACCCGGGAAATCAGTTCATGAACCTGTTCTGTGATCTACCTTCAAAGCGTTTTACATACTATCTTTCTGGCGTAGATTGGGCTTGAAGGAATGGCTATGGTAGTACAACTAAATCTTGGGAAACCAAAACCATCCCACATAGACAACAGGACGGTTGTCCTTCCTGCTGCTATGTTGCAAGTGAGTAACAACTTGGCAGTTGACCGGGATGGCCACAGTTTGGTGTTACTAGTAGTGGTGTTAAACAGTGTATCTGGTCAGGCATTTAAGCTGACGTTGAAGTTAACAAAGAAGTACTGTGATATTTAAACTGTTTGAAGCATGCACTGGGCGTGCTTTTCGTCAACCGTGGCAAGTAAAACAGTTAATTTTTGCTCTTATAAAGAGAGCTTTGTAGACCATCACAAAAATGGACATTCTTATATTTTATGTGCGATATTTCTCCATATTACACTTGTGGATCATTTCTTAGGATTGGGATCGCTAACTGATTTCATACAAATATCAATGTAATACATTGGTACAAGTGGAACAACAAAACGCACATATGTGTCTCACATCTGAGTAATGGGCTTTAATGCATGCCAGTTTGCTCCCTCATGGGGAATAAATATATCAGGACGGATTACAGTTAGTGATCTGCGTGCATATTTATAAAGTCACTTTACCATGTCACTTTATGGTAAAGGTATGCATGAAACATGTCTTGAAGTAAGTTAGATCCAAGACGAGCTGACAGTGATGATTATTAAGAATTTCCATGGGGAAGGCCATTCCCCTTATGCATATCCCACTGAACCTTGTGCTAAAGATATTACAAGTCCACAATAACAATGAAGGACGAGTAGGAAAGTGAAGAAGCATACACAGTTACGGTGCATTGTTTTGCAGGTATCGTGTATATCTCCCGGCCTTAGCTAAGATGCCAGTATTCTTCGAATGACGTGCATTTGAAGTAGCTTGAACGCCTTGCATCAGTAGACTGTTGGTACGCATATTCACATTTATATCAAAATAAACTTTGAGCCCATCCTCTTATTTCCTTGTTTCAGAATCCTTGAATCGACAATGAAGCCACGTGTGAAGACCGAGCCAATAGATAAACGTCCAACTAGATACACCTATCCTGGACATGCTGGGGTCAGACAGACTCTGCGCCCAACTCTAGGGTCAGTCATGATAAGCCATCCATGTCAACTCCGGCCTCGGGGCACCTGGCAGGACTGCTATATCTCGAGTCCTGCCGGTGACAGTGAAACCGACACGCAGATGTCCAGTGCCCAGGTCTATGTACCTGGTAGTGCCACATTCCCATTTGGAGTCGCTGGTGGGTCCCAAGACACAAGTAACATGGTTAGTGCTGCTGAAGCAAGTAGTACCTCATCATCAACGTCTGGTTTGTTGAGCTTGGATAACAACAATTCAGACACTGCTATGGACCAGGAAAATTTATTGGACGAGGCAAGTGTTAAGGGAATATTTGGTTGGTCCACGGTTGATGGTGTAAGTGTGCCATGCCTCTTCCGGGGCGGCAAGAAATTCGTATCTGTGAGGATCGTGGAACAGAAACTTCTCTCTAGGTACCCAAGTGACTACCCGGAGGAATTGAAACAGCGTCCTCCACTGCTGAGCCAGTTCATCACCACGAGTGAAGCCAAACTGCTGAACGAAATCAACGTCGAACATTGTAATTACGAATTCGGTACACACCCTTTCACCACCAAGGACTTGGTTGTGGCTCTTGAAGACTTCGAGGAGTTTTATGACATTGTGAAGAAAAATTTTCCGGGAGCACTGTTCAGGAGGAGAGGTATCTCTGCACTGAATGTGGCACCTGGTGTGCCTCAAGGTTCCTCGTCAGTCAGTGGTGGCCTTACCATGCCTAGGTCCCACCCCAGTGGGATTGAGTCAAATTTCCATCCACTCCGTGATGATAGAGGTAGAATGAGGATCATGCCAACCCTCGATCAAACAGACCCATTTCCTCAGAATCATACCACGGCAACTTTCATTGCAAGTCAGATCCAGGGTGGCTGGATTCAGATCAATAACACGGTTGTGCCATATGTCATAAGAAATAACATCAAAATGGTTCCACTGAAGGTAGTCCAGTTTGGAGCAGGCCTGTTGAAAGACCTGCAGGAGGAAACGTGTGTGCGGTCTTCGCCTGACGAGTGTGAGTATCTGACTGACATTTGTAAAACTGCTGGACTGACCTTCACCTTTAGCGTCAAGGCCACTGCCTTTGTTGCATCGCAGGCAATACCAATGATGAGTAAAACCCCAGTCAAGATGAAAGATCTCCCCAAGGATGACCCCTTTGGAAGCGCTGAATATGACCCAGTAAGCGATGATAATTCTTCTGCAAATGAGAGGCAACCTATGAGCGATAATGTCCACACAAGTATGATAGAGCCACAATACCACCTTCCCACATCCCACCCTTCCCCATTACATGGTATCGGTAGATGGAGAGGCCCTCCAAACGTGACTGTTCGCAGTATGGGTCCAGAAGGTCATTCATTCTGGGCAAATTCCCTTGCGAGCCTGCAACCTGAGGGCTACCCGGTAGCAAACTCGGCAATGCTTCCTCCACCCCCACCATATCCACAACCGATGGTTGGAAACTCGATGATGCACACTATGTCTCAAGCAAACAGTTCTGCTGCCCACTCGATATCACCAATTGGTGCCGCCAAAGCCCAGCAGACCTCTCCCTCACCGTCTGCCTCGCCTATTGGGGCAGCCAACCCGCAGCAGCAGACATCGCCTGCTCTTCAGGCCCTGATGAACTACACCACAAATCTGACACCGCCAAATTTCTCCCAGAACTCACCCATTGCCACAGCCGGTGTTGCTGCTCCTAATGGGGTTCTGTCTCACACACAGCCCAACCTGGCAGCTGTTGGTGTCGGCTTCATTCCCCAGAGAATGTCACATGATTTTGAACCTGTCCGTCCACGCAGCCCAAGTTTGACAGGAGGACAGAGGCGATCATCCACCGAGACCTCAGTATACCGTTGTGATGTTGCCATGAAACGACGCGGCACCGTTAAAATGAAACCTCCTCAGGTATGTCCACAGAAACTGGGGATACATAATGTAATAATTGTTCTCTGTAAACTCTTTACCGCATATCGAAGCTTGTATCTTTCAATGAAAGTTGATCTGAAATTCATGCAGAGTAGGTTAAACTATACAGCGCTATGTTGCACTAGGAAATATCTGCTTGATATAGACTCGTTGAATATGGCCTATGATTATATAGATTAAAAAAAACTCACAAGAATAGTTCTACTGGTATTTAGTAGTAGTACAACTAACCTATATGCATTTGGGTATGAAAAAGGCACCATATTGATTGGTTGTAAGTGCTGTGATGTGTCAATTGTAGGCTCCATCTTTACGATCAGTTGAGGTAATCACCATTTCCATATACTTTGGCGGTTTTGAAGGATTCTTTGCAAATTGGAATAGTACAATATTATGTTTCGTTTACCAAATATTTGTCAGCAGTTTCAAGTGCTAGAATATTTTTATCCCTGTCCGCAGGATCAGAAAAGGCCAAGGTACCAATCAAGTCAAGACGACTCACTGAAGTCCACATCCTGTAATAAGGTATCCATACAGCCGGCAGACTTCCATGGTCGTGTTATCTCGTGTTTATTGGGTCGAAACAAGCGACGGCTGGGCCTGGTAGAGGCGATCAGTCGTGTCTATTTTCCAAAGTCTGCGTTGGCGGACTTCTTGCACATCCTACAGGTCGTTTTGCAGCTCCCAACCTACCCACTTGATGTCGCAGAGGAGGCAGCATTCATCGAGTTTTATAAGCTACCGACGAAGCGACTGAAATGCAGGAAAGTTCTAGATCTGGAAGACTTGGATCAGTATATGCCTCAACTGCAGCACATGTACGCCAATAGGTTTGATTCTCAGCCACAGGATGGGGCCAGTGCAGTAGGGAGTAGCACAGGTGAGGAGAATCCATTCCTGATACAAAGTACGGAACGTAACGTAGGGAATAAAGTAGGCCCTGCACAGAAAGACTCCTCTGTAATTGCGACAGGAAAAGGGACAAGCCACAGCTTCTCTGGCAGCTCAATCAAGCAGGGCCAACCATCCGTCAGTGTCACAATGTCGAAAGGGTCGATCCCCAAAAAGACAAAAAAGTTAAGTGATACAATTAACAGGCTCAGGCAGATGGCCCAGCAAGGTGAGCAGATGAAAACCATGGCCAGTAAGGAAAGGGATGCCTCATCCAGTGCAAGTGATCATGAAATGGAAGGTCCAAACTGTGCCAGTGTAAAAAATGTTGCTAAAACAAAGGAAGTGTCTGAGCTTTCGAAGGGGAGCGAAAAATCACCAGTTGCCCTCACACCCCTCACAATTGAAAGCGCCGATGGCCGCCTTGAAACTGGTGAGATACTGAATCACGAAGAGGTGGTTGCAGAACCTACTGATACACCAGCAGTCACTTCTGGAAGTGTAGAAACTAGTGTACAGGTGAGACACCCCGATCACAGTTCAGACAGTCTAGATATGGTGACAAAGGACCAAGAAGAAAATGTTAAACCCACCGCTGGTGTGTGCCCGAGCAACAATTATGGGCCTTTACTGAAACCTGATTTACCAGCTATAGGGACCAACGAAGAGGTACGCAGGCCAGATTCTTTGGCAGACCACAAAGATCAAGATGGTCGAAGTGGCTCATGTATTGATCATACTCCAGAGCCAGATGATGAGTCACCCTCTACTTCTGGGTACGAGGGCAATGATGTTGATCCACATTTTCCGGGCAATCTCAAAATACCTGATACAGATCTAGATGTCCATGATAAAGAGTCCAAATCTAACGATCTACCAGCATCTGAAGAATCTACTGGCGAGTTTTGCCAGTCAGGTCGCTCAGATAATCTACAAGGACAAATCGTACCTGAGGCTGATTCGGTTTTATCCGGAGTATTCGACGGAAGCTTAGAGTGTGAAGTGTCCGACGTAAATTTCGATCAAATCTATGACTTTGACCAGCCTACTGGATCTGAAAATCTGGGTTTAAGCACACCAGCTTCCGACAAACCGCTGGAAGTTCAAGATATTGTTCCATGTCCAGAAACCGCAAAGGTTCTGCCAGCATTGCATAACAGTATGTCTGCGTTCGACAGTTGTGCCATCATGTCAACAGAGTCAATGGAAAGTAGGGTGGGAATTTCTGGTTTGGGGGAAACAGAGATACGGTGTGTTGTTCCTAGTGACAATTCAGAAACGGATAATGGGGAACCAGAAGCTGATTGTCCGTATCCCGCTGAGGTTCCTAGTTGCGGGGTGTCTGTGGAGTTAGGCCTGCAGATAAATAGTCACGTAAGGGCTGGAGAGCCTGGGAGCACAACGGTTCCTACCTGTACACATATGGAATCTGAAAAAGTAGCTGCTGCTTCAGATAAGCCTGAGAATATGCAGGACCACAAAGAACCAGCCGACAATACAAGCATCTCCAGTGTATTCGCACTACCTGTGTGCCTGAATGCATCCGTTACAGTATCTGTGCTTTCTGGGACAGAAGTACCCACAAGCGACCCAAAGCTGAACTCAGAAATGTTAAGTGACAGTAGCGTTACAGACGATATGATGGAAGGTTCTGCCGAACCCACAGAGTCGAGTGGCCATGATGTGGAAGCTCCAGCTGTTGCAGTTGAACTACGAGATGGTGACATGATCTTTGCTGACCAACCCCAAGACGGGTGCACCATTACTAGCAGTAGCCCCGACCATCTCATGAGAGATGGCAATATGATCGAGGGAGACCAGAAAACAATGTCACTACAAGATGATGACGATGAAGTGGTTTTTTGTGGACATACCGAGACCGGGACGCCACAAGCCAAGTCGGATTGCGTGGGAAAAGAAACGATCATAGTTAAGCGCGTGGACAATGGCGAGAGCATTGTGATTACGTTGGAGTAATTGCGGTATTGTGAATGTTGTATAAGCTATGCCAGCTTTGGGCCAGTTTGAATACAGCCCAAACTATAAAGACAAAGTAGGCGTTATAGACACGAGGGCATGTGGTACTTTCGTGCTGTATTGAATGAATATTTGTGTACCTCACAGGTGTAAGAAACATGTCAAATGGGGACCCTATTTATAGATATGTACTTGAAAAAAGAATTTCTCTGCATGGCATGGTAAAAAAGAAAGGAATTCGTAGCATTGGTGCTGTTGTATCCGCGCATGACGATGGACCATGTAGTTCTTTACTCAAAACCGTTGGGGGGTAAGCATGCATTACCGTTGCTTTCAACAATATTGTATATGTTCGTGATTTAATTGATGAAAGTATGAGACAAAGGAACGTACACTTAGAAAAATATGGCAGATTATTGTTTAGTACGCGCTCATTTTGTCTGTCGTGCGACACTATATGCATGCAGTTTGTAGAAGAGAATCTTGAGACTTTCGTTTCTGAATAGTGTTATGTAAGCAGCTGCTGCTGTAACGTAGCTACCGATTCAATTTCCAGTTGAAGACACATTTCTTTACCGTTAATTTCACAAATCATTGTACAAACCACAAGTCCGATTGTTTATGTAGTGATATTAGTCTCATCTAGTCTTCCTGTAGTGTTTGTGTAGATCTTCCCATATTCTGCTATGGTGTTCATTGGTGACATGTTCGTATTTGGAGATAAACTGAACGCATTTCTGGGAGGCATGGTGCTCATGGATTGGATATATGGTGCAAAAATAGAGAATATAAATATATTTTTAGAGCGAGCAAGAGCTGTATGGCATGCTATTTGGAAATTATATATGACTAGTAGTAAATAAATGCGGTTTGAATAACGTGGATGTTTTGTCTTCTTCTTTTCAGATGACTGTATTAAGGTGTATCCGGGATGACTGGGGGTTCATATTGATGGGCCCATTTAAAATGGGGATATTATTTTGTAGTGGTAAAATAAAAATCAGATTTATC
>JAAUYG010097579.1_pt1 | contig 14156 bp, 15 predicted proteins | sample 7278091 | NCBI WGS metagenome assembly JAAUYG01 (sample SAMN14350201, study PRJNA611818) | marine sediment metagenome | isolation source: surface marine sediment (0.6m) | place: French Polynesia: Moorea | collected 2018-08
CTTTGATTTATTGTGTTCAAAATGATAATAAATTAGTTTACTATTACAAAAAACTTGAGTCACTGTATTTGCTGAAGCTAGCCTGTTGATATTTTAATCTAGTCATGAGCTGTAAAAGTGTGACCGCGCGGCCTTTATGCTGATAAGCATACTTGTTTCAGAAAAAGCTTGCAACCCGAGCATCTCCAAGCTTCTGAACGAAACAATTGGAACCACGATTGTGAAAACCAGTTGTAAGTATATGCCATAATTGAGTCACTGATATCCTGAACGTTTCCTCCAATGCTTTGGTGGGCTGTTTTTGGAAGGAAAATGCCGATGAAGTGCCTTGTTGCTGTTTATTGCAGCCAGTGACTTGGACAAGGCAGTGGGTATTGACTGGGAGAGCATCATCGCGCTTCTTATCTTCTTGGTCGTCGTGCTGTACGGAAGGTACGTTCAGTCGTTACTTGTATCTCACCCATCCGTTAATTTGCAATAGAACAGTGTCACCTTTTCTGTTTGGTGCCAAAAGGATTCGCGTGTTGCGCATGCATGAGCAGAATCCTTAACACTTCAAGAAAGGGAGGGAGTGGCGAAACTTGTGAAAAAGCTAGAAATGCCAACTCGCGACCACACAGAATCGATTGACCACGAAAGTTACGTATCTCTCAGTTCTTCACACATGTACGTGTTAACTTGTTCAGCATCCGATCGAGCTCTCACAGCCAGATGGGGAAAATAACGCTTGCCGCAGACTCGGATAAAACTATGCTGGCTGATAGTAACTCGGGTGAGTTGCTGGAGCTGGTAAACACAGTGAAGCCATAGCAACCCATTGTTGTCATGTTTCTCGATATTCTGTTGTCACGTTCAAGGGTTTATCACAGTGAATAGTGAAATCTTCAACCTGTTTACTTGGATATTTTTTTCTCAGCTTCAGAGTTTGTGGAAATGAAAAAAAAAAAAACAAAAAAACAAAACAAAAACGAAAATCTTCACCAAGTTTTGCTATTCGCTGTTCTTTGCACATTTTTTTTTCCTCATGTGGCATGACAGCTTGCGTCCTCAGTGGCTCAAATTAATTATGATGATTTTCTATTGGCTAATTTAGGTATTGTTTTACAGTTAGAAGGTCTGGTGATAGGATCGTCAATAGATGCATGAACCATGTGGCCAGCAAACGTTTGTGGCTGTTTTTAATCTGTTTCTTTGACCAGTTTTTGTTCTGACCTGACAAGAACAAAGAAGCAGCTTTTCTGCTGGACGGGCATGCAATGAAAAATTTTGGCATGATAGGATAGAAGCAGCGGACAAGACAACATCTTCAACATTTGTTCTTTCGAGACAGGAACGTTTATTCTGGAGCAGCGGCTGTCCTGTCTTGTTTACGTTTCAGTTTCTTTTGTTCCTTTGCTTGAATTACCAGCGTGGGTCCATGCTACAACGACGGAATGTGTCATCCTTGTGTTATGTCATGGCTATTTGAGGGCAAAAGTCAAAATTTTCATTCGGGTCTGACTCTGTGTTGGTGTTTGTAGCATCAGAACGAGTTCATCGTCACAAGTAGGAAAATTAACACTGGGGGGCAGTGACGACGCTGCTGATAACAATCCCGGTGAGTGGCATCACTAAGCTGTCTAACTGACCCAGCTCACAAGAATGGTACCATGGCGGTTCTGTGCGCATTCACTTTTGATTTGAGACACGAAAGTGTCATGACATAGAAAACGAATTGGGCGCTGATCATGGTATCATCATTGCTGAGCGTTGTGAAGAAATACGGGATGTGACTCTGGAAGACACAAAAGCCAGAAAGTAAGAATTGTGTGGCATCTACAGTCAAGCTGGATCCACTGCATGAAGAAAAAGGAGCTGGGTGTTGTAGGCTGGGCATCTTTCCTACATTTTGCCTTGGCATTTGGCAAAACTGCTTGGTAAGATAACTGAATACCGTAGTTCAAGGAAAGTGTTCAGACAAACACAGAAGACTTGAAGAACCACCAGCTTGCAAAGCAACTCACTGCTTCTATCGTTTGCAGACGCTTTCTCTTGGAAATCTGCTTGATAGCAAATATAGCTTGGTGATGAAGCACGAATAATTTTTGTCGCTTGTTTCTTTGAAATTGCCATGAAGACGGTCACGTTGAAAATGACGTTCATGAGCAATTTGCTTTCTTTTGAACATCTTTCGGCTCGCTTCTTTTGTGTTGTTGGAAAGAGGTGAAATTTAGATAGAGTTGGATGCTCTGCTCAAGTCTTATTTTTTTTCACAAAAATATTGCTGCCTCCAGAAAACATAGTCAACTGTTCAGCCGATCACACAGAGTCAGACTCGTTCTAAATTAGCTGGGTTCCATTCGTGAATTGGGTTTGTTGATGGCCTTTTGGGGGGGGAGATTCGGGCAAGTTGAGTTTTGTTTTCTTCACAAGGACCAGCTGTTGAAATGAATTCATGTTGGCCACCTTTGTTCCATTTGTGAATTGTAAGGCAAAAACGCACACATGTCCCTCCTTTCATACGCCGCATGTTATTCTTGTAGGTCCAGCTCTTTGTGCATTTGGTTCATTCTGAACGGATTCATTTGGACAGACACATTTTGTTCTTTGAAATTGGAGCAACCCAGAAATCAAAGTTTCCGTGTTGTCTGCATTTGGTTTCCAGTTTCTTCACATTATGACAAAGAAATTGTCGGTTGTTTGCTTGGTGAAAAGTGATAAGAAAGAAAGGAAATTCATTTCTGGGTGGTCTTGCAGTCTGTTCAAATGAGTTTAGTCGTGCGTTGCAACATATGCTGTGGCCTTGTTTGGGGTTTAGTGTTTTGCCTTTGGTGCTATTTATTCTTTTTCTTGTCGTGGTGTAGTATCCGTACAAGCGCCAAGTCTCAGATGGGCAAGTTGACTATGTCTGGAGGCAGTGATACTGTGTATTTGTCCGACGAAGACCACGAAAGCAAGAAAGGTATGCGTACCGGTATTCTATTCATCCACTGGAAGAAAAGGTAAGGTGTTCACATCTATGTAGTGACGTCAAGTGACCCACGCGGTGCTGTGGGATAAAAGGTACGTGGTTTTGTTTTTTGGCCGCGCGACAAACAGGGAAGCCAGAGAGGTCTATGGTAGTTGCCCTGTCGTTGAGACAAAACCTCCCCCAAACCCTAACTCCATCGATCATTTGTGGTCGCGCGGCCTCGACGCTGATAAGAGTGCTTGTTTTTGTGCACATCTATTTTAGGTCTAACAAGTTCATTTCTTTATCAGTTGCTGTTTGGTTTCGTTCACGTTGGTTTTAGTGGTCAGAGGAGAAGGTTGAGTGTTGGATTGACTTGTCGAAGCTGTTTTGTTACTGACCTGCCTCGTAACTTTTCCTCCTAACCTGCTTGCTAACTTCTGTTAACTCGAACTGTTTAGGTGGTGATTTTATTTTGTTGCGGTGCGCGGAATGGATCTTGTCATTTTCACTTAGTTTCACTCACATTTTATAACTTCACTTGCACGTTGGCGCACGCATGTACAGTATTCGAACGAGCAGCAACTCTCAGCTGGGAAAACTAACCCTGCAGAACAGTGACCTGGAGAAGACCAGGTTGGCTGATCATGAAATGACTGGTAATGTCCAAATGGAAGCAAAAGAGCGTGTCAGTGAAATGTCATTTTTCTGTTGTCCAAAACGAATAAGAAACCCTGCTGGTCTGACCCTGACGCTTCCCATCAAATCTGTGTGAGAGGTAAGACAATTCTGCTTTGAGAAAAGGAGAAAAATATTTTCGCGCCAAGGTAGGTCGGTCGTCTTTTAAAACTTTGAAAACTTGGAAAGAGACTTGTGGTGCGTGTAAAATTGTTTTCCTGATTATTCTTGCCAGTTTCCGCTGAGAACGCATAAGTTTCCAAACCCTCGCATGATCAGTCGTTAGTGCTCGACAAATAAGAACGGAAAACAAGCAATTGAAAATCATAGTTCCATGTTTCTCATAGTTGAGTTTGCCTGTCTGTTGTCCAGCGCAAGTTTGGGTGTTTATCTCAGTGTTGTCCTCCCCCCTAAAATGCAAAAGTTCTTGGCAAACATAACCAGCAGCTGTTTTTTTTTTTTTTTTTTTTTTTTTGGTGTAGCAACAAGAGGTTTGATTTTACTCCATCAGCAGTTCGCCTGCAGTCTTGTTTTTACCTGGCTTGGTTTTGCAAACACCGTTCACATTCCAAACGCTCTTTTCATTGCAACATTTACTGTGCAATCAAGATATATATCTGGAACTCTCGTCTTGATTGCTTTTGCCTTTGCCGAATTAAATGTGACGTCAAAATTGTGTGCTTCTTTCGAAGTGATTCTGCTTTTCTTTATCGCCAAGCAACTCGAGAGGAGGTAGCTTTAGTTGCTAGGGAGAACGGTGAAGAACCCGCACAAGGTAGGCACCAAAATGGAGGCCGCCTTGTGAAGCTTTGCTTTCTGTTCATCCCGTTTCTTTGTTTCCCAAAATTTGGCTGCGGATTCAGGTGGAAACAGTTTTCCCCTGGGAACGAAGTTTCCCCTTTGGGAGCGAAGCGAGAAAACAACTTCAGGAAGAGAAACATTCTTGCAATCGGGAGATTGTTTTGTTTCCGTGAACACTTTTTGGGTATTGTCCAAGTTCCCACAGGACTTTTCCCCCGTTAATGCTGTGAGAAAGAACATTCGGAGAAGCCTAATCTGGAGACCCCTTCCTTCCTGTCGCTATCATCCCTGAATCTGCTCTTTCTATTCCCTGTTCCAAACAGCTCTTTTTTTTTTTAAATCAAGTTATAATTGGTGTTTCATAGTTCACTTGTCAAGTGGTCAGTCAGTTGAATACCTCAGTTCATTTCAGTAGTGACCTAATTTTTGGCCAAATTCTGAGTGTGTTCAGTTTTGTGCCATTTTGCCAATTGGGCCAACGTTCCTCGCATACATCAAACTAGAGATACGTGCTCTCTTCTGTAAGTTGGGGCGGAATAAAGGAAAGTTGACAGAATAAGCTGAGGATCTAAATTTATTCCGTGTGGTGTATTTTCTGCCTTGAAAGTACCGTACAAGAAAAAGCATTTGCTGCGCAGTGTTTTGATTGTTTTTGTTCGTATTGCAGATGCCAGCAAAGACGAGGAGAAAGGACAGACGGTGTGGGACAATGAGGAAGAAGGCGTCGCTTATTCGTACTCCTTCTTCCACTTCATGTTCTTCTTGGCGTCGCTTTACGTCATGATGACTCTCACTCACTGGTTCAAGTAAGTGTCAAGCTCATCTAGTTTCTCTGCACACTGGCTTCGAATCTTGCCTGTGGAAACAATGGGTCACAAAGCGTTGTTACCAGTGCTACGTTTGTTTTGCAGGCCGAGCTCTTCGTTGTCTCTGAGCGCCAACCAGCCAGCCATGTGGATCAAGATCGCCTCCAGCTGGGTAAATTTCAGAAATTCTTTTCACAAAATTAAACTTCAAGATGTCCAGAAAAAAAACAAAAAAAAACAACAACAACAACAAACCAACAAACACCCGTTTCAGCGTGACAATTTTTCAGCCGAAAATTTGCGAAGTAAAAGCTCCAGGTGGGTTGCAAGACTTGTGAGATCGATCTTTCTTTTGTGATCCAGGTGTGCGTGATCCTGTACCTGTGGACTCTGGTGGCTCCAATCGTCTTGAGTGACAGGGACTTCAGTTAAGTCGCATTTACTTCAGCTAGACTGGTGGTTGCAGGTTTTGACAACAGGCCAGACTGTGTTTGGTCGACCGGAACTCAGACAATTGGAAGTTTTTATGTTTGTCTTTCCCACTTGCGTTGGATTTGTGAATCCATCTCTGCATGTACGCTTGTCAGATTATCTGTTCTGTAGGTGACAAGTCACGCAATTCTCCCCAGAAAAATGCTTTGCTTCTGATACGTCAGACAAGAAGAAGAAATCTCATGTTCAGTTTTTTGTGTAATGCTGTCGAAACAGACAGAATGTACTTGGAGATTTCTTTGCTAAATGTCGAAAAGTCCATGTTCATTTGAAAAAAAAAAAGGGGGGGGGAAAAAAAAAAAAAAAAAAAAATTTTCGAACGGAGAAATTTTATCGTTTGTAGATCCGACAGATAATAGACAATCGGTTTCTCATGCTGTACCGAATTTTTTCAAGGAACAAACTCCGCTGTAAATGAATCGATGCCATTTGAATGGTGTATCGATACCCTGCAGGGACATTGTGATGTTGCAGAAAATGTAGGTAGCTACCAAACAGATTTTCTCGTCCATTCAGTCTCCATTGTGTGTACATGATAACAAGACGAAGGAAAATATTTCAGAGTGCCCCATGTTTTTGATACTGTAAATATGGAGGAAATCTGGAACCCATTGGCATTGGATATAAATTTTGATCACCTGCGACGTGAAAGTGTAAATGTTCTTTTCGTGGAAACAATTGTTTTTTCACAGATGACCGATCTGCTTGTCAGCAGCTCCTGTTCGACTTGAATGCCAAAGAGGGGAAAACACCTAAAAAAAGACCAGTCGAGAAATTAGGATTTTGAAGTCAAATCATTATAGTTTGTGGCAAGATCAAGTGTTTAGTGGTTCAGAAAATTTTCTCAAAATTAGGGTTCAGATATTTTCAAAGGCAATTCCGTCGAACATAAAAATCATGGTCCACTACAAGCTTGTTTTTTTTTTTATCTTCTGTCGTGTCAAGCAGGCTTTGTCACGTGAGCTTATGCCAATTCTAATTTATTTCCAATTCTCTAAGAGCATTTTCGTAGGCTGTAGCTGAAGAAATGGTTAATGCGCACGCATTCGGGCAACATGTTGAAAAGCCGATTGACCGTTCTTCAAGAAAATCTCTGTATGACCATTTTCACTTTGTGATAATGTAGATTTGTCAGGAAAGTGTCGTCTTGCTCATAAACTGTGACAAAAAGAATGAATCCTCGTTTCTTTTGTTGCTGGAAACTTCTTCAGAATGCAGAAAAGAGTGGAAAACAATGAAAAGTAAACTTTGTACTGGTTTTGCATAACATCTGCCGCAAGTGTCTGGTCTGTCGTTCACTCCAGTGGAGCTAAATTCTGGGAAACTGGAGCCAACAACGACACTGTCGGTAGTTTCCGAGTGACTGTAAGATGTTCACTGTCTCCAGAACAGTGAGAGGATGAATCCTTTTCAGCTCTTTTGAACTGAAATTTAGAGTTAGAGGTGTCAATCAAACCAGATCCTTCGCAGCTTGTGCCCCCTCCTTGGCATATTTTCTGAGGTTGTGGAACAAACCTTTTGAGATGCTTCTGCCGTAAAGGGCGGATTAGATGAGCTGAGTGGTCCCGTGCCGTTTGTTCCAGCAAACTCACAATTTAGTTGACTGAATCGACAGAAAATGTTTTCGAATGTTGCAATAGCAGACGTCTGTTTTGTCATTTTCGCACAGTTACTGGTTGTTGGACGCCTTTTGAACCGGGGCAACCACATGTTGAATTTCTCTTATCGCGGCCTGATGTTCCAATCGCCCTTTTCATTTTGGACATCAACTTAATAACTCAGAACACGTATGATCCGCGCAAGTATTAAGGTCAAATTGTCCATTCACCTTCGCCGATGCTTGTGATTGTTTGAACTGGTCGGAAATGTTGCTCGGTATGGGAAAAGCACACTGGCCGGCAGATTCTTATTTCCATCCACGTCCACTCTGCAAAAAAGCAGACCGGGCAAAAATAGGAAACTGGTATTCCAACAAAAAATATTTTTCAAGGGGATTCCACAAAAAACACGCTTGCACGTACCTGGTGATTCTTGCTTCACTCCGTTCGTAAGAGGGATCTGAAATGAAGAAATCAACTTAGGTTCACTTGCCCTTTCCAATCAGCTCAAAGGAGGGCAGCAAACAGAAAATCAGGCAAATCCAAATTGGAGATACGCCCACGCTGGGCCAATTGCAAAAGACACAAAACCGAAGGAACTTGTCTTCCTGAGGGTCGGTCAACAAACCTTTAGAAGGCTCGGAGTGAACAGTTAGTGGCTGTGAAACTGGTTGGCTTGGGTGGTGGACTTGCTCTGGCTTGTGCAGTGTCACATTGATTTTCTCTGGTTGTGGGACGCCAACAATTGGCACCAAACGTCTGTTCAACGAATGTCGCTCGTACACCGGATTTGACTGCAATGGTTCTGGTTTGAACAATTGTGCAGTGGATTTTATCGACAAGGTGCCCTTTTGAAATATGTGTGCAGGAGGCACAATCATTGGAAAAGATGTGAGCCTGGCACATACACTTACATAAATATGAGGAATTGATTCTCCAAATCGTTTCTGTACGTCCAGCATTCTCTGCAAGAAAGAAATGAATACGAATGCGTCGCCTGTATTCTTGGCTCTTGGTAATCGTAATTGGTGGCAATTGTTTTCGCACGACATGCTGTGGTACAGACTGCTCATGCCAAACGGAAATTGATTCTGTTCTCCCCATTGTCTTTCGTTTCCTCCCGTAATCGCGACACACGTGCAGGTTAGCTAGCAACAGAGACTGACAGTTTCTTGGGGACTGATTCTGGAGACGATTAAATCGCTCCACTTACGACTTGTTTTCAAATGCGCTTGAAATAACAACCTTTGCAGCTCGTTCAAGAAGTCTTTCTTCAGAAAAGCAGGGAATGCCACCGTTGCTTCTGTTGAGATATTTGTTCACGAAGTTGGGGTAGTTTTTCACAAAACGCCCCACATGGCCATTAATCTGTGAAGAAAGTACACTGCTGGCAATTTTCAGGAAAACACCCAGACAGTTTCGCCAAAACATGTGACAAGATGCGAAGCAAAAATGCCTTGGCCGAGACGTACCTGTTTACTTTGCTGAGTTTCTCTCTCAGGTACAGATATTGCGGGCAAAGTCTGCAGGCAAAATTATTGTTGCAAACTGGTGAAAAGGCATCGTTGATATCGAATAGGTTGTATGTTGTCTGACCATACATGAGTCACCAGCATCTGACAATGAAGAAAAAAAGAACAACGCACTGTTTCTGAAGCTGTGGCCTGGTTCTGGTTTGGAAGATGCTGGCCTCTCTCTGCTGCGTTCTTGTTCCTGGATTTCTGGTGCTTCTTCCTTTTCTTTTTTCTGTTTCGCTGTTCAGTCCAAACCATTTCTGGTTCTGATTCGCTGTCGCTCTCACTTGACCTGCACAAAAAGGCAGTTGGAGTGTGAATTGAAGTGTTAGCAAAGAGCTTGATGGCAAGTGCATCATTGTCCTTGTTTGAAACAAGTTTTCCACAATTTTGTGTCTTGCAACGAGGACCTCTTTGCCAATAGTGGAGCAAAAAATCTGTTGTTGGTCAGGTTAGAGGATCTCCACTTGGAATTAGGGCCCTTTGTGGAAGAATATGATTCACAAAAATGGTCCGAAGAAACTTAAAGAGGTGAATTGAGTGGGATCCACTGACTCTGATTCTGATTGTTCCAAGGATGATGCACTCAGCTTCTCCAGGACCCTGAGACACTGGTTCACGTTTTCAGGCGAGACGTCCTTCAGAAACTTTTCCACCGTTTCTTCAGGAGGCTGTGAAGAAACCGTATTTGCGTTAACAGATTCGTAGAAGTGCAATTTCCTTGGAATCTGCCCTTTTGGCCAGACGGGTTCCTGGGATGTTTCTCTGACAATCACGTTGTGAAGGCTTGGAATGGACTTCGCTTTTCGCGACGCAGCTACCAAATTTTTGTGATTCGAAACGTGGGGATAATGTCCAAGTTAACTTTGCTGCTGTCAGATTGAATTGAGAAATATTTCTGCACCTGAGATGCTTGTTGCGACGCTCTGTTTTCTGACCAGGTACTTCCCTCTCTTGCGTGGAGCAGCCTTTCTGGTTTTTCTGCAGTAATAGAAGTGTGCATGCTTGTGCATTTGTGCTTGGAGTCGCTGACAAAACAGAAGAATTAACAGGTCTTCTTTGCTCCATTGTTCAGAGAAATAAAACAAACAGACCAGTACTGGGTTCAAGGCCTCCATTGCTCTTCGGAAGTGCCGAGGCAACTCTCAGTCGTCGCTCCAAGATCCTTTTTGCCAACGCTTGGACCATGTCTACGGGAGAAAATGAAAATACTGTGGCCAATGTTCTTGTCATTTTTACGATGCATATTGAGGCACGAAAGAATGGTAGAGATCACCTAAGACGACTTGTGATGTTCTCTCTGCATTCTCCGTGACTGTTTCATACTCAAGAACAGTTTCCCCAAACAGTTTGCCCATGTCCTGGAAGTCACGAATGCTAAAATGGCGAGACTTGTCCCTGGAAAGGAAGCGTGACAATGCAACAGAAACTTTTGTTGCCATGTTTTGTTCACATTTTTTTGTGGCCATCTAGCCTTTCATTAAAAAACACCAGGAAATGTTCAGAAACATCTCAAGTTCACACAGACCGACAAATTGTTGTGCCGCAGAATGTTGCTTCCATTGTGAAAGAGTTGTTGATGTTGAGCTGACGAAACATGACAACACGGCCCGTGGATTCCTTACTCTTCCGGATTTGGAATTTGCAACCATTGAACCAAAACTTGTCCGGTGCCTGAAAGTAAATGGCAGTTGGAGTGGGCAACTGGTCTGGATTTCTTGTCGAATGCAGAGAAAGGAACAGGAATCATCAGAGAACAAAGTTCATTTTCCATGCTTACTTTTTGTGCCATGAGCCAAGGGAAGAGTCTTTCTTGAACGAAGTTTTCTGTTGCCACAGAGGTAACGGTATTGTTGGGTGAACTGCTGTGGTTACATCCGTACATGAACACATTCTGTTTCCTGCTGTGCCCGTGAAGATCACAATACACCACAATCTGCGGTTGAACGTGAACTTCTTGTGAGCCTTTGTGCACATGCTACCTGTTGTCTTCCCTGTTAGAGTTTCACAAGACAACCAACCTGGTTGGTGTTTGACAATTTTTGCATCATATTCTTGGTGTGCCAGATTGTTGGAAAGTTCTCTCGACGAGGGTGTCGGTAGTTGCGGTTGAGATCTCTGGCTGCTAAAGAACACCGGTAGTTCCCCACAATCACTCCATCCGGGTTGAGCATTGGCACTATCTTAAAGACAAACCTCTCCCTCAGATCCTGCGAGAGAACAAGACTGGATCTTTTTAAAAGCTGGGCGTTTTGTGTGTTTCTCTGGTTCATTCGGATTCTACTTGAGATTGTCCAGAGCTTTTTTTTTGCGTTCAAGGGAAACCCAAGACCAGTTTTTGCCACCTGAAGTCTACTTACACGAGCAACCTGGCTGGATCCAGTGACGAACTCCAGGAATCCCTTCATCATCCAGGATGAATTCGTTTCTCCAGGATGGACGCGGGCTGTCACGACTACGCCCTTCTTACCGTCATCTGATCGGGCTGGGCCAGACAGATACAAAATCAAGTTACTTCACCAGCTTCAACAGATTCCATTCAAAATGCTCAATGTTCTGCAGTTTAAAATCAAAGCAGAGAAATGATCATTTTGTTTCGTATCTGAAAATTGGGTGTAGAGGAAAGACTCACAGAAGTCAGTGACGGTCACAAGGAAACAGCTGTTTCCCGCTTTCGTTTCGCACAGGATTTCCTGTCGCGCCACTTGCGACCTTTGCGGGTCCCTTAGGAGTTCCTCCAGGTCCGCCTGAAGGTCGGAGTAAGTGTACGGGTAACAGTGAGCCAGGTAGCAGGTGTCATCTTCATGTGGAAATTCCTGATGCAGAAAAAAAAAGCAAATTTCTGGTGGAAGTTATCAAGACCATACAGATCTCCTCTGTGGATAAGAAGGCAGCGATATATATCTCTCCAACAGTTGGAAATATTCCTTGGGAGGCAACCAAAAGTGATCTCAGAAACAAATACGACCAAACCAAGAATATGAAGCATCAAATTTGGTTTTTACCATCTGCCAGTCAAGCATGTAGAGTTGCATGTCTTTGGGCAGGATTCCGCTCTGCAAGTGCATCAGGTTCTTCCTGTAAGAGATCTGATGTCCAGTTCTGTGCCACCCGATTTTTCGACTTTTCGCTTCCTTGTCAGAATACAGCAGGGGCCTCATTCCTGTAAAATGCATTTGTTCAACAACTGTTGAGGAATAAACCGTGCTGTCAATGTGAAAGGCAGCGAAGACGTGTTGGTTGATGCTTGCAGAAACACACCATGATTGTAGAGACTGTCCGTTTTGAGCAAGTTGAGGATGCGAAGTCGGTACGTGACACCCGGAAGTGCATTTTTGATCCGGAAGTAGAACCACTGGGTGTGTCGGTTTGTGTAAAGGTCCGTCCTGAGCACGAGTTCGTACTCAAACTCTCCTCTGCAAAAACAAAGTGAACATTTTCCATCCATGACCACGCTGCTCTCTCTTGGTCGTTGCAATGGATGACAAGAAACTGGGCCGGATCAGTCTTTGGTGGTGCAATAGTAAGGTATGCGCACAATTCAAGCAAAGCAAATATGTGCTTTGCCATCTGTGTCTTTTGGATGGAACTACTGACCGGAAGTAAGTCTTGTTCTCGTTGGCCAAACAGAACAAAATGCCCACTTTCGTGAGATTGTGCGGTACACGACAAAGGGAGGATTCAGATTAGATCTATCCTGAACATAAAAACGGGAATGACTATGTACGCTGTTAGTATTTGAGTGAATTATTTGAAGTGAAGGCTTGCAACACTCACACTCTCCTGGCCTGACGCAGATTGCCTGATTCGAATCTGGATTCAAACTTGAGACCGGGCACGTGTCCTTCTGGTGCTCCAGACGCGTGTGCATCGCGGTCACTTCTCTCTGAATCGTACACTATCTGGCTCCCTCGCCACTTCGTCTCACTGTAGTCGCTCTCAGGGGTGTCCACCGAGCCTTCTGCAGAAAAATTTTGCTGTCGGTCACCAGAACCTTACATGAAGGCAAATTGAGAAAAAACACCCACATGCAAAGTCAGAATTTTCGCTTCCAGTGGGTCTTTTACCAGTTTCATCCAAATATTCCGGGTGCACAGGTACTGTTCTGATATGTCTGGGTGTCTTGTAAACAGTTCTAAATTTGTTGCTCAACTTCAAAATGTTCGGCCATTTTGGCTCTGAACGGAAGTTGCCTGATGTCTTACTGGAGTAACATTTCTTGATGTCTTCCCCGTACTGTGCGTACGTCTTGAACACTCTAGAGCAGTCATCTTTCTGCGTGACCAACACATGATTATTTCCAATGTCTGGCAAGAACTTTAACTTGCTCGGTTTGTCCTTTCCTGTCAGGCCCATGCTGGAGTCTCTGTTTCCAAGTTAATTGATTGGACTATTCCAAAACTGTATCCCGCTTGCAGTAGCATGTAGTTAACAAGCGTAAAATTGCATCTGTGGTCACATTGTTGAACTTAAAAATGCTGCTGGTGAGTGAATTTTGCTTTTGTTGTGGCTTGATGGTGGAACCTGAATCCCGAAAGTGGGAAAGATAAATTTATTGATATCTTTGAAGAAGTATTTTCGTACTCGATGTCACCATGAAGAGTGTTATACAACTTTATGAGCGATAAATGCTTGTGTTGAAGTCATGTTTTCTTATTTGTGTCTTGCCACCATAAACTGCAGTGGATACCAGAAGAGGACTGGCCGAGAATCGTTTCGATCAGTGAAGTGACCAATTTTGTTTGCTTTGCTTTGTGGCGAGATTGAAAACACCGTGTTCATTCGGGGTGCGTCTTTTCTTGTGTTACCATTTGACGTATACGTATCCATGGCGCGAGATGCTGGAGGGCAGGGATCCCGGTGAGGAAAAATCACGGTCCAGCTGTGAATTTGTGAACATCCTTGAGGGAAAAGGCTCGGCAAGTGGACAAATGGTAAAATTCAGACTGAGAGGGCTGTCAAAGTCTTTTGTGGAAACTGCCCAATCCAATGTAGCTACACAAACCTATATGGCCAACTTGCTATCTGTGGCAAGAGGCAAAACAAAAGGCCAAATGAGAAGGGGGAATTTGCAAAAATGTAAAAACATATTGGCACTGAATCATTCTTACGGTTGCAAGGGTCAATAGACAAGTTCAAGAAATTACTGCAGCCTTGAAAGTTGATGGAGTTCAAGCCAAAGGAGAAGTGTAAAACCAGGTGCGACTTACATGCGAGTAGTTGCAGTAACACTTTACCTGGACAAAACGCAGACACAGGCAGGCGTGCCAGCGGCTCAGTCTCTCTGTGTTGCATCCTCAAGTGAACTGGACTGGGAAACAGAGGTCCATAATCCGAA
>JAAUYG010137230.1_pt1 | contig 14155 bp, 15 predicted proteins | sample 7278091 | NCBI WGS metagenome assembly JAAUYG01 (sample SAMN14350201, study PRJNA611818) | marine sediment metagenome | isolation source: surface marine sediment (0.6m) | place: French Polynesia: Moorea | collected 2018-08
GAGGGAAATGTCTATTTGTGAAAGACTTACAGCAGTTTGCAACTGGGTGTGTCCCGATTTGTCATCAAATATGGCGCATAGTATATGAAATCAGGTCATGAGAGCCGGTGACTTCTTTGACGTTTTCCTCATTGGTCGGCCACTCGTTCGATTTCTAATCGTTGTCATTAGTGTCTATACAGTAGTTGGAGTGTTCTTTTCGTTCGTAGGTACGGGAACGCTGCCACCATGTTATATATTTATGGACGGCAACTCTCACGACGCTCTATCATAGCATGCGGTGCTCATGCATATATAACATCTACTAGTATTGTGCTAGTAGTAGAGAGTAGACAGTTGGGCATGTTGGGGCTAGAAGCAAAGGGGCTATTTCATGATATATCTGAAATGAGCACTAATTTCGCATTTATATCTATTCCAAATACATGCAAATTACATTATCTACAACTCCCATCAATTACACAGGACATGCAGTAATTACACAGGACATGCAGTATCCCAGCATTAAGACTAGCTGGGCCTCGACCATTGGTGGCCTTAATTCCTGGGCTCGAGTCCCTCTGCAGCTAGCAACAAAAGCTCTGTAATGCTCTATACTCTTGACCATTTTCTGTGATGTTACCTGGGAGTAGCTAGATACGAGCAAGTCAGTTCTAACGCAAGTGATAAGAGTAGCCAGAAGGGAAACCTGTGGCACTTAATAAATTTAATTAGCATGATTAGGATTTAGTCCTCAAATATGGTACTCATAGTTCTTGGGGAAGTTGATACAATGATATGCGTAACTAGCAGTAAATAATGAATGATGGTTAATTAATTAACAGTAAAGAGTACTGAATAATAGTCTTACTACATTCTTTGCATAGTTGTTCGTGATGCAGCAGATAGTAAACATGGTAAAACGTCGCAGGAACCACCACCTGAGAAAGATATGAAGAATGTCATGGGCTTCTCTTCCTTTGGAGGTAAGTGTTACGTGGAATTCTATATGTTGTGCATGGTGAGTACCACCGTTTTCAGCAATGTATGCCAGCTAATATACATATTTCACGGAGTAGAATTTGTGGTCATTCCACCTGGGCTATATGCATGTAGCTGTAACCTATAACATGAACAAAATATATAAAGAGACCCTAGAGTCTAGGTGTTATTGTCACATCTCAGTATCATCATAATCATAACTTAACATATTTCCTGTATCAACAGAATACCAACACAGAATACCAAACAAATCTCAGAATCATAAATTATTATTATATGTAGAACAAGTTACATACATAAAATACCAAGCCAAGTAACACTGCTTTGCTTATGATGCTCTTCCTGTATATATGATACTAGATGTATACCAGAGCCAATTGGTGTATACATAACAATAGTTGTATACATGACGTACATAATTGTCTATGGATATATAAAAAAAACATAAATTGATCAGTTGTTGATAAACAGATAAATACGTGATTGTCTAACCTGTAACCATATCCACGTATCTAGATTTGTCACTTCCTCTTGCAGGACCTAAGAAAGCCCGTCAGTTTGATTTCATGGCAATGTTTGAAGAGACCAAGAAGACAGCTGCTGAGAGAAGTTACAATGTCCTAGGTTGGGTATTAATTCAGTAATTAGAACTAACAGTATATAGCGTGACTGGATTACTGCAATTCAGTTCTAGGAAAAAAATCAGGCGGTGAGGTTTTTCTACACTTTTGTTACGATCGGTGTCTTTTTTTCTCAACTGGGTTGCTTTCTTGCATTGCACAAGTTCCGATTGTCTAGTTTTAACATCCTTAGGTGCGACCTACAATTGATTTTGGTCGATTGTGTAGATTGATTATATATCTTTAGATGGCTTGTTCAGTTTCTGCAAGGTTTATATTCTGATATTACCTAAAGGGGTAGTTGTCCTGATCACTATTGGTGTGTTTGATACTTTGCCATTACCTTATTGAGAGTTGTTAGGTTGTTGAGGTGGATTGTTGTGCAAGTTCACCATATAATAGGAAGTCATCGGCTTGATATTGATAGTGGTAAAGTTTAATCCAGTCCATCTGGAAAGATAATTTTATTTGACTGTATACCACTGACATACTTTAATATTACTTTTCTCTTTGTTGGCAGCTGAGAGGGAGGAGAGTGATGCCAAATCCAAGGCAGAGTTTGAGGACTTACTTCAGAAAGGCCCGAAGGATGACAGGAAAAGTTCTGGATCATTCAAGGGCACATTTCATGGCACAGACAAATCTGACTCGGATTCTGAACCTCCGGATCCTACTCCTGCCAGGGTTCTGGGTCCAGCTCGACCGGCTGTGGAGGAAACGGAAGATTTAATCGGACCGCCGATGCCATCATTAGCTGCTAACGATAATTCTGCAAGGATTCCTTCTGCAGGCAAGGCTCACGTAGAAAAGTCAGGGCAAGACCGTGATGAAGAATCTTCAGAGGAGGAGGAAGAAGACGAGGAAGAAGATGCCGTATGGTTCAGTTTTATCATTTGTACCCTGTATGGCTTGTGACCGGTGTTTACAAAAACCTTGTAGAACTCATGTGGAAATTGACTTAAATCCAGTATTTATCTGCTCCATGCTTAAGTTTTAACTTTTGTCTTAAGCTTTGTCTAGGAACCAGCCTTTGAACAAGGTCAAAGGGAACATGTTTGGATTTGCCAGCAGTAGTATAATTCTCTATGTCGATTAATGGCCATCTGTACTACACTAGATATTTTTTTTTATAAACATTTATTTATTTATAGAGGTTTACAACATGCGTATTGCATATTAATGTTCACCTCACTAGATATTTACTGATACCCCTTTGTTAGGCATCTCATCCATAGAACGAGATGTCTTACCTTTTGTCAGGTTTTTTTTTTTTACTACAGACTACTAATTTTAGGATCAGCAGTGAGAAATTTTCATGGATGACATTCGTATTTGGAATCGGACTTCACTGGGTTATAACATACACTGATGGTGATTTTTGGTGTAGAGCGACTTTTTTCTCAATTTTGCTGACATAACTATTGAAGAAAGTTATGCACTCATTGAGTCCAAACATCCTTGGCTAAATCTGGTTATATTTCATGAACTGTAATCTCTAGGTAAGTACCCTCTGTGGGATTTATGGGAGCAGCTGTGATTGTGGCTGACCTCTTTGTGTATGTGAAATCCTCTACTGATTTTCATTAACACTTGTTTACCCTCATTCTTGACAAACCCTTAGGGATAGACCTAGTTACTATTAGGCACTAGTAGGAAATCATATATGACGATTTCAGCTGTGTTACTGGATTTGACCTTGAAGGTTAAATCAGGGTTGGACAAATATTAGCACCCAGTCTCCACAAAATCGGCTCTAGCTTTGGCATATATTTATGAATGACTTTCATATTTAGAAAAGGACTTCCATAGGCTATCATTCACCCTGAGGGAATTTTTGTGCAAGATGCCCTTTTGCTTGACTTTATGAAAAAAAAAATGTGAAAAGTTGTATTCCTTGCATTAACTCTGAAAATCCTTTGACAGCACTGGTCATATTTTCATGATTGTTATCTGTGGATAAATGTCATGCAGATATAATATTGCACTGAAACAAGCTCGTGAACACTTGAATGACTTTGATTAAAACATGCAACTGTGAGAAAGACATGTATAATTGCACATATATTGATACTCAATAGCGGGATGCTCCCTTGCTGATTTCTCCTACATATAGTGTCTGTTTGTACCAGCGCTCTACTTTTCGGCTTGCAGAATCCTCTGAAGAAGGTCCCAAGTAGCCATGAGATTGTACTCAACCATGGAGCTAAAGCGGTAAGGGGTGGAAAATCAAGTTTGATCTTTGCACATATATGCAGAGTATATTCAGATTAGAGATGTAATTAATTTTTCCAGATAAATCATCACAGCGATAAATCGCATTGACTTGGCATTGATGATGGGCGATAAAAGGGGAACTTGTGAATTAACCCTTTTCATAATGATTCAACAATGCTAATTGATTATATGTGATGTTTTTTTCTCTTTTGAGTAATGTAGTTTATAGGCATGCTATTATACCACTAATACAGACATGTCTGATCATGCCTGGCTGTAAGACCTGTAAAATGTCACTAGCTGTCTTGTGTACGGAATGAGATTTTATATAGACATGTACATCAGTGGTTTTGATTACTAGTATTTCATCAAGTAACTCCTCTTTCATCCCACATATCGATAAATATATTTCACTAAGACATAGATATGTAACCTTAATGGTTTATTTCAGGTGTCCGCCCTAGGTCTGGATCCCTCTGGGGCACGTCTGGTTTCTGGAGGTTACGACTATGATGTGAAATTGTGGGACTTTGCTGGCATGGACGCTAATCTACGCTCATTTCGCTCTATCCGACCCTGTGAAAGGTTAGTGTTAGCTAGACAAAGAAGGATATTTAACATATACATAAGGTATACATGTGTTAAAGACTTAAAGTTATATGAGATATACTCTGATAATAATGTAAGAGATGATTGCTAGATGAATACTTTAATAGAATTTCCCTGTAATATGACATTACATGTAGTCGGTAATTCCTCCATGCAAGACATCACCAAAGAATTCGCCACTGTACAATGTATGAGTATTACTCGCCTGTAGGAGGCACAAACCTTGACTTTTATCGGACAGAAGAATAGCAGCAGAGAGCTGAAATATGGACCAAACGGCTAACAATTCCAGCAGCCTCAGTGGCGAAAGCAGTAGAGGTGCTGGCTTTGTATGCAATATGGCAATAACAATTTTTCTTCAACTGAAAAGGCCCAGGTTCAAATCGCACCCGAGCCTCCTCAATCGGCAAAGAATGTTTTCATGATCATCTTACATGATGTATATGGAGGATGAAGCCATTAGCCATACTTCCGTCTGAGCTAAGCTACGAGTGACTTTATATGAGAACCAACATGTGATGTATTCCTATATTGCATTCTGTACCAACCTTTTGTATCAGTGTTGAGCTTTATGCTTCTCCAGTCATCAGATACGGTCTCTGGAGTATAGTGCCACTGGAGATGCCATATTGGTAGTGGCTGGAAACTCGCAAGCCAAAATTCTGGATCGCGATGGGTTTGAGAAGCTGGAATGTGTGAAGGGAGACCAGTACTTGGTGGATATGGCCAGTACAAAGGTACGGAATACAGTAGTCCCTCTCTAATAAGGCAACTTCCTGTTTGCCAAGAAATTGTGGCCACATTAAAGAGGTGGCCTTTGGTGAGAGGGAAAAGTACCCAGTAGCAGCAGCAAACATTTTTGGCTACAGTAGAGTGGGTGGCCTCTGTTGAGAGTGGCCACTAAGAGAGGGTCTACTGTATATACACCACCGCCTGCTTAATATACAAATGCATGTAGAACTGCTGTTGATGCAAGGTAATAGTAGTTATTGATCCAAAGTTCCAGTCATTACTGGGTATATCACAATTTTGTCTTCATTTGTGATGATAAAAGGCGACCTACTACATGTACATTCAGTTTATGTCAAGCCACCTGCCTCATGGGTATCCATTGGGTTTCTGCTTCTTAATACAATGTACCAGCACCATTAACAGCATTAATGCATCGCTTAGATACAGAAATATTACAAGATAAACTATCAGCCAGAGGTTGTTGGGATATGAACACTTTCAGTTCTGGCCGATACACTTTAGTTTCATATAAAGATAGGAATATATCTTAATGTTTTTTCATGTACATAGCATGCTTAGTAAATCTGAGAATCTGTTTGCAATCGCTTGGTAATCCTTACTTCAAGGTGCTAACGATTGTACATGCCTTATTTACAATGACTCTTCCTGGTCTCCAGGGTCACACTGCCATGTTAAACAGTGGCTGCTGGAATCCTAAAGTTCGGGAAGAATTTATGACTTGCTCAAACGACTGGTTAGTGTGTGTCCTACATATTATAAGATATACTTAGAGGAAGAAACTTCTTACCTCTTGCAGTCAAACTTTGAAACATTGTCAAAGGTTTCGACCACCTCCTAGGGGTCTTGTTCACTGACTGATCATGTCACCGTCATCCATGAACAAGACCCCTAGGAGGCAGTCGAAACTTCTAATGATGTGACTCCTAGAGTTAAGAATTTTCTTCCGGTAAGATGTAGCCGGAGTCCAGTAACGACATACGGTCATGAATAGTTAAATGTTCACACAGGATATTGTTTTGTATAGATAGAATGGAGGTTATGGCTTTGTTAGCTTGAACTTAAAATGTTATAATTCCTGTTATGTGATCATGTGTCTACAGTCTAAGAGTTAAAGAAATATAATATAAATGGTAACATTTCTTGGTGGGAAATATGATTGAATGCGATGAACACACTAAATATATATCCCACAGAGGTATTTGGAACAAAGACATAAGTCATATCTGCAGTTATCATTTAAGGTAATTACAGATCTATATGTATCATAGATGTTCAGTTATCATTTAAGGTGATTACAGATCTATATGTAGCAGTGCATACGTAACATTGCACCCTTGTACTAATATAGCCTTGTATCCTGAATGGCATGTTCCAGCACAGTGCGACTCTGGAACGTGAACTCTGGCAAGAAGCACACACACATCATCAAACTGAAGTCTCAGCAGGGAAGGAAGACGATCCCGACCGCCTGTACTTTCAGTCGAGATGGGAGATATGTGGCAGCGGCCTGCCAGGATGGCTGTATTCAGTTGTGGGATCATCGCAAACCATTTGTAAGCAACTACAGTGTGTAGAAGGAACGGAAAAGTAGAATATTTCCTGTGCATGTATCATATATATATGTATGTTTATTCATACCCATATAAACAGAAGTCGCAGTTTCATCATACTACTGTAACGATTGATGATTCTGGTGTTGGATCTAGGCCATCCACCTTATGAATGTAGTGATTGTAACTGGAAGATGAACCCTAGCCGGCAGTGTCCTGGGAGTACATGTTCCTAACATGTGGGGGCACTTTCTCATGAATATGCTAATTTTAAAGGAAATGTTTTAAAACAAGCATTAAATTATTTCACTTTATATCCTTTAAGCTCAGCTGGGTGCACAGCTGTTGGTCACATGTAAAGAAATTGTGTATTTCAGATTACTTATTTGGGGTAGGACCTTTAACACTTGACCAAATTTTGTCTTGACTCCGTGTCTTGTATAGATAATATTAGATATACATAAAACATGTTTACCATCTGTAGGTGAATGTGGCTATGCTCAATCGAACTGCCCACACCAATGGAACGGATACCTCCGGCCTCACGTTTTCCTATGACAACACATTACTGGCATCACGGGGAGGTACGAGTCTGTGACTGTATTAATAGGCCCGTCATCGGTTGCCTTCACTGGTAGCATATTTTAGTAGCATTACTGTAGAAAATCACTTGTTCATATATCATCTGCTTTCCTCATTCACCATCAGAGATTTTTGCAGCAACTATTTGTAAGCCTTGTTGATGGGGAGCTACTATATTTTTAGTGCACTTTAGAGCCTTTTTAGGCTCATACGTAAAACAAAACGGCCATAAGGCTCTATATGTTCCTTGAATACGTGTCAGACAGTATTGATCTATCCTGTCTCATGTATACACCAAATTCATTTTGCTGCTATTGCAACAGTTACAGTGAAACCTGTTGTGAAAAACCACCCCATTGGACATAAAAATATGGTTTCAAGACAGGTCATCTTTGATGACATGTTCATTTGCATTGAATTGTAAGACTTTCTGCCTTAAATTAGTGGTCCTTCAAGACAGGTGGTCTCTCATAGCAGTTGTTACTCAAGAAAGGTTTAACTGTAGTAGCACCTGAGAACCAGGATAAAAATGCAGCATGGTCAACATCACACACCTGTGGATAATGCATGCACTGTTACTTCAGAAATATACTGTAGGATAAGTTCAGAGCAGAGACAGTTGTTGCCTGCTGGCAGACCTATGTATGTGCTCTTAACTTAATGTTGTGTCTTATCTGTTCATCTTTGGCATCATTTCTCAGGTGATGATACGCTTAAAACGTGGGACATGAGAAACATCAAGAAAGCGGTGGCCGTAGCTGATAACTTGGAAAACCTGTTCCCAGGGTAAAGTATACTGGGAAGAAAGCGTGCTTCTGGGTTAACTTTTACTCTGCATGCATAGGAAAATGTTTAACCAATAATGACCATGCATGTAAAATTGTAAACTAAATTATTGATATCAAAAGCTTGTTTTACCTTGTCTCTTGGTTGTTCTAAATTTGTGACCGATTCATATGAATACAGTTCCTTTCCTGACAAAGATATGGTAGTGAAGAAATAGCTTTGTAAGTGTTTTCTTTCCCTGCTTGAAACTTTCAGTAACTGCCGGGATAAAGTGTCTTCTGCTATTTGCACACAGAGTTGAACATTCATTGGCTGTTAAAAAATTATTCCAACAAAATGTATGTTTTATAAATATTTTATTATTTTATGACAAAAAGTGTGCGTTATTTTCTCAGGACGGACTGTGTGTTCAGTCCTGACGACCGCCTCGTGGTTACCGGCGTCTCTGTTCGTAAAGGCCAAGGTGTAGGAAAGCTGGTGTTTTTCGATCGTGATTCCTTGGAGCGAGTCATGGAGCTGGATGTGTCTCCAGATAGTGTAAGTATGGGATTCCAGATCTTTACCAGTGTGTGAGATGTATTCGTCTTCTTTATTGTTCTTCAGTTAGCCAATGCCTATGATTGCTTCCATATCCACAGCCCTTGGCAACAGAGTATGTGAAAATAAAGCCAATCCTAGTCCAAGGAAGGAATATTCATAGGGCTGGTTTCAGCTGGTCCTTCTGTGGAACTTGTGCATTGCAGAAATTCGCTGTTTGAAGTTTGTATGATGTCAGAGGTCCAGTAGTAGCAATTTGTAGTAGAAACCCTGAGCCTAAAACTGCTCAAGGCACATTTTTTGTACCACTTTCTGTCTGTGTTATACATTGATGGTGTCTGTTACCTTGCAGAGCGTAGTACGATGTATCTGGCACCCCCGCCTCAACCAGATGGTAGTTGGCTGTGGGGATGGAACTGTGAAGATGTACTATGACCCGGACAAGAGTCACAGGTAGGATTCAGCATTTATTCATGGTTCACTGCATCTAGTCATGGTTCTGTATCTAGTCATGGTTTCGCTGCATCTAGTAATGGTTTCACTGCATCTAGTCACACCATGCCTCAGTAAGGACAGAAAAGTATAAAAATTCTCGCATATATGTTTCACATTAACCTGAGTTCCAAACACTTAAAAAAACCTTTGATGTAGTGTACATATTCCATTGTATGATACAGAAATTCGTACAGTCAATCTTATTGAAGGTAGTGCCAAGTGTGTGAAGCACATTATACTTTTTGAGCATTATTAGAGGGTAAATATTTTGTTGTATGTTATACAGAGGTGCCAAGCTGTGTGTGGTGAAGACCAAGAGGAAGACCCAGCAGGTCGAGATGATGGTCCGTAGGAACATTATCACACGTAAGTAGATTGCTTATAACTCATACATATTCATGATTGAACGACAATCTTACTGAAACATATTCACATCAGTATACCAGTATAGCTGGACGTGATCTTCCACATAACTTGACAGACTGCTTTTCGGTAGCATTGTTACATCAAGCACTCGCAGAGGACCTTGGACGTAGTAAACATTTGGTTTCAAATTTTGTACATGTTCTTCTATTCTGCAGTTTTACACAAAGTAAGGGATGCTGTCATTGTACTGTTTCAGAAGCATAGGAGTAGATAGCATGAGGTTTCCTTATATTTTTTGGAACCAAACATGTTATGAAGTAAAAGTTAAATCAGACATTAAGAGATGCATTAAACTATCATTTTCTCCATAAAGCTTACGCCTTGCCAATGTTCCGGGAGGCCAAACCCACCAGCACACATAAACAGGAGCTGAAAGCCAGGAAAGACCCGGTCAAATCTCGCAGACCGGATCTGCCAGTTTCTGGCCCAGGTAAGTTATGATACCCCCGCCCTCTCACCCCCCACCCCCATGCCTGTGGTATCTATGATACAGCATGGTACTGCACTGGAGTCAGTCGGTTGCTCTGTGCTAAGGCTTCATAGAGTAAATTATAGATGTATAATGTTTTTCTGATCATGTTACCATCTGAGGGGTGAGACATAAAATTACACCTGATTCAGTAAATGCACTGGTGCTCAGATGGTAATGGTCTCAATTTACTAACTGTTCCATTTTGATGGCCAACAAAGACTAGTAGCTCCTAGTACACCACTATGGCTTGTAGCATATTGCATTAGGGTGTGTACAGCAATGTCAAAAGCACAACACTGTAACAGTCAAAATAAACACTGCCATTCGTGAAAACTTATATTGTCATCCTGTATCAACTCGACATGTTCTCATTGTGTTTTTCAGGTTCCGGAGGTCGCTTGGGCGCTAAGGGGGCCACCCTCTCCCAATATGTGGTCCAGACACTGGTCAAGCGAAAGCCAGACGAGAGGGACAAAGATCCACGCGGAGCCATCCTCCGACATGCGAAAGATGCTGCTGAAAACCCTTTCTGGGTGGACCCAGCCTACAAACAGTAAGATATCCCATTGCGCATGCCTCCCTTGACATAACCTGTGTTAATGCAATACATTTGGACAAGACAAAGATTTGTGGCATGTTATTAAATCACCAAGTAGACAGCACTGTATTCCTGTGGAAGTTGTAGATAGGATGGCTTATAACGTTACTTCCATGTCTGTTTACGGAGCTCCATATTTGCCAGATGGTTGGGCTTGTCTGGTCCAAAGTGCAAGGGAGTACCCTCATTCATGTGGGACTAATTTATGCATTTCACTGGCTGTAATAACAAAACAACAGGGAAATTCTCTATTTGATTTGCTACAGTAATTACCCCACAATGAAATTTTCTATGTGCATGATGCGACTTGCTGTAATAACTACCCTAAAGAGACATCCTCATTTTGACTTGCTGTAATAATTACCCCACAGTGAAATCCTCGATTTGACTTGCTGTAATAATTACCCCACAGTGAAATCATCTATTTGAGTTGCTGTAATAATTACCCCACAGTGAAATCCTCTATTTGAGTTGCTGGAAAAACACCCCACGGCGAAATCCTCTCTAGAGACAACGGATGAAATGTTTAGTCTGGCAAAGACTGTGCCTTATTATGTATTATGCTATATGCATGATAGGAAGTGTTTCAATACACCTGCAGTTAGCTTGAGAAGAACAGAATCAGTATTTTTGACATCGCTTAAGCTGTGTTGAGGGTAAGCTGCTCCTGGACATATTGTCTCAGTCTGTACAACCGCCCATTTTGTTCTGTTCCAGGACCCAGCCTGTTCCAGTGTTTCAGCCACACTCAGATGAGGAGGAACAGGAGGATGAAGAGGAACCATTATGGAAGAAACAGAAGATATGAGGATGCCAGTACAGTCAGGGATACAAACGTAAACATCACAGACACAGGAACAGAGTCAACTCTGGGTATATGGTCCAGCAGCCATTGCTGCAAATCTGGCTTTGCTGTGAAACTCAAGATCTCCGGTATCAACCCGACTTGTGTTCAGTCTTCTAAGCCAGTACCAGCAGGTATGGCAATCAGAGCCAGCATGGCGGGCCAGGACACTCTGCTCTTGAAGGAAAAATGTGATCATGAGCCATGCCTGTATCAGTCAATTTCTGCAAAGACACTAGAAGGTTCATCAGATGAATGGATCATGAGACTGTATGGGAGTGAAAAATTGGGTGATCTAGTATACTAGTAGTGTACATTTGGACAAGTGAAATGGATATTCACAGCCATGCGAATCATCATCATTCTCTCAGAATGCATATTGTATTTCTAACAACATAGAACAGTAAACCAGGTGTCTCTACAGGAAAATAGTTTATTTTGATGCAATCAGAAGCATTTCCTCACACCACGGATATACTACATACAGTTTGTGACATAATTCAACTTCATTGGGCTTTGTCTCCTTGTTTTCCTCTTTGTCACAATTTATTATCCCAACACCATCACCATTACAGCAAAATGAAATGCCAATACCAACAGAAATATCAATTGTGACATCCCAAAGCGTTGGTGACATTGGCTTAATGAGTGTGGTAGGACATCACAATCACGCAAAGAAGCACACAAACCAATGAGCAACACCGCCACACTTCTTAATCCCCGTAACTGGTATGGGATTACCAAGGTCAACGTGTTTGGGAAGAACTTAATTTTACCCATATAACCTTTCTTATAAACTGGAAGATAATTTGTGATAAAACCAAACCTGCACTGGGTATTACTATTTTAACAAAAACAAAGCTTACCACCTCTTTTCTAATACCAGTTTAATAGAATATCTCGGTACTCGGTACACTAGCAAGCAGTGTGACACACAGACGTGTATGTGTATTATTCTGTTCATTCAGCAAGAATTCTGTCTATGACGGCATTTAGCTGACTAGTAAATGAAACAAATGAGAAACTTGTTATGACCCTCTCATGTCCTTCCTCCCCTAGTTTGGTAGTCTTTGTAGGATTATTGACAATTTCTTCCATGGCTTCAGCAAAGCGTTCTGGTGTTGGGGCACACAGGAATCCAGTCTTCTTGTCGGAGACGGTTTCCAGAGGACCCCCTGACTTGACTGCTATCACAGGGCACCTCATGTACATTGCCTCAATTGGCACAATGCCAAAATGTTCTCTGTCGGGGGTGTACAGTAAGCACGTACTGTGGTGAAGGAGCGTCCTTTTTTCGCTATCGCTGAAAGAGCGTACAAAAGTGACATTGTCCAACAGCCCCATTTTTTCGGCCATCAGGTACAGCTCCTTGTAATACTGCTGGTTCTCAGTAACACGGGTATCATACCCTCCTGCCATGACTAAATGTACACCATCGAGTGCCCCAAGCTTTTCACGGAGCACACCTGGAACAAGTATCACAAAACTGGTTATACATGTCACCCTTCGGTACATTCATGTGTAAATCGTATCTATGAAACACATATATTGAAAAAGAGCTGTTATTGCTAAGACTAGGCCAAATACTTTTATTGTGAATATAACTGACATGGCGACTTAGTGGTATGCATCTTGCAACCAACTATACATGCTATACAACATGTTGCAACCAACCATAGAGGCAAACATATTACACGTACATGGCAGTTTTACTATTGCCAACTGGGAGTTCCCTGCAGTGAAATATCGAACCAGGTTCATATGTAACTTTAAAAGAGTTTGCAACACACATACATAGAGCTTCAATGGCAAGTCCAAGGTTTTTCTTTCTCTCATATCGGTTGATGGACAAGAAGATCGTCTTCATGCCAGTAGGAATAAGATCATCGTTCGGAGGCTCTACCCGCTGGTCCAATGTTGAGAAGTTTGGAATGGGGTATAACACTTCTGGCTCAATAGCACTGAGCGTCTTGAAGGTCTCTTTGAAGACATTGGCTAAAAGAAAAAGAATCACTGTATTATTAGTTTCTGAACTTGTATGTATCATGTACAGTGTACACTGCATGTACTGTCAGTGGATGTTTTAGAAGTCAATTTGTAAAGTAGTATATAACCGTAACCATCACATATGCAATAAACTGACAAATCTTTTAATTTCTACTAGATATGCATAATCTTTTTACCCTATTACCCGGGCCCTATTATTACCATGTAGACACGAGAACATTTAAAAATTCTAACTAGTACCAGAGTACCAACCTATGAGTACCAACAACTGGGCAAAAAGACTACATTTCAAAGATGTGATTCAATTCCACAAGAACTTTTCTACTGACTTTAGCAAATTTTATTGTCCCATAATCATAATAATACTGTCTCTGGTTTCTTGTCTTAAAATATCTGACTAGATTTCATTGTGATTGTACCGGCGTAGACAAAAAGCGGACTGCGTGCGAGCGGAACGGATCCGCTTTTGAGGCGGGCAGAAAAACGGACCCGGCCCGCAGGCACACTACAAGAAGTTTTAGCGGGCTTGTATGTATGCGGTATAAATCCATACCACGTTTATGTGCCAATGTTCGCGATACATTGTATATGTTTTGGGGTCCCAAATAGAGTTATGATGATACTGAGGCTCTTTGACGTCTTTTTAACGGCCTAGTGAATTAAAGTTTTCTAATTAATGAC
>JAAUYG010286470.1_pt1 | contig 14155 bp, 16 predicted proteins | sample 7278091 | NCBI WGS metagenome assembly JAAUYG01 (sample SAMN14350201, study PRJNA611818) | marine sediment metagenome | isolation source: surface marine sediment (0.6m) | place: French Polynesia: Moorea | collected 2018-08
ATCCCTTCTCAATTATGTCCTGGTCCAGTCTGCTTCACTTGTGTGTCGCAACAATGATTCCATTGCCCCTGAAATGGCTGCAAGACCAGCATAGTCCTAGTCCTTTTGGAAAAAGCCAAAACCTGTCAAGCCATTGTTGGCTCGAAATTTTCAACATCGGGACCTGGCAGCAAGTGAATACCCCTTCTCCCCTTTAAAGTTTGAAACCACCACCCGTGAAAGGTGTGAGAAAGTATTCCTGGATGTGTCCCTGGATCTGGGAAAGTTTCTGAGCGGACGTTTCTGTAAATATTTCCAGAAATGTAGACGCTGTGTAGACTGTGGACACTCTTACAGTGAGGTATTCGGATCAAGACTTTACTTCTGTCTGTTTGTGTGTGTATGTCTGTGTGCGTGTGACGTTCAGAGTGTCTGCTTCTGTTCAGTTGTGTTGAGTACAAGAGTGGGTAAGGTTTAGCTGAGTACGCAGGGTTTCCTTTAATACATCAATGGGGCTTTTTGTTTCCACACAGAGCAATTGAAAGAGCAGAAGAAAATTGAACTTCAAATGTTTTGTTGTTTTGTTGTGAATCACGTCCGGGGAGTAGGAGGGCATTGTTTCCACCAAAATAAAACAGTTGTCATTTGGAGGGCCCGTGTTTTAATTTCCCTTCAGGCAACAGGCTTTTTAGTCAGAAATAAGGCAGAGGGATTTTTGATGATGATGAAAAAACCCATCGCAAGTCACGTGATTTGATTCTTGTCACGTGACATTAGTTTCTGTGAATTTCACTTGTGTTTTTCCTGGTGTTGCTCGTCAATATGTAGTGCTTCTTGTTTCATATCATTCATATTTCATCATTTTGTTCATTTCAAAACTTTTCATTGTTGTGGACCTGTTTTCAATCTGTAATTCAAAGCACTACATGTTTTCTGTGCAGCACATGGTTGAACTTCAAAGTGTGCTGGTTGCCAGGTTAGTTCTTAGCAACAGGTCGACATTGGTTTCTGTGGTAATTTATTCCTGTCAAGTTAAGATGACCTGGCGAAAAAGAGAGAAAAGAAAATTAAAAATGTGACGTCACAGTCAATGACGTCACCTCAATGGGTCGATTTCATAGTGACGTCATTTAAATCTGCGCTTGCGTTTCTCTGAGCTGGTTCGTCCCGACGCTGACGACGGAGATTTGTCTTGAAAATCAGTCTGTTTGCCCAAACTGTGTGCGACTTGAAGCCGAAATTGACCCCAGGAGGATGTCGTTCCTTTTCAGTGCTCGAGAACCAGCAGCTGCACTCCATGGTGGAAATGCGTCTTCTCCTCGCCTTGTTCTGAACTTCTGAACCACTGTTGTTTCCCCTCCCCGCCAATCTGTTGTGTTTTGTAAGCAACTTCTATGGACTTCATTTCTTCCACGGCCAAGCGCGATTTCCCCGCTACGCTTTCACTGATTTTGTTCCTTACAAGTGTAGTTCTCTTTGTGTTTTCATTTATCCCATCTTGTTCATGTGCCTGTCACTCTTACACACTGAGAGGCACTGTGGTCACTTTTGCGTGGTGTCCTTCCCTTCTTTTCCTGTTTCAGCGGGGAAGCACAACCCTTGTCCCCTCTCCCCATTTCTGTGTTTTCATCAGTGATTTCGTCTCCTCGTTTTGCAGAACTGCCGGGTGTGCGGTGACTGTGGCTCCCACACGCCGGGAAGCGGACCCAGTTCGCGCTGGCACCTCAACTACTCGGTGTGCGACTCGTGCTACCAGCAGCGCAACAAGGGTCTGTCGTGCCCGCTGTGTGGCAAGGCCTACAGGCACTTCACCCAGAAGAAGATGGTCCAGTGCGTCCACTGCAAAAAGTAAGTGTGGGGTCAGTCCAAAGATTCACTACACAGAATCTCTCAAAGAGAGCAAAACAATGAATGTGTGAGGGCCAGAACTGCTTCAGACGCGCAAGTTGTTGGAAATGACATGGGCTGAAAAATTGTCTTGGCCAACAAATCGGAGTCGTCAGCCAGACAACTTACCGGTTCTCGTCAAAAAGAGAAAGGGAAGGAAAATGCATTTCAGATTTGTCCCCACGTCCCCACCCTCTGCCCACCTCTGATTGCGAGACTCTGTGCATCTTTTTGGGCATGTTCATTTCTTCAGGCGTTTCTTGATAAAACTCTTGCGTTCACATTTGCCTCGCTGTTGTGTGTGTGTGTTGATATTGCCTGTGTGTTTGCAGGTACGTGCACGCGGACTGTGACGAGTCGATTGACCCGCTGCTGTTCAACGTGAAGCGCGGCGCCCCTGACCCGTTCGCCGACTATCACTGCCCCGGGTGCAAGAACAGAGACACGGAAGTGAGTAGATATATCTGGAAATTGGCATTTTTCCCGTACGTCTTTTGCGCAACGTTGTAATGCTACGTCTGCGTTTGCGTGGCACACAACTATCTGCTGCGTAAATTCCAAACACAACACTAGTTTACTAATGTCTCCTTGGATAAAACGTTGCATCGTAATAACGGAGGACGTGCTGGTGTCTATTGTCCCCGTACACAACGGTGTGGGGAGTCTTCTGTATCCAACAGTCTTTACAAACCTTTAACCTTGTTCCCAAAGTGAGGACGTAATTGCCACTGTGTAACATGCTGGGCTTCTTTCTTAGAAAATACCGTCCCATCTGTGGTTGACAAAAAGGCATGATCAACACGTGTGAGTTCAGTGGGAACTTGGAGAAAACCAGAAAAATTCCATACATCTCGCAAGTTGTTCGCTTTCAGCCAGAAAAATGTCATTGGATTGAGAGGGGGAAAGAGAGAAAACAAAAACTGGAACGCAATTCACTGAATTTTTAAGCCGCGCGTGCCGCTGAAAGTGGGCAAAGGGGTTCATCTGAGTCATGATGCCATCATTGTCATCATTGTAGACAAGTGTTCTGGAGTAGTTTAGATTGACACTCTTGCCAGGTCAGCACAGCTAAACTCCAATGGTTACACTTATTTGTGATGGTAACAGTAAACTCCTGTCAGGATGCAACCAGTTCCAACAACACTGACTGACCAACCAAAAATTTGGTTATTTCCCAGGGGCCCGGAGCGTTCGCGGAGCTGTCGAGTTTAGTGGACGATCCGAACCTGCAGGACATCGAGGGCTTCTCCATCTTCCGCGGGTTGAAGGCGGAGGAGCCGGGCGGCGGAGACGGGGAGGACGGGAGCCGCAGCCCGGGGGTCGAGGCGCCGCGGCTCGGGGTCGACCCGGCGGCGCGGCCCTTGGTCGGGGTCGGACTCCGGGAGGACCCGCCCGGATTCCCCGGCGCCGACACCCCAGGCTCCGCGGGACCCACCGCGCCCGGAGGCGGAGGCGCCACCCCGGAACTGCTCCACTCCTCCCAGGAATCTCTCCTCAACCTCAACGACGACTCTGTATCCAGCATGGACATCGACATTGGCGTTTTGGAAAAGGTAAGAAGACTTGATTATGACCCGAGTTTCTGATGGGGCAGCTTTTGGGGATAAGATTTCCACTGTACTATAAAAATGGCAGTCAACATGAGAGTGTGTTCCCTTGCGCAAAAGCAAGGTCGTAATGGCGGCAAACGTTACTTTTACGGGTATTCAAAAATGAAAATTGAGTTTATTTTGTAGAAAATTGCCAGTTGTGTACAAGATTTGGTCAAAGGAGAGAGACCCAATAAGCAACTAAATTTTGCAAAAATTTCGTACACAACCCATCTTTACACTAAAGAAACTCATGGTCTTACTTTTGAATACCCGTAAAAGGAACGTTTGCCGTAATGGCTGATTGAAAGCTTGATTTGTGGCCTGTTTCTTGGTTTTGGCATCAGATTCAGAAAAAAATTTTTGAGAGAGTCAGATTTTGTGGCAGGTCTTGTTTTGAGTAAGGAGCCATTCTTGTTGTTGCCTGATGCAGTCTCGTAGTCTCTCCCTTCTACGGCGATATGCTCTGTTGCCAACCATTGGTGATAAAATAAAAACCAGAGTTTTCGTTTCAATTGCCATGTTTCTTGTTTGACAGAGCGCACAGTCATTGCAGTACGGAGGGTCCTCGCCAGCTTACAGCAGTGGCAAGGTCGGACCCGGGAAACAACACCAGCTGCAGCAACAGCAACTACAGCAGCAGCAGCAGCAGCAGCAACAACCATCCTCTGCCTCTTCGTCTCCCAGACCCGTGCACGGGCCCGGCAAGGGGAAACCCACAACCAGCAGCAAAACCTCCAGGCCCAAGGTGAGGAAGATTCCTTTCTGGAGAACATGGGAGCCAGAACAGATCTTTGTGCAAATTGTATTGTATTCCAGACGACTTTATTTCCGCGCGAAAGGTTGTGCTAAACCCTTGTTAACAAAGAAGGCATTGCCTTTCAGAACTATCTTTGCACTTTTGCGTAAGGTTTGATCAAGCACCAAGAAAAAAAAATTAATGTGTGCATAAGACGATCAAATTCAGGCTTTCAACAAAACCCTGTTGTCCTGCTATGAAACAGGGTCGAGGGAAAGGCGCCGCGTTCAAACGCCAGAGGTCGTCAGTCTGCAGCGCGGGGGGCGGCAGCCTCGCTGTGGGCGGCGCCGTGAGCGGAGGGGGTGGTGAGAACAGCGCGGTGGGCAACGCCGGCTCTTCCAGCAGCAGCAGCAACAACAACAACCGGCGTCGCGGCACTAAACCCAAAGTGAAGCGTCACGGCGTGTCCAGTGACGCCAGCAAGGACGACGACTCGGACGATCACAGAGCGACGACCGTCATCACCACCGTCAAGGACGAGTTCACCCTCACACAGGTAGGTGGTACTGGGCAAACCATTTCCGCCAGTTCACATTCAGACATTCTTTCCAAAACAAACCCACAAAAGTTGGAGACAATTTGTCTTGGTGGAATTCCTCAGATTTTCAGGCTTTCTTTCCAGTTTGTGCTTTGTTTAGATGTTGTGGTTGCAAGAGTGGGACAAAGGCAATTTTTCTTGTTTTCAGGACATGTGTATGAGCTGCGGTGCGTTTGGAAACGAAGACGAGAGTCGGCTGATCTCATGCGTGCAGTGCGGTCAGAGCTACCATCCCTACTGCGTCGAAGTCAAGGTGAAAATCAGTCCGTGTTCCCTGCCGTCGTCACGGCTTGAACTCTGCGTATGTTTTCGGTCGGAGGAAATAAAAGCAGTGTCTTGAGAAACAATGACCGTTTGTTGGGGTTGGGCGAGGAGAACGGCCACCCGTTTGAGCCTACAACATCCAAAAGAAGCAGTGTGAGGTGAAAAAAAGAAACTGAACCTGAACTCGACATTCGGAAGCACGCAACTTGTCAATGACACAATTTGTAAAATGTGTCTGCAAATAAACAAGATGAACTTATCAATGATATTTCACGCACCTCTGCAGATCAACAAGGTGATCCTGAACAAGGGGTGGCGGTGCCTGGACTGCACGGTGTGCGAGGGCTGCGGCAAGCCGCACGACGAGCCGCGCCTCATCCTGTGCGACGAGTGCGACATCTCCTACCACATCTACTGCCTCGACCCGCCGCTCGACCACGTCCCCAAGGGCACCTGGAAGTGCAAGTGGTACGTACCAGAAAACAAGCACAGGACACTTCTTCCCGTGTGACATTCATGAGCAAGGGACTTTCCTTCTCTGTCCTGTGGGTCCCAGACATGGGAGTGCAAGTGGTAGGAACCAACGACAGGGCAATATTTACTTTTACGGGTGTTCCAAGAAAGACATTGCATTTATTTAGCAAGAAAACAACAAGTGGACTGAGTTTGGTGTGAGTGGGATCGCGTGTTGAGTTCTTGACGCGTTTTCAGGTGTGTGAGCTGCAAGACGTGCGGCAAGACGACGCCTGGAATCGGCTGTCAGTGGCAGAACAACTACTCGCAGTGCGGGTCGTGCGCAAGTCTCGTCGTGTGTCCCGTGTGCACGAGACCTCACCGCGAGGATGACCTCATCATACAGTGTCAGAACTGTGAGAGGTGAGTCTCTCTGTCTCTCTCGCTCGCTCCCTCCCTCCCTCCCTCCCTCTGAGCATGTGTGCATGTCCTGACCAATGTCTGAAAGGAAACACTCAAAAGTAAGATGTGACGTGCATTGTGAACATGGAAGATTGCCACTGTTGAGGTCCCATGCCTGCAAAGGTCTTTGTTTTCGAAAAAAAATAAAAAATAAAAAACAGACAAAAAATTAACTGCAAGAGATGTCACATTACATCATCGCAACAGGAGGTAAACATTTGGCATAGAATTACAAAGTGTGTGTGCATTGCAATTGTACCACTTTCTAAAGACGAATGTCAATGTCATTTGCAGATGGCTGCACTCGGCTTGTGATCAGATCCGAACCGAAGACGACTGCGAACGCGCCTCCGAGTTCGGCTACAACTGCATCTTCTGCCGGCCCGTCACCGGCCACCCCGGACCGAGTAAGTACCCACTGGTCACGTGATCATGCAATCCGTGGCACGCGTGGAAATTCCTCCCAAAGCTGCTTTCTGGGCAACAACAACAAATCAGGACCTTGAAAAAAGCATTGGTGATTTCCATTGTTGCAGCTTTCTCTTCCCCTCCTCCAAAACAACAAAAAAGTTTGTAAACTGAATTAAAAATGAGAAATTCCTCCTGCGTCCGCATGCACATGCTGGTGTCCAAAAGAAGCAATATGTGAAACCCCGTTGGAAAGTATGAATTTGATTGACACGGAAATACTCGCGTGAAAATTGTATTGCGAAAATGAGACATTTCTTCGTTGTGTTGCAGTGCCGCCGTTGCCGCCGGAGCCCGAGAAGGTGTTATCCCCGCCGCCAGCGCTACCCGCGCTGCCGCCGCCCCCGCCCCTCCCGGAACCACTGCCGCCCAGACCGATGAAGTTCCTCATCATGGACGGCGTGCTCGTTTCCGAGCAGGGCATGCAGCACATCAAGAACCTCAACAGCAAGATGCGCGAGGTCAGTCAGTCGTCAGTTCACACTGACGTAAAGCTTGATACTTGGGCTCTTTTGTGGAACACCTTTTTTGTCGTCATTTTTGCCGCGCGCGCGGCCAAAGGCGTCGCGAAGCAGCTTATCTGAGTCATTATGCCGTTGTCATTGTCATCATCATCATTGTTGTCATTGTCGTAGACCAGCAGGAGGAGGACTCATCTGCCTCTTCCAATTCATCTCAAATTCATCACTTTTTGTCGTCATTTTGCTCAGGGAAATTCAGCACACAATTGCTTTTTCGCGCGACGCATGTTTTGAGAGAAATTCAGCAGACTTGAGTTGTGCCTTTGTGCCACTGTATTCTGGGATGAGAGCCAAAGTCATTCCCGTCTGGTATTTTCTTCGGAGCCAAAAAGATGAAGGAAAAAAAAAAAAAAAACCAACAGAAGATGAAAAAAAAGGACCAAGGGATGGGATACTGTTCTGAAACAGACGAAAGTGATTTGGAAACGATCTCCCTTCAGGAATTTGGGTCCGAAAAGAAAAGATGGAAAATGCCAAGAGATTTCGTTTGCGCTTTTTGTTGCTTGCGTCAAACCACAAAACTCACCAGTGTGAAATTACTTTGCGTACAGATAGAAAAAAGTGCTTATGCAGCGAGCATTGCACTAAGCAGTGCACCGAACGTTGCACCAAACGGTGCACCAGGAGAGGTTCTACTGAGGCGGGTGCACTGCATGAAACTACGAGAGGTACCATAGCAGGACAAGCAGCAACAGGATCAGTGTGCCAACAACTCTTTATCACCCAGGCAGTTCACAAAAGAGTTGTCCATGGGTTGTCCCCCATCCCCCCCCCCAAACTCACCCGAAGGCAGAAATTTTTGGCGGGCCCAGTTCAACTCATTTCTAGAGCTCCCTCTCTACGACAAAACAATGACCTTTGAAAAGTGTGCCCTTTTTGACCTCCCCTGAAAATATTTCATCTACATCACTGGACACTGACAAGACATTTCAGTCGGGGATTCCCCACCGAACCGATGTTGGACACTGAGCCTGTTGCTTTGAGGTTTTCGTTCTTGTTCTTGTTCCATGTTCAGTAGTGTCAAGAACTGATCTAATTTTGGTGTGATGGGCCTTGCAGCGCAAAGCTCGGCGCATGCGCGACACAGCGGCTTCAGGAAAACTTGAGTGCCCACAAGACCCAGCAGAGCAAACAGCTTTTTATCCTTCGCAAACTAAAAAATGTACTGGAGTTCCACTAAAAGCAGCCAATACAAGAGTGCGATCTTTGGTTAAAAATGCAAAAAAAAAAAAAAAAAAGGAAATCAAGTTGTGGTGTTGGGCTTTGTTTTGGCATTCTGCAATGACTTCCAAAAAGAAAAAGGAAAATAAACCTTGTCATTGAAATGCAAGAAACTCTTTTTTGCACTGATGATGAACAAGGTAAAAATGTTGCAGGTTGTTGCTTGTTGCCTGGCGCTGTGTCACGTGATGCTGGTTTCTCTGCAGGTGAAGAAGCGGCGACCCCGACGCACTCAGGCGGAAGTGGAGCTGGAGCGCATGTCTGTCGCCGCCGGCAACGTGACGCTAGGGCGCATGCTCTCCACAGACGCTGCAGACGAGACGGACGCCATTGTCAAAGGTACAGGGAATTTCTTTGAAAGACTTGGAGCCAAACCATGAGCACAGACATAGCGCACCCAACCAGTTGCACATATTTTGAACCTCATGCCACTGGGAGAAAAAAACCGGCTGAACGACGTCAATTTATTGTTGCATTGCGAAAAAGCAGGTCAAATTTTGCCATTTTGAATAAATGTTCGACAGATGAGTGTGGACGAATTATCTTTTCTTGAGCAGCAGGGCATGCCTGTTTACGAGGCGCAACGGTTGTCTTTGTTTTGATGCGGACTGAACTTGTTTTCGTTGCAGGAGAGGCTTTGGACGAGGAAGGGAAGAGCGTCGGCGTCGGGGGTGAGATGGAGGAGGTGCCGGAGGGGCTGTTGTCGCCGACGGGCAGCGCAGGCGCCGGGGAGAAGCTGCTCTTCCCGGAGGCGTCGGGCGGCCCGGGCGCAGGACCCCTGCTCGCCGCCGAACCCACCACCCCGACCATGCTCGAGAAGCGCAAACAGAAGCGACAACGCGTCGGCATGGGTGAGTCTGACCTCAGCAGAGTGCCCAACAAACCCTCTTTTACCAGGAAAACTTGCGTTTGGAAGCGCTTGAAATGTTTTGACTTTGCAATTCAAAAGTATTGTTCATGAGAGATGCAAAAAAGAAAGAAAACAAGCAGGGCGAAATCTCAAGAGAATTAAGAATGGAGGCATGACACATTTTTTTGTGCGGTGGACGGAAGTTGTATCCTGTGAAAGAGCCGTTTGAAGAAAGTCAAGGCGTTGGGTTGTGCAAGTCTCTGCCTTCCTGTGGAGGGTTGTGACAGGTACGCAGTGACACGTGTTTTGTTCTGTGTTGCAGGTATAGGCGGGTTCATCGCGCGGACCCGGGGGCGCGGCAGTCGCGGCGGCTTGTACAGCTTCGGTCGCGGCAGTCGAGGCGGGCGCGGCGGGATGACCGGGCTCGGACTCCCCGGACACCGAACCTCCGTCGACGGTAAGTCCGGCAATCATGATCTGCGTGGGTGACGCCTGCCCAATTCAACAGGCTGAAACTGAAAGCGGGAAAGTGGCTCTGGACCTGTTTAAATTTGGAAAAAAAATATGGAATTCCTGGGCCCTTCTTTGTGGGAACTCTGCTTCAGTTCGAAAGGCACGAGAATGCAGGCCGAACTTGAAATTTGGTTGTGAATAAATTTACCTCAGAATTGTAAACTTTCAAGTTCGTGACAAACCTGTTGAAGGATTTCAACATTGGGCGTGCAAGTTGCCCTTGTCCCCTTGCCCTATGAGCGGCGCACAACCTTTCAGTTGATGTTGCTGAAGAGTATCCTTGCTAAAGAGTTTTCTAACGTTTCTTGTTGTGTTTCAGGAGAAGAAGAGAAGTTTCTGGGAGAATCGGAGGAGGAACTTCTGCGGAAAAAGAAGCGAATAATCAAATCAAAGCGATCCAAACTCGAGGAGAGTTTCCCGCCATATCTCAGGGTGAGTTTCCCGCCATTTTCAGCAGATTTCATCTGCGCATCCCAGATGAGTTTCACTGAAATCCCCACGCCCGAGATACCACTGGCTTCCTTGGCAAAGATTCCGTGGCATTGGCAGTTTCGTGAAAGTAAATGGTAAAGGAATGGGGGAACATGAATAAATTACAATTGAAACTGAATATTAAATTCAAAGCAAAATGGCGTTTGCAGGAGGCATTCTTCGGGTCGGACATCTTGGACCAGACGCGCAGCTCCGAATCCGGGCAATCGGCGTTCCAGGCGGCGGGCGACGCGGAGATGACCGAGGACCTGGCGGAAACAGACGAAGTGAAGAGCACCATAGACACGAGCGCAGACAACATCGTGTTCCAGCCGGCTCCTCCTTCGCCCAAGCCGCCCTCGCCCAAACCCGCCCCGACGCTGCAGCCGCCCACCTCTTCGGGACAGGACGACTCGGACAAGGAACCGCACCTCGGTTAGTTTCTTGTCACGTCATCAGTTCTCTCACCGTTACAAGAATTTTCGTTCACCATCCTCCCAATGTTTTTGTGCTTTGAGCACTTCAAGCTGAACAAGACCCCTCTCTCAATCTACCAGCTTCCTAATTACCCCCTGTGAGAAATGAGTTCTGAAACCACTTTGTAGCAAATCTGGCCAGCTATCTCTGGTCTGCAGTGTCAATTGGGTGCAAAATCACAGAAACAAAGAACATCAAACTCCCTTTTTTTTTGTTGGCTTCTGAGCAAAGAGCATTGTGTTCTGACTTCAGTCTCTGTGCTTGTTGTAGACGAGGGCGACCTGAAGGACTTCCTGCCGCAGGATCTACTGCACGACGATCTGGGCATCATGAACATCCTCAACGACGACGACCTGCCCAACGGTCAGTGCATTCATTCATTCATTTTGTCATTCGTTCTGATTGATTCGTTCTTTCATTCATACATTTTGCCATTTATTCTGATTGGTTCGTTCTTTCATTCATTCTTTCTTTCTTTCCTTCATTCATACAAATGCCATTTATTCTGATTTCTGTCGTTCATTCTTCTCTCATTGATAAGCAACTGCCGTCTTTGACAAGTGACGTGAAAATGACCCACGGTTTGATCTCGTTACGTTGATCAAACCGGCAAGCGGTGGTTTGACCAGCTGACCTGCAAATATTGTCGTGCGTGGGGGAAATGGCTAGATTTCAAGGTACAACATGCAAATGAGCTCATTTCTGATTTGTGCAGATGAGATGGGCGGGGTCCAGGCTCAGCCAGGGGCGGACCAGGCGGACCAATCAGACAAGGACAAGCTGGACGACCTGGAGCAGATGCTGAGTCCGAACCTGGACATGGATCGGGAGATCGCTGACGTGGATCTGATGCTGACTCGCGGACTCGAGCAGATCGACTCTAAAACCGTGGAAGATATCTTCAAGGGCGTGCTCAGCACTGACCAGGCCAACACCAGCAGCAGTCCTGCAGCCAGTGAGTATTCAAGCCAATTTGGCTGCAAGAATCTTTCAAGAACCTTGCTGTGGCACTCATTGCTGTCAGTTTCGACTGGGAGTTGCCTAAAATTCAAACAACGAAGTCGGGGACAATAATAATGCTCGGAAAAAAACCCAGAAAGAAGCAGCAGCCCTCGCAAGCTCTGGAGTCTTTGCTCTTGAGAAAAAAAGAGACAGCAAAATGAATGTCCTTCCATGAGGTGATCAGAGTTGAGGGCGGATTGTGTAGTGCAGCAGTCTAACAGCGAACGAGTTCAAAATCACTGTCTGTTTTGACCAACACAGAGAACTGTTCGCTGTGTGTTGCAGGTGGAGAGAGTCATTTCCATCTCCCGCCGATCCCGGGACCGGGCGCCTCGCTGAGCGGCGCCGGGCAGCAACAGCAGCAGCAGCAGCAGGCCTCCCCGCAGTCCTCGGGGTCGCAGCCCGGCACCCCGCAGCAGCCCCCGCCGCCCAACCACCCGCTCGGGCCGCCCACATCCATGGCGCTGCCGCAGTCTCTACCAGGTAACACCACACACTTGCCTCGATCATTTCCCGAGTGGACATCGGCATTCACACTGAAAGAAAAAGTCGTTTTCATTCCTCCTCCCGAGAAAAGAAGTCGCCACAGCGAATGCACACTGAAACGGATTTCCTGTTTGGGAGAGCTAAACTGTGGCACGTTTGGTGCAGATTTGTGGTCTATGACTGAAGAAAAAGACAACTTGACGTTCTGTGTTGTGTTTGTTTGTAATTTCCTGTTGTCAGCAGAAGCAAAAAAACAACAACAACAACAAAAAAACAAACAAACAAAAAAAACCAAACAAACAAAAAAAAAAATGTGTGGGTAACGCAAATACAAATTCAGTTGTCAGCAGGTCTCTGGTCTCGTGTCCTTGTGGATTGGATGCCGTAGTCTTTCCAGAGCGGATGTCTCATGGTGGAATGAAGTTTGACGTTTTGCCTTGTGTTTGCAGGAGTGCACAGCCCGGTGCACCACGCGATGCCGGGGCACCACCCCAGCTTGCCGGGTGTGCAGGCAGCCGCGCACGGACACGGGCCTCCGCTCCCGGGGCAGGGGCCTCCGCACCATCACCACAGCCTCGCAGGTTCGTACACCGTACACTTGACAATGGACAGTTTAAGCACCAAACGTTATTTGCAACGTAAACTCAAACCCAACGTAACCTAGAAATCTGAGCCAATGACTGACAGGGGTGTGGCAAATTCTCCCCTTTTGACTGGGTTTGGCAATTAGGTTACGTTGAGTTTGAGTTTGAGTTGCAAATTACATTTGGTGCTTAAACTGTCTATTGTGGGGAAAAAACACGGATTTGCAATCATCAGATGTTTACAGTCACCTGGGCACAACTATTGTGAACCATTTGTTTGGTTGTGTCACTTTGGTTGAAGATAAAAGAGAAATGAGAGGAAAAACACTCAGTTCATGGAGAAAAATTAGGCAATTCTGTCCAGCAAAAGGAAATAACAAAATTCAACTCTTTTTGAGGGCTTCGCGTTGTGTGCTGCCTGTGACCAAATTTGGCAGCACAGTGTGTGAGGGATGCACACGAAGGCTGCATCCGCCAGTCGGAATGGCTTGCTCCGAATTTTGCTTGTCAATTGTGATCCTTGTATCAGAGATTGTTGTCTGGTTCTGGTTCATTTGCACTTCATGCCGTTTTCATTGTAGGTCAAGGTCACCCGGGACTGCCAGGGCACCACCACGGGGGAATGCCAGGACCCGCGGGACTGGGTCCCCCGCCGCACGGAGGGGCCGACACCCCGGAGGGAGGGCCGCCCGGTGCGGGCCCCGGCGCGATGCCCCCGTTCAGGATGCACTCCCCGTCCGGACCTCACTCGCACTTCGCCCCTCCCGAGTACGGGTGAGTACACGCCATTTTATTCAAGCGTCACTTTTCTCGGTATTTCCCCACACTGCACAGGGCATTGTTTCAGTGCTAGTGCAGACGGAGATCAAACTGGAGACAAAAAGAATATGTGCCAGATTCACACCAAAGCGTAGAAAGATTTCACATCGATAGAGAAAAAAATCACTGCTTAGATGTCCATTTCTGATGTGGTCAGTCTTGCCAGAAAAGAAGGCAAATACGGCACTTGAAGCTGCTTGTGGTTTGTTTGGCAATCCCTTGGTGTCATGTCTGAACCAGCGAGAGGCGAAGTTTGTTTGGGGAAAAATGGTGTCGTAGGGACAGAGGTGATGAATTGGTGATCTAAGGAAAACTGAAGCTCGTCCCTTTCGGGTGTTGGGGTGCGCCATCGTTCTGCATCTCCCTATTGACGTGAGTGGGGCGTCAGATTACGACCGTGGAGACCTTTGGCACTTTTTCCGTTCTTCTTTTACGCAACGTTGCAATGCTGTGTCTACATTTGCAGAGGCATGCAATTCCACTGTCCACTGTGTAAACCCCAAACATGGCTCTTGTTTACACACATTGTTGCCATGGACTCAGCGTCTACGTTTATGGCTGCGGCTACCCGTGACACCTGCTAAACCTGTCTAATGATGTGTAATTGCAGGATGGGGTTCTCGGAGCCCACGTGGCCAGCCGCGTCGGAGGAGACGGACGACCTGTCGGGTCTGTCGTACAACAAGCGCAACATCATGAAGTGGGAGAAGGACGAGCCCCTGGGCGCCCAGGCCACCATCTCCCCCGTGCTCTACTGCAACATCAAACACCC
>JAAUYG010022936.1_pt1 | contig 14154 bp, 8 predicted proteins | sample 7278091 | NCBI WGS metagenome assembly JAAUYG01 (sample SAMN14350201, study PRJNA611818) | marine sediment metagenome | isolation source: surface marine sediment (0.6m) | place: French Polynesia: Moorea | collected 2018-08
CAGGAGAGGAACCACTGCCGATGTCACGATTCGGGACCGATATATGGCGTATGCATAGCCCGAAGTATTTTTTGTAGCATGGTTACATTTTTGCTTATTATGAAGTAATGGACGTGAATTTAACCCAACTGGTCGATTGATATTGGGTGAGAGACCTACAAAGAAAGCTCCTGTGCATGAATTCTTGAGCGTCATTTTACCTCAGATATGCCCTTTAAAGACTATAACTTCATAAACCCGGCCCATATAACAGTGAGGCTTGATACATTAGTAATTATGCGAGATGGATTCGATATAAACATTTTCGAGGACGTCACTCTTTTCACCTGAGTCCACTACACCCTCTTTCCTCCCTCAGCCACCAGTCAGTTCGTCGGACAAAACAAGGGGTGACAAAATGACCGGTGATGAAATGTCTGCAGATCAAATGTGGGTAGGATATTTCTAAAACTGTTATCTGTTTGCAGATTTCTTTAAGTCTTTTGATCCTAATAACTGTTCCTTTGAAGCATATCAGTAAAACATTTTTTTTTTGTTTTTGTTTTCATTTGTTACACCTAGCTCATGCATATAACATTTCTTTCCCTGGCTGCCACACCTCTGTAGCCTGGTAAATTACGTGTACATGTATTTCATTCTTTTGAGTGTCATAGTCTACAGTCTTCAGCCTGGACTAAAGGCCCTCATTTTCTGCAGTATCAAGCTTTCTCCTATCATTGTCAACTTGTTTTGCGGGATTCTGTCTTTTCTGAAATACATTAGGCCAATCAGGATTGTAATATATGCCTAACATTACAGACATTGGTAAATAAACATTTTATTTTTAGCTGGAGTCCTGCATCTAAAATTATAGCGCTGAATTGTTGTACCGAAAATTTTGCGCAGGGACCAGTATACATGACGTCATCATGATAAACAAGTGGATGAGCATGACCAGTGTGCTGATGTTAAAGTGCGTTATTTAACACACATACACACTGATACAGTCCTAGAGGGTTCCGCTTCATGTTTTGGTAGCACAAAAGAATCCGGATAAGCTATAAATAAGGGTCTGTTGCATGATTGTGTACATCTTGTAAAATGGTTAACATTTAAATGTTGGGCATTCCCAGTCGGTGGGAGTGGCTGAACAAATTCAACAAGTCAAGTTGCTACTCTGCCAGTGCCACTCTGGCACTAGCCGGAAAACCTGGCTCCTCAGGCCGTTTTACTACTATTTTTACATCTGACTTGACCCCACATGATGACACGGCTTTCGGAGGCTCCGCAAGCCGTGCAATCTTATCGGGTCAAGTCAAAAGGTGTAAAAAAACTAGTAAAACGTCTTGAGGAGCCAGGTTTTCCGGCTACCAGCGCCACTACACTGGCAAGATCAGTAGATAGGCAGCTAGAATCAATGAGAATAGATGTGGGTAGAATATAGATTACCTGATTACTTACTACTGCTGTTGGGTGTGAATCAGATATCTAGCCGTTATGTTGTTTAAATGTATTATTATATTATTTTGTATTCAGTTTTGTGAGATTATCACGACTGACAAGGTTATTTTACTTTGATATCTTTCATTGCCCCTGCTTCTCCATTAAAGCCCGCGATTGCATTATGATGCCAAACGTATGCAAGCTGTCGCTAAAACAGAGAAACATGGGCTATTTCATAATATAGCCGTGATATCTAGAGTCCATCCTCATCTGTCTTGGTAGACAACTGGATTGGACAGTAGTGAAGTGACCTTCCCTTGACTGTTGCCATGGTTCCTATTTAGGAAGAATTGCATTCAATTCATGTAGAAATGTAGTCTTCTGACAGGTTAATTAGTGTAGCTGAATTGGCAGTGTTTGTGGTATTTATATATTTTTTTTTTTAAATCAAGAATATATCATTCAATTAGAAGTCAGATTAGTTTGTTTGTCAGTAATGTATTTAATGAACAGTGTTATACAGAATTAAACATAGACTGACAGAGGTGTTATTTACGATCTTATCACCTCTCTTGCTGGCAACTTTCATCATTTCATGATTGAGATGGCCATATCCATCATCACGATCATAGGGCATCGATTGCTACATGCTGAAGACAGGTTTTCTGGCTGATATGATATATGATCAGTAACTTTACTATACCCAGAAAATTGGTGTAGTGCCAGTTCTTTGACCACCTTCTGACATGCCCTTGTTCATCAGAAGACTGAAGTGATGTTAACTGCAGGCGAGGCAGGTCTTGCATCTATCACATTACATCAAATGCTACAGCAAACAAAGCCAATATTCCGATACTGCAGGATATATACATGTACCTGGGATTTACTGACAATAGGGTGCTCCAATTTTACTAGTATGCTATGCACATTCTCTTGAATAGCACTAAAGCAGTTTGAATCAGAAATAAGTAGCTTTACACTACATGCATGGAAATATTTGCTTTTCGCGAAGTTACATAACAAAACACTTTAGCATGTGAGATGAGTAGTTATTTGTGGATTCTAGACTTTTATGTCTTTCAGAAACCAATTTTAAAAGGCAAACTGACAAAGCTCCCTGTACTCAGCCGCTATGGCAGGAAGAGGAGGAAGTTTCGGGTCGTTTGGGGACTCACATTACAGTACCTACCAGGCAGGGTCAGGTAGTAAGTGTCTTGATATCATGTGATATATTTACCATAATTTCTATATTTGACAAAACATCCTCATGATCCTAGAGGCCATATCCTTTCTACTCAAAATTAAATAAAATTGACTTGTACATGACAGATAATAGCACTAAATAGTAAGTAGCTCATCCCTAAAAATTGTGCTTTAATAAATACAAATTTATATTGTTCATTACTGTTAATGTGCTTTTACCTGCCAAGGAATACAATAGGCCAGTATACCAGATGGTACTACTAGAAAATATAGATTGCTGTTTTAGTATTTTGAAAGGTAGCAAGAGCACGAATGAGCATACACAATGTCAGATTATTTGGAATTTATCAATGTTGTCTTAGAGTTTCTTTGAGTTCTTGTCACTTTTAGGTTAAAGTCTATGAGAACTTTGTGTATCTATGTGATTAATAAAAAATAAATGCTTTAATATTTACTTGCAGCCCGTGACAGTTCAAATGAATTTACTCGATTAGCACAAGTGATTGGCAACAACATACAGAAAATCACCCAAAATGGTAAATATGATGTGTGCATATATGTATTACAGCTGGGTTATTGATTGGCATTGGTGTATCTTCAGTATGTGTTTAAGGTCAGAAGTATGTGACTACTCTGTATTCAGCAATGAATGTAAGTTTTTTGTCTACAGCTATATAATGTATAAACTGTGTGGTCCAATTCACAGCTCATGTTTTTTTATCTGTGGATCAGCATTAGTCTTTGTCTTGTATTGTACTTTGCTGGAATATATCAGGTGATATACCAGTAGTTTGGCAAGCTGATGTATAAAGGCTTTTGTTTTCCTAAATGCAATATTCCACAGTCAGTAACCTCAGTCATTTGTTTGTTGTAAGGAAGGTAACCTCAGTGTTATTGCTGTGTAACACCTAGTCACCTACTACACTTAATGATTCACTATCAGCACTGTTTCAGTTATTAGTGTCTATTGAATACAGTTACTAGTAAGTTTATCTTTTCCTTGCTATAGTTGCACAGATGCAGAGAATGGTCGGTCAGATTGGAACGTCACAAGATACACCAGAGCTTAGGGACAAATTGTAAGTTATTTACACTAATTACACTAATTAATTACACTACAGTCTTTGTCAGGTGTATATCTCTGTTTGATTTTTGTACAATTTTAAAATTACATGTAAATAAAGATGGCTTGCACAGAGTTTCATGCATGCAGACTTTTGTGGAGGGAGGTATCACTTTGGTCACTAGACTACCAGTAATGTGAAAAAATGAAAGAACTGTTTCATTTTGCAAATCAGAAACCATATTTCTTGCTCTCATTCTGTCTTTTAAATCCTTTTTCCATAGGCATCAGGTTCAGCACTATAGCAACCAGCTGGCCAAGGAGACAAACAAATACATCAAAGATATGGCGGCATTACCACACTCTAGTATACAGTCAGAACAGGTGTGAACTTTGCTAGTTCTATATAGGGTTAAAAAAGAATGTTTATCATGTAAACAGCTTCTTATATTACTCTAATATTACCTGTCATTAAGCTGTTAAAGAGTTTTATTGTGTAACTCCCTTTTGTAATATGTACATTGTTTAGCTCACTGTTTAATCTTATTGTCAAACGCTCTGGATAAAGCGCTATATAAATACTGTGTTATAACAATGATTTAATAATAAATGCTGATATAGGGGATACAGAGAATTTTAAATAAGTTATGGCAGTTTCCAATTAACATTACCATTTCCAAAGGCTCAGAATTGTGATTTGGCTGAGATTACCTACACCTTTGCATGCTTTCAAGGCAAAGTAATTAAAGCTGTCAGTGATAAAAGATCCTTGTGTTTTGTTACAAGTAGTGCACTGGAATGTATCGTAGCGAATATGGGATGCTTTAGAGCTCTATTCTGTTACATTTTACAAGTTTTTTCTGTCCACAGAGGCAAAGAAAAATGCAGAGTGAACGACTCACCAGTGATTTCACTACCACGCTAAACACCTTTCAAAGTGCACAGCGAAAGGCTGCCGAGAAAGAGAAAGAAAGCGTGCAGAAGGCGAAGGCACATGCACACTATGTAAGGAGCACTATATGAAAGGGCAAACGGTAGCAGCTTCTGTTCAAATTCACACACTGCAGTTTATATTTTTAGGGTCGTTGTCACCAGTGGACGCTTTAAGACCTGTATCGGCCTTGGCAAATATTAAAGAAATTTTGGGATGAAAATTCTCCTTGTAAATTAAACTATTGTATATTTATTGTAGTTTCGTTATCGGTTTGAATACATTGACTGTGTAATAAACTAGTACCGGTAAATGTATTAAATGAACTCGGCATGTGTATAATGCAGTATTTCTGTTTGGTATCTTAGTAATGGTGCTAGATAAGGCATGTTAGATTGTGACTTCCTACAAATCCTGTTTCTCGATGTCTGTAGGACCCGTTTATGGAGGAGAAGAAAACTGAGGATCTAGTATCATTTGGCACGTGAGTTTTACCTCATTTCGTTCCTTTATGTGACAGATACTAGCTTCTGTGTTAACAAACAAAATTGTTAAATGTAAATGCTTACCTGTGCTTGGTTGTATTTTTGAGTATAACATTCTTGATGTATCAGCAACATGTGTAATGATTTGTTCGAGAGATACCTAAATTTGGTGGGTATATACTTTTAAAGCCAGCCACTTGGTAATTGATAAAAATTGGATTGAACGTGTATGCAAAAAGGGACCAGAGCTAGTAGTGTAGGCACCAGTATAGTAGGGTGGGGTAAGTGTACTGTGGTATGAAATACATGTAATTTGTTTCTGGTGATTCAGACCCCCTCCTCAACAGCAGCAGCAGGCTCAGGAAGAAGATGTGGATCTTCAGATGATCCAGGAAAGAGAACAGGCCATCAGGCAACTTGAGGTTGGTACACCCCAGATAGTTTTCTGGATTGTCAGCATACACGGAGCTTCCTGAGTTATTGTATAAGGCTATTGGAGGCCTTGGTGTAACTACAAATATAACATACTGATACACAGATGAGGTACTAAACTGTTACACTTAATGGAGGAGCTTACTGCATTGATATCTTCAGGTTTCCATATCAGGTTTTGTTGGAAATTTGGATGTAGCAGATTTATGTTTACCATATTCAGATTTTCGTTTATATATATGCAAATATGTCCAGCCACAGTGGCAACTTTTCTGGAACACTCCCTTTCTGATAAAGTTGCATGACATTCAGCCCCAAATTGGTCTGTGGAAAGGTTATATGCAGTTGTCTCACAAACATCGAGTTGTTTTAAGTAGGTGTCGTATCTGTTAGAATACAGAACCTGTTCCAGAATAAGTCTTATGTGCCTGTTCTTTGACAGTTATATTCTGCTGCAATGTGGTGACTTGGCGTTTTCATGCTGCGTTACTTTAATAACATTACTTCTGTCTCAGTGTCTGATTTATCCTTTCATGTTAATGCTAAAACTGTGTAGCTTTTATTAGAGAAAGTGGTACAGGTCGACTTTTGTAACTTCGTTTGCTCTTTTTGACTTTTGTGTATGGTTTGTCTTCTTTACATTTCATTCTCATGATCTGTCATGTGGGCTCTCTTCTGACATCAATTGGCCAATCTTACTTTTCAAAAATATTTTTGGACATTATATTTCTGGCTGGTCGCTTGAATTGTTTACCTGTTGTTCTTTTGCAATTTGAATTGTTATGATAGATCATTTACTGGTGTCCATTATTTTTTTGGGGGTGGTAGAGGTTGTGTTTTAACTTTTTTCTTACCGTGAATGAAACCTTTGTTGTGGGCATTTCATTAAGCAATCACTCTCTCTGTCCCTCTCTGTACTGTTTCTGATCTCACAAAGAATCATTGGGTAAATACCTGCTCTCCACAGTAAGACAGCGGGGGATAAGAAACTTTTAGACTGAAAGGATAAAGTAACGCACCAAATGAAACAACCGTGAGTACTTGCATAACATGTTATAGGATGAAATAACGCATTTTTAAGTGTGCTGTGTTATCCTTCTGTCTTATTGTGTGTTTGTATCCACTTAACAGTTGACGTTCATGCTGTGTCCTTCTGTTCCAGTCTGATATCATGGATGTCAACCAGATATTTAAGGACCTGGGAATGCTGGTCCACGAACAGGGGGAGATCGTAGGTAAGCTGCAGGATAGGGTTTTGTGGCCAGTGGAACTTTATGCTGTATGTTAGCCTTTTCTGTACTTTGGGTACCCAGTTTCCATGTAGAATATTTTAATATGACACAGGACTCTTTAAAATTTGGTCACCATCCACAAGCTGTGCTCTGATCGGGGTATCTCCCCCCCCCAAAAAAAAAAATCAGAGGAAGATATATTCACTTGTTTATCGCCCCTAGCAGTCAGAGTCATGGTGTGCATTGCATTTTGGAAATACACACCGGTAATATTAGATATTGAAATTAGGACCCTTCTCGCATCACTGATTTTGATCACTACGTATTGCTGTATTTAATATGTTATTAGACATCTCTGTAATAGTCGGTATGCAAATTTTGGTTGGAAACCTGAGTCTGTAGCAGTTGCTGTTACAGCTGGCTACGATCAGTGAAAAGTCCTAATCCTACATGTATGATGCCTAGAGCAAAGCCCATTTTCATGGATAGATCAATACATCTCCGATATGGCACATTTATTTTGATCTCGTCGCCTTACAGACAGCATTGAGGCCAACGTGGAGCAGGCCCAGATTAATGTAGAATCCGGAACAACCGAACTCCAGAAAGCCAGAGAATACCAGGTAAAACGGAAACTAATCAAAGCCAAAGTTGAGAGGTATTTTGTGTGTGGGGTTGTGTGTGGGGGTTACGGTGTGGGGGATACTAGTATCTTATTCTTGGTGGGAGCTTTGTTGTTTTATAAGTTCCCTAGACTAGTCACATGTAGATAATGAATATTCATATCCTGTTGTTAGTTAACTTCCCACTTTTTGTTTTAAAATATTTTTTTAACATCATCGCCCATAATAGTGAAAAAATATAAGATTATGGGGGTATTATTTGGACATTGTGAAGTGATGGTGCATTGAGTGAAATGGGAAGCAGTATTTTAATATTGAGCATATTACTGGATCACAAGTGTGGAAATGGGCCAGTTTTCAAGTATGAAAATTTGTTATCTTTAGAAATTTACTTCGTTTTTGTTTAGTGTTTATATAAATACTGGATGCAACTTTTGTGGATTAGTATTGACAGAAGGGGACTCAAGAAGCTGTTTTTGGTGCTAGTTCTTTTTGAGACCTACTTGCTTTCAAGTGAAAAAAGTACTTTCTTGTGCCTACTCTCTTACTGGACAGTTGCATGATTTACTTATGGTCCTTACTTTTTACACAAAACAATGAATTGAACATTAGTAAATTGGCACTGCATGCTTCTGTTGTGTTAGGAGCATTGGTATAGTAATCTGGTATAAATTTTTGTTGTTTATGTTTTGTTGTCTTTTTGTATACATATTATACTTTTTTGCAGTTATTATTTATGTTGTGCGTATCAACTATGGATAAGGAACGTGTGATTATTCTCTGTACAATGAGTGATAATGTGGTTATGGATGACATAAGAGTGGAGGCTTGTCAGAGAGAAACTGATGACTTGACTGTGTTTAGTACCCACAACATCCCATGTTGTTTCTGCTCAAAAACGGGATGCCCCCTCGCGTTGCAGGAAACCGACTGTCTAGTTTCTGTACCTGCCTGTTTTAATTTCTCAGAGCAAAGCACGGCGGAAGAAGTGCATTATCATCATTATCGTCATTGTAGTTCTCGCCATTATTGCTACAATTATTGGGGTGACTGTATCCAGAAACTGATAGAGAGCTTCCTAGCGTAGAGCCAGAAAAAACTTCCTGTTTTGTATAAGTAAGTCATGTTCCTGTCATTAATAGCTCATAGTAGCAGAAATTCAGGATTTCAATGTATGTAGCCAGGAAACTTGTTCGTGTTCAGTTAGTGATTTGATTATGCCTAAATGATATATGTATTGGAAGTCATGTTGACAGCAGCCTATTGCATCGGATTTTCCAATTAATATTTCATACTTACTGTATTGGCACTTCAACCAAACAATAAGACAAGTGCAAAAAAAATTAACATGGTTCGACTGCCAAATATTTTTGTGACTGGTTCTGGCTTAGAATATCATTTATATGATATTGAGAACATAAAATTCTACTCAATTTTGTAAAGGAATTTTGTAACTATATAAGAAATATTGCAACACAACAAGTAAGAGGCATTTAGAAAAAATTGTCTTCCTACACACTGAGTCTTGAAAGAACACAAAAAGATTGATAAGAGGCATTTGTCATTTCTGGTATATCCTAAACCACTTTAGGTGTAAGCGATTTGTTTAGACTAAGTTTAACTATCTAGTCCATTTAGACTACCACCAGATCTTTATTTAAGTATTAAAATTAGGACTGCTTTAAATAATTTTCCGCTGTGTATTTGTTTTTCAGAGAAAAGTTCGCAAGAAGAGATGTATCTTGGTCATTGTTGGATTCGCAGTTTTGCTGTTCATCATTCTGGTTATCTGGCTTTCCACACGATGAGGCAACCTGTCACATGATCAGAAATGCACACAAACACCCTGTCAGGAACAGACGTATCAACGCATCGTCCAATCACACAGATACAGTGAAACTCCTCGCATAGAAGGGGATCTGGGTTGGCATTCTCAACCTTACTTAAGCCTAAGTTCTTACTTGAGTGAAACTTGTCCAGTCACATGGTCTGAATGTGCACTTTTTTAAGTATCATCTTAGATTTCAGTCGGCTTTATGATTGCATCCCTCCCAGCTCCTGGATACAAAGACTTGACGTTGTTTGATTTGCACCGATTCCAACGGTCTTATTTGTGTTAATGTGTGCTGGACACCGTCTTTGCTGTTCATATATGCCACAGTATGTTATCGGTTTGAAGTGTGAGATATACCTGATATTACTAATTTCACTGACACATCAGTTGTATACATATTATAGTTTTGTATGAACTATGAACGGAATCCCCAGGGGTTCTGAAGTGTTGAGCACCATTCCAACCAACTGTCATCTACATCTATATTTACACACTGGTACACATCTTTTCAAGCTAAATTCATATGAATCAACACAGGTTTATATTCAGCCATTAAAGAATACAAAAATCATAAACTCAATTATTTAGATACACGTTAAAGTTTGGACTTGGTCAACAATTGGCTAAGGATCTAGCGTTCATGAAAAGGGACAAACTGCACCTGAGAATTTTCAAGAGGTCTTGGTCATAGCGGCTGTGGCTTCAGTTCTTCAGCACACTGCTGAGTGAATATGTTTCCTGTGATATCTTATTCTGTTGTAACAGTACAACCCATGCATAACTTGACCTGTTCTTTGATATCTGTTCATGCTTCTCAGGATCGCAACTGACATCTGGGATATTTCTGTATAGTCGTTGTAGGAAATATTGGACCTTGAACTTGGTATACACCAGTGCATTCACAAAGATTATCGTTTCGAAGGTCATCAACATGGCCTGACCCGATCTGTTTCTGACACAAACTTTAAATAGCTTTTAAGACGTTGACAAGGGCGTTTTATTATGTTTTGAGATTTAGGAACTATTTGTTGCCGAATCTACAAAATTAATGTGCAACATGCACTGCAAAATATCTCCCTTAGACGGCCCCAAAAATAGACCCTGGGGAGAATCGTGACCAGATGCAAGTGACTTGTGGCCTGTACATTGGATGTTGAATCTTTCAACCTCGCAACCTTGTCTAGTCGTGGTGGTGATGAGAAAGAATTGATCAGTGTCATAATGCCATTGTACATATTGCTGATTCTGTTTGACAGTGAAAGTTATTTTTTGAGTTTAAACTGTCCTCTGTTAAAACTAAGTGTGCTGGCCTCTGCTTAGAAAACTACTTCATTGAACAGCTGCTATGTGGCGAGTAAAAATTTTACGGTGAACACTTGTTCTGTCTGAGAGGACTTCTTGCTTTTGCCTTGTTCAGGTCTTTCCTAATGACTAAGAATGTTGTACAATGAGGCACAAGGTTAACATTGTTACCAATGCTAAATATGCTACTAACTTATAATGGTTGTGGTATGCTCTCTATTTCTTGGACCGACTTTCTAGTTTGTGGGAATTTGGTCTTTTAAATGTACCCATAGTACTGTCATTGGAAGCCCCATAAGTTGTTGAGTGGGAGGTTTGTCCTTAATGTTGACGTACAAAGAGAAGGAACATTTAGGCTTTACATCTGCAAGGGATTGTTGACAATTGACCTTCCATGCCAATTTAAAGTATTAAAGGACTACTAGCACTTTGTATTTGAAGCAGTCTTTCCAGTTGTAAGCTCTCTTTACCCGTCAAAGGAAGTCATATCATGTTTTATGTAAATTATAAAAAGAAATGATGTTTCGTTGTTGTGTCCCTTCAGTGCACCATTGTAGATATCACATAGGAGAGATGTTTTGTTTGTTTATGAGTGTTTTGTGTGAATGAAGTTGGGAGGTCTATGTGTGTGGAATCTTTCTCTGTGATTTGCACTGCGATTGGTGCCTGATTGAATGGTTTACCTTGTCATGAGATGCATGTGAACAGCGTAAAGAGAAATGTGGAAATCACTTGATCAACCATCTGATGTATGAAGAACAAAGAGTTAGGTTACCTGAGGAAACTGTACATATATATTCCACTGTGCAGCTTGTATACCGACCTTCAGCATCACACTGTACAGTGCTGTTTAATTATAAATTAGTGCAGCGAGGTATGCGTAGACTTCTGCTGGCTTATTGATAGTCGGTACTGACAGGTTGTACGTGTTTGCCAGTTATATTGCATTCCACTACAGTCAGTGCTTGTACTAAGTGACTTGTTTGTTGCAGCATATATCTTCCTCTGCAGATATGTAGTACCCCAAAGTGAACCTAGAACAAGTCAATATTCACATACTGGAGCTAGTCTCAAACTGTGAACGGACAGGGGATCCATCATCAGATTTACGTTTCAATTATTCATGGTGCACTTGAATATTTCAAATCTTGCCTTGCCAGGTAAGCATGAAAATTTTGCACCAGGAGCAAAGTGGGTGGCAAGAATACCGTGTGTTAAGTTTGTGGATGGCAGAAATTGGGTCCCTTGTCAGTGGAAACAGATACGAGTAGTCAGTTTGTAGCTACAGTCAGTAGTAGGTTTCTGTAAATGATTCAGTCTATTTAGTGTCATCCCAATTCCGATGGTGAGCCTGTAGACCAGTGCTGAGCCATGTCCATCCCACCCCCTCCCCCCCAGGCCATCTTGCCTCCTGTGTGTCTGCTTGGTTGATGCATGCTGGAAATCTTATGTTATTTATTTGCGTGAGGTTTGCACTGAAATACTTCAGCTAATAATAACTTTGAAATAAACCAACTCGGTTTACACAACTGAGTTGTCAGACTGTCACGCATGCCCAGTGCCATACTACTGCTGGCCCTATATCGTAGTTCCACCCACGAGGCTGGTACCAGGGCTCTTGGTGACCGAAATGTCTATCGATTTACAAGGTACATATTAAATGTCTTTAATACCAGGAAATTTTCTTTTGGGCAGCCTGAATTTCATCTCAAGAAACAACACTTTTGAGCCCACCAGAGGCATGCTTTTCATGACAGTATTAAAATAACCCAGTCGTTCATATACATGTATACATATTTATAGGTTGACTACTAACTGAGAACTACTGGTAAACCTGTTGAAAAGATTTGTTGATGGTTTGACTGTAAACAAAATCAAAATGAGGGTCTGTAGAAAAGTTCACTAATTGCATTGACATGATTGTCTTCTCCATGCCTAAGATCACTAAATGTACTCAAGATTTTTTAAGAAACTGGCCACAGTTCTGTATAAAGCCGCAGTGTTTTAGAACGACAGATTGAAGCTATTCCAGCTAAATCAAATCATATTGAAGCAGTAATGTTAGGGCAGTTCAGGGAGTTGAAGAAAAATTCCGAGCGTGATTGGAGTTTGTAGAGTGCGTGAATGGAATCAGCATGTGATAGGTGATAGAATGAGATTCGAAAGCTGAGAGAAAGAGATTGGAAAGTTGAGAAATATGTGACAGTTGCATGTATAAGAGTGGTTACAAGCAGGAGGTCAAATATTGTAGGAATCTGCAAGAATTTTTCAAGTCTATATATATTTTGTTTAAATTAACAAGATCCAACAAGCTGGCTATAGGGCCCTGTTGATACGAAGAGGTCAGATAACTAGGCGCAGCTGCAATGATGGTCTCTGTTTCCTGACTGAAGATTGACTGAATGACTTGTAGCCTATATTAGTGTGTGTGCGACTATGTGCATCACAAAGTGAGAGAGTGTAATAAAGGGTAATACCTCAATGTAAGGTATCACAACAGAGCTTGAGAATTCATCACTATATCCTCAGAATAGCAGAAATTATAAGGTAGGAGTAGTTGGTTATCTCCACGATGCTGTTTCGGTTGGTCACTAGCTGACTTGATAGCCATTTGTTCAGTATCACATCAAAAGCTTTGTATGCAAAGAAGTTGGGTGGCTATGAAATCATCCTTTCTTTACCAGCATCATCAAGAATTAGACCGTCTTTCATGGGAGATGAAACTTTAGTACCTGTAGTAGTCGAAGGAATTATAGAAGTCCTAAGTTTTAGTGCTGCCCTGCCCATGACTGAAACTCTTGTATGTTGAAAGCTAATACATGTATGTTAAGGGGGGTTGAGAGCTATCTCAGTGTTTAACCACTCCCTAACTTTACTTTATAGTGCTACATGTCGTAGAATGTTTTTTTCCTAGAGAACCAGTCTGGTGTGTACGCATGCTATTGCATGTCCGAAAATGTTTACTGTTGCTGTCAAAATTAATATTGTTATATATTTGCAGGCGTTTTCATCTGTAGCTAATTCTTTATCATTTTGTGCATAAAAAACAAATGTGTAAAATGATTGTACAATGTGTAAAAACACTGCAAATAAAATAAAAATGCATCAATTAAATTTTGACTTGCATCATTTCATGGTTGCCTTGGACATGTATGTAAAAACCTACAATATTTTCATTTATAGCCTATTGAAGGGGTCAAAGTAGCACACATATAAATATTATGCCTCGATTGGTGATGATGACCTGGAAGCGTAGAGAAAAGTCAGTTCTTCCAAGTGACAATCATTACCAGATATATTCTCATCAGTATTTGGCCTGTGTCTTTCCATGGTGGGCCTACGTGTAAACACTCTGCTTCTTTATGTTCATTTGTTTGCCGCAGTAGGCGTATCGTCTTTTATAACTTCTACCCCCACCTGCTTATAGGAAGCAGCATAATCTCGGAACGTTTTAGGGGAATGTGGAATCATCACTGGAATATAGTAAACTTTCACCAGCTTATGGACACAACTTTACTTTGTATTGTAATTTGTTTATTATCAGTGACATGTTCCATACATGTGGTACATGGTGATACATGTACATGTACATAAAATTAACAATGACAACTGGAACCCAGCCCAAAC
>JAAUYG010084892.1_pt1 | contig 14152 bp, 13 predicted proteins | sample 7278091 | NCBI WGS metagenome assembly JAAUYG01 (sample SAMN14350201, study PRJNA611818) | marine sediment metagenome | isolation source: surface marine sediment (0.6m) | place: French Polynesia: Moorea | collected 2018-08
GCGGCGTCCTTTCCGAGGGTCCAGTCGAACCTGCCGTCCGTGTTCAGCAGCGGGGCCCCGACGCCGTAGTCGTGGATCAGGATGGAGGCGCCGACCACGCCGTGCAGCTTGACGAGCTGCGAGACGGCCGGCGTGCGGATCAGTTTGCCCCGGGGATTGAGGTGCACCCAGCGCGCGCCCTGCGCCGCGAGCACCCGTTCCAGGGCTTGGTCGATGTTGGACTCGGCCGCCGCGGTCCAGGCCGCGTTCGGCTCCAGCAGCCCGCCCACGGTCAGTTCCGAGACCTCGACATCGGGCTGCATGATCAGGACCTTGGCACCGCGCATCGGCTGCGCGCTCGGGTCGAGCCTCACGGTGCCGGGGTGCTGGGCGCAGGCCGACAGGACGAGACCGACCAGCAGGACGGCGGCCCAGCGGCCGGCGGAGGTGGCATTGATTCTCGGCAAGAGGGGCTGCAATGCCAGCGGCACGGGCATGATGCGTTTCCCATTCAGGGTTGTACGGACGCCCGGGGAAAGGGCCCGGCGCGAGCTTGCCTGGCAAGCAGCCGGACTATCGCCAAAGAGGATTAACGGAAGCTGAAGCCGAGAATGCCCGGCAGTTGCAATCCGGGCGAGGCCGACGCGCTAGAGTTTCGCGTCCTCGGGGCCCAGGAGGCGGGCCGGGTCCACGGCGCGGGCGCCCTTGCGGATCTCGAAGTGCAGTTGCGGCTGGGCGACGTTGCCGCTGGAGCCGACCCGGGCGATCAGCTGGCCCCGTTTCACGGTCTGGCCCCGGCGCACCAGGATCTGGTCGGTGTGGGCATAGGCCGTGGTCCAGCCGCCGGCATGCTTGACCAGCACCAGATTGCCGAAGCCGCGCAGCTCGTTGCCGGCGTAGGCGATGACGCCGTTGTCGGCGGCCCGCACCTCCGCGCCCCTGGGCGCCGCGATGTTGATGCCGTCATTGTGGTAGCCCTTGCCCTGGGCACCGAAGCCGGCGACCACCTTGCCCTGGACCGGCCAGAGGAACTTGCTGCCGGAACGCGGCGGCGGGCTCGGCACCGGGCCCGTCCGGGCGACCACCGGCACGGCCTTCTGCGGGGCCACGGCGCCCGACTTCGGCGGCGCCGGCACGCGCGCCGCCGTGGGCGCCGCCCTGGGCGTTGCGGAGGCCGACGGGGCCGGCCGCGCCGGCTTGGCGGCCGACGGACTGCCGTTCGGCAGCAGGCTCGCCGTCGCCACCTGGCTCGGCCGGCTGCTGGGATCGGGCACGCGCAGCGCCTGGCCGACCGCGATGGTGTAGGGCGGCTTGATCCCGTTGAGGCGCATCAGCTCGCTCATGTCGACGCCGTGGCGGCGCGAGATCCCATAGACCGTGTCACCCTTGACCACGGTGTAGCTGCGCGGCTTCGGCAGGCTCAGCTTCTGCCCGACCCGCAGGGTGTAGGGCGGCTTGAGGCCGTTGGCGTCGATCAGGCTGCGCAGCGGCACGTGAAAGCGCCGCGAGATGCTGTAGAGGGTGTCCTTGACGGTGACGTAGTAGACCCCGGCCGAGCCGGCCCGGCCGGCCTGAAGCGATGGCGCCGCCGCCGGCTTGACCGTTCCGGTCTTGCCGGCGACCACCCGGGCCTTTGGCTTGAGCTTGCGCAGAACCGTGGCCGAGACGCGCGGCTTGCGCCGCGGCAAGGGCACGACCTCGGAGCCGCCGAAGGAGGCATTGACGCCGGGCGCGGGCCTGGGGCTGTACTTGTTCCCGGCCGACTTGGTGGTGCGCATGCAGCCCGACAGGGCCACGGCGGCGGCCACGGCCAGGATCACAGTCATGAAGCCTTTCGGTCGAGCCAGCATAGCGACCTCTACTGCCTTCATGCCAAAGACCAGTCCCGAGGTCCAGAGTATTGGACCTTGGCCGCGGGCTTCGGCGCCTCTTCCGGCACCCCGCTGACCAGTGGTACGAAGCGAACCGGGCCCAGCGTTTCCTCAAGCACCCTAGCATTTTTCTTGGTCAGGCGGAGCAGTTCCTGCTGGCGGCTGCGCCGGCCGACCGGAATCACCAGCACCCCGCCCTCGGCCAGCTGGTCGACCAGGGTGCCCGGCACGTCGGACGGCGCGGCGGTGACGATGATCCTGGGGAAGGGCGCCTGCTCCGGCCAGCCGTTCCAGCCGTCGCCGACCCGGGGAACGATATTGTGCAGCCTCAGCGCGCGGAAGCGGCGCTCGGCATCGCCGTTCAACTCGCGGTAGCGCTCGACGCTGTAGACCCGGCGGCAGAGCCGCGACAGGACCGCGGTCTGGTATCCCGAGCCGGTGCCGATCTCCAGGGCCTTGCTGACGCCGGCGGCGCCCAGCGCCTGGGTCATCCGGGCCACGACCTGCGGCTGGCTCAGGGTCTGGCCGCGCTCGATCGGCAGCGCCAGGTTCTCGTAGGCCTGGTCCAGGAAGGGCGCGGGCACGAAGGCCTCGCGCGGAACCTGCTCGATCGCCCGCAGGACCGCCGTGTCGGTGATGCCGTTGCGGCGCAGCTCCATCAGCAGGCGGATCTTGCGGGCGGCCAGGGTCATGCGAAGACCTCCGACAGCCGGTCCAGGGTCTCGCCGTGGGTCAGGTCGAGATGAAGCGGCGTGACCGAGATGGCGTCCTCGGCCAGGGCGGCGAGGTCGCTGCCGGTCTGCGAGGTCTCGTCGCTCATGTAGTTGCCGACCCAGACGTAGGGTCGGCCACTGGGATCCGAGCCGTCGATCACCTGGGTGTCGACGTCGCGCCGGCCCTGGCGGCAGACCTCGACGCCCCTCACCTCCTCGGCCGGGACGTCCGGGAAGTTGACGTTCATCAGCACGTCGCGCGGCCAGGACAGCCCGGTCAGGCGGCGGAGCACCGAGGCGGCGTGGTGCTCGGCACTGGCCCAGCGGTATTCGTGGTCGCCGCGCCGCAGCAGGCTCAGCGCGATCGCCGGAAAGCCCAGCAGCGCCGCCTCCATGGCCGCGGCCACCGTGCCCGAGTAGGTCACGTCCTCGCCCAGGTTGGCGCCCTGGTTGATGCCCGAGAGCACCAGGTCGGGCGGCCGGTCGGCCATGATCTTCTTGATCGCGATCAGGACGCAGTCGGTCGGCGTGCCGTCGATGGTGTAGCGCTGCGGCGCCAGGTGGCGGATCCGCAGCGGCCGCCGCAGGGTCAGGGAATGGCTGGTCGCGCTCTGCTCGGTCTCCGGCGCCACAACCCAGACATCGTCGCTCAGCGAGCGGGCGATGCGCTCCAGCGCCTCAAGCCCCGGCGCGTGGATGCCGTCGTCGTTGGCCAGGAGGATCCGCGCCCCGGCCAGGTCCAGCGGCGCCCTAAGCATCGCGCCCGGCCCCGATTATCTCCCGGCCGCCGAGATAGGGTCTCAGCACCTCGGGCAGGGCGATGGCGCCGTCGGCCTGCTGATAGGCCTCCATCACCGCGATCAGGGTCCGGCCGACCGCCAGACCCGATCCGTTGAGGGTGTGGACGAAGCGGGTCCCCTTGCCTTCCGCCGGCCGGAAGCGGGCCATCATCCGCCGCGCCTGGAAGTCGCCCATGTTGGAACAGCTGGAGATCTCCCGGTAGGCCTCCTGCCCCGGCAGCCAGACCTCGAGGTCGTAGGTCTTGCGCGCGCCGAAGCCGGTGTCGCCGCTGCAGAGCACGACCTTGCGGTAGTGCAGGCCGAGGCGCTGCAGCACGGCCTCGGCGCAGGCGGTCATGCGCTCGTGCTCCTCGACCGACTGCTCGGGATGGGCGATCGAGACCAGCTCGACCTTCTCGAACTGGTGCTGGCGCAGCATGCCGCGGGTGTCCTTGCCGGCCGCACCGGCCTCGGAGCGGAAGCAGGGCGTGAAGGCGGTGAAGCGCAACGGCAGCTGGGCCTCGTCGTAGATCTCGCCGGCCGCCAGGTTGGTCAGCGGCACCTCGGCGGTCGGGATCAGCCAGAAGTCGTCGGTGGTCCGGAACTGGTCCTCGGCGAACTTCGGCAGCTGGCCGGTGCCGTAGAGCACGTGGTCGCGCACCAGGTAGGGCGGCATGACCTCGGTGTAGCCGAACTCCTCGGTGTGGATGTCCAGCATGAAGTCCGCCAAACCGCGGTGCAGGCGCGCCAGGGCGCCCTTGAGGACCACGAAGCGCGAGCCCGAGAGCTTGGCCGCGGCCGCGAAGTCCATGGCGCCCAGGTCCTCGCCCAGCTCGAAGTGCTGCTTCGCCGGAAAGTTGCGCGCGGGCTTCTCGCCCCAGACCGCGACCTCATGGTTGGCGCTTTCGTCGGCCCCGTCCGGGACCTCGGCGTCCAGGACGTTGGGCAGCCCGGCCAAGAGCGCGTTGAGATCCTCGCCGAGCTGGCGCTCGCGCGCCTCGCCCGCCGCGATGCTGTCCTTGATGCCGCCGACCTCGGCGATCAGCCCCTCGGCGTCGCCGCCCTGGGCCTTCAGCTTGCCGATCTCCTTGGACGCGGCGTTGCGCCGGTTCTGCAGCTCCTGCAGCTCGGTCTGGGCGGCCCGGCGGTCGGAATCGAGCTGGAGGATCGCGGCCGACTGGGCCGCCAGCCCGCGACGGCCGAGCGCCTTGTCGAAGTCCTCGGGGTTCTCGCGGATCGACCTGAGGTCGTGCATGGAGCTATCCGAATCGGGGCTGCGCCAGGTAACCGCGCCGTTTATAGGGCGCTTCGGCCCTCGGCGTCCAGATGCTAGGCGCCACGCCGGGCGTCTTGCTAGGCGTCTGGCCGAAGGCTCGGCTGCCTCTAGTCGGAGAGCGCTTCGGCCTCTTCGGCGGCTTCCTTCTCCGCCCGCTTCTTCTCGACCAGCCGGGCCACGTGGATCGAGATCTCGTAGAGCAGGACGATCGGGATCGCGAGGGAGATCTGGCTGATCGGGTCGGGCGGCGTGAAGATCGCGGCGACGATGAAGACGCCGAGGATGGCGTACTTGCGCTTGGCCGCCATGCCCTCGGAGGTCGCCAGGCCGACCCGGGCCAGCAGGGTCATGATCACCGGCAGCTGGAAGCAGAGGCCGAAAGCGAAGATCAGGGCCATGACCAGCGAGAAGTACTCGTTGACCTTGGGCAGCAGCTCGACCGCCGCCAGGCCGTCGCCGGCGTCCCGCTGGAAGGAGATGAAGAACTCGAAGGCCAGCGGCATGATCAGGAAGTAGACCAGCGCCCCGCCCAGGAAGAATAGCATCGGCGCCACGATCAGGAAGGGCAGGAAGGCCTGCTTCTCGTTCTTGTAGAGCCCCGGCGCGACGAAGAGCCAGAGCTGGGTCAGGAAGATCGGGCAGGTGAAGAAGGCGGCGAAGAAGAAGGCGACCTTCACGTGGGTGAAGAACTTCTCCAGCAGGTGCGTGTAGTAGTAGGTCGGGTCCTGCCCGATCTCGACCAGAAGGTTGGTCAGCGGCTGCGCCAGGAAGTCGAAGAGCCGCTCGGAAAGGGCGAAGCAGACCAGGAAGGCCAGGACCAGGGCGATGACGCTGTAGAACAGCCGTTGGCGCAGCTCGATCAGATGATCAAGCAGGGGCATCTTCTTGGCGTCGGAGACGTCGACCATCGTCAGGCGCTCTGCTTGCGGGACTTGCGGGGGCCCTTGGATGCGGCGGCCTTGGCCCCCGACGCCTCGGCCCCCGACGCCTTGGGCGCCGCCGCCTTAGGTGACGCCGGGGGCGCTTCCTCGGGCGGGGCGATCGAATGCGGCGGCGCGGGCTGCGCCGGCTGCTCGGTCACGGTCGCGCCCTTGGCCTGTTCGCCCTCCGGCGTCCCGGACTCCAGGTCCTGGAACTCCGGCGGGACCTCGCCTTCCGTCAGCTCGCCCCGGCGGACGCCGCTGCCCAGCTCGGCCACCTCGTCCTTGACGCTGCCGGTCGGGTCGATGGTCTCCTCGATCTGCTTGTCGAGGTTCATGTGGCGGACGGATTCCATGGTCTTCTTGGCCTCGTCGAGCTCCGCCTCACGGACCATCTCGTCGACGCTGGACTGGAACTCGCGGGCCATGGAACGCGCCTTGCGCATCCAATGGGCTGCCGTGCGCAGAATTTGCGGCAGCTCCTTGGGGCCTACCACGATCAGCGCAATCAAGGCGATGACCGCAAGCTCGGACCAACCCAGATCAAACACGGCGGTGCCTCAACGACTATGCCGGCCCGGCCGATCGGAAGACCGATCCACCGCGGGCCCAGTCTCGTGGGCAGCGGCCGCGAAGGGCGGCCGGCCGGCCCTCCCCTCAGCCTTCGGCGGCCTTCTTCGGCTGCTCCTCGGCGTCGGTCGTCACGCTCGCCGCGGCCGTCTCGTCCTTCTCGATTGCCTTTTTATCATCGCCATCTGAGGCGGTTTTCTTATCGTCTTCCTTAAGGCCTCGCTTGAAGGCGTTGATTCCTTGGCCCACATCGCGCATCAGCTTCGGAATCTTGCCACCGCCGCCGAAGAGCAGGAGCGCGACCACGAGGACGATCAGCCAGTGCCACCAACTTCCAATCCCCATCGGGGTTCTCCCTCGAAGTCTATCGGTCTTCCCAGTTGGCCGGGACTATCGCAGAAAGCCCTGGCAGCCGCAATCCATGTCTGGGCCATGTCTGGGCCATGTCTGGGCCATGTCTGGGCGCGGCCCCGGGCTCAACCGGCCTTAAGGAAAACAAAGGTCTGGCTGGGATCCAGATGGATTCCCATGGCCTGGTCCTCGGCCGGCAGGAAGCGGCCCGGCACCCTGGCGTGCAGGTGCAGGTCGGGGCCGCTGCGCCCTGAAAGGCTGAGGTGGATCAGGCTGCTGCGGCCGAGCACCCGGGCCGCCAGGACCCGCGCGATCCCAGGCTCCGGCTCCGTCCCGCCGCTCTGCGCGGCGGCGCGGGGCTGAGGGTCCAGTCGCAGGGCCTCGGGGCGGATCAGGATCTCGACCTCGGCGCCCTCGGGCAGGTCGGGCGCGCAGATCTGGCCCAGGGGCGTCGGCACGTGCCCGGCCTCGATCCGGCCGTCCAGCCGGTTCACCTCGCCGAAGAAGCTGGCCACGAAGGCGTCGCGCGGCGCGAAATAGAGTTCCCCCGGCGTACCCTGCTGGACCGCCGCGCCGTCGCGCATCAGGGCCACCTTGTCGGCCATGAACATGGCCTCCTCGGGATCGTGGGTGACCATCAGGGTCGCGGTCCCGCTCTCCTTCAGGACGTGCAGGGTGTCGTCTCGGATCTGGTGGCGCAGGCTGGAATCCAGCCCCGAGAAGGGCTCGTCCAGCAGCATCACCCGGGGCCGCGGGGCCAGGGCCCGCGCCAGGGCGACCCGCTGCTGCTGGCCGCCCGAGAGGGTGTGCGGGTAGCCGCCCGCGCGGGCCGCCATGCCGACCTGCTCGAGCACCTCCAGGGCCCGCTTGCGCCGTGCCTCCGAGGCGAGGTCGCGCAGACCGAAGGCGACGTTGTCGAGCACGCTCAGGTGCGGAAACAGCGAATAGTCCTGGAACACCAGGCCGACGCTGCGGGCCTCCGGCGGCACGTCGCTCTCGCCGTCGGCCATGACCCGGCCGTCCATCAGGACCCGGCCCTTCTGAAGCCGCTCGAGCCCGGCGGCGACCCGCAGGGCCGTGGTCTTGCCGCAGCCCGAGGGACCCAGCAGGCACACCAGTTCGCCCTCGCCCACGGTCAGGCTGAGGTCGTCCACCGCCAGCACCTCGTCGAAGGCGTGGCAGATATGCTCCAGGGCCAGCGCGTCCATGCTACATCCGCCTGGAGCAGGATCGCGTCACAGCGCAGTGGTGTGGCGCGTGAACCATGCTCCAACCTGTCAAAGCAGATCAAGATTCACCGCTCGGATTGACCCAATCCGAGCCGGTCTCGATCTGGTCCCGCCCCTCTGGCGGGACCGTCGGCTGCCGCGTGCGGGCACCGGCCGCAAACGGCCCGCCAAAGTATTGCGAGCAATTCTCAAAAGCAACAGCGGGCTTGGCCGGGCCAAGCCGGGCACTCTGTGGCCGGTCGCTCTGGGGCCGGTCAGGCCTCGACCTGGCGCAGCCGTCCCGTCCGAGGCGCAGCCTGCTCCGCGTCCTCGCCCGCCTCGGCCTCCGCGGCGGGCGTGGCCTCGTCGCCCTCCGGCTCGTCAGGGGCCAGGTCTTCGGAGGCCGGATCCTCGGGGGCCAGGTCCTCGGCCAAGGCCTCCTCGAGGCTGTCGAGGGCGTCCTCGTCCTGATCGTCCTGGTCCCTGGGCAGCGGCTCGGTGTCCTGGGCCTCCGAGAGGTCGGTCAGGTTGCCGCGGCTCGACAGGGCGGCGAGCGCCGGCCGCTTGTCCAGAAGCCCCGCGGCGGCGAGCTCGTCCACGCCCGGCAGATCGTCGAGCTGGGCCAGGCCGAAGTGATCGAGGAAACCCTGGCTGGTGCCCCAGGTGACCGGCTTGCCGGGAGTCCGGCGCCGTCCCCTGGGCCGGATCCAGCCCGCTTCCAGCAGCACGTCGAGGGTGCCCTTGGACAGGCTGACACCGCGGATCTCCTCGATCTCGGCCCGGGTGACCGGCTGGTGGTAGGCGATCACGGACAGGGTCTCGATGGCGGCCCGGGACAGCTTGCGCTGGACCTCCTGCTCGCGGCGCATCAGGGGCGCCAGATCCGGCGCCGAGCGGAAGGCCCAGGCCTTGCCGACCTGCACCAGGTTGACGCCGCGGCTCCGGTAGTGCTCGGCCAACTGGCCGACGATGGCGGAGACGTCGGCCTCCTCCGGCAGGAACCTGGCCAGTTCGGCCTCGCTGACCGGGCTCGCCGAGGCGAAGAGGATCGCCTCCAGCAGCCGCAGATGATCGGCGCCCTCGGTCACGACTCTTCCTCCTTGTGACGCAGAAGTATCGGCCCAAAGGTTCCGTCCTGTCGGATCTCCAGACGGCCGGTCCGGCAGAGCTCGAGGCTGGCGGCGAAGGTCGCGGCGATGGCCGAGCGGGTCAGGAGCCCCCCGGAAAGGTCGGGCGGCAGAAAACTGTGCAAGGTGCGCCACTCCGGCACGCTGCCGAAAAGCGCGGTCAGCCGCTCCATTGCTTCGTCGACGGAATAGAGCTCCGTCGGCTGGATCCGCAGGTTGGTGACCTTGCCCCCCCGCGCGCGCTGGCTGCCGTAAGCCTTCAGCAGGTCGTAGAGCGTCGCGTTGAACACGGTGGTGCGATCGGTGCGCAGGGGCTCCGGCGCGCCCCGGGCGAAGTAGTCCCGGCCGAGCTGGGCCCGGGCCAGCAGCCGCTCTCCCGAGTTGCGCATGGCCTCCAGGCGCTGCAGCTGGAAGCGCAGGGCCGCCGCCATCTGCGGGCCACTGGGTTCCTCTCCCTCGGGCTCGCTGGGCAGCAGCAGCTTGGACTTCAGGTAAGCCAGCCAAGCCGCCATGACCAGGTAGTCGGCGGCCAGCTCCAGGCGAAGCTGGCGGGCCCGGCGCACGAACTCCAGGTACTGCTCGGCGAGCTGGAGGATCGAGATGTTGGTCAGGTCGACCTTCTGGTCCCGGGCCAGGTCGAGCAGCACGTCGATCGGACCGCCATAGCCGTCCAGGTCCAGGACGAAGTCGCGCGGCCGATCGCGCTCGGGCGCTTCGAACTCTAGGATCTCTGCTGAGGTCACGAGGCTCCTTCCCTGCCGCGACTCCGCCGGTGCCGGCAATGATACAGAAGCCGGGCCGCTGTCGCCATCTCTCGGCCCGGCAGATTCTCCTGGTCTCGGGGCCGGGAGTCAGCCGGCCAGCAGGCCCTCCAGGCGCTCCGAAAGGGCGGCGAACTCCGCGGCCGCCGGCGCCGCGCCCAGGCCTTCGCGCCCGCGGACCAGCCGGGCCTCGGCCGCGGGTGTCAGCGGCGGCGCCACCGCCGCCACCGCCTCCATCTCCGGCCGCTCGCCGTTGCAGTGCAGGGCCAGGTCGCAGCCGGCGTCCAGCGCGGCGCGGGCCCGCTCGCCCAGCCCGCCGCTGAGCGCCTTCATGGAGAGGTCGTCGGACAGCAGCAGGCCGTCGAAGCCGATCTCGCCGCGGATGACCTCGGAGATCACCTTCGGCGAGGTCGTCGCCGGCCGCTCCGCGTCGATCGCGGTGTAGATGATGTGCGCGGTCATCCCCCAGGGCGCACCCGCCAGGGCCTTGAAGGGCCGGAAATCGCTGTCCCGCAGGACCTCCAGCGGGGTGTCGACCTGCGGCAGCGCCTCGTGGCTGTCGACGCGGGCCCGTCCGTGGCCGGGGATGTGCTTGATGACGGGGATCACGCCGGCGGCCGCCAGGCCCTTGCAGACCGCGCGGCCCAGGGCGATGACCTGGTCCGGCTCGCTGCCCAGGGCGCGGTCGCCGATGATCCCGTGGCCCTCGGGCAGCCGCAGGTCCAGGAGCGGCAGGCAGTCGACGTCGATGCCCAGGTCCCGCAGCTCCAGGGCGATGAGCCGGGCGTTGACCTCGGCCGCCTCGCAGGCGCGCGCAAGGTCCCGCCGGGCCAGGTCGTCGAAGACCCCCGCCGCAGGCGCGGCGCGCCAGGCCGGCGGCTTGAGCCGGGCGACGCGCCCCCCCTCCTGGTCGATCAGGACCGGCGCCTCGGGGCGGCCGATCGTCGTCCGCAGCGCCGTGACCAGGGCGCGCAGCTGCTCGGGATCGGCGCAGTTGCGGGCGAAGAGGATGAAGCCGAGGGGGTCGGCCTCGGCGAAGAAGCCACGCTCCCAGTCGGTGAGCGTCGGCCCCTCGCAGCCGTAGATCACGGCCGTCGCGGTCATGGCCCTGGCAGCTCCAGACGTCTCGAAGGGTCCGGCCGCGGCGCCGGCGTCACCGCTTGACGACGATGCAGGCCTGCTTGGCGTCCTTCAGGAAGGCGCACATCTCCTCCGCCGTGCCCCGGTTCGGCAGCGGACCGGCCTGGATCCGGTGGAAGGTACCGCGGCCTTCAAGGGTGACGGACTGAACCGCGAGCTTCATGTCGCCCAGGAAGTCGGGGAAGGCCTTCTGCAGGCGCGCCCACTCCTTGGGCACCCCCTCCTTGTTCGACAACGAGCCGAGCTGGATGAAGATCCCGCTGTCGCCGGTCGCCGGGCTCTCCTCGGCGGCGGGCGGCAGGGCGGCCTGCTGGCTTTCGGCCGGTGCCTCGGGCTTGGCCGGGGCCGGGGTTGGGGCCGGGGCCTGAGTCGTGGCCGGCGGAACCTCGGCGGCTTCCAGCTTGGGCGCGGCGGCCTCGGTCGCCGGTGGCGTCGGCACGGCCGCGGCCTCGGGCGTCTGGCTCGCCTCGGAGCCGCCGGTGATCTCGGCCGGCGGCGGCGGGGGCACCGCGGCAACCTCGGCCGGAGCAGCGGTCTCGGGGAGCGGCAGGTCGCCGGCATCCGGCGCCACGGCCGCCGCCGTGGTGTCGCCGGTGGCCGGGGTCTCGCCAAGGGCCGGCGGCGCGGGCGCGGGATCGGCGGCGTCCTGCGCCGCCTGCGGCAGCGGCTCCGGCGTCTCCGGCGGCGGCAGGAGCCGCTCCGGCTCGGCCGGGCCCGTCTCGGCGCCCTGGTTCAAGACCTGCAGGTCCTGATGGGGCACCTGCAGGCCGCCGGGTTCCTCCGGGCGAACCTTGTCCGGCTGCTGCTCGGCCTGGATCACCGGGATCTCGCCGCTGTCATCGCCGCCCAGGAAGTCCATGCCCAGGGGCACGACCAGGGCCAGGCAGGCCAGGACCAGCAGGCCGATCAGAAGGTGCAGCAGGCGGAACCTCGGCCGGCCGGGCTCGTCGTCCTCGGCAGACTCGGCCGGGCCCTCCCCGGCCTCGTCGCCGAAAAGCCGCGCGATCTCCTCCTGGTTCTCCGGAGACCGCCGCGGCGAGTCCTCTTCGCTTACGTGGCGCAGCGCGCGCGCCAGGGCCAGACGCTCGTCCTCAGGAATCGATTCCGATGGCATCAGCGTAACTCCTCAACCGGCTCAACGCCCATGATCTGCAGTCCGGACGCGATCACCAAGGCGACGGCCTGGACCAGCGCCAGGCGGGCGGCCGTCAGCTCGCGGTCGGCCGCGAGCAGAAAGCGCAACTGGGCATTGTCGTTGCCCTTATTCCAGTGACTGTGGAACGCGGCAGCCAAATCGTACAGGTAGAACGCGATCCGATGCGGCTCGAAGGACTCGGCTGCGCCTTCCACGATCTTCGGCCAGCTGGTCAGTTGCTTGATCAAACCAAGCTCGCCCGAGTCGGTCAAGCGATGCAGGGGACCGGCGGCCAGCGCCGTCCGGTCGAGGTCGAGGTCGGGAAACTCCGCCTTCGCGCTGCGCAGCACCGAACGGCAGCGCGCATGGGCGTAGTGGACGTAGAAGACGGGGTTCTCGCGGCTCTGCTCCAGCACCTGCTCCAGGTCGAAGTCGAGCGGCACGTCGTTGCGCCGGGTCAGCATGATGAAGCGCACGACGTCCTTGCCGACCTCGTCGATGACCTCCTTCAGGGTCACGAAGCTGCCGGCCCGCTTGGACATCCGAACCGGCTTGCCGCCGCGCAGCAGGCTGACCATCTGGCACAGCCGGATGTCGAGCGCGGCCTTGCCCTGGGTCAGCGCGGCCACGCCCGCCTTGAGGCGCTTGACGTGGCCCGCGTGGTCGGCGCCGAAGACGTCGACCATGACGGTGAAGCCGCGGCGGAACTTGTCGAGATGGTAGGCCATGTCCGGAGCGAAGTAGGTCCAGGAGCCGTCAGACTTCTTCATCGGCCGGTCGACGTCATCCCCGAAACGAGTGGCCCTGAACAGGGTCAGGGGCACCGGCTCCCAGTCCTCGACCGGCTTGCCCTTGGGCGGCTCCAGGGTGCCGACGTAGATCAAGCCTTGCGAATCAAGGGATTGATAGGCCTCCTCGACGCGCCCGGCCTCGACCAGCGCGCGCTCCGAGGTGAAGACCGCCTGCTCGACCCCGAGGTCTTTCAGGTCGGCGCGGATCAGGTCCATCATCGCCGCGATGGCGAAGTCGCGCACTGGCGCCAGCCACGCGGCCTCCTCGGCCCCGAGCCACTTGTCGCCGTCGCGCGCGGCCAGGTCCCGGCCGACCGGCTTGAGATAATCGCCGGGGTAGTAGCCTTCGGGGATCTCCCCGATGTCCTCGCCCAGGGCCTCGCGGTAGCGCAGGTGGGTCGAGCGCGCCAGGACGTCGACCTGGGCACCGCCGTCGTTGATGTAGTACTCGCGGGTGACGTCGTAGCCGACCTTCTCCAGCAGGGCCGCCAGGGCGTCGCCGATCACGGCGCCGCGCGCGTGGGCGATGTGCAGCGGCCCGGTCGGGTTGGTCGAGACGTACTCGACGTTGACCTTCTCGCCCCGGCCCAGGTCGGCGTCGCCGTAGCCGGTGCCGGCGCTCAGCACGTCGACCAGGCGCGCGCGCAGGTAGTCCTCGGTCAGGCGCAGGTTGATGAAGCCGGGGCCGGCGATCTCGACCGCCCTCACCGCCTCCTGGCCCTCCAGCCGCTCGGCCAGCAGCGCGGCCAGGTCGCGCGGCTTCATGCCGGCCGGCTTGGCCAGGACCATGGCCGCGTTGGTCGCCAGGTCGCCGTGGCTTTCGTCGCGCGGCGGCTCGACCGTGACGCGCGCGGTGTCGAGCCCGGCGGGCAGCGCCCCGGCCCGGGCGAGGTCCTCGACCTCGGCGGCGATGAGGTCCTTGAAGGTGCGGAAGAGGTTCATTCAGCTTCGGGCGTAGGCATCGAAAAGGCGGCGGTGCTCGTCCAGCGCGTAGCGGTCGGTCATGCCGGCGATATAGTCGGCGACCAGGCGCGCGGTCTCGGCCGAGCCGGGGCTGCCGGCGCCGGCCCGCCACTCGTTGGGCAGGCAGCGCGGCTCGCTCAGATAGAGCTCGAAGAGCTCGGTCACGACTCGGCGGGCCTTGGTGATCATCCGGTTCACGCGGTAATGGCGGTACATGCGCTCGAAGAGAAAGGCCTTGAGGCCGCGATTCTTTTCCCGCATCGCCTCGGAGAAGGCAACCACGGGATGTTCCAGGGCCCGGATCTCCTCGACGCTCTGCGGCGCGGCCTCGGCCAGGCGGGACCGGGTCTCGGTCAGCAGGTCGTTGACCATGGCGTTGATCACCCGCCGCACGCACTCGTGGGTCAGGCGACCGGGCTCCAGGGCGCCGAGCTCGTCGCGCACCCGCGCCAGGCTCGGCCCGACCAGGGGCACCTCGGTCAGGTCCTCGGGCGTGAAGAGCCCAGCGCGCAGGCCGTCGTCGATGTCGTGGTTGTTGTAGGCGATGTCGTCGGCCAGGGCCGCGACC
>JAAUYG010027130.1_pt1 | contig 14151 bp, 10 predicted proteins | sample 7278091 | NCBI WGS metagenome assembly JAAUYG01 (sample SAMN14350201, study PRJNA611818) | marine sediment metagenome | isolation source: surface marine sediment (0.6m) | place: French Polynesia: Moorea | collected 2018-08
GTAGGGATAGTACACATCACTGGGGGAGGTAGGGATAGTACACATCACTGGGGGAGGTAGGGATAGTACACATCACTGGGGGAGGCAGGGATAGTACACATCACTGGGGGTGGTAGGGATAATACACATCACTGGGGGAGGTAGGCATAGTACACATCACTGGGGGAATTAGGGATAGTACACTTCACTGGGGGAGGTAGGGATAGTACACATCACAGGGGGAGGTGGGGGGTAGGAATAGGGGGGTAGGGTAGCTCAGTTCGCAAATGGAGCATTGGACATCAAAAACAGGAAAACGGGGAGGGATAGGGATAGTATTTGAAAGTGGAGAGGTTGAAGGAGGTGTAATACACCACAGGGTCGCTTGTTGGAAAGTTCATAATCTTAAGTCGAAACTTATTAGCACACGAAATAGCAAAGGCTGTATTATCACAAACAGATAAATGACAAGCTTTTAGCGTATTGAGTTACTTGGAAGGCTTGAGAATGGTCACTTCTGGTAGTTATCCAGTGTGTGGGAACTGGAATATCTGTCAGAGCATGATTCCGGTCAGTACAAACCGTTACTGCCTGCCCTCTGTAACGTTCCATGATCGGTGTGTCATCGTGATATTTCTTGCTCTGTCAGACATGAGCGTCGCATGCAGCAGTTTGAACACGAGCGAGAGGAACAACGCAATCGCCTACAGCAGAGACAGGAGAAGAAGGCCCAGGAGACGGAGGAATATCTCCGCAAACAGAGGGTGAGTGATAGGATCTCACACGCTTACCATAACAGTTGATAACCTCTACTAAGGCATAATAATACTTACCCATCCTTACCGCAGCAATAATACCCTGTGCTTACCCTGCTTACCTTATGTTCTCACCTATACTGGGGTGTAATGTACTGCATAGACCTTCTCCTTGGTATCCCGCTTGTGATTCCACGCGCATATTGGTCTTATATATCTTATTAGCTACGGGATATAACTTAGACCCTGGTTTCCATATGAATGTTTTCCTTGACACAAATATTAAACGGTGATTGACAATGACAAGTAAGAATGCATCATCCCTGTGTGTACAATGTACATGTAATATGAAACAGCTTGAAAAGGCATCTTTCAAAAACCTGACTGAACTGACTGGATACCCATTAAATCTTATGGTAATACAACTGGAATCTTCTCTGATATCAGGGTTTGTTTTTCAGCAATAGCTGACATTAGTGGATTCTCTCAGAGTGATATTCATGCATGGCACTGAAGTGTAAATATATATACCTATATATAACTGCACTAAACCTTGCTGGTTCCATACAATATTACAGTCCTTAGGTATACTAAGATCATCATACAAAACGCGCAATTTCTGTGGTTGTGTTCCTTCTCTCTTTGAATAAAGCATCTTTTAATTGTAATAGTCTCCCAACAAATTTTGAAAGACAGTCATGAAAATTGTGCGTTTTGAGGCACCACAGCATGTTATGGGGCTGGTATGCAGGTGTCCTTGCTCTGATGCGAGCAGTCGCTTTGTTTGTATGACCCACGCAGGAGATGAGAGAGAGACAGAGGGCGGAGCTAGAGGAACAACGAAGACTGCAGAAAGTGGAGGAGGAGAGAATGCGAGAGAAACAGCGAGAAGAAATCCGACGCAAAAAGGAAATGGTGTGTGAGGCTGCCCGTAATGTGTGTTCCAACTTGCCCATGGTGTTACACGTTCGTTATAACACTCGACAGTGGACCAACTCTTCTGAGGAAAATTAATCTATTAACCTTCCTAATTACTTTGTGGGTATTTCAATGTAATGTAGCCACACAGGATCTACTAATTTCACTCACATTTCTTTTTACATGTAATTTTCTAGATTTTCCACCGAGGTGAATAGCACTAAGACTTTGTGGCAAAGTTCACTGTTCACATATTGTACATTCACCTACTTGTATATAATATATTGCACATGTATATGAATAAGAATTGCACATGGTTAAGATTCAATTAGGGTAATAGTATAGCCTAGGGGCAACACACTGTAAGGTATTTATTGCTATGACTATAATATCAGTAGTAGCCTGTATTCCTTCCCTGTGGCTGCAACTCCCTACATGATACACATATGCTGTGATACCGTATGCTTACACCCACCAGTCCGCTTTGGGTAAATATGCTATGAAATAGCTGCCATGGTAATATATTTGACAAGCTCTGCATTTCGTGAATAGACAGGGACGTTACTGAGGTTTAAAGTACAGTATATCATGACTTTAACATGAGCCAGCCTTTAGGTCAAATAAATGAACTACAAAAAGAAAAAAAAGTCTTGATTGGCAGTAGAGACAGCTAGATGTGTAAGTATTAGGAGTTGGTACATGTACATGTTGCTGGTTACCATGGCTCTGTAAATGCCTACTTTCCGTTGCTAGGAGCGAGAACAGATGCGAGAGCTGCAGGCAGCCAGGGAGGCAGAGGAGCGGGCCATGAGAGAGGCTGAGAAACAGCGGCAGGAGGAGGAACAGCGCCGACTGGCGGCAGCCAAACGTCAGCAGGAGGAACGTGAGCGAGAGGAGGCTGCACGGAGGGAAGAACAAGCAAGAAGGGAGGAGCAAGCAAGGAGGGAGGAACAGGCAAGGAGGGAGGAACAAGCGAGGAGAGAGGAACAAGCTAGGAGGGAGGAGCAGGCAAGGAGGGAGGAACAGGCAAGGCGAGAGGAACAGGCAAGGAGGGAGGAACAGGCAAGGAGGGAGGAACAGGCAAGGAGGGAGGAACAGGCTAGGCTGCAGGCTGCACGCAAGGAGGAACAGGCCAGACAAGAGGCTGCCCAACGGGAACAAACCCGGCGAGAGGAACAAGCGCGGCGAGAGGAGCAGGCACGGCGGGAAGCTGCCCAGAGACAGGAAGAGGAGCGTGCCCGACAGGAAGCTGCCTGGCAGCGGGAACAGGAAGATCAGCGACGTCGGGAAGCTGCCCAGCGACAACAGGACGAATATCGTGGCAGCTGGCAGCAAGAACGACAGTCGCCACAGCGAGGGTACGGGCCACCTCCGGGCAGCATGTATCCTGGAGGGGCTGGGGACCAGCGAATAATCAACCCCCCAATGCCTCCAGAGCGTAAGTCTTCTTACGGTGTGTATAACAAGGCAGGCAGTACCCCCAACCTTCCCAGTGCTGGCCAGGACTATGACGGCCCACAGCCTGACAGTACAGGATTGTCAGGGGCCACCGACTTCCTCTTCCAGAACAATAAGAAAAGCGTGTCCTTCAATGAGAACCTAACGGAAATCTCACCTCGCTACTTCAGTTCCACATCATCATATCAGTCCCAGGCATCTCAGGAGGGAGCGTTTCCCTACCCCGGGGCAGATCAGCAGGCCGGCCCAGACTCTCCCTTCCAGTCTGGTCCCAAACCCCCCGGCTCCCACCCTGACCAGTACTCCCCCTACCCTGGCTCTACCCCAGCCTCCCAGCCCCCCAGCCAGGCTGGTCCCCCAGCATACTACCCCCCAACCTCCAGCCAGTACCAGCAGGGACCTGCCAAATCATCCCAGCCCCCCTCAGCTGGGTACAGCCAGGCCCCCCAGCAATCGTCAGTGGCCTACCAGCCTCCCTACTCCTCCAGTTATCAACAGACACCCCCCTCCGGCACCTACCAATCCCCTGTCATGTCAACCCAGGGCCCCACTGCTGGCCACTACTCCCCCTCCCCCATGGCAGGGCTGTACCCGAGTGGTGGTAGTGATCCAAACCGGGAGCAAACCCCGGAGCGGAGCCGCCAGCAAACCCCGGACCGGAGCCGCCAACAGCCAAGCCTAGTAACGGGATCCACCCCCGGGGTGATCGGTGCACAGGAGGTGTACCGCGACCCACGAGACCGTATCGCCGCCTCACGTACCCAGCAGAAACCTCAGTTTGGATACACGCAGCAACAGGGGGAGAGATTGTCTTTCCGAGACAAGATGAAAATGTTCGCATACGAAGCTGGGGAGACCACGCCACAGGACAGACCCAAAATCTCCAAAGCTCAGCAGCGTATTGAGGCGGGGGTGAGGTGAAGTTGCCATATCATTAGCACGTGTTAGGTGACAGGAAGTGGCCGCGTCGTAGTAACTCTTGCCGTGGCTTGCTAGATGTGTTCTATTTGCAGTGGCACCTGGTGATACCACCGGGGCCCCAAGTTTCTCGAGAAATCTCAGCCTAGAAATGACCTTAAAATGAGTAATCTCCTCATAACGTCAGGGGCCAGGTTCTAGAAAAATATTCAGTCCGAAATTGAACTTAAGTATGGAGAAAACATGGATGGCAAGGTGATTACAGGACTTAATAAAGTCCACGGTTTCCACTTCAGATTTTTCTGAACCTGGCCCTAAGTTTGAGGTTTTGAGTTTGCAGTTTTTCGAGAAATGGGGCCCGGATTTGTACTGAGAATAGTGCTTTTATCATATCCTGACGAGATTAAACTTGGTGTGGAGTGAGAGATGATTAACTTAGTTTTGCAAGTGTACAAATGTGTGTGTGTATGTAGCTATATATGTGTAGTGCCCTCAATGTGTAAAATATACATTAGACCATGCTGTTTTTATCATCATCATTGTATATTGGGATTATGAAAAGTCCACACACAAATCATATGAGTTTTTCTCGTGTGTTGAATTTTAAATTCAGTTTTGTACTACAATTTCATTTAAACTACTGTGAGTTAACATTTCCGGTTGAAGGCTCATCTCTTGTTCATGGTATCATTCATACAAGGTGTTTAATACATGAAGACTTGTGTTCAGTGCCCGTCTTATTAACTGGCAGCAGTATTGCATTACGAGTTATCAGCGAGTTAAAAGTTTTGAAATCATGAGCTGAACTTGAGATCAAGCCTGAATGTTTTTATGGTTTTACATTTATCATATTCACATCTAGTCTTAAATTTTATGACATTGTTGCTTTCTTAATTTCAAACCGAAACTGCTTTTTATTACACGGATGACAAGTAGTGTGTACCGAGTTAGATTTTAGAGTATTTTAGTGTGTATACAAAGCCAAGATTGGCTTCACTGTACATTTTGTTACCTGAATCTTCATTAACATTTTGGTTAAGGAGTGGGAACGAAACTGGCAACTGTTGTGGTTTGTTGGAGCGGTCAGCATTAATTATTGATGCTATGTTTACGAAGTCTGGGACTTCTCAAACAATCCTGTTTTAACGGTCGGGTGCTCGGGAGTTGTCGGGGCAAGTCTGTCAACAACGCAACTTGGTTTGGCGGTCAACTCTTTGAAAATCTGATTCAAGACAACCAATGTGCAATATTTGGCTGGGACCAGCAGTTACAGTAGGAAGGTGGCATTAAATAGCTCCCATTGTTCATAGCGGAACAAATTGTTTGGTTTAAACTTTATTTTCCAAGGTTTCAACAAATAACGATGTACGAATGGTTACCTCAAAATCAAATTCTTTGATAAGGCTTTGGAACGAAGTTCAAGAGTAATGTTTTAGAGTTTTTTCAAGTGCGCCATGTACAGCAGCTAATACCGCCCTTCCATATGAAGAGTTGATACTTGACTTACATTTTGGACGTGTGCGTATATGTGAAATGTTGATTATTCAGAGTACTACACCTAGAATATTAAGCAGTTGTTCAGCGGAGGTTCCATGCTGTAATGCCATATCCCTGAAATGCACTTAGTTCTCTGCTGCTATATATTTGCCCTGGGCTTGAATCTGGGTCCCTGAGATGAAGGCTGGTTGTAATTTACATGGTTTGTTCTGAAAAAGTGGGACACATTTAATACTTTAAAATGCATTAATCCAGAGGGTATTTTTGTAACGCTATCGACAGATCTGTGCACCTGTTCTTAACTACACATATATCGGGGTTAAGAACTTGAGTTATAAATTTGTGTTTTGCCTGTAAGCCAGGAGTGTTTTCTCAACTGGTAAAGCAGTGTTATCAAGATGTATCCTGTAAGATGTCCTTGTCCCCTGGGTATGTATGCAAGATAAAATGATCTGGCAGTCGAGTTGAACTTGTGAACCTTGTGCGAATACATACTGTTATGCAAGAACCTTGTGCGAATACATACTGTTATGCAAAATAGACACCTTTCCCGGTGTACCGCAGTAAGTGCTCTTGTAAATTTATACCACTTTATACCATAGTGAAGATTTTCCCCTCAACCCTCCCTTCCTACACTCCATAATATTTGTTACAGCTTTGCGTTGCTTTGTGACCACAATCCGCTTACTTCCCTCTGCTAGCGTTCCCTATGTTTACCTGGTATACATACATTCTCAAACAGATTTTGTCTTTGTGTGAAATTCAATGTTGAAACAAAGCTTGTGGTTTTGTACCTGGACCAATCCATTTAGTTAATCAAACATGAGTTGCTCGGAATCTTGCGTGGTCTGCTTAATATTATGGCCAGAAAGATGTGGAAGTTGGGCCTAAGAAGTAAAAAAATATAGTGAAAAGAAAATTAGAGATTCTAATCAAACTGGAGTTAATATTGAGGCTTTTACCTCTCTTATCTGATATTGGGAGTTATTTTTACTAGCATGATTTTACGTCCATACCATCTGTCGAAATATCAAGGGAAATAAATGTTACCATATATATTTCATTAAAAATGGAGTTTTGTGTTTTTATGGGAAAACAAAATCGTCAAAAACCTTTGCTGTTTGCAGTGGTAGTGTAAGTTTAAGACCACAAGAGCATACCATCACAGGATATAGATAATTTGGTTGAAGTGAGTGACAATTGCTAAACTATGCATGCTATATGCCAGTTACTTTCAGTAGTAAAGTAACTTTACATAACATTCATGTATTGCTAATTTGACAGCCTTATGAATTCAAGACATGGAGAAAACGTTTTACAACAATCCTCAGCATCACCAAGTGCAACCTTTATTTGGTTTCTTCTTATTTCAACAGTTTGAACACTTCGTTGGTGGAACAAAAACATGTAATGCAGAACACCATTGGAGAGCACTTCTTTCAAACGCGTACCGATATGTCATGTATTTGGGCAGACAGAAGCATAAGGGACGCATGCTTCTACTGTTGTTTATGGTGCAACAGAGAATCAATTGGAACTCTATAAAATACATGAATTGGTACAGTTGTGCACATGTACAGAACTTCTCTGATGGGGAGAAAACTTCAGTTGGCTTCAGCGCGAAGACACTGATGTTCTTGTGTCTGATGAGCGCACGGAGTTTAATTGCAACAGCAGAGTGGCCAAGGAGAACGGTGTATAAGCTGGGGCTACACAAGAGTACTTCTCAGTAACACAAGATTAAAACCTGCTTCACTGTACTGGTATATCACTACAGCACAAAGATATCCTGCACGGCCACATGAAGCTGTTGGAGAGGCTGAGTGTTTTTCTGTTGCGGCCAGACGTACTCTCTAAGGGCAATAGCAGTTCGGTGCTAAGGTTTGCACCGGTCTTTGAGTGCCTGAAGATCGTGGTCTGTCATGTTACACTGTTTGACCACACTGGGTCGGGGTCGGCCTGGGGTCAACTCGAGCTCCAGTATACAGCACAGGCTGGCTAATGTCGTCTGACAGCGCTTGATGCCCTGGCCATGCTGTAACAGAGAAAACAAACACCTCGGTGTAACTCACTGCATCAAGATCACTGCATATACATCATGTACCATAGCATACCTTAACAAATGCACCATACAAAGTCATATTGGTCGTGCCACTGCCCTATGTGTATGCTGTTCAAAGGAATCCTAAGCAACCGGCTATTAAGTGCAGGGAACTGAAATAGGGCTAAAGACAATCGTAACATCTTGGGTAAACCCAGACCACAGCCCACTGTCACTGTTCACCTCACCTTCCCTGCCACAAACTCTCTCTAGTATATTTAAAGCTCTAGAGGCGTATCGGAAAGAATGCCAAACAGTGCAGATGACCAACACGGTTGGCTGGTGAACCGTTAAGGCCTGCACATGCAAGAAATATCAGATGGGACTGTTATAGGGGCCAATGATAATTTACTTCGTTTGGAACATTATGACGGTATGACATTTAACTTCAGGACATCTTTTACCCCAATGAATACATGAACTGAGAATGACCTAACTAGCCCTGGATTAAAGACATCCTGTACCATTCCAGTGCAGGAAGTTTTACATGTTACTTTGGCACTAGCATGTGCAGGCTGCTAATGGCTTTAATATTGCAACCGGCTGAATACTGATGTACAACACAGTTCACTCCACAGTGATGTCCTAGCCCGCCAAATCAAATCACCTGTGATTATCGTTCGGGAAGATATCAAATACTTCAACATTTAAAGACACAAGATCCACATGAATGTTCAGTCTACCTGCATCATATGTTGTCGTAAGCTGCGGTCAGCCCTAGCTCGCTCTTTCAGAGTATGACATTCGGCGGCAGAGACACCAATGAGACTGGTGAGGAACTGAAAGAGAGGAGTACTGTTAGTCTTCATTGACAGCTGTAATTTAGTATTTAGGTAAATCCTCCATGTAACACATTGCTGTGGAACTCCACAACAGGAAGGTATTCAGAGAAATCACTTGAACTAGGTATGGAACCAAGATGGCTGTCAGCCGCCTAGGGCTCCACATGGGTAAAAAACAAAGTGCGACACGGCCACTTTAAAAGTTGTAGAAATCCGACGTGGCCTTTTTATAAACACTGTAGAAAGTGATGTCAAGGTCTCATAAAAAGTGACATGGGGACACAGGGAAAAAATAAAAAGTGACGTGTGACATAGCATAAATTATTTGGACTCATGTGGCGCCCTCTGCCTCCGCAGTGGCAAAGTGCTTACAAAGTCTGCTCTCTGTGTGGTGATGTAATAATGTTTTCTTTATCAGAAAAGGTGCAAATCCCACCCACCCGCATGCCAGATTCGAAGAAAACAAGAGGCCTATGGAAGCCCAAGAGGTAACTTGATGACAGCAGGTGACATGACAATTCAAACATCACACAAATGTTACATCATCCCAATTTTGAGACAAGTGCACCGAATGACCTCAAAATGGCACTGAGCGCTACAAGGTCTAAGGTATCCCATATATTTGTTACTAGTGTCGCCACGTCCCGAACTTTGCACTCATGTTTCACTCTACTGCCATGTTTGGTCCCTTAGAAAAAAATTAACTAACGAAAGGAAAAAAAAACTCCATAACCTCCATGGGTCATTGTATCTTCTGGATAGGATGCCCCAATAAGGCCCTAGTCCTATATTGGTTCACAGTTCAACATTAAGTAAGTATGGACAAAACATTTGTGACCAGTTAAGTATCTGCAAAACAAAGAATGGTTAATAGTGTGAAGTAGGAAAATGTAAATAAGTTAGCAAAGGACAAGAATATATAGAAGCATCATTCTTTACAATGATAGCTGTCCCCATTAACATTCGGAAAAAGCACAATCATGTAGTGGAACTTACTTTGTGACCACCTCACAATTAACACCATGTTATAACTCCCACAGGAGATCTCAGGTTCCACTTAGTCTATCTCACTATATGCCTAGCCTCACTACTACATGTATTAGTCTTCATATGGGTGTCACATACATAATAACATGAAGCAGGACATAAATTCAACAAGGTAAACTAAATACAGTGGGCCCCCTCTTAGTGGTGCCCCAAATCATGACTTGACTGCAGTAAATGCAGTTCTCACTCTAACCTAAGGCTGCTTCTCTCGGGCTACAATTTTGTGGCCTTATTAGAGAGGGGATGAGTGTATAGCATTATAATGTGTGGTATTACAATAGTTTGATGACAGTTACTTACTGGTACATGTCGCTGGATGTGTATGTCTCTGTCTTACCTGATCTGTTAAGTCGACATCCATGGTTGCAGTGCCATCATTCAGTCTTACCGTCAATGACCATCTCTCACCATTATTCATCTCCAATCGACTGGACAGTGTCGAGATATAGGCCTTGAAATGGGAATGAAAATGTGAAATGTAATCTTAGAGATCGATACAACAGTGTTAAAAATTGAATTTTTCTGTGTCTCCCCAATTGATTTTAATTCTTCCATGTCTCAGTTATGAGGATAAATATTCACAGTGATGTTCTTTGAAAGGATACAATGTTAACGATTGGAAAACTTACAACACAGCAATTATCCTAAATGAATGCGGCAAGGCATATCGATGGGCCACACCGACAGGAGACAAAAGTATATAACATGTCGGTAACCTGGGTTTGGTTGCTGGTTTGCTAGAAAGACCAGACAATGATTGTGAAGGAGGTGATCAGTGAACTGAAGTTCATTTCTAGACTGAAGATATATCCAGAAGCTGCCCCCTGACCTTGACCCTGGCTGTGGTGTGAGTGGTGACGGGCCAGGCCTGCCGGACTCTGTGTAGGTATGTGTATGGCAAACTATGGCGACCTGGAGACAGAAAAAACTAGGCTACAGTGGGTTATACAACAACAAAGACAACTCTCTAATAGTCCCATACAAACCTTTACAGTACAATCAACAGATTGTACTGTAGTGATACAAAACAGATACAAATAAAACTCATCCACAGCAGAGTAAACTTTTATTGAGACCTTAAATTTTTCAGCGCAAATTAACAGCACTGCATCACAGCTTGAAAATTTCTGGTTACACAGAATCAGGCCTATGGGGGGTTTACATGTGTTCTTGGTACCAGAACCAGGGCGGGAGTGCTAAAAAATACTCAAGCCTAAGTTTTGACTAATAGTCACTGATCTGAGTGATTTGATTAAGAATCTGACTGAGTCAAAACTGAAGTATTTTCCAGAATTGGCCCAGATACCTAAAGCTGGTTACTCTAGTTCAAGTCTAATATGTTGTGTTTACAGTTTTAACAAAACGTAGGTTAAATACAAGATGACTTGGCTAATCTGTACTAAATCTGAAATGAAGAGTATTTACCCTCGCTTTAAACCTTCTTGCCACTTAAACAATGAAAAAGTCCCAACAGAGAGACTTCAGTCCTCAAAAGGTCCAAATGTGTGTGGAATCCTACCTATTGGCCGAGGTTTCTTGTCCTTTGTTGTTTCTGGTCGGACAGAACTGACTTGTTGGCGCACAGAATTATCACCTGCCCTCTGGTGTTATAAGATGAGATGTCAGGGATGGAAGAGACACAAAGAAGCAAGGAAATAATACATATAGAAACTAGTTTAATAAACAGTACTTTAAGAACAACGTATACAATTACCGGTACCAGTGCACATATTCCTGAACTGTAATACCCACCATGTTTTCACCAGCTAAAAATATTCTTTGACCCTTCTTTTTTGCATGGGTGGGAGTGGAAAGGTTACCAGGTACAATGTATATGCTATAAAAGAACTAAAGCACATCAGAATTATCACCAGATTACAGATTACTTTGTCATACAACTTCTATAATCTAGGCTAGAAAGAAATAGCTGCACATGAGAGGTACCGGCAATGTTAAAAACATTGCAATATTATACATAGAGCGATATATTGTTATAAATGTTTAAAATATTGTCACCGTCAGGAATTTCAGACATTCTGACTCTGGGTCTATATTCTATCATTGTTTTCCCACCCTCCCAGTTAGTACAGGTTAGGGCATCCTCCTGTGCTAGCTGTGGACAGCAAGTTGGGAAGTAATCGGTACGTGGCACCCCACAATGCCTATATAGACATGACGTGTGGTATGGTAGCACATTCAAGTGAATGACATCATGACAATCACCAGTGCAGTCCAGGGCTCCGTTCAGTACAGCAAACATTTTGTTTTCTGTTTGCAACAGCAAACGGTCTGCGCGCTGAATGATCACTGTTCAGCAAACGGTCACATGTCACTAATGTCTTCCAATTCTTCCCTTATCGCCCATAGTCTGGGCAATGTAGGGTACTTTTGGATTATGAAAAAGACCCTATGGGCGCCGCCATCTTTGTTCGCTACAGCAAACACACTGATTTGTCGATTGCTTCCATTCAGCGAACATTTGCTGCGAACAGTCGTTTAGTAGAGCAAACGTTCCAACAAAATGTTCTCTGTACTGAACGGACCCCTGCTCATTGTGATCATCTGTGTTCTGCATTGGGGGTCATTATGATAACATACAGTGGGTATATCCTGAGGGGTAAATCAGTACATAGACAGAGGCTAGTCTGCCGTGATGCCGGGGTAACAGCATAAATAATGGCTGAAATTCCGAACTACGTGATCAATATAGATGTCATACTTACAAATTGTGCAAATTGTACATACTTACACCTTTGCACAATTTAAACTAGTATTAACCTTCTTGCACAACCAAAAGCAACAGGTGCAAGCTAGCACGGAGATCTGTCCCTCACCTGACCTAAGGCTCCTCCCTCCCCTAGGGGCTGCCCTTTATTGTGCATGGGACGACACAGTCCAACTGGGGTGGACGGTTTGGTTTCACTCTTCACCAGCAAGGAATGACTTGACCCGGTAGCCTGTACTGAAGTCTCTAGACGTGGCTGCTTGGCAGCGGGTGGTCGTACGTCCCTGGTTGGCTGTGTGGTATGCCCTGTCTGAGGCCTCCCCGACTTAGTGTCTCTATCACCAACAACATCACACCATGTAGATATTCCAGCAGCGGGGTTGGTAGCTGATAGTACAGAGGGCCTACCTGGGATATTCTTACAGTGACTAGATAGTGGGCCAACCTGGTGTGGGGGTACAGGGTGCTGCCTCTCGGGACCAGAGTGGTGAGAAGTCTGTCTGGATACGGCTGGCTTTTGAGTCCTGTCTTGGTAACAGCCGAGTGTTCTATGACCTTGCGTGGTGGGAGGTCGTAGAGATTCTCTCTGTGGCCTCGACAACTGTTGCCAGGGTGATTTCTGCTGTGGGGGAATGGCAGCAGCTAGTGCGTCATTGTCTATGGTCTCCATCAACAGGTCCATGTCAATATCTTCATCATCATCATCCCAGGCCTGAAACAGATAGTGACAGCAGATAGTGCCAAATACACAATTCTCATATCTGCTCAACATATCAGTATTACTAGTATTAAGTCAGAACCTTTTAGATGATTCGCCACTTGCAACACATTTGGGAGCAGGGCAGTTGTATCGGGATTTTGTCATGCAATCCTCACTTATGCTTTAACACATAAAGTAGAAGAAATTCATGTAACATTTCATACACACAGTTGGTGTGACTGGAATTAATCTATGAAAATCAAAGCTAAGGGCCACCTAAAGACATTTGAACGTTTGAAGGTCACCTCACCACTACATTGGAACTAAAACAGTACTTTTTAGCAGGACTAAAATTCTCCTAGACCTTAAGGACATTCCTGCTGGCAGTGCTAAACTGTGAGTTACCAGTGCGCATGTGTACCCCTGCCTACTTCTTACATTGACAGCTGCTATGGTCTGTGCTCCAGTGTGGGCTGGAGATCTCTGACCATGTGAGTTACAGGTCTGGATCACTCCCTGCTGCTGCTGTTCCAGGGCTGCTATCTGGTCCACATCCATGTCATCCCATTCCTCATCTAAGGGATCTGGATCGCAAAGAGCATAACACATATATGTCATCTGGATCCATCCACTCCAGAAGACTAGAAGAAGTAGAAGTTGGAGTGTCCTTGTTTGATTTAAAGTTTTGATATCTATCAACTGAAAGCTTGGAAGTCACTTGAGCACCAAGAAATCAGTCATTGAAATGGTTAAAACTGTGACACCAACTGGATAATAATGTACATTAACTGTCTTTCCAAACACAGCGCCAGAACTGTAAATACGATATGGCACCCAGTCTTGATCTAAAAGTACAAACTTGCTCTAAAGACCATCTGTCTATGAAGACCACCTGTCTATAAAGAATAGCTTACAGGTTTGCAAGGGTTTACTTTCATTTATTGAACCTGCATATAAAGGCCACCTACATATAAGGACCACATTTTCATGGTCCCTAGGGTGGTCCTTGTATACAAGTTTCATTGTACTTAACATATTACTGAGCCAAGCAGATCAACAACAGCATAAAAGCCAATCAACCTCTTTTAATAAAGTTTTTGCTTCTGAATGTACATACACCCAGCAGCCCTAATGACCCTAAGATGACCACTGCCAAGTCCATTTTTAGCTCTGCTTGACTCTGTCAGCAGAGCTCATGGTATGGGACTTTTGTCCGTCGTCCGTCCGTCCGTCTGTGGCATCGATTATCTCTGAAGTTATTGCATGGATTA
>JAAUYG010155968.1_pt1 | contig 14151 bp, 7 predicted proteins | sample 7278091 | NCBI WGS metagenome assembly JAAUYG01 (sample SAMN14350201, study PRJNA611818) | marine sediment metagenome | isolation source: surface marine sediment (0.6m) | place: French Polynesia: Moorea | collected 2018-08
CGGTGCATTAATAATAATATGATGATGATGATGATGATGATGATGATGATGATGATGATGATGATGATGATGATGATGATGATGATGATGATGATGATGATAATGATGATGATGATGACGATGATGATGATGATGATGATATTATAATAATAATAATAATAATAATAATAATAATAATAATAATAATAATAATAATAATAATAATAATAATAATAATAATAATAATAGAAAAAGAACTTATAACTTGCCCGTATTCTAGATAGATAATATATACAAAATAACAGCATGCAATGCAATGTCAGAAACACATAACTTACAAGAAAAAAAGAAACATTGGTCGCACGTAGGTCCTACTACACGTAGAGGCCATAAATAGTGCCGACTGCTCGAGAAGAAGGTTTGTTATAGGTAGAGACCCAGTGCCTAGTGTTACGTCCCCTTTGCCAGTATGTATTGATTCCAGCAACGGGGTCGGATTACACCTACATGAACACGACCCTTTCTGCATTATATCGCAAGATAAAGGGCACAAAATATTGAATACGGACAGGATATCACTGAAAAATGCAGACAGCGCTGAAAGTGCGGAGGAAGTACTGAAAAAAGTGTTCCCAGGTGTTGTATCTATCAAATATCAATAAAACCTGCAGCTGGTGTACATGCAATTTTGGCATCATGTTATGAAATTTGTATCGGAAACCATTTTGCAGATAGCAACCGGTCATACATTTGCGGTAACCAGAAACAAACACCTTTAGCCAGCAAGTCCTGGATTAAACTGGGACTTCAAAATAACATCCAGGAAGAAAAAAATACACACTACCACAATGTTAAATGAATAGCATATGCCCCCTTCCCCTTTCATAGGGTGACGATGGGGATTTAATATCGAAGATCGCAGTACACTGCTTCCAGTAACGTCGTGTTTGATTATAAAGATAGTGCATGTACCCATAATGTTAGTATTTATGATGTACGGTAGATTTATTTATTTTTAAATTTATTTATTTATTTATTTATTTATTTGTGTGTTGGATTGATTGACTGATTGAGTGGTTCATTGATTGATTGATTGATTGATTGATTGGTGGTTGATTGATTATTGATTGATTGATTGATTATTCATTCATTCATTCATTCTTTGATCGACCGATGTGATTGATTGATTGATTGATTGATTGATTGATTGATTGATTGATTGATTGGTTCATTGATTCATTGATTCATTGACTGATCGCGCGATCTATTATGAGTGGGCCAACTACAAAAGGTGTATTCTGCGCTGGCCCCCTCTGAATAAAATATATATATACTTCAACAGTTGCATAAAGACTGTGGGTTAAAATTGTGTAATAATTATTATATTGGTTGACTAAGCTGCATGTATGCTGGCACTTTGCAATTAAATACATACATTTGTAATTACTCTTGAAATTATGCTGATAGGATCATTCATTCAAAGCAATTAGTAAACATACATTTGTAATTACATGTACTCTTGAAAATATGCTGATAGGATCATTCATTCAAAGCAATTAGTAAAGATAAAGAATCTCATGCTTAAAGGTCATTTATAAAAATTATTGTTAAATGGTTCATGGTTGCCACTAAGAACATAAAGATCGCAAGAGCCAAGGCTTCTTGCAGTTCCGTTATGAACATCAGAAATACTTAAATAGAATCTTTAATATACCTTATATAATCTTTCTTAGGTTAGGTTGGTTTCAATATGTGGGTTACCAGACCTCCCTGGCGTGGCTTATTGACCACAGAGCTAATGTATGCGTATGTATATAGATATAAAGCCTTCCGAGTGATCTGTCCTAACTTTTCTGGCACCAGCAATGGCTTTTTGTGTCACACCCTTTTGACCGGTTTATAAAAGGGTGGAATAGGCCGTGATGAAGTGGCGAAGTGCTTCGCCATATAAGAACAAATTTATCTTGTGTGCCAAGCCTTTTGACTGGAAATCGAAAACATCCACTATGCAGACGATATAGGCAAGAGTCATCTGCTGGTTGTAGAGCTTGGATAGAAGTACACCGAGATGACACGTCACTCGGTCATCCCATTCAAGTACGCCACGGCCCCCCGTTGACAAGGGAGATGGGCTAGACTTCAGCACGCGCTAGGCCACTCGTTAATCTGTAAATGAGCCTCAGGGATGATCCTTATAGGAACATAAGCTGTTCATGTGCCTTATTAACGACCAAATATCATGCATAGCTCATGTTCGTATAATGCAGCCATGGACCTGGGAAAACGTAGACCTTTCGCAGTACAGAATACCGGGCTCAGCGGCAGAAAATAGCTTACATTGTTAAGATCACAAATTACCCTCAATTTGCTAAATTTTCAGCATTTTGCCACTTTGGTTTGCTCAATGATGCCACTGACACAAAGGGACATACCAATTGCATTACATTACTTCTTGATTTTCCTAAGTTACATGCCAAATTGGGTTGACCCTTTACGCTTAATGTAATATATATGTTATACATTCATTATGCACTACAGTCACTCCCCTTTGGTGTCATGCAAACATTGACTTTGTAGTTCCTGCGCAGTAGCCTCGTGCCTTGAGAACAAAGCCCAAAGCCTTCCGTCAAAAGGCAAATTGTAAAACCCCACCCCCGTCCCTGTTGTAACAGAACGGGAACAAACAAGACTAGGGGAAAACGCTGCCATCTTTTCTTCAGGGGACTTTGGAATTCCTTAGAACCTAATACTTTTTTGTCTGCTTATCCATTCGATCTGCCGCTGTTGCCTACTGAATGTTGGCGGGGGGTGTGCCGCCAGAGGGTATGGCGGATGCAGGGTTTCATAGTCCCGTTTAGAAGCGTTGTGTTTAGCGGCATGCATTATTAATCTCAGTAGTTATGCTTTGTATTTTGACCCTAATAGACAAGGTGGAGCCCGCCAGCGATCGGGGAGACTCCCCTGGCTGCCGTCACAATAACACTGCAGGTAATTTTACCTCATCTGTTCGGCGTCGATGCAGCAGAATCCGCAAAGTGATTTCGGACAAGGCAAAATCGTGGCGTTAGGATCGATCTTCCTGAGGTGGAATGCGTCACCAGGCTGACATATGTAGATCGAAGATGGAGAAAGTCTTCTTGGTGAAAAGAAATCTCCGCAGGGGAAATTTTTGCGTGAGCTTAGATACCCAAATCATATGCAGTGTAGTGGAACGGAACTGCTCGCAGCTCGCTCGCTACGGATCATAATATTACATATGCGTATACGGGTGTCTGAAAGTACCTATATTTTGGTGACACAAATTGAGGCGACTGGCATTCAGTGGTCGCTTCGGGTGTGCATGTTTGATCATAGCTGCGTGCTTCGCGATCAGTCAAACGCGCTCACGACACCGAGCAGAGGAGGATGTGCCCCCAGGTGACAATGCCCTGGTCTTGAAAGTATGCGACGTAGTGACAAAAACGCCAGGGACCACGAATGACAAGAGATGGGTAAACAATAACGCTATGGGACAAAACTAAGACCAAAAAAGCAGGCGGGCTTTAATTTCGGATTTGTGGCAAATGATCTCACATAAGTTGCGGAATAAAGGAAAAAAAAGTCGAGTGATGAATGTGACGGAAACCCTTTGAACATGTTTTAAAAAGAGGCGTGAATGAAAAGAAAACGTCGCCTGTGAAAAAAGGAAACAGTGGCTGCATTGTCGACAGGCGCTGAACATTAGCTTTAGCTCTAAATGAGTGAAGTGAGAGAATGGAGATCCAAGTGAACCGACTATCTGACGTGATATCCTCCCTGGACAAAACCCTGAGGCTCCAGATGGCCAGCCAGGGCAGGGACGGACAGGCGTTGTCCCGGCGACAGAGCAGCATCCGGTCTGGGTCGACTCCAGGCACGGGCGAGGTCGAGCGACAGACCTCCGGGGTGAAACGCAAAGACAAGGTACGTCACACCGAGACAGTGTTAGTTAACATTTCTGATATTAGCATGGGTTTAATAAATTTTATTAAGTTTTTGTTGTGGTTATATAAAAAGTAATTGCGTCATTCATCCTTTACGCCTACCCTAGAAGAAAATTAGTAAAAGTGAGACAAAAGCCTTTAGTCCGTGGGCCAGATAGACACCCCCCCCCCCCCCTATGCACCCCACCCCCCAACTTGGCTTCATGTACTTTTCTGAAGCCTTGTTATGTCTAGTACACGAAATGGGCATTTAACAGTCAATAAGTTGGGATAGGCTATGTTTTCTTGATCACTTTCTGGATTCACCCAAATTTCACGAAAAATACACATCAGACCTATGTATATAGGCATTAATAAAACTATCGATTTTTCTTCCTGAGAAACTGTAGGCATAGGATAAGCCAAACAATAAATAATTAACTGTCCTCTTAGCACTATGGATTATTAGAGCACACGGTAGTTGTTCTGGATCAAAGAAAAGTGACGGTATAGTATGAAATTTGCATTTTTGAATCTCGGACTGACATCAGACCTACACAGGCATTCATAATTCTTCTGATTTTCCTTTCTAAGAAGATGTAGGCATAGGATAAGTTTTCTTCTAATAGCAGCCATTTTTGAAGGTATTGTATTCGTTTTTTTTTTCCTTTTGACTACAAGATAAGAATTGGGGTCAAGTTACGTGTATAAAAATATTCGAAGTCCCCTACCAACTTTTACTGGTACCGGAAACGGTGAATTTGTTACAAAAATATTTATGTAGATCTCTATCTGTAAATGTAGAGGTGTCATTTTGGAATTGTTCAATTTCTGAATTTCGCAAATGAACGGAATGACTCCAAACTGAAGCGAAACATCAGAGGTTAAAACTTGACCCCATTGAATGGCGACATCGTTACATTTCCAATATCTTGTTCTTATTTTTAGTATTTTCACCTAACATCTGCGTGGACTCTTAAAGAGGACCTTCGTAAAATATTTCCTTGTAAAGAAAGAACCGTTTAAGTAGCGTTACCATTTTTATCCCCATGTGGTCTCATGTAAAAGGAAAAAAAATGTCGAAATTCAAAGTAAATTGTCAAAAAAGAAAGAAATTTGCTGTATATAGTTATATATAGCTAGATGTCCATAAAATTCGGAGTTAATCCGATTTATGGTTTCTGGGAAAACGCTCGCCAAGTCTACTTTCCCAAATTTGCTATGACGTTTTCCTATTCTCTTAAAATTCTGGCAACTGGAAACAGCTAGTTGGTTTTATTGTGCGATTTTAAAGGGAGAACTCTCCACTTCACCCAGAAAGGCCTTCGTCAATTTCGTGTTTCGCGATAACTAAAGCATCCGGAAATGTGATTTGGAGGAAGAACAAAAACGAACAGTAGTGCTTACAAGCACGTCAGCTATTCGATATAACAAGCATGATGGGTATATTCGATAAAACTTGATGGGTAAACCAAAATGTCGCATTACTTCATATGCTTTAAATATTTATGTCCTACTTCCCCATGTTCACAGCACCAACAGCTTCGACTTCTGATGCAACGTAATGCTTCTATCCGCCTTGGGTATATGGCAACAACAGCGTTTACGGTGATGGCAGACCACATCACATTGTTTCCAAGAATGCAGAAAAACGACCATCAATCTATGTCTGTAATAGCAATAGCCGTCTGCTCTGAGCGTTAAATGCAGTTGCGTTGAAAGCAGTGCAGTATATTACATGCAGGCGTATTTTTCTCCATTATTTAAGTGTGTTCTTTGTTTGGATGGGGTGGGGTAGGGCAGAGTGTCCCTTTTGGGTACAAGTGTAACTATTTATAGCTTAATAGACTATTATTTATGCAATTATCAGTGTGCTTAATTCTTTTTTTTATTCCTTCCGTTTCATATTTTACTAAATTTATGTTTTATTCATGTGTATCATCTTATATTAAACGATTTAACCGTAAGTGTTGCAAAGTGCTTTACATGATTATAAATGATATTATATGGAACATTATGTAATAATAATAATAATAATAATAATAATAATAATAATAATAATAATAATAATAATAATAATAATAATAATAATAACAAGAAGAAGAAGAAGAAGAAGAAGAAAAAGAAGAAGAAAAAGAAGAAGAAGAAGAAGAAGAAGAAGAAGAAGAAGAATTCAAGAAAGCATCGAAGAGGAAGAAGAAGAAGACATTTACTGTTACTGTCACGTATTCATGGCATACTAGGCAACCACAGGTTCAAGAGGCCCAGGAGTCTTAACGACCTGCTTGGTCACTTGCTAGTTAATTAAAAGGATACCAGTAATGTATAAACTTATACCAGTGCAAAGATATCTGAATGTTTAAGTCAAAAGTAGATACAAGGTCATCCAAAACTGGAAATGCACCCAATGACCCCAAATTGACCTTGAACACTTAACGATGATAAGTACTCTGCAGGCACTCAAAACTTAACTCTGAAGGTGATATTTTAGTCCATTTTGCTCTACGACTACTAGTTTTCGAGATATAAGGTCGCCCGAAAATCGGAAGTGCACCAAACGACCCCAAACTGAACTTGAACACTTAACAGACAAATGTACTCTATACACACTTAATACTTACCCCTGAGGCCCAAAGTTTGGTCCGTTTCAACATGTACAAGGTCGGCAAAAATCGGAAATGCACCGACTGACCCAAACTGAACTTGAACACTTAACAGTCAAAAGTACTCTATGCACACTAAATACTTGGTCCGTTTCGCTCTACGATTAGCCGTTTCCGAGATACAACATTGCAAGGTCGACAAAAATCGAACGACCGAACGACCCCACCGAACGACCACCACCGAACGACCCTAAACTGAACTTGAACACTTAACAGTCAAAAGTACTCTATATGAACTAAATACTTACCCCTGAGGCCCAAATTTTGGTCTGTTTAGCTCGACGTTCAGCCGTTTCCAAGATATCGCACATTAAAAAAAAAACGAAAAGAAAAAGCAAAAATTCAAAATTTCAAATTTCTGTATTCTTTTAACAAATTTGGTAGAGACCCTCACCAGGAGTATACATGAATTTTGGAGAGCAAATCTGGTGTGTTCTTTCAGAGGAGATGTCGTTTGAAACTTTTACCCCCATATGGTTCCATGTTAACGAAAACGAAAAAAAAAAATCAAAATCCAACAATTGAAATTTCACAATTCTTTGAACGACTTTTGGTAGAGATCCTCAGCAGGAGTATGCATGATTTTTTGGGGAGTGAATCTGTTGTGTACTTTCAGAGGAGATGTCGTTTAAATATTTTCTCTTATATGGTCCCATGTTAACGAAAACTGATAAACAAAATCGTAAAACTTCAAAAAATTAAAATTTTGTAAAACAAAAAACAAATGGTCTAGATATATTGCAGACAGGTAAGTTTTCCCAAAACTTGGCGTTAATTCACTTAACGCTTTCTGAGAAAACGGGTTTTGCGGACCAACGGACGACGGACACCCGCGCGACGACAGTAGCTCTGCTGTGCAGTAGCACTAGCAAAATCGTACACAAAAAACTGATATACCTGTGTGCATATAATGAAGTATGGGTATAGGTTCTGTATTATAGTATATTAAATACATGTAATTCAACTACTGGACAAAGGCATGTGCTAAAGAATATTATCAAGAATAAAAAGGTCACCTTTAAATCTGCAGAAGGCCACGTTTGCTTGGCATTTGTGAGGATTATTCCAAGGTTCTTCAAACTCATCTCCCCACCACCATATCAAAGTTGATGCAAGCCCAACAGCCCCCCGTTTTTGTCCCCACGTTTGTGCTGGAGACCAGAGGGAATCATTAAAACCTGGCTGTGCCCAACCGGGTTCTTCCTGGAAGTGGCATTTCCAGTAACCGTTTGTAGCGAATTCGTTGCTGAACTGTGCGGTTATGTAGGCTAGTCCCCCCCAATCGACACCCTGTATAGAGATTACCTGAAATACAAAGATGTGATGATTTTACTGGTAGTGTCTTAGTTGTAAGGGTAGCTGGGCATGTAATATACATTTATGTCCGAGCAACAACTACAAGACTTGAATTAGGCACAAATGTCAAAGAGTCCGTTTATTTGGCAAACTACAAGAACACTGATGGACGATGGTGATGACATAACGTAATCGGCTATAAGATAAGTAGCTATGCCGTAGTGCCAAACCCATGCCGTGGTTAGCGAAATAGGAAACACACAGAAAGTATTTGTAACGTTAACTCTAACTTCTCTGCGAGAAGCAGAGTACAAAATATTAAGCAGAGAAATTGCATCAAATGACACTAAAATGACACCAAATAATCTAAGTTAAACGTGAACATAGCTGTGCACATGTAGCCATCAAGAATTGTCATTCGAGTCGCTCTCGAAATTAGCCATATATGAGAACTTCAAAATTTTATGATTTTTAATTGTTAGATTTCTTTAAAAAAAACCTGACCAATAAAACAAAACCAAGAAAGTAATTATTGCCCGTAATCCCCAGTGGTTACCCATGTCCCAATATTATTGTCCGGAAATCGGATGAAAAATTGGTCCAGTAGCACGGTAAACGGATATTCTGAACGCGCGATTCACATAAATATTGATTGAAGTCAGCCCATGAAGATGGCAGCGATACAGGGAATGTAGGAACCCTATATCAAGATTTCAATTGACAAAAAATGATATGTTTCTCCACGCATGATCATGTGTGAAGAAAAATTACCACATTTAGCTGTATTTTTATGTGTGAAACATACGGCAGACCGCGAAAAAGGTAATGGTCTGGATGTCACATGGCAACTGATCACCATGCTTATCATATTTGATTTACAGATAATAATGTACGCGGGGGAAAACGTCTCTACGCAGGTTAGACGTTTGATTGATATGGAATACCCGTGAATAAAAGTAATTTAATGGACGTACGTATGGACGAACACACAGAAACCTATATACCACGGTATAGTAGCTCTGTTGTCAGAGTAGCGCTAAAAATGATAGTCCACCCAAACACCTTTTTCTCGACACATTGGATTCCGGAATTACTGGGTAATTCACAGCAAACAAGAGGCGCATGGGCCTTTGCACTCTGCTTGACCATTTGTTAGATAATTTCAAGAGCAAATTTACCCTGCCAGCTAATATGTGACATTGCGTGAAGAAAATCGGAAAATGCATCTTTTTTTCAAAAATTCAACAAACTCCCGAGCGTCTGGTACAGGGCAACTTTGACAGATAAGTGACAGAGATTCAGATATAACTGCAACACGGACGACGGATGGACGACAGACAGACGGACGGCTGTCAAATTTTGATTTCATGAGCTCTGCTGAAATAGTCAAGCAGAGCTAAAAATGATCTGGAAATATTTCGGATAGCCACCTTTCCACAAAAGTTGGCATTAATTCGCTTCGTGGTTACCTAGACGAGTTTTACGAACTGATGACCGACGCCCGTGCCATGACATTAGCCTGGCAAGGGGGCGGGGTGGGGTGGGGGTGGGGGTGGGGGGTCAAGTTGTAGATTGTCCTTTATGGTGAACGTATTGAGCATATGGGGTTACTTTGAGTAGAGGTGCTTTTCAGACAGGAAGGCCGAAACGACCAAAGGAAGTAAAACGTAGACATAACTTTCAATTTACATGCTAATCGTAGGTTATGATTTGAACTTATATTATTTGGACATATATACTCATATTGTGGTCAGTAATACAGATACAGGTCAGCATGTTACAGTCGGTAAGATTTCATATAGATCTATTCCTTGTCGCATCACTCACCTGTGTATCTGAGGGAATTTCTGTCTTAAAAAGGACGTCATGTAGCTCGTTATCAATTTTTAAAGTCCCATCTGCGTACAACATCACTTTGTCACCCACGTTGACTTCCACCGAGAGGTTGAGTTCTGCGAGGAAATAATCACTGAATTTACATGGAACCCGTGAATTGGAGTGATACGATAAAACCCACGATTTATTTTGGTAGATACAGACCTGTACATATTTCGCAGTCCCTGTGTCCTACTCGTGTGATATTATTATGATGCAAGATTCACACCGTAGGCATGGGTATATACCGTCAGACACAATACATGTGATGACAGTCCATATAAATCAGATAACCAGCAACTTTTTTCTCAAAATATTAGGGTGCTAAAATGACATCTTTCATGAATGCGTTTGACCTTTTTTACACGTGAGATTATGAGCGATTATAAAATTTTCATATAAGACTTTTCTTTCGTGATGAGAGAACGGTTACAGGATGCGCTGCATGCACATTAACTAGATTGTTAGGGACGACTGGCCTAACAACTACAACTACATTTAATTTCTAGTTAATGACAGTGGTTCTTGTGTGTTCTTGGTTCATGTGTTTTCTTGGTTCGTGTGTTGTCAAAGGCTACATTGTATTCTTATATCATGTGTATCGCACTCTAATGCATGGGTAGAAATAAATATGCAGACACAAACATTAATAATTATCAATAATGCTTATTAAGGAAATTATCATTTATAATTACCTCAAACCATACGTAGGGATCCAATTATATGCGGATTTTCAAACTATGTTTTTTTAAATTTTCCATAGGGTTGCGACTACATTAACGGTAAAGGCCTTGACAGTTTCGAAGTAGAAGCTATGATAGTTCAGCAGTAGATTATAAACACATAGAGAGCATCAGTAAAATTCAGTAACGAAGGCGTATCTTTATTGCGTGGTGGCGAAGCCGTCCGTAAGCTCGTTCGGAATCAAAGGAAGCAAGCACATTTTCTAGTTTCTAGTGAGATCCTTCACACGACTATATTAATTAAACTTCAGTGTGAGACAGAGTGATCTAATCACTGCTAATGGATTAAATTAATTAAATTAAGACAATGTAAGAGGCTCTCGCCAATTCAGAAAATACTAAACAGGTGCCAATTGCACCTAACAACAAATGTATTCTGTATTTCTCAGCTAGAATAATCTTTACAACTACTACATGCCTTAGCACGTTTAATAAAGAACAGTCACGACTCAATCAAAGAAAGAAAAACAAACGTATATTTGGAACAAACGTAATAACCGCGTTTATTTCTGGGTAATGAAAATGTGGCCTCTGACCAAAATACTGTTATACATTACGTATTACTACGCACGACTTACTGCTTTCACAGAACTCTCCGCTGAACCCTCGGTGACATTTACATTTTGGGACACCACAAGTGACGACACACCATCCGCCATGTTCACAGGGATGTGGTTCACATTCGGTTCCGACTGAAGTTAAAGCGCAGCGCTATTTGTTAGGGGGTCTATTGGGTATACCTACAAACAGTGTCTGGGAATCAGGGAAACCGACTGTATTTTAGTCTTATAGCATAGACCAAGGCCACATCCGAAATGAATCAGCTTGTTATTCTATTCTTGCTATGTGCTTCGCACTCTGGTGAGACTGAGATCTGCCATTGTGTATTGTCACATATCGGCAAATTTACTTCTTACCACATTTAGAAATCAACTGCATCTACCGTAGCTAATTTCTAGCCGTATGCCCAAGTCCTATAAAGTGTGTAATGATTTTTTCTACCGTCCATAAAACTAAATTATTTTTGACACCTTTACCTCTGTATTCAGTTGTCTGAAAGCTTTCACATACAAAGTACTTGTTGATGTCCACATTGGAAGCTGCCACAGACTGTTCACACTCGGTACTGTAAGCTCTCCTGTTGTCCAGATACACACACGTATGAGTAGATGTGGGTGATGTAGAAAGGGAGTTCAACCACCCTTCCCTGTCCAGCCTCCAGTAACCCAACCAGTACCAAGGAGAGTTGATTGATCCGTTGTAACGATAGTCTGTCCACGCTACTGTGCTGTAAAAAACATCATGCGAATCATGCAATTAATCAAACTGTACTATTATGCAAAGGGAATGAGAGTCTCCAGCGGAAAAAATCTCTTGAATGAGCCAAGTTGGAGTAGATAAAAAGGTGAAATGTGCTACTATGCTTTGACCTTCGAAGTGAACTATGCACTATATTATATTCACAAAGCTGTGTGCTCTAAACTATGAGAAGACTGTACGGAGCTGAACATGCTTAACGCACGCCGTTAGGTTCGTTATTTGTTTACGTAGTTGGAGGGGCATGCTTAAAGTCGGCTTTCAACCTCTCAGATCATATCACCGACTGCATGTTGGATTCGGTGGTGTATGCAGGTGTATGCGGGTGTAGGTGCGGTGAGTTAATTTGGACCGGTCTTGTCACCTAGTTTGTACTGGTCTATGGGTAAAGATGAACACCTAAATGTACAAGCAAGTGCAAAAATCCTATTATAATTTTAGGCACACGATTTATTAAAATCTGTGCGTCCTGCGTAAAATGAGTTAAAGATCAGACACTTTAAATCTCTTAAAGTAATAAACCATATTGGTACAAAAATTCTTGATAAAATTCAAATTTTCTCATTCTTTTCTGCTTTTTCTCTGTCTTAATCCTCACTCTGTATGGTTCCTGGGTTACGGAAGTTCTCAGTGATCTAAAGCCGCCGAAATACTTTTTGCACAAGCAGAAACCTGTGACCATACACATTCTATTCTTTTAGAATGACCCAGAGAGGGAGTTCAAGAACCTCTGCGAGTTGTGTTTGTTTATTTATTTATTTTATTTGCCAACCTCCAAAATTGGAGAGATATACACAACCATACATGGACAAAAGACGATAAAAACTTCCGTGACATGGACATGACATCAGCATTGTTATATATCTGGTTTAGATGCGCATCAGGTGGCTGTACTTAACACTACTGATGTTATTAGAACTGGTCACTTTGTCAAGCACTGGTGAGCCCAGTCTTGCGAAGGATCAAGCAGAGCTACATTGAAGTAGTCTAACTCACAAAAGAATGCCCCCACACACACCAACCCACATGAATAGTCATGCAGCTGACGTAGAGTCAGTCCTGATGACCCACTTACATGTCATGGGCCATGCATATCCTATACATCTCATCGAGATCTTCGAACGTCTTCGGACGCAGCGTGGTAGCACCCATTTCTTGACTACACATGTCAAATGCTGTTTTGGGGGGTAATTGGTCTTTGCTGAGAACATTGAAGCAATTGGTCGGATCGACTGTACTGTTTAGCCACCCGTCTCGACACTCGTAACCTGAAACTAACACGCTTATTATGATAAGAGTTATGCTTCATTAATAGGAAATATTTCGTCAATAAGCAAATTGGATGTCAAACTACTCGCTGTGAAGGCCAGTTGTTTTTGACATCGAGTGTCACCCGAAATAGATTGCGGAAGAAGACTGTTTATGCAGGGTTTTTTAGATTTTAAAACTGTGTTGGATGTAGTAAAACAGGCATACGTCTTTGTATACAATATTAGTAACTAAAGTAGGATAGAATATAAAGTGCGTTATTAAAAGAAATTTATAAAATGATGCAAGCGACCGTAAGGAGAGGCGATGTCGATGATTTGTGGCTCATTGTGGGCATGACAGAGTGATGTCCTTTCAAGTAACATAAGATAAGATAAAGATAAGATTTATTTGCCTTCACAACCGCAAGGTTGAATTAACAATGGCAATTTGCAATAAAAATACAAACATGACATATATATATATATATACACTTGGAAGAAAAATAAAATAAAAAGAGAAGCACAAATGCTTTGACTAGATTAACACATGCTGTACATATCAATTATGTGAACTAGTACTTGAACAGATTGAACATAGATATAAAAATCTCTGGTCCAAAAGTATACACACTTTTATAAATAGTATGATGATGTTTTACTAGCAAGCAATCGTGAGGAGTAAACTTACTAGATGTTATATGGTATCACCCGTGGAGGTTAATTTTGCATGAAAAGAAATCGAATTTAGTTCTTTCTCGAGGTAAACGAGTGAAACGTGATAATATGAATTTTAACCAAAAAGACAGCGGAAAACCAGCCAGCGAAGGAACTACCTTATGCGACATTCATAATAATATCATGTACTATTACGGGCCATTACGGGTTGGTTGCGATCAAAAATGACTCAACAGTTGGGCCGACGCAGAAGCATCCGCGCGCGTGCGTTATGCCTAATGGGTTGCGACGCGTCATCAATATCTTGCGACACATCTCACGATTTCACCCCCATCGGCGGCGCCCTCCGGCCGCCTGCGGCGTATCGCAGAAATTTTAGGCATCGGCAAACCCGCCGCGGTCCCCTCCGCAG
>JAAUYG010139659.1_pt1 | contig 14149 bp, 10 predicted proteins | sample 7278091 | NCBI WGS metagenome assembly JAAUYG01 (sample SAMN14350201, study PRJNA611818) | marine sediment metagenome | isolation source: surface marine sediment (0.6m) | place: French Polynesia: Moorea | collected 2018-08
AAAAAGCAATGAAATAGACTTCTTACATTATCGGCATTTTTGTTGTTAGATTATGGGTTGTTACATTGTAAAAAGCAATGAAATAGACTTCTTACATTATCGGCATTTTTGTTAGAATATGGGTTGTTACATTGTCGCCACATTTCGGAGTTACATTATCGGGCAGCTTTGTTACATTATCCGTTAGTTGTTACATAACGGTAAAGTTTGAGTTACATTTTCGGTCGGTGTTACATTATCGGGCGTAACACACTCCCTAGACATCAGAGCCGGTGGCGAAACACCATAATAAATTGATAGAATAAGTATAAAAACAATAAAAATCGTAATTTCGTTTCACTTTCTAAAATATTTCTTCGTTTGTAGTAATAAAATTAGGCAATAGAGGCAATAGAATGATATAATATTGAATCTCTTAAATTTTATTCACTGTCACATGATGCCATATTGGTACCATACACACATTACAAAGCCCACCAGCTAAAGCACTTGCTCAGCACAAATATAGTGAGCTCCTTCCAAATTCATCTGCCTAGTAGTCAGCACAATGTTCACTAATACAAATAACGTTGTCACCGTTTCTGTGTCCTTTCCTTCGCTTTGACTTTAAAGTGACAGAATGCCACGGTATGGGGAGGGGGTAGTAAACGAAAACAATCAGAGAGAGGAAACGTTGACACATCAGCTTTTATGTTCCGTATTTGCCATACATTTAACTGGTTTGACGCCTGTACATAGATTAAAGATATTAGATGCTGCTCGAAATAGGGTTCTGATCCCTGTTATTTTTTTGTTGTTTTTTTTTTCGTCAGCGATATAGTCGGTAACGTCACTGGTGCCAAGAGTAAAATGGATTGCAGAAACTTCTGTCACGCTTCGATCCAGTCACGGTTACTATAAAGTTTTATAGTGTATGCGAATGGGCTATATTCGAACCCTTCCGCATGGTCGGAGGTCATTGATTCTAGCTGCCACATCTGAGCGTGGAATATTTTGCTAGTTTCATTGTTCGCCCCAAACATAAAAGGCTTAATGTGAAGGGCGTGTGGCTCAGATAACAATGAACCATCTCGCCTCATTTTGCCTTTTGGCGATGATCTCGATGTGGAGTGACACATCGCCACTGTTTGGAAGCCTGTCAAGTGGCATAGATTATCCCCTCTCACTCCACAATAAGTCCACCGAGGCCGTCCTTCAAAGCAATAGTCTTGCACCCAGTGAACCCACGACGATTACGTTGACATTAACCGTGAAAAAAAAAATACATGTACATGTAGCTACTGGCTACAGTGTAAGGCAAAACCCTAGCTCAACACCTCATTGAATTAATATCAATTCTAGGGACACTGTATCCGAAGCTGTACACTGATGAAAAACTGTCTCAGAATCGAGACGACCACAGCTGTAAGATGTAGTGTGGCGCTGTATTGTGTGTCCATTGTATCTCTTACGCAACAGAAAATCCATGGTCCCTCCATTGATTGCTGGCTAACCCCAATCTGCCCCCGAACTGATCCAAGTACCGATCACGGATCAGTCACGGTTAACGCCCAGTGGTGTCAGATAGGGTCTTCATGCTCCAACACCCACATTCCGCGCCAGGAAGCTCAATGACTTCACATTTTTTACCCCACAGCTCGGACAGAATATCCCCATTAGGATAATTGCCCATTGTGATGCCCGAAACGATGTTTCATGACACCGGAGTCGTTCTACAACATTTCACACAGTCTGGCGAATAGGGACGGGAGTCTCATCATAATATCCAGGGTATAGTACTTAATACATTGTCGGCTGACAAATAAAATATATAAAGCTATCTTGTTGTTTAGTGTCTGTGAAGCATATGTTGGCAACTTTTGAAGCGTCGAGTAAGGTAATACGCATTTTGTGGGTGATATGCTTTCATTAAAACTTATATTTCTCCTTTTCGAAGCCCCGAACGTGGTATTCTAGCATATAGAACTGCTCAAAAGTACCACCATTTTGGGCTAGCTGTTGAAAAGGCAATGTGGCCTGTTAAGAGAATTGCGTTGAGCTCAACATGTCAATATTATGCCTCACTTTGTCTCTCCGTGGGCAAACGATCGCTAGGATAATGCATGATATCGCCTACACACAATATATATTCGCCACATCATTTCCATTTGGGATAAAGCAATTTTATGCAATACATTGATTCCGCTAAAGCTAAAAAATACATTGTAATGACGATTTCATTTGAAGAAAAAGAAAGCCCATGGACTGTCATCATATATACATTATTTTCTTGACGGATACCCTCTCACACTGTCGCCCATATAATTATTTAAGACTCGATTTCCATGTCCTCAATCCGACCACAAACGGAGAACCTCCGCAGAGTAATGTCAAATGCGCTAACAACCCCGATGCCTCTAGACGACAACTAGGAACCAAGGAAGAATACAACCTTAATGACTGTTTCTTCCCCTCCCAGGCCTTTGTAGGCCCAGTCAATTACGACTCTCCCTTGGCACAGAGTAACTATAGGGGGACGCTTTCCTCAACCCCCCAGGGTTTAGTGGAACCGTCGTACTGTCTGTCTGGGGTATAATTTTGCTCTGAGGCGGAAGGCAGTAATCAGGAGGAGGACAAGGAGACAGATAAGCTAATTGGAAGAAGCAGACACATAGAGAAGGATCGCAAGGAAACATTAATACCACACAGAAAGCCTGGACGGGATGGATGCATGCCATCGTTCTCTGGCTGAGTGAATGCCGGCTTGGGTGACAAATACCGTAGAAGCTCACCTCAAATCTGGATATGAGTGTTTGGTCTTGCTGCAACTTTCTAGATGGGATGGATGTAAATGCAAATGGGTCGATGATACATGTAGAGCCCGAACAAAAAGTAGTAGCCTTGGTTTAAATCTGATTTATATCCTATTATAATCATTTTGATTTTATTGATGTTTGCAAGTCAAACTGGCCCAAACTTAATATTTGGGACAGTGCATGAACGTGGATCTTATATAAATGTAAATGTCTACATAGGGTACCATAATCTAGATATTTGAAGCAACATCGCAACCATGGTCTATTTTCACATGATTAAACACTGCTTAAAATTCATAAAATGCCACATGGAGCACAAGAACATTTGTATTAAGGGTGGATATTAAGTATGAAGAGGCAAAGAGCAGGAGCGCTACGTTACACGCGCACGAGGTTTTGTACTTGATGTGTATGAGTGCATGAGATTGTAATTTGCATGAGTGTATGAGCTTTTGCTGAACGAAGATTTATTGAAAAGTGTCACTAAATGCTGACACATCTGCATGGCACAAAGCCATTATGAGAAAGGGCTCTATGTTCAACATGCATCAATATGCAACTCCATATACAGTGGGACATACGGTATCATGTCGACAAGACCGAACAGCAGCGGTAGTTGTCCAGCTGGGACCGCTGTCTGCGCTGTGCCTGGTGTTAGCCATGCAGTCACTCGTTCCATTGCCCCCTCCCATACAAAATCAATGGCCGGGAGATTGCCTCTTGCCGCCTGCTGCAACCCTCCAACCAGTTCTGCGGCCCTCACTCACCGGTATCAACCACCGATAACCACGGATCACACCAAGCGAAACGGAAGCCATGCCTCTCCTCTCTTCAGTTTTCCTCTATGTGGATCACGATTAGCGCTGTTTCCAACGACACATTCAGATCGATTTGCAAACTCTCTGAAGGGTGTGCTTTGCTTCATCCTAACGTAAAAGACTTGGAAGGGATTAACACGATGATTAGAGCCCAGTAAGACGAAGGATAAAACAAGGGAGAGTGTTGGATACTAACAGCGTCCGCGTGACACCCATCACAGCCTGTCGTCTGCTTGTCTTGTAAACAGACGCGCCTCTGCAGACCGATGGCATGACGGTGTCTGCAGCTCGGCCCTCCGGGAGACGGGATTGGCGGCTCGTCAGCAGGGACACGCCGCTGGAAGGAGTTAGAGGGAATCCCTCTACAGACGCAACAAGGCGTGATTGCCACTCACCTTATGGACCCTGCAAACAGGAGCCATAAAAGCGAGCCGGGCGCGCTGACATTCGTCCATTGTGTTCCGTCGGCGTCTGTAGCAGAGCAACAACTGCTGTCAGGACTGTGGGGGGAAAGCCAAGGCAGGGAAGGTGCGTGTCGTGAGAGCGCTCAATACGTATTATTGATCTACGATCTGTTGGGGGTTACACACAGCCCGGTGCAGTGGTCAGAGGGGCTCAGTGGGAGGATTCATCCCAGAACCAGTCACAGCGGCGTTTTCGGCCCTGTCTTTCTATCTTCGTCTTCTTTTCCGGCTGTCCCCCTTGAGGCTTTGAGGATATAAACCGAGGAGGGCACAGAACACCGCACCAGACGGCAACAGGTGGCAGGAAGGAAGGTTACAGGGATTACAGTGACTGGGTGTATTAGTGAAAGGGATAGCGACATTAAGCGAAGATGTCTATACTATGAAAGGTAAGGAACTTTTGAAATCGATATCAGTGTATTTTTCATCTAAAGGGTACATGCACATACGGCTTGGATTAAATGTAGGCTTATTTGCTGCATGTCCCAAGGTATTATTTGATCAACCAATACTGGATTTACGTCTGCCGCGACCTTACTAGATCATAGCCAGAAATCCGGATCCGGAGATATTCCATTCCCCTGTCACCCATCTGAGAACTAGCCGGACCGGATGTTGCTGTGAGACGACGTTACCGTGTCAGCGTCCCTAAGTCACATTACCAATTTGAAAGTGCTGATTGGTTTATTGAAATGTTTTGTTACTCAGTGTCACTTTAACATTTTAATTTTGCGCAGAAATATAAATATGGACATAAACCGCAGTGTGACAAGCTACTGGACCCGAGTCATACATGTACATGTACAAACTGCATCATAACCACTTGTCGGTTCAGCTATAGCAGCTTTTAGACTTGTACACTATTGGCCATAAAAGTTGTTGCAAACTTATATAAAATTGGTGTAGTTTTATTTGCTTCAAAGTCTGAATGAAAATTCTCCTGGCTAGCACAACAATTAATAAAAACAATGTGAGTTCTTAATTAGCCTGATGCAGCAACATTTTCTTATGAACAAACCTGCCTTGCCACACTGCATATCTTAAATTGTAAATTTAAAATTCATTTGATAACCACGTTGGCCAATACTGTATAATATAGAGCTGGCACGATTTAGCAAGCACCTGACTACTGTAAAGAACAGACACAGTATTCAATTCTTTTAAGCTGATAGTGCATATTGTCCCTGAAGAGATGACTTGATATGAATTGAAATAAGATTCTCTGGTTGAGGCGCCTTTCTGAACAAATGAATGCTTTGGCTCTGAACTGGACAAAGAAGCATGCAGGCAATGCAGTGAAAGATAAAAATATCTCAGACCTGACGCATCCATCTGAAGCCGAAGTCTTATCACCAATGCGCCACTCCATTTAGTTAAATGCGAACATTGCTTGGCCGAATTAGAAGTCATTGACTTCTGGAATGAACTTTCCTGGGAGATATAAAATGATATATTGACTTGAAATGGGCCTTCTGCGTGTGTTAATCATCATTGAATATCGTAGCCGTGCTGGTCATATTATAGTCACTATATTTGACTTATAATCATTGTACAGATTCTACTAAACATTTGGTAATAAACATAGACTATTCACCTTATGGCTGCCCATATACAATTCTAATCGCGTATATATTTTCTATCCACCTTATGGCTGCCCATATACAATTCCAATAACTTGTATTTTCTGTCTGAACAATAGAATGGATTTAGGGCAACGTTAAATATATTATGAGACGTGGCTTACAGTTTCCAATTAAATGTAGCGTATACTTCGTGTTTACCGTGTGTAATATAAACCAATTTGATTAATGTAATGGTTACCAGATGGTATACATTTACATATGGGTAATTGAGATTTCTAACACGCAGGCAATGATATATACAACACCAGTGTCTGTAGTCTCTAGCATTTGATGGGGCATCCTTTGCCTTGGCAGCATACAGCCTATTCTCTATGGAACCAAAAGTAACGTCCACACAAGGGACAAAAATGTAAACTATCCGCTGACAAAAAATAGTATGACCATTATGTTGCATTGATAAGAAAAGCTGGTATAGAGGAAAATCGTGTGCCCTTTGCCTGCACACATCATGATTGGTCAAACTGGGACAAGCAGCGCTCAAGCAATACGGTGAAAGATAGAAGTGTCCTAAACTGCATTTGAAATTGAGACCTTTCTACAGGTATCGGAAGCCAACACCCTTTTTCATGTCTACAGTCGTAATAGGGAGATGTATCAACCGCTCCGTAAAGAGGCAATGATAACGCTAATTTTTGCCACCACAGTTTGAAGGTACATGTATGAGGAGCCTATATATATGTAACATGGGATATACACATGTTCGCCCAAGTGAATAAAACCTACTTGAGAGTAATTTCTATTTCGTTATGCAGTAGTAGAGTGTAATAACTCATTTAAATAGTGAAATATTCTAGCGGGCGTCCATAAGTTTTGTCCGTCACATTACAGTAAGATACTATATCTTATAGGCTCGCTAGCAATGTGCCTCCTTAGGAAAGCTCTCCCAAAACAGTGATGAACATATACGTGTGATATACACACTCGTAGCATTAGCGTTTCTTCTCAGGGGAAGTTGCTAAATTTCCTTGCTGTCCTAGAAACCCTTGTTAACAGAGTGTTTGTGTGGCCATATATTGTGGCAGGGGTTGGTTTTAATTGCTCGGCGCTTTGCTTATCAGAACTCGAAAGTCCGTGTCCAAGTGGAATGCCCAAGACACACAAGACAACGGCGCCATTGCAAAGAAAACCAGCTTGTACAACTTGAGATATATATCAGTAAAACAATGGTCTCATGAACATGTTCAATAATTTGGACGGACATTTTAACAAACACATACACTACTTTTGTTTGCTATGTGATCGTTATAACTTCAAGAGACATATCGTGTAATAGATGCGTATGAATAAATTTGGTTTAGGATTTGGGGACCAGAGAAATTACCCTGCAACCTTGGTTTATGTATATCAACACTGACGTTATTATTTTAGATAGTATTCTGACTAAATAGCTACCCGCTTTATTAGATGAAGTGTTTCTGCCTTGGACTAGTGCGTCAGCTATGTGGTCCATATAGTGCACTATGGGCGGGGTTAAATAAGTATGTGTCTTGGTAAGTCCAATGCCAACATTAGCGTACTCCATGCATTAGTTGTCATAGATATAATGTGTTTGACGCATGGGTACATGAGCTGGAGATCCCCTTACCTTTATTGGATCTGGAAACCTTTTATATTTATTAACTCTCGCACTTTCTAATCTCACTCTATGAACAAGGGAAGAAACTCAACTCTTGGAGTCCGTTCACACCTTCAGCTAGCAGTGGATTGATCCGTGGAACACGGGGTATCAAATATTTATATAACCCCCGCGTGAAACGTGTAAGTCTGATCAGTTTATGTGGGACGTGCGTGCAACGCCTGAAAGAATCCGTGTTGCCGGGCATCCATCGTCAGCGCATTCCGGAAATCCAGGGAGACTTTCTGGTAAAATATTTAAGACATCAACAATGCTTCCTTGGTCCCGCTGACGTCGGGGCGTCAATGCATAATGCAACATGTGACGGAATGGCTTTGTGGAAGTTCCCATCGACCACATTTCTGGTAAATATCGGTAACGCCTTCTGACAAACGCACTTCATCTAAAACTGACACCTGGTTTTAACCGGCTATGATCACGTGAACGGAATTCATTAATTTTGTATCAAACTATGCCCGTGTCTAAACCCAAAATTCGGGTGGTCTTGATGAATAAAGGCAAGTTTATATGGAGGGAAGACGTATCGGTAACCTTGTAACGAACAGGTCTGGGTGTATATATATAATTTTTAAAAGTTCCCTTTGTGTTACATCATTGATACATGTAATGCCCAAGCGTGCAGAATACAAGAGGGACCCTTGTGCCTTTTTTTATCACAAATGTCTTTTTACCGCAAATATCGTTCATCGAAATTGTCTTCTAGACCTTATACTATTGTAATTAAATCCACAATGGTGTTATTGAAAGAGATACGTGTGTGATGTTATTAATAGCTTTGGACACTAATAATATGAAAACGATCCTCCGGGTGTCGGTTTCCCCACCGTGGGAACACCTGCATGGATACAGCAGCTTAGTCAATTCACCACAGCGTGCTCTGTAAGCCCTGTGTTCTTGTTTGTCGACTGCATTTTTCTAAGACAGAATTCATTACCTCCGAAAGAATGCGCTAACATATCGACCCCCACAGTATGGATCCAGGGCAAAAACTCTTGCCCTTTGGCTGAAGTTCGAATACGACTCGTGCATTCGGTGCGAGCATCTGGAGTCAGAACCACCTCTGTGTACGGAGAGAGCTCCTCCAGCTGTTGGGGAGGAATTCTAATGTCGATTTACCTCCATCTAAACAATGCCTGAAACGAGATTATAGCTGCGTGCATTGCTATATGATCAATACACTACGTGTATCTATCGCCTGGAGATTAATAACCTAAAGGGGAGATTATCATTTGCACTGCAGTTTCGCTTCCCAGCACATCATTCAATAATATATCACGTATGCGCGCTTCCATAATGCACAGCGAGGGTGCTGGAAAGGGCTGAAACCTGCATATAGCAGCTCACGGCTTTAAAAAGCTGACACTGTACGTAACAGTACAATGTAAGACAAAACGAAATATATTTAATTGATACTTTATCGATTGGTATATGGCCCAGTATACTTTGTGCCAAAAGATCCAATACAAGATCGCTAGCTTTCACTCATACTACATACACGCGAACAGACTATAAGATAAAATAAGATAACAAATTATTTTAACATCGGCATGTGAAGTAAAATAGCATTAGTGTCCAGCACTATATACCGACAAACATCTAGGGATGCGAAAATGAGCCGTGTACGATCGAGGATGAGATGTGCACAGGAAATTATTGGGATGACATACAATTTACACCCTCTCTAAAATACAAACGTGACAGTAATTAGATCGTGTAGATGCAGTTCACTGTTCACTGTTCCATTTCGTGATAAACATTTTAAAAACATTTGGAGATGCAACATCTTTAATTAAATTATCTAAAACACCCACTCCTTTGCTCCTTGGTAGCTAAAAGAATTCCGTCCATAAGTCACGGTGTTAAAACGTGATTGCTGCAAAAACTTCACACTCCTTGAATGATACAAATGTCCATCTTATTAAAATTTTCTCCCATATAAGTCGGTCCATTATTATAATATATTTTATAGCCTTCTATCATCATTTGTTTAAGATCTTGTATGCATGTATACATGAGTGGTCTGTATGCTCTTCCCCTTAGCTTAAACTAGAAGTAAAATCATAGTACACGTATCGTAAGACTAGAAACTGTGTCTTTTCTATTTTCTTTAGACTTGGACTCCACAGAAGTGCCATACTAGTGGACAAAAAATAAACTGACTCATTGTAATGATTGAAACATTTTAACATTCTAAGCGTTAACCCGTCTCCCTGCCTTGCAGCATATCCTGGTTATGTGTGTTCTGAACGTCACCCAGTAGTTTACATGGGTACAGCGGGATCAGCCTACATGTAGTTGTATCAGTAATGGCAACAGATACGTTTGATTCGTACACTGAACGTTATCCGGGTTTGCTGGTATACAGTTTGACTCATACCAATCTAGCATAACACGGACTAGCATCTGTAAAATAATCGTTTAAAAGATTAATTTAAATTAATGTAAATGTGTAAATTGTGTAAAAATTAAAATTTATATCAACTTCGTCACAGACCGTTTAATGACAACCACACAACAGTTTTTAATTCTTAGCTTTAGTAAACGGCATAACTTATTGCGATGGCATTGCAAGTGTTGCAGCCAGAGTACGGAGGCCATTTAAAGTATTCAAGGAAAAGATATCTTCCAGATGTTCCGGCTAATACAATAAGAGGAACCCGAAATTCCTCGAATTCTGGCCAGAACAGTGCATTGTTTGAAAATAATGGGCAGGAATAAATATCACGTTTTATATCACTCGCAACATCTTTTAGCTGCGAATAAGAGCATGAAGATGTTATGTTTTTCCAACGCCCTGATTCAAAGTAGCGTAAGATCAATTAGTCGCTAACTCCTGTATCAGAAAGCCCCTTACTCGCGAACTTTTGCACAGTGGTAAGCTAATTACAAGGTCGTTTTGCACTCTTGCATCACATGGGCGTATCTCCGAGGTCGGTGACACTTTTTATGCCCCAGAAAAAGCAGCACCGTGCCGGACGTGTCTTTCCGGATAATGGACCCCGTACAAACGAGCGCCCAGATGGGGTCGGGTGGTATTCGTTTCGTGTCAAATTCCGGTCCCTTCGACTTACCTCTTCCGGGAAGCTTTGCCCAATCTGCATGCAAAGATGTCTGGGCAGAGCGTCCAACAAACACCGTCTTATTGAATTACCCACTGACAGGCAATTCTGCCAATCTAATTTTCCGCAGCCAGTGTTCGTATCCTTTCCTCATTAGCCCCCTACACCTTTATGGAGGGAAGGCCCGCTGTCCTGGCGACTGTCAACCCTGACCCAGGCCAAGTTTGGGGGCTTCCCCTCTCTGCCCAAACCTAGCAAATTGGCGAGGACACTCAAAGCTATGCGACCTTATTGTTCGCTTTACAGGGTCATCTCAGAGAGGCTATCCAGGACGAGGGAATGGACGGCGTGTTCCGTGGGTGCAGAATATGTGGCTGTCACCGATCCTAAAAAGCTTTGGGGCAGGGAAGAGATTTACTGGACACATCGTAAGGTGTCTAGGTGTCGGAACTGTGCTCGAGTCAAAATTGAGGCTGTCGATTCTTGTATTTTACGCCACACTCAGACATGGAAGACGACGTCGAATGGGACGTGTGGGCCACAGAATGGGAAGAATAGACCAACTCACTGTATTGTATGTGCAGCCCTTTCTGTTTTACATGAACAAGTCTTACAACAACACTTTTCACCATCCTCAAATTATGTTATTTCATCTCTAAGTCGTGCGGTAACATCTCATAGCCTTGAGGCGTTCGAGGCTGTGAATGGGGCACTTCGCTGGGATAAATGTCCCTTTCCTCGGCGTGTTTTATTAGGTGGCATTCGGTGCAAAAAACAGAGCAGAAGCCCATTCGTGAGTGACATCCTAATTATAGAGATGCCCGGGGCCCAATATGTCGTATGTCCCGTTTCATAGCAAACCTGTGGGTTCGCATTTACAAAACAACCTTAACCTCCCCAAATCCAACTGCATTCATAACCATTGTCGTTTTCCATTGTTAAGATCTGTTTTTACTTAGGATTTGTTTTTGGGAAACCAACCCTTCCAAATCGACCTCCCCGGGTCGTAGTTATTGACACTTGGCTGCAATTTACCGCTTGTCTGTGACATCCGGCTGCGCTTATCCAAGGAGAACTATTTGACGAACGGTGCCTCGTGGCTTCTATTGTTTTACTTCCTGTCTCCAATGTTTCGGGGGACACCGCGACAGCGATTTTTGACGACATGTCCTTCGGTGTGTCTACGCATTGGACGCCAGTGCCAAAGAACACGGGATGATGTTGTATTGCATCCGTGGTGGGGGGACTTCATGTCAGCGAGTCTAAATATTTGTAACCATGTTATCCATGACATTAATCATCCAGGGAAAGCAGTGACACACTACAGCGTCGAGAAGACCAGACCAGTACCACTTACAGGGGCGTGAGTTGGAAAGCCATTACTGTGATCCGTGGCTGAGGGACGGAAGGAGAACCAGGAGGGATGTCTGGCCAGGAATGCTGTACAAATACACTGCCACGTTCTGCCTTGTTCGGTATATTTTGGGACAAAATGCTGCAGCTTGACGTGGATATTGTTTTAGAGCATAGCTGTCATGAGTCGGCTTTTTTTTTCTCTGGCAAAGACAATAGCTGCACCAAGGAAACCACTTTGCCAAGATCACCTTTTCACTATCATCCCTGCGTGGTCACCAGAGAACATATATATACATGTATAATATACAAGTCCGTGTGCTATCATAAATTTGGACTGTATAGGAAGTATGTTAAACACGATTGCAAACCACAGGTATCTATATACAAACTATATGTTTCAAGGTAACTATATGTTCCAAGGTTACATGCATGCGTGTTTCTGTCTGATATATTAGTACATGTATATACCTCATCCTGACTATTGGACACAGCACTGTATGCAGCTACATCACGTCCTGCCCAACTGTAGAACAAATCTCCGTCATGTAGGGCTATTTAATGTTAGTGAAAATGCTTTGCCACCCGCCCAATACTGCACTCACTCACCAAGGTAGTGTTCTATAGAAATGAACGCCAGTTTGGCCATCTTACACTCCAGGTCTGCTCTAAGCTGGCTATTTGTGTCTGAAGTACACCCCCCTGACTCCCTGGTCGAGGTATTTATCTTAAAACCCCATCGACCCGAAGGTGACTTTTAAACAAAACCCCCATCGAGGAGAGGGAAGCAAAACGATGTCATCCTTCCCCGGGATCGATTCCCGATTTCCCGTCGTCTGCTGATCCCGATATTCACCAGGCGGCGCCACTCTGCCATGGGAAGAATACTCGACAGGGGGCGGGGTTAAAAAGACCCGGATGGACATGGTTTGAGGAAAACAATGTCGCTTCCGGTTGCCGCGCCACCGTGTGGCATTGATCCCGTGGACGGTGTGCGTCCCGAGACCCCATGGTGGAAAGAGAACGAAGGTTTAATGAATAGGTGTAGGGTACGCATCGATTATTCTGGGCCGGATTGCAGGCTTGTCCGACAAGGATTGGGAATAAGTCAATTGGTCCCGAGGGGAAAGAACGCCCTCACTGCCGAGGAAGCCCGAGGAGTTAATCACCCACTGGGTCCTGGGGCTCGCAGGCAGCCCAAAGTTAGCCACAACTTCATAAACCAAATAGGCACTTCACGGGGAACTAACTAGCTATTCTGGTCTGGCTCCGAGTCCCAGAAACCCCCGGGGCCACATGCACTGGCGAAGTCTGACGGTGGATTTATGTTCCCTGTGGAGGCTGAATATGTCTCCTGTATATCTGGAACTGACAATGTCAAAGCACTTGGCTGGGTCTAAATAGAGGTAACAATACCACCGTGACAATACCACTGCTTGGGACCGCTTGACCACTATGCAGGCTGGAATACCAATGTTGCAATTACCGGGAATGCCTCTGAACACCGATTTCCTATTCTGGGGTTGAGTATGGGGCACTGTTAGGCGTCCCATTTCGCTATAATCGTGTTTTGTTGAGCAATTACATGTGTCATGCTGGAACAAGGCTCAAGAATACGTATCTCCAATGCTAAGTCTGAAGTGGCATTCAGACTTACATTTACTTCTAGAGATGCATTCATTTATTTTACTTTTCTAGAGTTACAAATCTCTATATTTTGGAACAAAATTCCTACAGCTATTGGCGATAATGCTGTGCATGGTATTCTTCCATTTCTGGAAGGATAGCACATTTAATTGTGCTAGTGTTTTACGCAGACTTACATATATATATGTAACAGATATTTAATAACTTACAGTGTTTTAGACGTGCGCTCACACTATCGAGAAATATTGACTTAGAAATAGCCCTATCCATTTATTCGAGTTAACATGAACAGTGCAATTTGAAAGAACTCATAGGGTTTGCGCGGAAATTGTGACATGGTCGATGACTCCTCGTAGATAAACAGAAATATAATAAGCTCCATATAATGTGAAAGGTCTACTGAAAAGGGTGAACCACCACCCAGACATTAATTAATGTCATGGTGCCGCTTCGAGTTTCAAAAGCAGAGGATAATTATAATATGGAGAATACAGAGCCGATGCCCCCAGCGTGAATAATTACCAGGACCTATATTGTACATGTAGGATCTCAGTAAGGGGAGAAAGACTGAAACCTGATTACCCACATTCGATATCAAAGCTGTGTTTTGCTTCAGAAAAAATCCCTACTCATTTCACAATAATGACTGAAACAGTAGTAGTAGTAGTAGTAGTAGTAGTAGTAGTAGTAGTAGTAGTAGTAGTAGTAGTAGTAGTAGTAGTAGTAGTAGTAGT
>JAAUYG010298627.1_pt1 | contig 14148 bp, 10 predicted proteins | sample 7278091 | NCBI WGS metagenome assembly JAAUYG01 (sample SAMN14350201, study PRJNA611818) | marine sediment metagenome | isolation source: surface marine sediment (0.6m) | place: French Polynesia: Moorea | collected 2018-08
CCCACCGCCACCTCTTGGAGAAGAAGTACAATCCAGGCAGCATGGCTCTTCTGCCCGCTCCAGAGAAGGTCAGAGTCGGCGCACTGATCCTTGGAAGGTAAGTGCAGGGAGACGCTTTTCATTTCACGGTGGAATCCAGTTGTTGTGGACCCTTTTGCCAGAACTTATTTTCTGTCGATTAATTGCTTGATTGCATGTTGCAGAATCCTTTCTGCTTTATGTAATTCACAAGGGTTGATTTTACAATTGTGATAATGACAGAAAATTGTGAAATAAAACCAGCTTTAATGATTGTGATGAAATACCAACCACACATGTGCACCATGATGAGTGTCTTTTTTGACAACATGTGCCGAAACACATGCGTTCTGATGGGATTGTTTTTCAGAGGGTCAGTGTACCAGTATCCCACGACATACTACCTGCACAGACAACGACAACCATGGAGCGTCACGGGCGGATTGTTGAGAGACTGTTTTCCCTGTCTGCAGGGAAAGTACTTTGCTGAGCCAATGCTAGAAGCTCACGCCGGCAGTCAGGTCCAGCTGAAGAACTATGTTGAAGACATAGAACAAGTTATTTACGACAACAGGTTCTTGGACAATTTCGGCCGGGGTATCTGCTGGAGGTTGCTCAGCTCTGGGATCGTTTGTTTCCTGCTCCTTTCTGCCGTAATACTCTTGGGGTCTCTCAAAGCCCTCCTGGGTGAGAGTTTCTCTGAACGCCAGCAAAATGTTCTCATTCTCCTCGAAAGCATCATCGCCGTCGCTCTGGTACTGGTCAGGGTGCTTCAGACTCTGGTTCTCTACTGGAAAGAACGGGAAATACGTCACAGTCTGGAAGTGACGTCATGGGATGACGGCTCTGTCACCAGGGGGCGACCTCTGACTCTCTTTATCCTCATGTGGATCTACGCCAGTGTGGAAGTTATCGTAGCTTCCGCTGTTATTTTCGGCAATATTTTCTGCTACCTGCACCACAGACCCAAGTGGACGCTCTTCACCACTGTCTTGCCAGTTTTTCTTGTCAGTGAACATTTTAGTGCTGTGCTGCAGAGAAAGCTCGAGGTCTGGCATGGGCTCATCAAAGAAGACCAGTCGAGACTGGTGCTGCTTGAGGCAAATAAGATTCTTCAAGAAATGTGGAGCAAGATGCCTGATTCTCAAACCCGAAACAAAATCTACGCGTTCAAAGAAGCTGTTTGCCGCTCATTTAATTTGGAGTCGTTCAAGTTGTCGTACATTGTAGAAAAATAAAATCCACATACTACATTGTAGAAAAATAAAATCCACATACACATCTTGGATTCCAGTTTTTGTTTCAAACCTGATGCAGAGTCTTTTGTTGCTTTTCAACAAATTGCAAAAAGTGAACAACTTTCAATGTTTTGAATAAAATTAGTGATTGTTCTTGTTTCTGGCTTTTCCTTTCTTGTTGACTGGCAGCTGCACAGCTGTTCCTGGATTGTGGATGCTCATTCATTTTTGGAGAGCTTCAACGCGCTGACATTGAGAATCCCAGATTCTGAAGAAAAACTGAATTTAATCCATCAATTTCAAACAAATTCATGCCATTTGTTTATTAAAAATGAAGTGCACGACAATTTCAAACGATACATCACAAAACATGATCAACATATTTTTCCTGTCAACAATCTTTTGGTTGGGGGAACAGGATGACAATGATCTGCAAGATACTGGCAAAAAAAGGAACGAAAATTGGAACAAGTGATAGATGAAATTATCATTTGGGAAGAAAAACACAAAATTGTACTTGGTCTCGGTGATTTCACAAGTCTTTTCGTTGCGCATGTCCTTGTGTCCTTTTTTGAAAAAAGAATCTTGTCTCTTGACATGGCAGACTGCTGGTGTTCGACGCATGAAAAACCCTTTCAAACAAACAAAAAAAAAACAACAACAACAAACAAGCATTGACAAGACTTCGGGGCAATTCAATTCAAAAAGTTTTCAGTCCTTGCGGAAAAAATTGTCTTGGTGTCCTGCAATGCTTACATGTAAGTTGAGCACATATAACAAACAACGGACATATAGAGAGATCTATATCTGCAACACGATGTGTGAACTTAAGTATTAAGGAAGTCTTCTGAAATGTTCTGCGAGGCAATGAAACTTCACTTTGTGAATATTTGGGGGACAGACTTACAACAGCTAAATATTTTTTGACAATTACCAAATCAAATAATACATTATCTTTTGAAATCTACAACTCACCATTTGAAAATAAGATGCTCCTATGATATGCTAAATGCACTGCATTCTGCCTGCAAGACTTTGTATTTCCTTCAAATCTACAGATATGTAAATATACAAAACCATGGGAATGTGGTTTCTTCGTGTGTGAACACATGGCAGATTGTGTCCGTGGTAACGATTAAAAACATTTCTTTCTTTGGTTGTTCAAAACTTGTTGGAGCTGAAGTGCATCCCAGTGGTTGGGCCTGGGCCTAACTTGATTCCTGTTGCTTTCACAAAGTTGAAAATTGACTAAAATCACAAACAGCACGCAAAGAATGGACAAATTGGGTTTTGGGCCAACCTGAAAAATTACTCTGTACAAACAAATTCCATAACACGCAAAGAAAGTCAGCAATATATTCAATGTCAGAAAGTCTGAATGAACTGAACTGCTTGTGTTTTTGTCGCTCCCTTGATAGCTTTTGTGGATACATGGAGTCCTAATTCTTGTCATCCAAATCAAAGCTTCAAATTTCTTTTTGACATTCTGATTCAAAGTCAACTGTGCCCAAAGTCATGGGACTTGGTGTTTTTGGTGGTACTGGCCACATGTAATTTGTTTTTGTTTTTGTAGTTTTGATTTTAGATAGCATTAGGTAATCTGTCTGTACTTAGCAGTTTCAGACTTGTGTACCAACAAAATAATCTGGTCAGGATTTCTTATTTGGCAAGTTTGGGGAGTTGCTTCTCACTTGCATTGTGGTGGTTTCTTGGGCTTATAATGTAGACTCTGTGAACACACGAAGCAAGAGTGACATCCATTCCTCCCCTTCTCATTCCAAAGATACGGATGGAAACCCAGTTATCAAGGCAATGGCCAAAATTTTACGGAATCGCCCACAATCCAAAGACAAGGAAAAATAATTCCCTCCTCCCTATTTTGAAGCAAATCCTTGCCACAGCGTCAGTTGGAATTCGACACGAATCTATGTGTTTGGCCCAAGAATCTTGCTTGTGCAGTCAAGGTTTGAGTGGCGAATGGGACGGGGTGAGTGGCACCCTTTGCTTGTGTGACGAAGAGATGAGCGAAACACTAATCTTCTGGGGAAACACATAAATGGATGAGATCTCTGTCTGCACGATAGAATTCTAATCTAATCCCAAGAAACAAAATTGAGAAATGTCTCTTCAGACAAAGAAAAGTTATCACTTGCACCTCTCAAAAAGTGATTTTGCAATGAGTAAGCTGGCGTGGTGACTCTGGAGGAATAATTTCACGCCAGCATCAAGTTTGCTTCTAAAGACTACTCGACTGCAACATGACGAACCGCAATAACCTCCAGTGCGCAAAATGATTTTCTCCTCGTCTAATTCTTTCCCCAGACCTCAAAACCTTGAGTCCAAGTGCCCTCTGTGACTGCACTGATGTGCACGTGACTTTAAGTAAGAGGGGCCGATTTGTTGGTGTCTTTGCTATGTTTGTCTCTCTTCCATTTTCGTTGTCTGGAACAGAATCGTTGAGGATAAGGTCTCTGAGGCTAATGCCGAGCAACACTCATCAAGAACTTGTCTGGCTCATACAACTCTGGAACAAAGACCGCAAGATGATTTCTGTCGCCAAAGCAGCATCACAGGATAATAGCACAAGCATCATTTAGCTGCAGGTACGTCCAAGCATTAGCTCCCAGAATGCTGCAGACTTTACAAAAGGTCGCACCATTCTTACACTGAAGTCATTTTCTCTGCGGTGTCCTCTTCTTCTGCGGATTGGTCGTTTAGCATGAGTCTGTCATGGGAGGAGGTGGAAGTCTTGCGTTTTGCCGGGGCATTGTTCGTGTTGGTCACGTTGATTCTCTCGTGGGGCACACAGCAGTACACCGGCCGGTACAACACTCCGTAATCCTCGGAGAAGCCCGATCCGTCATACACCTGCCCCAGCTGGAACTCCGGACTCACGTAGATTCCTCCTTCCACTGTGTCCGATGCGGGTTCTGCAGTGAGAAGCATGCACGTTGAGTGAAATTGTCAATTGTCCCAGACTGGACATCAAGATTCTGTCACCACACAGAAGAAAAAATGGTTTTTTTCTTTCGGCTGAGATACACTTGTTCAAACTCGGGTGTCCGCAAAGGTCTCACTCCCTGTGAACACAGTTTGATGGAAACGAAAGAGAAAAAAGGAAATGGAAATTCTTTGTTGAACATTCTGGAGACAAAGCACAGGAAGCGACCAGGACAACAAATGGGGAGGTGGATGTCTTTGTGACGGCCTCGTAAATAGTCCGCTCAACATTTTCCGCTCCCTTGTTGAAACGTTGTCATTTACTTCCTGCTACATCCTTCAGAAATCGATTTCTCCGGATAACGGCACACTGTTCTTTTTCAAGGACAAAATTTATTTTCTGATGGGAAAGAGTTTATTTCCACTCACACCAAAAAGCTGCAAAACCCGATCCATTGAGAGTACGCAGTCTAGCTAAAATTGATCAGTGTGCAAATAGCTTTAAAGCCATCAGACCAGACTGAATGATGGAACTAACAGACGAAAACCAGCAGCCCTGAGGCCCTGGTGTGCTTTTTTACACCAGACAATTGCAGGACAGGAGCACCAGGAGTGTTTGTCTGGAAATCGGAGAAACTGCTTTTGGAGCACACACAGGCGAGAACAAAATACCCCCCGTTTCCCCAATGGGATGGTGGTACTCACCGAAAATGAGCTCTGGAGGAGGTCTGTTTGGAATTCTGTATGGGACTGTGGCAATGTCCACTGCAAAGTCCATTTCCAGTTCCTCGCCTGATTTCTCCATCCCTAAGCTCACCTGCAAATCAATTATTCCAGTGTTGGTTCATGCCCCGACACCCTAAGCCAGGGAATCTCAATGTCAACAGTCTGTGGTGGCACATTCTGTTTGCGAATTCAATCCCCACCGGATGTTCCACTGGAATGGAAAACTCTGTGTGTGTGTGTGTGATGCCGCGCAATGAATGACCACGGCTTTAAGTGTGTCCTGAGTGGTCACGCCAAAAGAAAAAACAAGCACACATGCGGAAATAAGGAATGTAGGCATAAACACGCAGGATAATGTCTGAAATTACCTTCAGAAGATAGTACATCTCGATGACTTTGCAGACGTCGGCGAGAGTTGGAGGCATGACGGGCACCTGCAGGTACTTGTGCAGGTCGTGGAAGCTGCGGGTGCTGTGCGGTGCGACGGTCGGTCCCTTGAACTCCCACACCTTGTGATTTAATTCCTTCGTGAGTCCCAGCACTCCCTTGTTGATTCTATACTCTACAGTCTGAAAGTACACGTTCAATAACAACAATTTAGTGGAGAACACTGCAATAGATCTCATGGACAGGAATCATTCAAGGAATAAATTGCGTGTCTCAAACATTTGCACGGGACACAAACAATCTCGGGTGTCCAGCCATTTGGTCCTTCTGATTTCCCTCCTGCGGATAGTACAGGTGGGTCCCACTTAATTCGAAGAAGTAATGTAATATCAAGTGAAAATTTCTCAAATTAGGTGAATTTTGAATTGAGTGTGCAGAATAACACAGAAGGGATTGAGATGTGGTTTTCAGAATACTTCGGATAAAGGCCAATTTCGATTAAAGCATATTCGGATAAATCAGGACCCACCTGTAAATAAGCGAATTTGCTGTCCCCAACTGATCACTGGGAATTCTCAAAAGAGCCCCTGCAGTTGAGTCACTCCCAACAAATGGTTCGTCAAAAAAATGACCTTCAAGACATTGGCAGATTTCAGCCAATGAGTATCTGCAGAAAATTTTCTTCTGGTTGAGCTCAAACTGTTCACCTGCTGTTACAAAAAACTTGTTGGTCAAATGCAAATTTTTAAGAGCTTGCACAACCTGGAAAGAGGGAGAGAGAGAGATAAGAGAGAGAGAGAGAGAAGGAGCGTGTGGAATCAACATGCTGAGAAAAGTACCCAAGGATGTTCTTTGGAAGTTTAACTCAGCTGCTCAACCTTCAGACTTTCCTGTTCCAATTTAGAAACGGTCAGCTCATTTCTCACTGGCGCGGCGTACCACTAACTCACAGTGTTGTTCTTTCTGTCTTTTATTGGAGTCATTTTTTTGTTTCATCATCATCATTTGAGTCTCCTGAAAGAAGACGGACTTTTTCACCACCTGGGTTTGCTCTTCACCAGAAGAGATGTCAGTTGTGCTCGCGCGCTAACTGACAGCGTGATGACAACCTCCACACTGTGATAAATGCTCGCCGAGTCCTGGGATTTAATAATAGCCCTAATAGGACATATGATGAATGAGTATTGAATAATTCACGGCTGCATTTAGGTGCTTATTATTGCGGCAAGTCAGGCCTGAAGGGGAGATAGAGCTGTTAGGCGTTTTCGGGGTGGAGAGAACGCAAGTGGCAACTTTCTGGGAAGAAATCAGGATGTGCTGCGGCCACACCTATAGTCCCAGAAATAAAAACACTCAATTGCCAGAGATAATATATAGACGTGTTTTATCAGTGATGCAGCTTCACAGACAGGATATGAAAGCGACAGTGATGAAAGCAATGATTTTGCACGATCTTTAACAAGTGAAGTTAATTAGGATTTCCCGACTTTCCCACAACACTGACAGTCCCTTGCCACCTGTCACATCTCAGCATTTCCTTGTGAGCCCGTGAGGAAGGTGAGTGGACAGCTGGAGACAGATGAGTGGCAAGCAGCCAAAAGTAGGCTTTTTTTGGGGTCGCTTTTTGTTGGCCTCCCCCTGGAATTGCGTTCCTGATACGAAAAATGTGATCGCACACCTGCACGCATCGCCATTTCACGCATTCTGCATGGGTCTCGACATTCGTAAAATGGGTGTCCACGGTTCCCCAGGCCCAACTTTGAGGATCTCTGGAACCCGGAATTCTTGAGATAATTCTTGGGCATTCTGAAAACTTTCATCTGGGAATACTCCACAACTAGTATGGGTTGTCTCTCCAGATGCTGGAAGGTTTACGCCAGGGTCATTTCTGCCAACAGAAACAACTCAGAAGTTTTTTTGGCGGCCAAAAGTCCACCACACCCAGAATTGAACAGAATGCCAACTCTGGAAATTTTCAAAGCAAACCAGGCCCAACACAACCAACTCTACCAGGCATACTACAGAATAAGCTCCAACATGAACACCAATAGCAGTTGAGATTCAATCCAGCCTGCAGATGAAGGGTCCTGTTCAAAGTAAATGTGCTCACCCAACAAGTCAAAACTTTTAAAGTGTATTTCGAGTATTGCAGCCGCACATTGTCCAACCTGTTACCTCCTGACGCAACACTTTCCAGATTGAGTTTTCTTTGATTTGTGACTGTGCATTTTTATGTTTACCACATCGCCACTCTCTCCTTTGCATTGGGGGTTGTGTGCTGAGTTTGCAAAGAAATGCAAAACTGTTTTTACAACACTTCTTTTCTGTAAAAAATCTTCACAACTGAAGATCTGTGGTGTCCAAAGATCCAGTTCCCACAGGCAAACAGTCAGCTTGGCCATTTCGCTTTTGAGATTTGGCCAGAAGTAAGACAGACAATGGCAAAGTTTTGACATAATTTCAAGCATATCCAGTGTCTGAAAAGTGATTCTGTTTGCAGATGTGTTCTTTTCACCTGTCAACACAAACAAACGCCAAAAAATAGCCACATTGTATTTTGTCTTGGTGTATGTTCGCAAAATTTGTGGTTGTGATCAAAAGTGTATCACAACAGGTAAACGCGTGCGTCTTCTGAATATTGCAGTGTGATCGATACTGTGCGTCACCACTTGACTGGAATTAGCTGTGTATGTTATCTCATTCGCACAGCTTTCATCTGCACAGAATCCTGACCTTCCTCAAGTGGATCAAATGAAACGCAAGGTTTTTTTTTCTGCACATCAAGAATTCTCGTCGTTTACGAAACTTGGTTTCTTCTTCTAACTGAGGGATTTTTCCTCTGTTCTTAAAAGAGCATCTCACAACCGAAAATCTCATTGAAGAATCTGGTTTAATCTACAATTCTTTTGAGCAGAAAAAAAAACCTTGGGCACTAATAGGCCTACTCTGTTTGAGATTTGTAAACATTTGGTTGTCTGTTTTTTCAATGGCAACAATAGAACCCCCTTTTGAAACAACACTACAAGCAGAAGAATAAAACTGCCTATCATAAATGTCAGCCTTCTTTGTGATGCAATCAACAAGAAATGGCTGGCAGCGAAAGAAGTCTATCTACCGTCAAAAGTGTACAGAAGCTGTGAATATTCGGGACTGTAGCTGCAGCAAACATGACTCGCAGATTTATCTTCTGTGTACGTCCACAGCACAAAAGATGGAAATGGCTTCATGTGTGAGACTTACAGCTACCCCTTTCAAGCATTTATTTTTCAATGTCAGAAAATGCTTTGTTGCTCTGTCGGGGTCTCACTCATGCTTTCCATGCAATGAGGCAGCCTTTCTGCTTCACTGACAATCAAAGGTTTGGCAGAAAGGCCACGTCCTCCCTCCCAAGATAACTGCAGTTCTGCAGGAGAATTTACTCGCGTTATTTGACGCTTGAAAGAAATTATCCAGCCACAAATTGGCCAACCACAGAAACACAAAACTCCCAAAATGTCAGCGTGGCAGTGGCTCTTTGCTTATGAATCTGGATGTCAGTTGACGGAGAAAAGGAAATGTTCGTCACCCACGTTTTTGTCTGAAGTTTCTTTGTTTTACAAATCACAAAAAGGTCATAAACGAAGAAAGGTGAAACACTGAAACAAAATTGTCCACACAACAAACGTTCAGGAAAAAAACAGATCAAAGGAAAGAACAGGAAGGTCAAAGACACATCAGTTCATTTTGCTTGAGACACAGGCCCAGCATGGTCACTTGGACTGAAATCACTTTCATCAGCAAAAGCAGGACCTGCAACTGGATATTTAGCCACAAAGGCCAAGTCATTCGCTGCCCATGATGTTGTCGTGTGGTGCATCAGTAGCGGCGTGTCGTGGCATGTGAGTGGAGGGGGTAGTGTATCAGTGGGGGTGGCACATCACCAGTGGGGATGGTACATGCAAGTCGGGGGGTGTAGTGGCACATCCCTTGGGAGCTTGACTTTGATCCTTAGTCGACTTGTTTGATGTCCAGTGGACGGGGTGGCATCTGTGTTGGGGGGTAGGGGAAACTGAGTGAAGCTTGTGATCTGAACCATGGCAGCGAATGAACAATTCCGCCAGATTGGTTAACTTACTTGAACTAATCTGCAAATGAGCCACACGTTCTGGTCGCTGCCATTTTGAATCTCAGCTTTGAGTTTGATGTTTTCGCCACAGCAGTAGGCACTCCTTTCTAGCGTTGCATCCAGGCTGATGGGTCCCACCATGCAACATAAACAGCATTGCCGGGATTGTTCGTTGCCGTGGAGAGGAGACTGGAAAAAAGAGCTCAATAGATCAACAACAACAAGTCGAATTTCTCTGTCGACCACACTATCAAACCTAAAACCCATCCCTTGGTCTTTCGTCCCTGTCTTCTGCCAGTCTTCCATCTTTGACAAGATCCATCTGTCCTGAGACAAGGGGCAGTTGGACTGATGAATCAAACCCCAATCCAAAAAACGTCCTATTCTCTGAACTTCAAATGGTAAAAGAAACGAAAAACCTTTGGCCCTCGAAGTGCAGACGTCGAGATTTTGGATGCTTCCCCCTTTTTCGACAATTGGATTCTTGGGAAGGAGGCTTTTGCCAAATCAAGAAAACATGTGAAAACGTTGTTCTGCTGTCCACACAGACGTGCACCACGACTTCTGTGCCATGTCTTTGCTTATTTTGCTGCGAACAACCAGGAAAACAGAATTTGTTATCCGCCACCGCACTCACCAGATATCTGTCCTCCATGCAGTCTATATGTGGTCCTATGATTGTGAAGTACTTGAGTCCTTGTGGTGGAGAGGCATATGGAATGTCAATGATAACTCTCAAATAATATCGGATGGTTCCTATCCGACTTTCAAAAGAGCAAGGAAGGGCACATTCAGGAAGCTCGAATTCGAAGGACAACTTGTGATCTCCTTTGTGCATGATGGGAATACTTCCTTCTTCATGCTTGTCTGAAATGGAAAAGGCACAATGCACTTGGTTAGAAAAACAGACTCTTTTGCCTCAGATGGTTTGATCTGTGTTTGTGGAGGATTCTGGTATGATTTACTCCCCTTGCTGATAAAATATGGACAAGCCAGAGAAAAACGAAGAAAACGGCCAGAAATCAATCCTCGTTTGTAAAGAATTTCCTTGAGAGTTTCAGAAATATAGATTTCCACAGAAACAAGAAATTATTGATGGTAATTTATTTTGCCAAATTGACTGTCACTGCAAAGAAGAGACTTGACGGCACTCTGAAGAGAGTGATGTTTTTCGACCAGAACAAGACCAATTTTGTGTTTGTAATCTGTTGCAATTGGTGTGCAAATCAAATTGGCGTTTTGCCGTTTCTAGAATGAGCAGGATTTCGCAGCTCAATTTTAGGGTTCGTTTCTGTTTTTGTTTATTTTCGTCGAAATTGGGCACTTTAGACCCACAGTAATTTGTCAGTATTAGTGTGCATGTCCCGCCAGATAGGGTCGTCTGTGACAACTATCTGCCGAATCTGTGCAATAAGTCTTCATTAACTCTGTACAAATTGTGGTTTTTGGGGCATCTGCTGAAAGGAAAACACAAAACAGCACATTGATAAATGTAGACAACAGAATATGTACATTTAGAATGAACCAATGATGTCTAGACAACCAAGCCTAATGTGTCAGAGAAAGTACAAGTGAACGATGTTTCCGCCCTATAAGCTGTGTGCGACGTGCTTGAACAATGACTCGGAACACAAAAAGAGTCTGAAGTCTTTCGAGCGTCCCCAAAAAGCGGAAAAGCTGTAAATCTCCCGAAGACGCTGCGCGACACTGACACCATTCCCCGGCTCCAAAGTGGTCAACCAATCATGAGCAAAGCTAATCCTGCAAAACTTGTTTCGCACAAATTGCTTCTTCGTCTTCGGCTTATCTGAAGGACCCCCGCCGGAACAATTTATGAGAGCAATACTGGTATCTTCCGCACTGTAACATTCTTAAGGATATTGGCAGCTAGCTTTGTCCCATGATAGATTGCATATCTAGTTTGTACAGAAACATTATTTTTGTACTCTGGTGAGGTAGTGGTGCTTTTCTCCTCTTTGTGCAAACACTAGAAGTGGCAAGTGACAGAATGTGATTTGGATAATACTTTTTTTCTTTGCTCCAGTGGGTACAGGTCCTGAGAATACAAAACGCAGATTGAAACGCGCGAACAGGTCTCAGGTTTAATCTGATGAAAACGTGAAGGAGTAAAGGTCTTAAGGTTAAGGACAAAAGATATGTGAGGCAAAAGCCATGCACTCAGGACACAGGCGTATATACCTTTCCCGAAGACGACTTGTTTCTCGTCGATGAAGTATTGGTCCTCCTTCACTGTGCGCCGCTCCCCTCCGCGCGTCACCTTCCACTCGACGTGCCCCTTGCCTCGCAGGAAGACGCGCACACCTGCAATTCAACCCACAAGACATGAGTACTAACACCAAGACAGGTCTTGCACAGGCTCTTGACGAACGGACAATGTGTAAATGTAATTCTATTCCGAACAACACAGGTACAGCAGAATGCACACCCAATTTATTGGGTGCATAATTGAGCAGAAAGACAGGAATAATTCTGACGCTGATCAACTAGGTTTGTGCACGGTACAATAAGCAGCGCAGCCATGATTTGGCTTGATTCTAAATGTGTCTCGAGAATGAGGTGGTAAATCAGACTTTGAAACCCTGAACAGAATTGTTTCCCACTCACTAGCCTGGACGAACAAGTGTAGCGAGCACTCTGTCAGGATCAGAGTCACCAATCTGGGTTAAGTGGGTCATGAGCGTGAAACTTGGGCTCCCTGAGCCTTCTCAATCACTGTCTCGTCTCCATAAACTCTCGTGATGTGATGCGCTATTCTTGTTCTGTTTCACAGATGTTTTCATCTTTTACAAATTGCGCCTTTGGCGTTGTTTTTCTTCCTCTTTCCCTTTTTGGTGGCTCCTTTTCAACTTTTGAAACAACCATTCCTGAGATGATTCTCACCCCGTTCCTTTGTTCCATCCAGTCACCAATGAGAACAGAGGGAATATGGGGCGATTCTCGACAAATTACTGTTCAAGAGGGCAGTGCGACCGATTTCGTTCGAGGTTCGAAACAACTTCTGATTTTTCACAACTCGTCTCAGCATGCAGCTTGGAAAGAGCAAGCCGGGCTGGGACACAACACAGGCCAAACCAAAGCCGTCTGTATCTTCTCTTCTTCCTTTGATTCCCGTTTTCTGGGATTACAGCATAGGTGCTACTCTTATCCTGGGCTGAAACATAAAGGGTAAATTTCCATTGATTTCCCAATGCTATCAAACGAGATTGATGAGCGTTCGAAATGGCCCTCCATCACAGAGTACGCAACTTCATCACTATCACAGCTGCAGTTTGCCTGTAGTTATACAGATGTCGATTACGAGTCATTCTTTGCCTTCATGTGATCAATGTTGCATAAAGCTTCATGATATTGTTCTTGGGCCAAATAGACAGTGTCCTTCTTCTGTAATTTTCGTGTGATCAATTTTGCATGATATGAATTATTTGTTCACCTCGTTTCAAAGGTATACCCATCCGCACAAAACCAAATGCAAAGTCCTCTGTGCAATCCAAATGTTATGGGCTCCACAAGTTGTGACTCAGAATGTACCGTGACAACAGGAGTTGAAAGTTCTTCCGTGGCTCACGATGGACAAATTAAAATTGACGTATAAACTGCTTGCGTACGGACAGATCTTTCGTGGAAGAGGTCTCTGAAGATGCATACCTTCTGATGCTGACTTATCAAGGCCTCAGTTGTTGGAACACTTTTTCAGAGACTACACCACATCTTTCCACAGGGTTTTGCCGCCACGAGCTCTGGATTTATACACGTCAGTGTGAAGCTCTGACGTCTTTTTCAGAATCACACCTCCCGAATTCACTTTTATCCGTGACAATTCCCTCCCTGTCCATTTCTCAAAGAGCCATTATGATCTCCACACTTCACTTGAGCATCAGTTGTAGTTAATTCCGATGACAATAGGGTGAGTATCAGTTGAACTTGCCGAGAATTCTGTGTGGAAAATATTGGGAATTGACTGTCCAGATTCTAGCATTGATGACATGTGCAGGAAACTCTACTTCACTTAGAAACCGGAGCGCCAAGCCTGGGGTCTATACACAGCAACCAATGAGCTTGAACAAAGATTCCTGGTCTTGAGAATAAACAAGGAAGCTTCTCAATTCTTATTGACAACAACAGAAGCAAAGAGACAGTTTGGCGATTCTTCGAAAATCAATATCTTTCTTTGACATTGTTATGAGTCTGCTGCTCTGCTGCAGTGCTGCCTGCCCTCATTTCTAAGATTACCAGTAATTGGATCTAATTCAATTGATCTTCGATCGTGTCATCACATGTAGCCATTCAAGGCTCAATCCATCAATCAGTTGAAAATTCCATAATTTGTCTTCTTGCAGCAGCGATAGAATGCAACAAAGGACTGCAGGCTATTCAACCAAAAACATGAGTTGGGCCAAAGGGAATCATGAAAAACCGTGGTTTTATCCTGGCTAAATCAACAGCTGAAAAGAGCAGCACCAGATTTTTTTCTTTGTTCCGTTTCACCAGGTTTCAACAGGCAGGGGGTTGCGGATCGTGAGTGCATCAATCTCTGTGGTGCGATGACACCCTCGGGACAGTGATTCCGTGACAACATGAACAAAGCCAAATGAACAGCTGATCTTTACAATATACAGACGGTAAACACTTTGTTGTGAAAAAATCGTTGTTGTGTCTCAGTTCTGGGACAAAAACTGTTTTGATCTTGAAATGAATTCAGTCAATACATGAAAA